>Ga0210394_10006188_pt1 | contig 13049 bp, 8 predicted proteins | sample IncBWC12MmetaG_FD_160121 | JGI IMG/M metagenome (GOLD analysis project Ga0210394, IMG submission 160121) | Forest soil microbial communities from Barre Woods Harvard Forest LTER site, Petersham, Massachusetts, United States - Inc-BW-C-12-M | ecosystem: Environmental > Terrestrial > Soil >...
TTCAGGGATTCCGTTTGATCAGCTTCGGGTGCGTGGAATGGAGGGCTCTCCATCAGCGGAAGCCGAAGCAGGAAGCGCGCGCCCTTGGGAAAGTTGCCTTCAGCGCGAATGGAGCCGCTGTGCTCCTGAACGATCTTGGCCGCAATGGAAAGGCCGAGTCCGGTGCCGCGGTGCTTGGTGGAATAAAAGGGCAGGAAGAGTCGTTCGCGAATTTCATCGGTGAGGCCGTGGCCGGTGTCGGAGACCCAGACCTCAACGGCGGCTCCATCCTCACTGAGCGAACTGCCGACTGAGAGCACGCGCAGCAGGCTGCCCTGCATGGCTTCAGCAGCGTTGTCAATGAGGTTGGCGAGTGCGCGGCGAATGGCATCAGGATCGGCGAGAACCGCGGGGAGATTGGGAGCGAAATCCTTTTGGACCGTGATGCCATTCAAGCGGCCGGCGAACAGTGCGAGCGCCTCCTCGGCAACCCGATTCATGTCGCAAGCGCGCGGCTGCGGGGCGGGAAACTGCGCCAGGGCGGAGAACTGGTCAACGAGCGTACGCAGAGTGCCGACGCAGCTCAGGATGACTTCGCTGCACTTGCGGATGACGTTGGGCGAGTCGGTCTGTGCGCGATCGAGGTGCTTGCCGATTCTTTCGGCGGAGAGCGCAATGGGGGTGAGCGGGTTCTTGATTTCGTGCGCGACCCGTTGCGCGACTTCCTTCCAGGCCAACTGCCGCTGTGCGCGCAGAAGATCCGATGTGTCTTCGAGCACGAGAACCGTTCCCTGCTTGCCGCGCGCCAGGTCGAGCCGCGCGCAGGTGATGGCGAGATGCACGTTGCGGCCGCGGAGGTGCAGTTCAAGCTCAGTGGATGCGGCGCCCATGCGGTGGCTGCGCCGGATGAGGGTGGCCACTTCTTCGGTGCATTCTGCGGGCATGAGCGACTCGAACGGCTGGCCCTGCAACCCCACATCCTGTCGCTGCCCCATCAGGATGGCGAACGCGCGATTCGCCTGCAGGACCGTTCGTGCATCGTCCAATGTGACCACGCCGCTGGGAATCGTCTCTAGAATGGTCTCGAGCTCGCGCCTGCGTTCTTCAAGGGCCTGGTTGGCGGCGGTCAACTGCGCGGAGGAGGTTTGCGCCATCTGACGGCTGGTCTCAAGGTCGGCGGCCATGTGGTTGAAGGAGCGCACCAACTCGGCCATCTCGCCGTTGGTTATGAGTTCAACGCGCTGTTCGTATTTGCCAGTGGCAATCTCATCCATGGCGTCAGCCAACGCGGCCACGGGGCGGGTGATCTGCTTGGACAGGAAGATAGCCAGCCAAACGCTGGAGAAGAAGACGAAGACGGTGACCAGCATGAGGAGCAAGAGGAAATTGGAACGGATCTCATGGCGACGGCGGAAGAGCCCCCAGTATTCGATCGCGCCTTTCCGAATGCGGGCGGTGGTCTGGCTCAGCCCCTGAGGCATGGGCAGGGCGGCCACCACTACATTGCCGGCGGCGGTAACCGCCATGCCGAGAGCATATTCCTGGTCGGCGATGCGGAGGATCGGTTGATCGTTGCGCTGCGCGGAGGTGAACAGGGAGGGATAGAGCAGTCCGCTGAGTGGAATGGGGGTGACGCTCTCGCCTTCTTCATTCTTATCGGGGAGCCATGGTATGAGACTGCCGGAGGTGGAGTTGGGCGGCGCCTGGAAGGTGGTCAGCACGCGGCGGTCTTTGGAATAAACAACGACGAATCCGCCGTCAAGAGTGATGCGGTGCGCGGAGAAGACATCCTTGAGCGCGGCGGGATCGCGATCAGGCGCGCCCGATTCCGCAATCGACTCGGCTTCGCCGCGTGCGTTGCTGGCGACATATTGCGCCAGCTCGAGGACGACCCGCGTTGAGTCCTCGCGCAGCTCCGACATGTTGGGCGAAAACCAGCGGTCGATGGTGCGGTTCATGAGAAAGAAGCTGAACAGAAACATGAACACGGCGGGGGTGAGCGCGATCAGAACGGCCCCCAGAACCAAGCGGCTGCGCAAGCGTGCGCCGAGCGCGCGGCTGCCCGGGTCGGCGTAGAGCTTGAGCAGGTTCCTCAGCAGCACCACCAGCAGAGCAATGAGCATGAGGAACAGCACGACGGTGAGGCCGGTGAAGGCCAGCGTCTCGCCGGTGGTGTCTGGATTGAGGAAGGTGACGTTGGAGGTGTTGAAGGCCTGGAGAGCGCCTAAAAGGGCAAAAACGAGGATTACGGCGCCGCCGAGGAGAATGATCAAGCGAAGCCGTGGATTCCCCTTCAAGAGCATGGGGGGATTATAGACGTGGCCCGGCTATCACGGCAGCTTCTGATAGCGAGGAGAGACTTCGGAGCTCCGGCGTTCGTCGTTGTTTCAGGGGGTGCAATGAAGCCAGCGGCCGGGGGCCTTGGGGCGCGCATACTTCGCAGTCCATTTGAGAGGTGCCCGTCATGGCGCGAGCGGGATTTGCTGCGATAAAAGACGCTGGACGAAAGGAAGCCATGAATAAGCTGGTCTTAGTTTTATTGATTCTTACTGCGGCAGCCGGATGGGCGGAAAAGCCCAAACCCAATCCGTCGGACTTTACCATCGATATTCACGTGCAAGCATCGCGCATGAAGGCCGAGTGCGGAGATGTCACCGGCGGATCGAACCTCTGCTTTTGGTACCAGTACCTGAGCGTCACGGTGGACGGCAAGAGGCTCGAACTGCGCGGCAACCTGATGACCAAAGCTGAGTACGTTCTCAAGTTGGGCGATTACAAGGCCAAAGTCTCGAAGGAAGACGTTACAAAGAGCTACGGGTACCAGCGGACGTATCAGCTCTTGTTTCCTGATGGTGCAGTCGCCGAATACCTGGTCGTGGGCGAATCGGAGTAGTGTGCTGTGCCGTCTTAGCCGATCACCAGGCGGGCGTCGGTCCACTCGCGCTGCTGGCTTTCGGCTACTCCGCGATGGGTGAGCTTGCCTAACCAGGTGTTGAGGCCTTCGGCGAGGCCGGGATCCTGCCGGAGAGCATCGCGGGCGCCGAGGTTGGCAAGTCGCATGAGATACGGGAAGGTTGCGTTCGTCAGCGCCAGCGTCGAGGTGTGCGGCACGGCGCCGGGCATGTTGGTGACGCAGTAGTGCACCACGCCGTCAACCTTGTAGCTGGGATCGGAGTGCGAGGTGGGCCGCGCGGTTTCCACGCATCCGCCCTGGTCGATGGCCACATCGACGATGACCGCGCCCTTCTTCATGTGCGACACCATCGCCTTGGTGACGATTTTTGGCGCGGTTGCGCCGGGGATTAACACACCGCCGATAACCAGGTCGGCTTCGCGGGTGGCGTGGGCGATGTTGTAGCTGTTTGACGCGAGCGTGAAGACCCGGCCGTTGAAGATGTCGTCGATTTCGCGGAGGCGGTTCAGGTTCAGGTCGATCAGCGTGACTTTGGCGCCAAAGCCGAGCGCGATTTTGGCCGCGTTGGTGCCCACGACGCCGCCGCCGATGACGGTGACGTGCGCAGGCGGCACACCCGGGACGCCGCCAAGTAGAATGCCGCGGCCACCTTTTTCCTTTTCAAGATAACTTGCGCCGACCTGGACGCTCATGCGGCCGGCCACCTCGCTCATGGGTGTGAGCAGAGGCAGCGTGCCGATGCGGTCGCGGACGGTTTCATAGGCGATGCCGATGACCTTGGACTCGAGGAGTTTGTTGGTGAGGCCGGGAATTGGCGCGAGGTGCAGGTAGGTGAACAGCACCAGGCCTTCGCGGAAGTAGGGATATTCCGGCTCGATGGGTTCCTTGACCTTGACCACCATTTCGGCATTGCCCCAGACGTTGCCGGCGTTGCCAGCAATCTCTGCGCCGGCGTCCTGATATTCGGCGTCAGGGAAGCTGGACATCGCGCCCGCATGGGTTTCAACCAGCACCTTGTGGCCGGCGTCAGTAAGAGCCTTCACGCCTGCGGGGGTTACGCCCACGCGCGCTTCGTGGTCTTTGATCTCTTTGGGAACGCCGATGATCATGATTGCTCCTGGCGATACCAGACTGCTTTGACTGGCAGAATCTTACTAGGTCTCGGTTCTAGGCCATGGTCTCGCGGGCGCCGCGCCAGAGATCGATGCCCGCGTCCTGCGCGTGACGTTCAATCTCGGCTAATTCGGCATCGCTGAAATCAAGCTTGTTGACGGCGTCGAGGGAGTTGTCGAGCTGTTCCACGTTACGCGCGCCGATGAGGGCGGTGGTGACGCGTTTGTCGCGAAGCACCCAGGCGATGGCCATCTGCGCGAGTGATTGACCGCGTTGGTTGGCGATCTCGCTGAGGGCGCGGACGCGCTCAATGTTCCCGGGCTTGAGGAAGTCCTGGAGCAGCGATGAATTTTCGGCTGTGGCGCGCGAGTTTTCAGGGACGCCGCTTAGATATTTGCTGGTGAGCAGCCCCTGTGCGAGTGGCGAGAAGGCGATGCAGCCTACGCCGAGTTCATCGAGCGAGGCGAGCAGACCCTTCTCGATCCAGCGATTGAGCATGGAGTAGCTGGGCTGATGGATGAGCAGGGGGACGCCCAGGCTCTTGAGGATTTCGGCGGCCTGACGGGTGCGCTCCGGGCTGTAGGACGAGATGCCCACGTAGAGCGCCTTGCCCCGATGCACGGCAGTGGCAAGCGCACCCATGGTCTCTTCGAGCGGCGTGTCGGCCCAGGGGCGATGCGCGTAGAAGATGTCAACGTAGTCCAGACCCATGCGCTTGAGGCTGTCGTCGAGCGAGGCGAGGAGATATTTACGCGACCCGCCGATGCCGTAGGGGCCGGGCCACATATCCCAGCCGGCCTTGGTGGAGATGATGAGTTCGTTGCGCAGGCTGCGGAAGTCGTTGCGCATGACGACGCCGAAGTTATCCTCGGCGGAGCCGTAGGGCGGGCCGTAGTTGTTGGCCAGGTCAAAGTGGGTGACGCCGCGGTCGAAGGCGCGGCGAAGCATGGCGCGACCGGTCTCGAAGACGTCGGCGCCGCCGAAGTTCTGCCACAGGCCGAGCGAGATGGGCGGCAGCACGATTCCGGAGCGGCCGCAGCGGCGGAAGGTGGCGTGGTCGTAGCGATTGGGGTTGGGGAGGTAGGGAGTTTCCATGACTACCAAATGGTAGATCAGTCAAATCGGGAGGGCCAACGGCGGGCAGAGTGGTAGATGCGGAGTACGCGCACCCGCCCCCGAAGGATTCTGTAAACAAGAATGTACGCAGTATCGGAGATCCCTTGCCCATTTAGCGAAGAAACCTGCGAAAAATTCCCGCCAGTCTAGGCCAAGTCTAGGCCTGCTCTCCCTCACTCCGCGTTATCGATCTGCGCCCTCTGCAGCTTGTCGGAATAATCGACGTAAACGGCTTTCCACGTGGTGAAGAAGTCGATGGCTTCGGAGCCTTCGCGGTGGCCGTTGCCGGTGTGCTTGACCCCGCCGAAGGGTAGATGCACCTCCGCGCCAATCGTGGGCGCATTGATGTAGGTAATTCCGGCTTCCAAGTCGCGGATGGCGGCGAAGGCGCGGTTCACATCCCTGGTGTAGAGCGCAGTCGAGAGGCCGTAGTCGATGGAGTTGGCGATCTGGATGGCCTGCTCGAAGGTGTCAAACTCAATGAGGCTGACAACCGGGCCGAAGACCTCCTCGCAGGCGATGCGCATCGCCGGTGATACTCCGCCAAAGACGGTGGGCGCAAAGAACGTGCCATTCAAATGCGCGCCTTCCATCAAGGGAACGCCGCCGGTAAGTAACTCTGCGCCTTCGGCCAGGGCGATGGCCACGTAATTTTTCGAAGTTTCAATCTGCTGCTCATTCACTTGCGGACCCACTTCCACCTCGGCGTCCAATCCGTTCCCAACGCGAAGCCGCTGGGCGCGCTCCACCAGCCTGGCAGTGAATTCCTTCGCCATGCCCTTCTGCAGCAGGATGCGGCTGGTGGCGGTGCAGCGCTGGCCGGTGGTGCCGAATGCGCCCCATAAAGCGCCGTCCAGCGCCAGGTCGAGATTGGCATCGTCCAGCACGATCTGTGCGTTTTTGCCGCCCATTTCGAGCGAAACCGGCTTGAAGTTGGCGGCCGCCCGCTGAGCCACTAGCGACCCCACCTCGCTCGACCCCGTAAAGCTAATGGCGCGAACGTCCCGATGCTCCACCAGCGGCGCCCCGGCGTCCGGACCAAATCCCGTAACAATGTTCACCACCCCCGGTGGCAGGCCGGCGTCAATCATGGTCTGCACCAGGTTGAAGGTAGAGAGCGGCGTGTCTTCGGCGGGCTTGATGACGCAGGTGTTGCCCGAGACGAGCGCCGGGAACAGCTTCCAACTCGGGATTGCCATGGGAAAGTTCCACGGCGTAATCATGCCCACCACGCCCAGCGGCATGCGCACGCTCATGGCGAACTTGTTCTGCAGCTCGCTGGGGGTGGTTTTGCCAAAGAGCCGCCGGCCCTCGCCGGCCACGTAGAAGGCTTCGTCGATGGCCTCCTGGACGTCGCCACGGGTCTCGGCCAGCACCTTCCCCATTTCGCGTGTCATGTCGCGGGCGTACTGCTCTTTACGTTCCTGCAACAACTGGCCGGTGCGGTAGAGGATCTCCGCCCGCTTGGGCGCCGGAACCAGCCGCCAGGTGGCAAACCCCTTTCTGGCCGCAGCCACGGCAGCATCCACGTCTTCCGCGGCGGAGGCGGGGAATTCGCCCACCACGTCAGAGCGGTCGGCCGGATTCAGGTTGAGGAACGTCTTGCCGGAGCGGGCGGGGCAACGTTCGCCGCCGATCAGGTTCAGGTAGGTCTTGGGTGACATGGAAAACCTCGAAGGACAGGGATCAGGGATCAGGGAACAGCGATCAAAACACCGAGGCCAGTAATTCTGAATAAGTGCGCCCTTTGAACACAGGAAAGCAACATGAGTGCTTTACGGCACTCTGCGCGCACGAATTTGCGGTATGCTGAAGGCACGGCAGACAGTTGAGTTTACCGCAATGGCATGCACCATCGCCCTTGTCCGCACTCCGCAAAAGCGATGATCCGCTGGCCGTACAATAAACTTTGAGGTAGAAGCAAGCCCCCCATGTCTCTAAACGGCTATCCTTCGCGGACTTCGCGCACGCACGGCCTGCGTTCGCTGTTCAGCATGTTTTCCAGCGATCTCGCGATCGATCTGGGCACAGCCAACACGCTGGTGTATGCAGCCGGCAAGGGCATCGTAGTCAACGAGCCCTCCATCGTCGCCATAAACAAGAACACCGGTGAAGTGGAAGCCGTGGGCAAGGAGGCCAAGGAGATGCTGGGGCGCACGCCCGGCAACATCGTGGCCATCAAGCCGATGAAGGATGGCGTAATCGCCGACTTCAAGGTCACCGAGAAGATGCTCAATTACTTTATCCAGAAAGCGCACAACCGCAAGATGCTCGTCCATCCGCGGATCGTCATCGGCGTGCCGTCTGAAATTACACAAGTGGAAAAGCGCGCGGTCGAAGATTCCGCCTACCGCGCCAAGGCCAGCGAAGTGTACCTGGTGGAGCAGGCGATGGTGGCGGCTATCGGCGCCGGCCTGCCCATTACCGAGCCCAGCGGCAACATGGTGGTTGACATCGGCGGCGGCACCACTGACATCGCCGTCATCTCGCTTTCCGGCATCGTTTATTCGCGTTCCGTCCGCATGGCCGGCAACCAGATGGACGAGGCCATTACCAATTACCTGAAGCGCAAATACAACCTGCTCATCGGCGAGCGCACGGCCGAACACATCAAGATGGAAATCGGCTCGGCGTTCCCGCTGGACAAGCCGCTCTCCATGGAAATCAAGGGCCGCAACCTCATCGAAGGCGTCCCCAAGACTATCTCCATCGACGACAGCGAAATCCGCGAAGCCCTTGGCGAATGCATTGCGGTGATCATGAACGCCATCCGCGTGGCGCTCGAACGCACTCCTCCCGAGCTATCGGCCGACATCAGCGATCGCGGCATCGTGCTCACGGGCGGCGGCGCGCTCATCAAAAACCTTGACAAACGTATACGCGAAGAAACCGGACTGCCCGTCTCGGTAGCCGACGATCCGCTGGCCTCCGTAGTCCTCGGCACCGGCAAGATGCTGTCCGACTTCCGCCTGCTGCGCAAAATCAAGATCGATTAACTGCACTGGGCAGTGAGCGGTGCACAGTGGACAGATCCGATGGCCACTCGACTGGCTGATTTGGCACAGTTTGTGCTTCCGATTCTGAGCCGGAAGATAGCTTGCCGCAGACCCACTGTTCACTGCCCACTGTTCACTGTTCACTGACTCCATGGAACCGTTCTTCGTCCGCTACCGAAACCTCCTGGTGCTGCTGGTGCTGCTGCTGGCGCAGATCATTGGTCTGGCCATGCAGGTGCGCCGGACGGCGACCGGCCGCATGACCTTCGACACCGCCGACGGGTCGGGGGTGCGGCTCATCCGCCTGTGGGCAAACGCGGTTGTCTCGCCACCGGAACACGCACTGCAGACCTCCAAAACCGAGAGTGGTAGCATCTGGTCGAATTACTTCAACCTGATTCACGTGCGCCAGGAAAACAAGGATCTGCAGGCCACCATCGACCGGTTGCGCCTTGAACAGGCGGCCCTTCTTGAAGACGCGCGCCAGGGGCAGCGCCTGCAGGCGATGCTCAACTTCCAGCAGAAATACCTTTACAACACCCTGGCCGCCCAGGTGATTGGAACCAGCGGCTCCGACCAGTCGCGCGTCTTCTATATTGACAAGGGTAAGGGCGAAGGCTTGGTTCGCGACATGGCCGTGATTACCGCCGACGGCATCGTGGGCAAGGTGCGGGAGGTGTTTCCGCACACCGCGCAGGTGCTGGGCATCAACGACCAGAGCGCCGGGGCGGGCGTGATCCTGGAGTCGACGCGTATTCGCGGCATTCTGCGCGGAAACGCATTTGGCCAGCCGCAGATCGTGGGCCTGCTCGCCGACCAGCGCATCAAGCCGGGAGAGAAGGTACTCACCGCGGGCGGCGACCAGATTTTCCCGCGTGGATTACCGGTCGGCGTAGTCCAGAAAGTGGATTCCGATCCGGATCGAGATGGATTCATTGAGGTAGTGATCAAGCCGGCCGCCCACCTCGACAGTCTCGACGAAGTCATGGTGATTACTTCGACTGAACCGCGCTTCTCGCCGGAGCAGATGAAGGACCTGGCCGCCAGCGCGGATCTGAAAGGCGCGGAGGCAGCGGCGCTCGAGGAACAGAAGAAGGCGTCCGAGATCAGGGAAGATCGCCTGCCGGGACTCTCTGACCCCTATGCGCCGGCACCGGCGCCGAATGCCAAGGCCCCGGCGGCGAACGGGACGACCCCGCCGGCAACTGGAACAGCCGCGCCGGCCAATGGAGTCACCCCCTACGGCGCCACCGCAGTGGTTCCCAAGATTCTTCCGCCACAGCATCCCGACCGGTTCACTCCTGGAAATGCGGGAGCGCCGGTGACGCCGAAGACGCCGACGAACGACAAAGCGCCCGCAGCGGCAAAACAGGACGCACCGAAGCCCGCTACGCCCAAGGTTCAAACCCCGAAACTCGGCGACAAGAATGGCAATGCAACAGCCGCAAAGACGCCGCCGTTTGCTAAGCCGGCAGCCAAACCAGAAGCGCCGCCGCAGGAGAGGCCATAAATGGCAGTGATGATGGCCAATTCCCGCCGGGATCTGGAGATCCACCGCTACCCGGCGCCCATTTACCTGGTGGTAATGCTGATTGCGCTGGTGTTGCAGGCACTGATGCCGCGGGTCGTCGGACAGGGCCGCATCTGGTTCGACATTCCACTGGTGGTCACCATTTACTTCGCTTTAGCGCGGCGCAGCCCCATCGGCGGCATGTTCATCGGCGGCGCCATGGGCATCTTTCAGGATGCGCTCACCGGCCATGCAATCGGGGTCTACGGCATCGCCAAAACAATCTCCGGCTACCTGGCCGCGTCGGTCGGCGTCCGAATCGATGTGCAGAACACGATTATCCGGGTGATGTTGAATTTTTCGCTCACGGTGCTTTGCAGCGCAATATATCTGTTCATCTACCGGGTGCTGCTGGGCATGGAGTTTTCATGGAATTGGCCCAACACTTTGATCCAGGCTATTGGGAATTCCGTGCTGGCGCTGTTTATCTTCCCGTTGCTGGACCGGTTTCAGGTAAGGGATTGAGCAAGTGGTCAGTAATCAGTGGTCAGTAATCAGTGGTCAGTAATCAGTGGTCAGTAATCAGTGGTCAGTAATCAGTGGTCAGTGATCGGGCAAACATTTGATTGCGAATCGAAAATCGGATTCGCAGTATCCTCTTAGAGAGAACCATGTATCAGAACAGTAGTAACCGCGGCGAAAAGCTCTCCTCCGTGAAGTCCACGGCGGTACAGTATTGCATCCTTCTCATGATGCTGGCGCTGGTGGCCGGATTGTGGCGGCTGCAGGTGCTGGGCGCCAGCAACTTCCGCGAGCTGGCGCAGCAAAACCGCATTCGCAAGGTGCCGATCATGGCGCCGCGCGGCAAGCTCTTCGATCGCGAAAACCGCCTCCTCGTCGACAACTACCCATCGGTTTCCTGCTTCCTGGTTCGCGAGCAGAACAAGAACATTGATGCCGACCTGCCCATGATTGCGCAGGGCCTGCACCTGGACCTTGAGTATCTGCGCGCTACGCTGCGCCACTATCGTGCGGCCCCCGGCTATCAACCCATTCCCATCAAGCAGGACGTTACCGCCGATGAGCAGGCGTTTATTGAGGCACACCGCAACGAACTGCCGGAGTTGGAGACCATCGATGAAGAGCGCCGCCTGTATCCGCGCGACGGCTTTGCCGCGCACCTGATCGGGTACGTGGGCGAAGTGAGCGAAGAGGACCTGAACCAGGCTCGCTACGCTGCCTATCAGCCCGGCGACGTGGTGGGTAAAGCCGGCGTGGAGGAGACCTACGACCAGCTGTTGCGGGGCGAAGACGGCTCGCGCGATGTAATTGTCGACAGCCACGGCCGCGAGGTGGGCATTCTCGGCACCGATCACGCCAGACCGGGCACGGACCTGAAGCTCACCATCGACCTCGACCTGCAGCGCGAAGCGGAGATCGCGCTGGGCGACAACAACGGTGCGGTGGTGGTGATGGATCCCCGTAACGGCGAGATCCTGGCGCTTGTGTCGCACCCCAGCTACGATCCCAACGCCTTCGCGGTCCGCATCCATCGCGACGACTGGAACAAGCTGATCAACGACCCGCGCCACCCGCTGATGAACAAGGCCATCCAGGACCAGTTGGCGCCCGGTTCGACGTTCAAGATCATCATGTCCGCGGCCGGCATGGAGGAAGGCGTCGCCCAGAACATGCACGTGAACTGCGCGGGCGGCGGCGACTTCTATGGGCGTTTCTTCCACTGCGACCATCATCACGGGGTGCTCGATATTCACGAAGCCATTCCCATGTCGTGCGACACGTTCTTTTACACGCTCGCGCAGAGGCTGGGAATCGACACGATTTCGAAGTATGCTACGTCGTTCGGGCTGGCCTCCCGGACTGGCGTCGATCTCCCCAACGAAATGAGCGGCATCATGCCCTCAACCCAATGGGAGATGAAGAACTACCACCAGAAGTATTACGCGGGCAATACCATTTCGGTGGGCATCGGCCAGGGGGAAACCCAGGTCACGCCCATCCAGTTGCTGCGGGCCCTTAGCGGGCTGGCTTCCAATGGGCATTTCGTCCGGCCGCACACGGTGAGTGCCGACCAGCTGCCGGCGGAGTTCCGCCAGGCGGTGATGGATTCGTTCCCTGGATCGGGCGATAAGACCGTGCCCCTCAACGAAGACACCTGGATGACGATTACCGAGGGCATGGCGGCAGCCACTACACCCGGCCTGTACCACACTGCTGAAGGAGCGCATATAGAAGGCGTCGACTTTGCCGGCAAAACAGGGACGGCGCAGGTGGTTGGCGGCGGCGACACGCACAACAAGGGCGGCGCCAAAACTCCCAACTCGTGGTTTGTGGGGATGGTACCGCGGCGAAATCCCGAGATCTCGGTAGTGGTCCTGCAGGAGCACGGCGACTGGGGATCGAACTCGGCCAAGATCGCGCAGGCTATTGTGACTGTTTATGTAAACAAAGTGCGCCGCCAGAATCACAATACGATGGAGCAGGCGGGAGCCTCAAAGCCCGTCGAGGTGGGCGCGCTCTGGGCCTCACCAGCGCCGCCCGACCCAAAGCATCCAGATTCAAAGCACTCGGCCAATCAGTCTGACGAGGTGCTCCATCTCGGTCATTTCCTGGTCAATCCCACTGAAACCGCAGCGGCAATCGCCGACAGGCAAGCAAGTGCCGAATCGCTGTTCGCCGCACTGCCGCTGCGACGGCGCGAAAGGCAGCCCTGATGCGCCGATTCCTGAGCTTCCGGGACTTTGACTGGGGGCTGCTCGCCATGATCCTGGCTCTCTGCACGGTTTCGGTCGCAGAAATCTACTCAGCCACCCTGCACACCAAGTACGTCGACTCCCACTTCCAAACCAAGCAGGGGTACTGGATAGTGGGCGGCCTGGTGGCGATGTTCATCTTTTCCAAGATCGACTACCACAAGCTCATCGACTGGGTGCCGTGGGCGTACGGCGTCTGCCTCGTTTCCCTGGTGGCCGTGAAGCTGGTAGGAACAAAGGTCTTGGGGGCGCGCCGATGGATCAAGATTGGGCCCATGCACTTCCAGCCTTCGGAATGGGTCAAACTCATCCTGATTCTGATGGTGGCCCGGTACTTTGCGAACCTGGGAGGACGAAGTCTCTCCTGGAGGGACATCTTCAAGGCCTTCGCGCTGGTTGGAGTACCCATGCTGCTGGTGCTGATGCAGCCGGACATGGGCACTTCGCTCACCTATTCGCCCATCCTGATCGCCGGCATGTTCTTGGGTGGCGTCAACCTCCGTCAGTCTCTCATTTTGATCACCGCCGGTGCCGTTCTCGTGGCCGGTGCGTGGAGTAGCGGGAAGGTCCTCAAGCCCTATCAGAAAGCCCGTCTGACCGGCTTCATCAATCCTGACAACGATCCCAAGGGAGCCGGTTACCAGGTG
>Ga0210394_10006189_pt1 | contig 13047 bp, 9 predicted proteins | sample IncBWC12MmetaG_FD_160121 | JGI IMG/M metagenome (GOLD analysis project Ga0210394, IMG submission 160121) | Forest soil microbial communities from Barre Woods Harvard Forest LTER site, Petersham, Massachusetts, United States - Inc-BW-C-12-M | ecosystem: Environmental > Terrestrial > Soil >...
CGGACTGAAAATCCGCGTGTCGGTGGTTCGATTCCGCCCCTGGCCACCACAAATTTCATTATTTTCCAACGATCTGCAATCGGGGTGTGCCGTGACCGGGCGAGAATCGCACCCACAGGATGGGTGACCGTTTTTCCCGCATCGCGCAGTGCCTGAACGTGAGACGCGGCGAGCGGAGTGCGCCGCATTTGACGTAGATCGGCGCCTATCGATTCCATCGGCTATTAAGCCCCTTAAAAACACCGCTCCGCCGGCTTGCTCGTTCAACCTGTCAGGGCTTAACGAACCGAAAGGCGAAGCGATCGGTCTCGCCCTTGATCGAGGGATCGAACACCTTGATCGAGTGCGAATCGTCCTTGTTCGCGAGCATGGTGCTTTCCGCGTCCAGTACGAAGCCGGCCGCCTCCACCTCCTCGCGAATGGACGCAGGCTCAATCCGATGCAGCGACTGGGCATGGCTCGTGCCCGCCCCGGCGGCGGCGGCGTGGTCGACGATGACGTAAAACCCACCGGGCTTCAGCCGCTCGTAGACAGCTCGATTGAAGTCGGCCGCCGTCGCACCCTTCTTCTGGATCAGCGCGGTGTGGAGATCGTGGTAGAACAGGTGCAGCCATAGGACATCCGCTGGTCGCGTGGCCTCCGGCATCGCGACGAGGTTCGCTGAGACGGCTTCGACGTTCTCTCGGCCTGGCTCCTTCGCGAGAGTCTGCATGCGGCCGACCTGATCGGGCTTTAAGTCGGCGATTTCGGTCGGCACGAAGCTGAAGACCCGCCCTTGGGGTCCCACGACGTCGGAGAAGAGACGGGTCCAGTCGCCGTCGCCTGGGTAAACGTCGATGACGATGGAGCCCGCCTCGACTCGTGCGAACTGGATCAACTCGGATAACTTGGATTGGTCGTACATCGGAATCTCCTTTACGGTTGGACATTCGACGAGAACGCGGCGTGCGGGGCGGCGATCCACGGCTCGTTCACCGTCGACCCCGGACCGTACCGCAGACGGCCAGCGCTACGCCGGCCCGGACGCCTCCACCTGCGCGCCCCGCGCCAGTGCTTGGGTGTCGATGTACTCCCGGATGTTCGGCACCTTGCCGCTTCGAACGGTGATGGCGAAGACCCAATCGTCCTTGAACGGCTTATTCGTGGCTTTGATCTTCCGCGTGGCGGACGTTACCTCGGGCGGCGCCAGTCAGACGGTGCCTCTGTGCACGATGGCGCGGGCTCCAATTGCGGCAACGGTTGGAGTGCCTGCCTGGCGCATGATGGCTTCCAGCTCGCGCGCATAGATATCGAGCACCGCTTCGACCCCTTCCTGACCGAACGCGGCGAGTCCCCAGCCTTGAGGGCGCCCGATGCCAACCGCGGAGGCTCCGAGCGCCAGTGCCTTGTATACGTCCGTGCCTCGGCGGATTCCGCCGTCCATCAGCTCAGGTACGCGACCTTTCACCGCCTCGACGACTTCGGCAACACAATCGATCGTTGCGCGCAGCGTTTCCTCGTTGCGCCCACCGTGATTCGAGACGATAACTGCGTCGGCCCCATGTGCCACAGCCGACTGGGCATCCTCACCAGTGACAACTCCCTTGACGAACAACTTGCCGCGAACGATGCCGCGCAATCGATCGAGCCAATCGAGCGTCAGAGCCGGTGGTGCAAGGCCCCGTACGCGCGACACGTCAAGGCCTGAGAACAGAGGAGCGCGCAGCCACATGTCGTGTCGATTCCCCACGTGACAACCCGTGCAATCGCGCGAGTCGATCTGAGCGGCTCGGCGCAGGGTTTCGGAATTACGTACTCCGCCCGTCGCGGTCGAGTCCACCGCCAGCACAATGGCCGTAGCTCCCGCCGATTCAGCGCGGTGCACAAGTGCCTGAGTGACCGCCCAGTCATCGGTAGGGTAGAGCTGTTGCCAAACCGGCGCCGACCGCAGCGTGAGTATTCGCTCCAGCGGAACTGACGAACCCGTGGAGACCATCATTTGGGCGGCTCGGGTCGCGGCCGCACGAGCGACGGCTTCTTCTCCTTCAGGGTGGAACGCACGCATCGCCGACACAGCAGACAGGTAAACGGGGCAGCGCCAGTGCGCGCCGAACAGGGTGATGCTTGTGTTGGCGTTAGTGAGGTCTACGAAACGCCGCGCTCGAATCTCGTAGTCGCCAAAGGCTTGTTCGTTTCGGCGCAGCGTACGATCATCATCAATGCCCGTTGCCAGGTAGCCGAAGTGCGCAGGCGGCAATGCTGCACGCGCAAGCGGCTCGAAGTCCCGCACGTTCAGGACGTCGCTGGCGCGATGCGGCGTGATCGCTGGGCCAGCAGGGACTTTCTGGACTTCTTCTGCGCCCGAGGCCCAGTCAGCGAACAGCAGCGCTGAGGCGGCTGCAGCGAATTGGCGCCGCGTGATTCGTGGACTCAAACCCCCTCGTTCGCTTTCGTGAGTCACGTTCAGTCTTTCAGTTTGCAGGGAATTGAACGGGCCTTGGGAGTTTCCGAGCTGACAGCGTGAACTCAGCTCGAGCTGTCTAATACTATCTCCGGCTAACTCGGCATATCAGGCGGTTATCTCCCCGTAACTCGGAAAAATATTAGACACTCCGCTCGTCGCATCTGCCTCTAAATCAATAGGTTACTTGGCTTTCGGATCTGGACTGAAAATCCGCGTGTCAGTGGTTCGATTCCGCCCCTGGCCATTCAGATCAAAGACTTAATCAAGAATGACACAGACGCAAAGTGTCTAATAAAGGCCGATTGCTTGATGAGCGCATGTGTTGTCGGTCTGAGGCGGCGGAAAACGAGCACGAACAGACGTTCGGCCCGAGCACACGACTCGCGCTTCCAAACAAAAAAGGCCAAATCTTCGTGGTACTGGCCATGGTTGGGGCACGTATCTCACTCCGAGCGGAGACTTGATCATGATGAACGTCGGTCGTATCGCCCTCGCGATCCTCGGCCTCGCCTTGTCGAATATTGCGGACGCCCAAGAAGGACCTGTACCGCGCGGCATTCCACGACTCGATCATGTCTTTGTGATCATGATGGAGAATCACGGTTACAGTCAGATGTTGGGGAATCCTAACGCGCCGTTCATCAACGAGTACATGAAGGCAGCCAACCTTGCGACGAATTACTTCGCCGTCGCGCATCCGAGCCTGACGAACCACCTGGAGATCGTAGGTGGATCCAACTTTGGCGTCCTAAGCGACAATGAACCGGATTGGCATAACACAAACTGCCGGAACAATTTGAGTACCGGTCTCGTAGCGACCGACCAGCCCGCTAGTCCGGCAATCTGCCCGATCTTCGGTGTGGGTACCGAGGCTTCGATGCCTGCCGTCGACTTTTCGAACCAATCGGCGGGTCCGCCGGGAACCGTCAACCTTGACGGCGTCCAGTCGATGCCGGCCGCGACGCACATTGTGGGTAAAACCATAACGGATCAACTCGTCGCTTCGGGCCGGACCTGGAAGAGCTATGAGGATGGCCTGCCGGCTGCAGGCGCCGATCGCGTCAACTACGCTGACGGGCTGTACTCCAATCTCACCGATTTTCGCACGCTGACGCCGCCGCAGAACCCACCATTGACCTCGAACTCAATCGTCGCGCTATATTCGGCCAAGCACAATCCATTCGTCTACTTCCGCAACGTTCAAGAGGGAACTGATCCGCGCAATAGCTTGAAAAACAGCGCGGGGTTTGAGGGCCTTCATGGCTTGTATGCCGACCTGAGGGTCGGCCAAGTGCCGAATTTCGCATTCATTGTCCCAAGTCAATGCAACGATCAGCACGGTCGGGAAAACGCTGGCCCGCTTTGTGACTTCGATCCTAAGCGCGACGGTAGCCAGGAGGGATTGAATCCGGCCCTGATTCAGCGCAGCGACATAACCCTGCGGAATCTCATCGATGCCATCAAGAGCTCACTGGTCTGGCACAAAGGCAGGACTGCCATCGTGGCTGTCTGGGACGAGAACGACTACAGCAACGCGCCGAATAGCAATCAAGTGATACTCATCGTTGATACGAATTACGGAGCAGGGGGTATCCGGAGCAGCGTGCGATACACGCATTTCTCGCTTCTCCGGTCTCTGGAGAGCGGGTTTCGCCTGCCGTGCTTGAACCATGCGTGCGACGAGGACACTCGCGCGATGTCTGACTTGTTCGGTGGTATGCGCAATATGCCCGGCGGGTAGCCGCCCGGGCGGATCTCATCACGCTTCCGGGTCGTCCGCATTCGGATGGAACAATTGTTCGCCCTTGATTTTGTAGTCGCCGATGGCTTTCTGTCCTTCGGACGATAGCAGCCAATCGATGAACTGCTGCCCGAGCTCCTTCTTCACATGCGGGTACTTCTGTGGATTCACGAGCATGACACCGTACTGATTGCGCAGCCGTTTGTCGCCTTGCATCACGATGATCAGGTCAACCTTGTTCCTGAACGAAAGCCAACTGCCGCGATCTGAGAGAACGTAGGCATTGATGGCTGACGCGGTATCAAGCGCGCGACCCATGCTCTGCCGATTCTCCAAGTACCAAGAGCCCTTTTCCGCGCTGATATCGATGCCGGCGAGTTTCCAGAGACTGAGCTCGACCGCATTCGTACCAGACCTATCGCCCCGCGAAATGAAAGGGGCGCGCATCGTCTGGAGCTTCTTGAGCGCGGCAACGATGTCGGTCGATCCTCTGAGACCTGCCGGATCGCTCTTGGGTCCTATCAAGACGAAGTCGTTGTACATCACAGGATAGCGTTTGACGCCGAAGCCCTCGGCGATGAACTTCTCCTCGGCGGATTTGCTATGGAGGAATAGGACATCGGCACCGCCGCGGCGGCCGGTATCTAACGCCCGGCCGGTGTCTTGTGCAACGACCTTGACGTCGATGCCGCTTTTCGCCGTGAACAGCGGCAGGATGTGGTCAAAAAGGCCGGAGTCCTGCATCGATGTTGTCGAAGCGACCACTATGGACTTCGTCTGTCCGAAAGCAGACGTGGCGAAGACAAGGCTGGCTGTGATGGCAACGAAACAGCGGCGATTCAGCACAATGGTTACCCCCAATCCACTAGATCGGCAGCTCGCCGGCGTGCGATACGCGCGGCGAACTCCGGTGAGCCTCGCCTCCCGGCAGGCGTGTCCAGTGCACCCGATGGAACGACTCCGGAACGTCCGTCCCTGGATTCGGAGTCACGTCCAGGCAGACCGGCAGGATGAACACCCGGTCGCGGGCCATCATGCGGGTCCGCTGATGAAGACGGAGGGCGTGCCGACACTAGCCTTCTGCTCGTCACCGCCTTCGGCCATGTCGAGGTCCCTCACTACCTATCCGGCATCGTCACGGATACCTTTGGGGTTGGCAACCACCGGAGATGCGGAGTCAGGAAATGACCGCTTCAGGGCGGACGGTGGTCACAGCGCCTGGAGTTCCCTCTGCAAGCCTGGGCGCTGCCCCGAGCTGAATCGTCAGTCTTGTTGGGAAGGCTGGCGACGAAGGTACGCGGAGGGCAGGCAAGCTTTTCGGCTTCCACTTTCGTTTCCAATCCAGCTGTGCGACGCAGATTCTTGTGGCCCGATGAGAGGGAAGCAGGCGGGACCAATCTTACTGAAACTTCGGGCTCAAGCTCTCGGTTTACTCAATCGGGAGCACCGCACGCCGACAAGGGCGCTGGCGGTCATGAGTCATCTTGCGCACTGGTCCACAGACCGGCGCTTAAATCCGTGCACCGTTGCTAAGATTACCAAGATGTAAGATGAGACCGTGGGAAGCATGATTCTTCTCGATCTGATGGGCGGCGTCGCTCTGTTGTTGTGGGGCCTTCACATGGTCCGCAGCGGCATAGTGCGGGCCTTCGGCTCCGACCTCAGACGCTTCCTTGGAATGGCGCTGCGCAATCGCTTCGTGGCATTCACGGCTGGCATTTTCGTGACTGCGCTCCTTCAAAGCAGCACCGCGACGGGGTTGATGACCGCCTCGTTCGTCAGCAGCGGCACGGTCGATCTGGTCCCGGCGCTCGCGGTCATGCTGGGCGCGAACGTCGGAACCACGCTCATCGTCCAGGTCCTCTCGTTCAATGTCTCGGCGGTGGCGCCAGTCCTGATTCTGATTGGTGTGATCGCGTTCAAGCGTGGCGGGCAGACACGCACGCGCGATCTCGGGCGAGTGGCCATCGGCGTGGGCCTTATGGTCCTGTCGCTGCACATCCTGCTCGACACGCTGGCGCCCGCGGAGAACGCGCCGGCCGTCCGCACCCTCCTCGGTGCCATGACCGGCGAGCCGCTGCTGTGCCTGCTGATGGCCGCCGCACTCACTTGGGCCGCCCATTCCAGCGTGACAGTGGTCCTGCTCGTGATGTCCCTTGCCTACTCAGACTTCATCACCCCGGTTGCCGCGCTCGCCCTGATCCTTGGCGCCAATCTCGGCAGCGCGATCAATCCTCTTGTTGAGGGCGGCCGGGGCGACAATCCCGCCAGCCGCCGACTGCCACTGGGCAATCTGCTCAATCGCCTGGTGGGGTGCGCGCTCGTGTTCCCGTTCTTGCACCCAATCGCGGAGGCACTCGCTCGCATCGAGCCCAATCCCTCGCGGATGGCTGCGGACTTTCACACCGTGTTCAATGTCGGCTTGGCGCTCGTTTTCATTTTGCCGCTGGACGGCGTGGCAACGTTGTTGACACGGCTGCTGCCAGAGCGCGTAAAACCTAGAGACCCGGCAACACCGCTGTATCTGGATGAGATTGCCCTCGCGACACCCTCCGTGGCCCTGGCCTGTGCCGCACGCGAAACCCTGCATATCGGCGACATCATAGAGAGCATGCTGCGCCGGACGATGACGGCACTCATGACCGACGACCGCAGGCTGGTAGCGGAAATCTGCCGCATGGACGATGCCGTAGACCGGCTCGACGAGGCGGTGAAGCTGTACGTCACCAAGCTCACCCGCGAAAGCCTGAACCAACGAGATGCGCACCGAGCGATGGAGATCATCTCCTTTTCAATCAACCTGGAGCATGTCGGGGATATCATCGACAAGAATCTGATGGAGCTCGCGGCGAAGAAGATCAAGCGGCAGATCGTCTTCTCGAAGGAAGGCGCGGCAGAGCTGGAGTCCTTCCATCAAGAAGTTTTTGCCAACCTCAAGTTGGCTTTCAGCGTCTTTATGTCCGGCGACGTCACAATCGCGCGGCAGTTGCTAACTGAAAAGGCCGCGCTGCGCGCCGCGGAACTCGCCGCAGCCGAAAGCCATCTCGCGCGCTTGCGGGAAGGGCGCCCGGAGAGCATCGAATCAAGCTCGCTGCATCTGGACGTTCTGCGCGACTTGAAACGCATCCATTCGCATATCTGCTCGGTCGCGTATCCGGTGCTTGAGCGCGCCGGTGAATTGCAGGCGAGTCGCTTGAAGGAAGTCGATGCGGATTCGAGTTCCGCCGCTGTTGGAGATCCTGTCGCTTCAACCGCGTTTCATAAACGGTAATTTCAGCACAGAGAGTTGCTAAACGCGCCTTAGATATCCGTATACAAGCGGCCGGATACCTCAGTCCGTAACGATGCCCAGTCGGCTGTGGCGCATGGGGCCGACGCAGTCATCGTCTCGAATCACGGTGGGCGCAACGAGGAAACGCTGCGCGCAACGATCGATTGTGTTGCCGAAGTCGTCGAGGCGGTGAAAGGTCGTGTGCCTGTGCTTATGGACGGCGGAGTCCGCCGAGGCACGGACGTATACAAGGCACTGGCGCTCTGAGCCTCCGCGGTTGGCATCGGGCGCCCTCAAGGCTGGGGTCTCGCCGCGTTCGGTCAGGAAGGGGTCGAAGCGGTGCTCGATATCTATGCGCGCGAGCTGGAAGCCATCATGCGCCAGGCAGGCACTCCAACCGTTGCCGCAATTGGAGCCCGCGCTGTCGTGCACAGAGGCACGCCCTGACTGGCATCGCCCGAGGTAAGGGAGCCTACCGCCGTTGGTTCAATGGTGGCCAGGGACAGAATCGAACTGCCGACACGCGGATTTTTAGTCCGGGACCCAAACCCGAAGTCCCAATTAGAGTTCCCTGGAGCGGACGTTCGCAACAGGCAGCTCCGGGTCAAAAGCAGCCTCCGGGACGGCGGCGATCACTTAGCGACCGCTGCCCGCGGACGGCAGGTTTCGGCCCAACTGCGGACATAGCGGAAGTCAGAATGCCCGCCCGAAAGCGGTCATTCCCCGACTGCTAGCTCGCGGCGCGCCACCACCCATCGTTCAAGGACCCCTCCAACGCTTGTTAGACGGCGCGACGGCTCATCGTGCGTGGAGGTCATTCCGACCTCGGCTCTGACGGACGTACAGGATCACAAAGCTTGTCGCTACCAACGTAATACCAAGCAACGCTGCTACCAAATCGATGAAGTGCCCGAGAGTGCGGGGTTGCCCCCAACCAAGCGACGGAAAGATCGAGAATGCTTCAAAAACGTGCGTCAAAGCCATAAACGCGAAGCAGGCGAGTCCCAGGGCCTGCAGTGTTGAGCCAAAGCCCCTGCGCGTCCATAAACGAGCCGCCGAAACGCAAAGGAAAGCGCAGGAGGCGCCCAGCGCTAGAAGACCCTTCAGGACCACTGCATTCATTACCGGCGACGTCTAGCTAGTAATCAGACGACTCGCCGCCGTGGGCGTTGACTTCGAGGACTCGCGTGCCCCAGTTTTGCAGGCCGTCAACCGTTTGCCTGTCAGGCGGTGGAATGTACTCAGTGGCCAGCCAGATGCTCTTACCATTCGGATCGGCGACGGCCCAAGAGTAATCTCCCCAGCGAGTGCTAGATGGAGCGTAAGGTCCGCTACCCAGCGCGGCGATGGTAATGGAGCCGAACGAGTGCTCGCCCTCGGACATGCGCGCAAACGCGGCGCTGGCGAAAAGCGTCGGGCCGGAAATGGTGAAGACCATAGCCACTTCCCCATCCGGCGCGACCTGCAGCGCAGGGTAAAACAAGAAATTGTCGGCAGAGGCCAGGATCCCTTCCCTGGTGATGGTTGCAGCAGCGATTCTAAAATCTCGAACGTCGGCATGAATCTCGAACCATGCATTGGCGGAAAGCTGTGTGGGGTTACCGGGCACGTTGAGCGCAGTGTTCAGTTCGCCCCACAATTTTCCGTTGATGAATTGAACCTGCTGCATGCGGTCATCACCCGTGTTCAAAAGGCTGGAGGAGCCCTTTTGCACCGCATTGGGAGGGACGCCAAAAACCAAAGAGTTGATTACGACACTCGACAACGTCGGAATTCCGCCGTCGGAAACCGCCTCCGTATGAGTGAGTGCCCAGACGCCAATACGGTTGTCGAAGGTCCCCGTGGGATCGATGGATTCGAGAAAATATTCGACGCGGTCGGAGTCGTCTCCCGACTTGGTTAGGGCCGGCTGAACCGAAAAAGCGATATCTCCCGCAATCGTCAGATTTTGAAACTGAACAAAATGCACGTCGACGGCACCGTTGATGAGGCCGCGCTTGGATACGGCATAGATCTGCGCGCCGTTCACTTGCGGCCCGAGGATCGAGAACTCGTTCGTGGCGATGTAGATGTTTTCGCGGTCGATGCCCAATAACGGTTGATCGCCAAAGCAGGGGCAGCCGACGTGTACGGGAGTACCGTTGCTGCCGTCGTCCGTGGCGTCGAGGTGGTATACCGTCCAGGGCGTGGTGGGGTCACCGGATGTGTTTACAGCGATGTCCGTCCGAGCCTCGGTGTTATCAGCGGAGATGAAGAGAATGGTCGCGAACCACGTGTGTGTCGTCGGGTCAAAGTAACAGCGTGGATCGCTGGTGAATTCCGTCAGCCCTTCGTCAAAGAGCACGTTCACATTAAAGGGCCCGGCAACTACAGAGCCATCCCGCCTGTAGATCGTATAAGCTGAATTGACGGGCTCGACCACAAATCCATTGCCGACGCACAATCCTTGGTCCGGCGGCTCAAATTCTGCGCCGAAGTTCGTAACGGCGCTGTCGAGGCTGCTCACGCCATCGAAATTACTGAGGATGGCGTCGTCGGAATGCGCAGAGTACATGAGCGTCGGCGATACCATTTGGACAAGGCCTGATTGAGCTGCCGTCGACACGGGGCTGAAACGCGTGGCGGCGGCGGAAGTAAAAATCTTCGGATGCAGCATGCGCGCGCCCCTTTGACGAGGAACGGCCGGCGCCCCGAGCGCCGAGTTCTTAGCTGCCGCAGGATGCAGCGGATCCACTGTGGCCACGCGGGTGAGAACGCCGGTTCTCGCTTGACCACTGAACTGCTGTGCGGCGAGAGGGGACGCAACGGATAGAAGAACAATGAGAGCAATAGAAAGCTTGCAGTTTGGTTGCGTGACGAAGCTGCACTCGCCGGATTTGCGGAGGCACTGCGCTGAGTCGGTTGCGAATGGTGACACTAGGCGGGCTAGTCGATCCATCAGACTCCCCTCGCGCGATTTATCTTTAATTAGTCACGGCAGTGGTGCACAACCGTCGCCGTCGTTCCGAACAGTACCTTTGGCAGCGCTACCCGCGCAACAGCGTTCGGGTCGTAACGAATAACGCTGCGGCGCAGCAGCGCCTGCGTCAAGCCGTCGCAGATGCCGAGTGGGACGAAGCTGTACTTTCGGACTTGCTTTCAGACTTGAGGCTACTGTGCTTTCGTTTGCGTTGCCGTAAGGCTGCCGCTCGCAGAGGGCCGCAAGGGGTCAGGACCGGTCCTAAGCGGCGAATCCTCGGTCACGACCCCCAACCGGCGGCACCCGGCCAATTCTGTCGAAAAACTCCTTACCGCAGGCCCTGGCCAATTCTCGCGGGCGTGCTTTGCGCAACACTCGCCAATCATGCCGTCGCGGGAGTCATCGGTGTCCGAATCGGGCGCTTTCTGACCCCGACGCTGCTGGATGCAGTGGTCGGCGTGAGCATGATCTGCATGGCTCTCTGGAGTCTCAGGCCCGATACGCTCAGTCAGGATCTAGCTCAAGTGAGCCGCGCCAGCGCGTTTCTTGCGACCGCTGTTGCATTCTTCATTGCCGAGATCGGCGATAAGACTCAGATCGCAACTGTTGCATTGGCCGCTGCCTACTCCAACTTGCTGGCCGTCGTCGCCGGTACTACAACTGGCATGATGCTCGCGAATGCACCGATAGTGTTTCTCGGTAAAGCCTTCTCGGAGAGGCTGCCGCTCAAGACCATTCACTACGTGACGAGCGGGCTGTTCCTTATCCTTGGCGCGATTTTTATCTCTCGCGCCATCCGCCATCCAAGTTGACGCCGCGACGGTGACCGCGACGAATATGCCTGTTGACCCAGAGCGGATACGTCATACCAATGGAGTAACGCAGTTCGACCAACCGATCTTCCGCACAGCCGAGGCGCATCCTTGCACGCGGGTGCACTGCTGCTGGTGTTCCGCGCCGCTCAGTGCACGTCGCCGCCGGCATGCAGATGCTCTCCGGTCAACCAGTAGGATTGTCCGAGGCCAGGAACAGGACGATCGATACGATGTCAATTGGCTGACCGATTCGACCATGCCTAGGTTCAGCGTATTGACGCGAATCTTGCGCGCGCCGAGTTGACGTGACAGCACCCCGGTGATCGCACGGAAGTCCTCTTCCGTAACACTTTCGATCGGCGCGAACCCGTACACTGCACACCGTCCGCATTCCTCACTCCGCAACCTGACACCGAGCGAGTACGCGTCATTGCGTCAGGACAAACAGACTTCGGAAGCAGCCAAATCCAAATCGCGGACTGCCCACTAACGGGGCCAAGAACACGATCTCTTATAAGAATCTCGTAGACGCGCAGCCATCCCGCACCGATGACAAAGGCGCCGTGCACGAGGACGATGTCGGTCTCATGGTGATAGTCGTGCTCTATCGGGAACGTCTGATCAGTCGATTTCCATCGATGGGAGAGAAGACCTACTAATGGCGTCAGCCCACAACTGGGACGGGAACGGCGACGTTCCCGGAAGTTGAACTGAATCCACGGATATCGCGACTTATGGCGCAGTTCCAACTTCATGGAGAGTACCAATGCCTTCGAGTCGCGCCATCCATAAAGCGATGGCGTCCTTTATGCTCGGCGCAGCCGGCGCTCTGACTCTCGTCGCCTGCGGCGGCGGCGGCAGCAGCAGTGGCAGCACCGCTGCCAATCAGATGGCCGGACAAACGAGCACCGGATTTGCCGACACCGCGTTGGTGTCGGACAAACTCGGGGTTGTCGCAACAACCACCACCATTGACGCCAACCTGTCCAATCCCTGGGGTGTGGCGATCGCCCCCGGCCTGCCCTTCTGGGTGGCAGACAACAACAGTAATCTCTCGACGCTGTACAGTGGCACGGGCGCCATTGAGACGGCCGCCATCACCGGCACCAACGAGGTCGGAATCGCCATTTCGGCCTCTGCCGCCGGTGTGCCCGCCAACCCCACCGGCCAGGTCTACAACGGGGGTGGAGGCTTCCTCATTCCCACCAGTGCGGGGCAGGAGTCGTCGCTGTTCATCTTCGACGGCGAGGGTGGCACGATCGCAGCCTGGGCAAACGGTAGCGGCGCGACCGCAGTCACCGCGTACGACGACGGCGTGGCGAACGGCGCCAATCACGCGGTCTACAAGGGCTTAGCGCTCGGTACGGTCAACGGTGCAAGTTTTCTCTATGCGACCGATCTGCACAACAACAAGGTTGACGTGTTCGACACCAACTTCACCAAGCCGGCTGCTATGCAGGGAAAATTCATTGACCCTACGATGCCGGCAGGCTTTGTGCCCTTCGGCATAGTGGCGGTGAATGGTCAGCTATACGTCAGCTTTACGAAGCAGGACGCAGCGAAGCACGACGAAACGACAGGCGCGGGCCTGGGTTACGTGGACGTATTCGACCTCAGTGGCAATTTCGTGAGCCGATTTGCATCGGCCGGCGTGCTCAATGCGCCCTGGGGAATGGCGGTCGCACCTGCAGGATTTGGTTCGCTGGCAGGGGATCTGCTGATCGGCAACTTTGGCGACGGCAAGATAAACGTCTTCGCTCCCAACGGAACCGCGTTGGCAACCTCCATGGGCCCGCTCACGGTCACTAACGGTGGGAC
>Ga0210394_10006191_pt1 | contig 13046 bp, 12 predicted proteins | sample IncBWC12MmetaG_FD_160121 | JGI IMG/M metagenome (GOLD analysis project Ga0210394, IMG submission 160121) | Forest soil microbial communities from Barre Woods Harvard Forest LTER site, Petersham, Massachusetts, United States - Inc-BW-C-12-M | ecosystem: Environmental > Terrestrial > Soil >...
TTGCACCTTGTCAAGATACCGCCCGCCCACCCCGCCCGGATCCAAATACATCACCCCGGAAGGGGCTAAGCGGCTGCAGGACGAACTCGACCGGTTATGGCACGAGGAGCGCCCGCGCGTGACCCAGGCAGTTTCCGAAGCCGCGGCGCAAGGGGATCGATCGGAGAACGCTGAATACACCTACGGCAAAAAGCGCCTGCACGAGATCGATCGGCGCGTGCGTTTCCTGCGCAAGCGGCTCGAAGGGATGGCGATAGTCGATCCGGCGGCAGACTTAGGCAGGCGCGACCTGAAGCGGGTGTACTTCGGCGCCTGGGTACACCTGCAGAGTGCCGGCGGCGAACTGCGCTGGTACCGCATCGTCGGACCCGACGAGTTCGACATGGCCGAGGACTACATCAGCATGGACTCGCCTCTGGGACGAAGCCTCTTGGGCAAGCATCTCGACGACGATGTCAGCGTGGACTTGCCGGCGGGAGCGACCACATTGACAGTGGTCGCCATCAGTTACCGGGCGCGACCGCCCTAGGCGCCCTCGCCGCCCGCAGCCAGGCCCGGCTGCACACCCCGCCTCAAACGACGCGGATATTCTTGAACTGCCAGGGATCCGAGGTATCCAGGTCCTCGGCGAACAACTGCCCGCGCTGATAAAGAGGCGTCCAATCGGTGTATTTGCCCACCACCGTCCCCAGGTAGGGCCTGCAGATCTCGAGCGGCCGCTGGAAATCCATGTCGTCCGGCTCCACGATGCCGCGTTGCGGGTTCTCCATGGCCCATATCATCCCAGCGAGAGCAGCCGAAGTAACTTGCAGGCTGGTGGCGCTGTTGTACGGCGCCAGCTGGCGCGCCTCGCCGATGGATAGCTGCGAACCATACCAATAGGCATTTTTCGCGTGGCCCGCGAGCAGCACCCCTAGCTCATCGATGCCTTGCGTGATCTCGCGCAGCATGATGCGTTTGGCGTCCTGCAAATGCCAGTTGCGGCCGGCGAATTCGTGCACCGACATCACCGCGTCGTCGCTCGGATGGTAGGCGTAATGACTGGTGGGCCGGTAGGCGACTCGCTGCCCGTCCATGACGGTGTAGTAGTCCGCCAGCGAAATCGCCTCGGAGTGGGTGATTAGGAATCCATGGAAATGTCCCGCCTCAGGTGTCCAGGTGCGAACCCGCGTACTGGCGCCCGGCCGGTTCAAGTAGATGGCGCAGCCGGAGCCGTCCTTGTGCCGGCCGCCATCGGCCGGAAAGTGCTTCTCATGCGTGCCCCAGCCGAGTTCCGCGGGCTGCGCCCCTTCGCTCACGAAGCCATCGACGGACCAGGTATTGACGAACTCATTGGGCAGCTTCGGCACATCGGCAACCTGCGTATCGCGTTCCGCAATGTGGATGACCTTGATGCCGAGTGTCTGCGCGAGCTTGGCCCAGCCGGCACGGCTCGCGGGGACGTTGGTTACCACACCGCAATCGTTGGCGATATTGAGCAAGGCCTGCTTGACGAAGTGCGACACCAATCCGGGATTGGCGCCGTGCGTGAGCACGGCAGTGGGCGAATCATTCGCCGCGCCGCGCAGCCGCAGGGCCTCGAGGCGCATGGTGTAGTTGCTGCGCGCCGCCACCGGCAGCGCGGAGTCCGTATATCCGCCGGCCCATGGCTCTATGCAGGTGTCGAGGTACAGCGCACCGTGTTCGCGCGCCAGCTGCATGAGCGCAACGCTCGACACGTCGACCGACAAATTCAACAAAAAATCGCCCGCACCGAGCAGCGCTCCCAGCACCTGGCGGTAGTTCTCGCGCGTCAGCGGCGAGTTGACAAACTTTACGCCGAACTCTTTGGCTTCCGGACTGCCTTTGTCCTCGGCAGTCACAATGGTGATGCGAGCCGGGGAAGTGCCGATGTGACGCAAGATCAGCGGCAAGATTCCCTGTCCGATGCTGCCGAAACCGACCATGACGATCCTGCCCGGAAATTTCACATGCACTGCGTGCTTGCTCATGATGTTTCTGCCGTTTTGGTTGTCGAGCGCTCCGGCGGGTCGCAGACGCGGCGCCGAACGCTAGCCTAACTGTTGATGGCTGTTTCGCGCCAGTGAGGCGGGTAGGTGCGTTCATACCCGGGAAGCGATTCGATGCGATGAATCCAGCGCGCGAGCGCCGGATAATTGCGCTCCATGGGCAGAAACCGCGCTCCGAGCTCCGCCGCCGCGCTACGATTCAGCGCCCGCCGCAGCAGCTGCAGCCACGGGAAGATCACCATGTCGATGGCGGAGTATTTTTCCCCGACGATCCATTGTTCTTTGCTCAAGCGGCCTTCGATGGTGCGTGCTTCACGTCCGACGACGTGCATGGCATCGGTCAGAGCATCAATATCGGCGGCGACTTGATCGGCAAAAATCGCGCTGATGATCTTCTGCACCAAAGGCTCGGTGTACGACTGAAATTCGCAAATCACCCGCATGATGACGCCGGCTTCCTCCGGGCTCGAGCCGAAAATCGGCGGCTGCGGATATTTCATGTCGAGGTAGTACAAAATGGCGACCGACTCGAACACCACGTAGTCGCCGTCCTTCAATACCGGAACGCGGCCGCGCGGATTCATTCTCAACATCTGCGGCGATTGGTGCTCCTGCTTGTCGAAATGCAATAGCTGCGACTCGTATTGCAGCCCCTTGTGCTCCAGCGCCAGGTGGACGCGCCACGCGAATGGGCTGCCGCTGCCCCAGTAAAAAGTGATTGCCATGCCGCGATTGTAGCGGATGCGGTCCATAGGTCATCGCGCTAAGCTCTGATTCGTGACATTCCAGACCTTGATCGATGCAGCCTCGTTGCGGGGAATATTGGGCAGCGCCAGCCTCGCGGTAATCGACTGCCGTTTCGATCTACAGGACCCGGAGGGCGGCCGCCGGGCATACCTGCGCGGCCACATACCCGGAGCGCGGTATGCCGACCTCAATAAGGACTTATCGGCGCCGGTGAGCTTGAGCTCCGGGCGCCACCCGCTGCCCGCCCCGCGGGAGTTTGCCGCCAAGCTGGAGCAATGGGGGATAGGCAATGACACCCAGGTCGTCGCCTACGACGAGAGCAATGGATCCTTCGCCGCCCGGCTGTGGTGGATGTTGCGCTGGCTGGGGCACGGATCGGCGGCGGTACTCGACGGCGGCCTGAAGGCCTGGATTGCCGAAGACGGCGCATTGGTACCGGGCGCGGAGACCGCGCTTGCCGCCGAAAATCGCCCGCCCCGGTTCGCGCCGCGCGTCGACGCGGCCGCGGTACTCGACACCGCGCAGGTCGCAGCGCTGCTGCGCGACCCGCAGCGTTTATTGGTAGATGCGCGCGCCGCCGAGCGCTTCAGCGGCGCCGTCGAGCCGATCGATGCTGTCGCCGGCCACATAGCCGGCGCCGTGAATCATCCGTTTACGCAAAATCTTGGGCCCGACGGGCGGTTTCTGCCGGCCGCCGAGCTACGCCGCCGCTGGCTGGACCGTCTCGCCGGCCGCGATCCGCAAAATGCGGCGGCGATGTGCGGATCCGGGGTCACCGCCTGCCACAACTTGCTCGGCCTGGAAATTGCGGGATTGAGCGGCGCCAAGCTGTACGCCGGATCTTGGAGCGAATGGATTCGGGATCCGACTCGAGCCACCGCCCGCGGCCCTTGAACTCGCGCGCCACGGGAAAATTGCGCACCCCGTCATTTACATGCAGCACCAATTTGCTATCGTGCGCGCCTTGAATACGCCCGCAAAAGTACTGCCCGTCAACCACGCCTGGAAGATCGGCGAATCGTTGGACTTGTACCAGGTCGAGGCCTGGGGCAAGGGATACTTCTCGATCAACCCCGCGGGCCATGTGGTCATCCGACCCAATCAGGATCCGAGCCGCGAAATCGACCTCTACGATGTGGTTCAGGGACTCAAGGCGCGCGACCTGCATACCCCGCTGGTCATTCGTTTCTCGGATATTTTGGCGCACCGCCTGCGTCATCTGGCGGACGCATTCGCCACCACGATTGCGGAAAACGACTACAAGAACCGCTACGCGGCGGTGTTCCCCATCAAGGTCAATCAACAACGATTGGTGGTCGAAGAGGTTTACCGCTACGGCAAGGAATTCGGCTTCGGGCTCGAAGTCGGCTCCAAACCGGAGTTGCTGGCGGTGATGTCGATCACCGAGAATGCGCCGGATCGCCTGGTGATATGCAACGGCTTCAAGGACGACAGCTATATCGAAGCGGTCATCATCGCCACGAAACTCGGCCGCAACATCATTCCGGTGGTCGAGAACTACGAAGAAATCCACTTGATTCTCAAACACGCGGAAAACTACCGCGTGCGGCCCAAAATCGGCGTGCGCGTCAAGCTTGCCAGCGAGGGCGCCGGAAAATGGCGCGAATCGGCCGGCGAGAAGTCCAAATTCGGCCTGTTCATCAGCGAGATTCTCGATCTGTATGCGCTGTTGAAGGAGCGCAACATGCTTGACTGCCTGCAGCTCGTGCATTGCCATCCTGGCAGCCAGCTGCAGGACATCCGGCGCGTAAAGGACGCCATCAACGAGCTCGCGCACGTGTATGCCGAATTGAAGATCATGGGCGCCGGCCTGCAGTACATCGACATCGGCGGCGGCCTGGGTGTCGACTATGACGGCAGCGGCACCAACTACGAGTCATCGATGAACTACACGCTGAACGAATACGCGAGCGACGTCGTGTACCGGATCAAGAGCGTGTGCGACGCGCGCGACGTACCGCATCCCATGATCGTGAGCGAATCGGGCCGCGCCATAGCCGCCCACCACAGTCTGCTGGTGTTCGATACCTTGGGCTCATCCAAGCTGGACCAATTCAAGGTGTCGGGCCGCCCCGAAGAGGACTACCACGGATCGGAAGAGCTGCCGCAGCCGGTGCTTGATTTGTTCGACAGCTACCGCTCGGTGAACGAGCGCCGGCTGGTGGAGTGTTATCACGACGGGCTGCAAGCGCGCGAGCAGGCGCTGCAAATGTTCAATCTCGGTTATCTGAGTCTCGAATTTCGCGGTCTGGCGGAAAAGCTCTACTGGGCGACCTGCGCCAAGATCCGCGATTATTGCCGCAAGCTCGATCGCATTCCCGAGGAGCTGGAGAATCTCGAAGACATGCTGAGCGATATCTATTTCTGCAATTTTTCGGTATTTCAATCGCTGCCGGACAGCTGGGCCATCGGCCAGGTATTTCCCATCATGCCCATTCAGAGGCTCACGGAGCGTCCGACCCGCAATGCCGTGCTCGCCGATATCACCTGCGATTCAGACGGCAAGATCGATCGCTTCGTGCATCCTCGAAACACGAAGCGCACGCTGGAAGTGCACGAACTGACGCCGGGCGAGCCCTACTACCTGGCGGCCTTTCTGGTCGGCGCGTACCAGGAAACCTTGGGTGATCTGCACAACCTGTTCGGCGATACCCATGTCGTGCACATTCGGCTGCAGGAGGGCGGCGGTTGGTGGATCGAGGAAATCGTGAAAGGCGACACCGCCAATAAAGTTCTCGAGTACATGGAGTACGACACCGACGAGCTGTATCCGGGAATCTCGCGGGACTGCGAGCGGGCGGTTCAGGAAGGGCGAATGTCGCTGACAGAAGCGCAAGCGGTCAAGCGTTTTTATGAAAACGAACTCAACGGCTATGCGTACTTAGAGGTCGAATAGGCGGACTTAAGCCTGGTATATCTGGCGTTTGCCAACAATAATCTCAAAGGGTAGCATCGCCCATTAGGCTCGTTCCCTAATCTTTCGCGGCGGGTTTTCGCTGCCGAATTGATGGGTACGACCGCTGGTACAGGCCTCGACGCTGCGACTCGCGCGGCGGTGTCTGCGTGTTGAAACCGCGTGCGAGTGGGGATACCTGTCGGGCTACCCGCGAATGCACGCAAGTGAAGTGAGATTAGTTGAATGACGACGATCTACGTTGGCAACTTGCCATTCACCGCTACAGAAGAAGAAGTGCGTGGGTTATTCGAGCGCCATGGCAAAGTCGAATCCGTCAAACTCATCAATGATCGGGAGACCGGGCGTCCGCGCGGATTCGCGTTCGTGGATATGCCGGCCGCTGAAGCACAAACCGCGATCCAAGAGACCAATGGCTTCCAGATGGGCGGCCGCCCACTGCGGGTCAACGAGGCCCAAGAACGGGCACCGCGTTCGAAGCCGGGCGGTGGTGGTGGCGGCGGCGGTGGCGGAGGCGGCGGCGGCGGTTCACGCCGCTGGTAACTCGACTCGCGCGAGGCTTGCGCGAGTCGATCTGCAGTCTCACCACATTTCCTTGAGCTGCGCGACCACGTCCACCGTGGTCGTGTCGCCGGCTTTCAAGTTTTCAACGCCGCCTGTGGTGCGGACGGATATCTTTTCCAAACTGTCCAATACTTTATCGGTCATGAATCGGCTCTTGGCGCCGTAGACATGGGCGTCGCCGTTCTTCGGCTGCTGAGTCACCGCAAATTTCAGCGGCGCGCATAGATGCAATTCATTGCGCGCGCGGGTCATCGCCACGTACAGCAAGCGGCGTTCTTCTTCGATCAGCGCGGGATTGCCGGTGGCGAACTCCGACGGAAAATTACCGTCCGAGACATTCAGCACGTAGACGATGTCCCACTCCTGCCCCTTGGCCGAATGAATCGTGGACAGAATGACGTAGTCCTCGTCCTTGGCGGCGCCGCCCGATTGGTTGCTGGTGGCGGCCGGCGGGTCCAACGTGAGTTCGGTCAAAAAACGCTCCCTGTTGGGGTGCTGAACCGATAGATGCTCCAGTTGTTCGAGGTCGCCCATGCGAGTCCAGGCAGCATCGTAGATTCTCTCCACCTGAGGTTTGTACCATTCGCGCACCAGCCCGACTTGACCCGGCCAGGGCGTGGCCGGATCGGCGAGCTTTTCAAACAGCGCGCAAAACCTCTTCCAGTCCATTTTCACTGGTTGCGGCGCATCGAAGGCCGCCAAACTCTTGACCTCGAAACCCTGCGCCTCGAGGAGTTCCAGAGCCTGCTTGGCAATCCCTGGGCCAATGCCGGGCAGCAGTTTCAGAACTCGAAATCCCGCCACGGCGTTGCGCGGATTGTCGGCCCAGCGCAGCACCGACATCAGGTCTTTGACATGCGCGGCTTCCAAAAACTTGAGCCCGCCGTATTTGACGAACGGAATGTTCTTTTTAGTGAGCTCCACTTCCAGCACGTCGCTGTGATGCGAGCTGCGGAACAAGATCGCGTGGCGCTTCAAGGAACCGCCGATTTCGCGTGTTTGTAAAATCTTGCCGGTGATGTATTCGGCCTGCGCTTGTACGTCATCGAGCGCCACGTAGAACGGCCGCTGCCCGGACTGGCGCGTGCCCAGCAAGGTCTTGCGGTGCTGGCGAGGGCCCTCCGACATCAGCGCGTTGGCTGAGTCCAATACCGGCTGTGCCGAACGATAGTTTTGGGCGAGCACCACCATTTCGGCCTTGGGCTTGTAGCGATCGGCGAAGCCCAGTATGTTTTCCACCGCAGCGGCGCGAAATGAATAAATGGCCTGCGCATCATCGCCGACCACAGTGACGCCCTGGCCGTCGGGTTTCAGAGCATGGATGATCTCGCCCTGCAGGGTGCTGGTGTCCTGGTACTCATCGACGAGTACGTGGTCGAAGTTCTTGGACAGACTCTGCGCCAACGCCGCGGTCTGCATCATGACGTGCCAGAAAAGCAGCAGATCATCGAAGTCCAGTGCGCGATTCTTTTGCTTGCGGGCCACGTATTCGCGGTACAAACGCGTCAGGTCCGCTTCCCACTCGCGGCACCACGGATATTGCTCCTCGAGCGTTTGCTTCAGGGACAGGCGGGTGTTGACACGATAGGAATAAATGGCGAGGCAGGCATCCTTGCGCGGAAAACGCTTTTCCTTGCCCGAAAATCCCAGCTCGTGACGAACCACGTCCAGCAGGTCCGCGGCATCGCTGCGATCCAGCACCGTGAAATTCGGATCGAGCCCAAGATGTTTGGCATACAGGCGCAGAATGCGGTTGCCCACGGAATGAAAAGTGCCTGCCCAGACCAATCGCGATATCACGCTGCGATCGCCGGCCTTGCCGCGATCTGAGAGCACTTCCGCGACGATGCTTTGGGTGCGCCGGATCATTTCCTGAGCGGCGCGGCGCGTAAAGGTCAGCATGAGGATGCGCGAGGGATCCGTGCCGTTCAAGACCAAGTGTGCGGTTCGGTGCGCCAGGGTATTGGTCTTGCCCGTTCCGGCGCCGGCTAGGATGAGCAGCGGTCCGGCGCTGACTCCTTTGTCCGCAACCGGCGTGCCGAAAGTGGCGGCGCGGCGCTGCTGGGGATTCAGCGAGTCGAACGCAGTTGTCTTTGCTTTCATCATAAAGATGCAGGTACTGTACGTATATCCAGATTGCGACGCAATACCACGAAAACTAACGGCAGCATCGCGCATTGTCGCTGCGCGGCGCGATGAGGCACATCACACCCTCTAAGAGTTTCGGTCGTATCCTTATGAATGCACAGCATTACCACCAGGGCCCGTCCATGTTGAAACCCACAACGGTGGCCAGTCGACTCGAGCATCGCGGCCGCGTGATCCAGGTTTGGACCGAGCGACTGCGCTACGCGCACGGCCGGGAGTACGACATCGACTTGGTGCGCCATCCCGGGGCGGCAGCGGTAGTCGCCGTGGACGAGGCCAAACGAGTTTGCGTGGTGCGCCAATACCGCCACGGCGTCGAGGATTTTTTATGGGAAATTCCCGCCGGCAAGCTCGACGCCGGAGAGCCGCCGCAGCTTTGCGCCATGCGCGAACTGGCCGAGGAAACCGGAGTGCAAGCCAGCCACTGGACCTCGTTGGGACTCTTCATTCCCGCGCCGGGGATATTCACCGAAGTGATTCACCTGTACCTGGCGCGTGGTCTTGACATCGGGCCGCCCAAGCCCGATGCCGATGAGGAATTGGAACTCAAGTGGCTGCCGCTCGAGGAAGCAATCGATTTGACCTTAAGGGGCGAATGGAATGACGGTAAAACTGCCTTGGGGCTTGGCCGCGCTCGCTACCATCTACAAATGTGACGCTCGGCGGATTTTCGATGCCTCCGGCTTGACTTAACCCGTGCATTGCCTAAAAAGGTAGCGTGAGTAGCGATAAACCAAAAATTGCATCCAATCCCGACCCCAAAAGGCCGGCGGAAGCGTCTTCGAAGGATCGCGCCGGTGCTGAAAAGAGCACCGGACGGGTCAAATTCGACGATCGCGGCAATGCGGTTTGGGAATGGCAGATCGCCACCGGCGCTTTCGGCAGGGAAGTATCTACGCAGCGGCTGCAAAAGCTCGAGCATCCGGCGCTGTCGATCGCCGATGAAGATACGCGGCCCAACGCGGTCCGGGCCAATCCCTTGGGCTCGAAAAAAGGCTATGACCCGTACGACAGCGGCAAGCTGGGCAAGAAGCCGGAAAAGCCGCAGAAGACCGACCTGCGCAAGCTCAGCGAGTGGCTGAAATTGAAGCAGCAGGCCGCCAAGAATAAGGAAGAAGAGCCGAAGGATTGAGCGCCGTCGGCCGCTTTAAGTCACGCCAGCGCGCGGCGCAGCTTGGCCGCATGCCTCAGGCGATAAAAACTGCGCAGTTCGCGCACCATGGCCTCGATGCGCGCCACCCCGCGATGGACGAAACGCCGTTCCAAACGCCGGCAATAATGCGCAGCGCAGCGATGCGCGGTCCGGTAGCGTTCATATTGATCGGGCTCGAGATGCGCATCGAATCTGACGCGATCGAAGAGCCGTGCGTGCACTTGCGCCGGGTAGAGCATGCCTCCCGTTTGATGGGCGAGCAGAAATACGGTCACGGCATATTTGTCCACTTCCGCCTGGGTTTCTAGTTCCAGCAGCGACACCGGCGAGTCGCGATCCAGCCGCCAGGTCGAATACACGAAATGGCTCACCCCTTCGAGCGCGGTGCAGTAGTCGGCGAGATTATGTTCCGTCAATTCGCGATGCGGATCGGCGTGCTCCAGGCGGCTCAAAACCTGCGGATCCAAATACAGTGCGACACCGGCGCAGGATGAGCCGCCGGCATCCTGCGTCTCGGCAAGCAGCAATTCTTCCTCGGTCGCACGCCGGTGCAAATCCTGCGAACCCGCGACCGCACGCCGGTCGGTGACCAGAAAATCGTACACGTCGTACTGCAGTTCGACATCGTACAGACGCCCCAACAGCGACTGCAGACCGCGCAGCACCATGTCTCAATGCTCGCGGCGCGCGCCGCCCGCCGTGACCGGCTGCCCGCCCAATTGGCGCAGCAGTCCGCGCGCCCGCGGACTGCCGGTCTTCATCCATACTTCGTACAGGCGCAGTATGTCTGCATCGGTGTGACGATAGGATGTCTCGCTCACTTCGTTCAATGCATCGACCAAGCCTTGGAATTTCTGGGCGAGCTGCGCATACACGCCGGCGACGCAGCGGCCCGACAGGGAGCGTTGCAAGGTGTCCGCCAGCGAGCTGTACGCGTTGCCGCCCATGGCGATGTGATAGTCGATGTCGATCAGCTTGCGCGCAAAACTGCGAGCGAAGAATCCGGCGACGAACAGGGAGACATCGCCCAGGCGCTGCAGGCCCCGCTGCCGCGCGCTCGCGCTCGGCGCCTCCAGCGCATCCGCCAGCATATGCGCCAGCGGCCTGATTCGCAGGCCATCCGGCGTACGCTCGTACAAGGCATCGGCGCGCGAAAACATGGTGAGCAGATTGACCACGTACTGCTCGGCTTGCTCGTCGATGTCGAGGTGCTGATGTTCGCTCGCACTGTGAAACGCGTCACGAAAAAATTCGCGCAGCGAACTCACCGCTACAAGAGGCCCTGAAGACGTTGCTTGCATGAGGCATCCTTCTTTGAGCTGACACCATCCTATCGACAAAGCTACCGCCAAGTGAATGATAAAAACGCGAACCATTGTCGGAAACTGCTTATTTTTTCGGGGTTTTCTTGATCAGCAGTCGCGGCGATAGGCTGCTAATCGCCGCGTGCATCCGCTTGGTGCTAAAGAATTTCTGCGAGCGTCGAAATGGTGCGCGGCGGCGGCTGAAGATGCGCCGGCCACTGTTTCGCATCGCGGTTGAGCCAGGCCGCCTGCAGACCGGCCTGCATCGCTCCCGCCACATCGGCGTGAGGATCATCGCCGATGTGCAGCACCTGCGCGGCCTCGACGCCGCTCGCGTCGAGCAGCCGCGCAAAAATGCGCGGGTCGGGTTTGGCGGCGCCCGCGGCGATGGCGGTGACGTGACCCTCGAAGAAATGCGCGATTCCGCAGCGCTCGAGATCCGCGTTGCCGTTGCTCAAGGCAAACAGCCGGTAGCGCGCACTCAAACGCTGCAGCGAGGATTCCACGTCGTCAAACAGCTGCACGCGGTTGCGCTCGGTGAAGAACACCTCGAATGCTTCATCGGCGTGGGTTTCCTCGTGGCCTGCGTCCTTGAACATCTCCGCCAAGGCGCGCCGGCGCAGGAATGTAAAATCGTGGCTGCGCTCGGGGAACCGCTCCGCGATACTGAGGCGCAGTGCACGCAGCGACGCCGCGTCATGATTGCGCATGATTTCCGGATGCCGCGCCCGCAGCCAGGAAAGCATCGCGCCTTCCGCGGCGATCATGAGGGGCCCCACCGGCCACAATGTGTCGTCCAGATCGAAACTCAACACCAACGGTGTAATCATCGACAAACCTTTGCCTGCTAGAATTGCGCAATGAGTGTAAGCGAACCCGACAGCGCGCCGGCGCTGCTCGTACTGGGCAGCAAGAACTACTCCAGTTGGTCACTGCGTCCGTGGCTATTCTTGCGCAAAGTGGGCTTCGATTTTCGCGAACAGGTGATTCAATTCGACGCCGGCGACTATCAGGCGCAGATTGCAGCGCTTTCCCCGTCGCGCCGCTTGCCCCTGCTCATCGCAGGCGCCACCAAAATCTGGGATTCCCTCGCCATCTGCGAATATGCCGCGGAACGCACCGGCCGCGGCCTGCCGCAGAATCGCGACGCGAGGGCCGTGGCGCGGTCGGCGGCCGCCGAAATGCATTCGGGCTTTGCGACTCTGCGCAATGAAATGCCGATGAACGTTCGCGCCAGGCAGCGGCGTGTGGCGCCGACCGTGCAGCTTGTGGCCGATATCGCCCGCATCGATGCAATTTGGGCCGGCTGCCGTGGGCAATTCGGCGCCGGCGGCGGCTGGTTATTCGGCGAGTTCAGCATTGCCGACGCCATGTTCGCGCCGGTGGCATTTCGTTTTCAGACCTTTGGCGCCGAATTGCAGCCGGCATCTTTGGCTTACCTTAAGCACGCGCTCGAGGATCCCACGATGCGCGAGTGGCAGGAAGCCGCCGCGCAAGAAGGCCACCCCTTGTCCGATGTGGATCGCATCGGATCATTGCAAAGTTAGACCGCAGGCGGAGTTCTTGAGGCTACAATCCGCAGATACTTTTTCCTAAGAGCAACACATGTCGGCCGAACGCATTACCGCCAGCCTCGTCTTATCACTCTTTGCGGGCGCCGCCGGCGCCGCAGGCAGCGCCGCGGTGGAACCGTCGCAGCCTTTCAGCGTGCAGGACATGGTGCGCATGGAGCGAATTTCCGAAGTCGCCGTGGCACCGGACGGCAAGCGCGTCGCCTACACGCAGCGCTCCACCGACATGGAGGCAAACAAAGGACGAACCGGTATCTGGCTGCTCGATACCGGCAAGCGCGGCGCGACGCCGCTGCGCCTCACCGACGGCTCGGCCAACACCTCTGCAGCGCAGTGGAGCATGGACGGGCGCTTCATCTATTTTCTTTCCAATCGCAGCGGCGGTAACCAAGTCTGGCGGGTCGGTGTCAGCGGCGCGCCGCGCGGCGAGACGCAGGTTGGCGATTCCACGCAGGTCACCAACTTGCCGCTCGATGTCGGCAGCTTTCGCGTCTCGCCCAAAGACGATCGGATATTGGTCAGCCTCGAGGTTTTTTTGGACTGCGCGGATCTGCCGTGCAGCAAGCAGCGCGTGGATGCTGCGGCTCATGACACGGCGACCGGCGTCCTCTACAA
>Ga0210394_10006193_pt1 | contig 13045 bp, 13 predicted proteins | sample IncBWC12MmetaG_FD_160121 | JGI IMG/M metagenome (GOLD analysis project Ga0210394, IMG submission 160121) | Forest soil microbial communities from Barre Woods Harvard Forest LTER site, Petersham, Massachusetts, United States - Inc-BW-C-12-M | ecosystem: Environmental > Terrestrial > Soil >...
GCCTTGCGGAAGCCGCTCGCAAGTGGGTTTTTGCCGCAGCGGCAGGGGGCTAAAGGTTGCGAAAGTCGAATGCGCAGGAGCCGCAGTCGTTTTGGAGCCGCCATGCCCGCACAATTCTGGGCCTCGCGCTCTTTCTTTTGGCCATTCACGACATTTTCGGAAGCCACGGCCTGCTCGCCATGCGTCGCACGCAAGCGCAGGTGCAGGAATTGCGCGGGGAGATCGACCGGCTAAATCAGGAGAACACACATCTCAACAATCAGGTCCAGGCGCTGCGCACGGATCCCAAGGCCGTCGAACGCATCGCCCGCGAAGAGATGGGCCTGGCGCGCCCCGGCGAGATGATCTTCAAAATTCCCGAGCAGTCTCAGGAACCCGCCCCAGCGAAGAAGCCCTAGCTGTTCACGTAAGTTTGGTACTCCAAAACCTCTTCCGCCTCACGATTCAGTCGATCTGCAGCCGTATTTATGCGCTTCAGATCGCGAGCATGTATTTTGCGACGGCGCCACCTGCAGAAAAAACGCCTCATAATTCCTAAAATCATGCCGTCACACCGGCCGGCCGCCGCCAGAACGCCAGCGCCCCAATCCCACGGCCCTTCACGCGATTGCGAATCGCTGCCACAGCGACCATAGCCGCGAAAATCACCAAAATTCCCGCCGTCGCCATGGGAATACTTTGCGAGCGCTTCGTCAGAATCGAAAAGCGTCCGTAAACAAACTCGATATGCAGCCAATAGACGAATAGAGAAGTCCGTCCAAGTTCGATAACGGGAGCGAACCCGATTAACGCAGCTCCCCAGCGGCACCACGCAAACGCCAGGAAAACGATTCCCAGGATCACGCCGGTTCGGATTAGGAAGAAATTCGGGCTCGTGTGCCAGAAATCGTAAACGGCATAAACCTGCCTCGGCATGGCGTCGAGCCAGCGCCCCAGAAAAACGAAGAGAACGCCCGCGAGCCCCGTCACCACAAACGCACTGCTCTCATGCTCGCGCGCCCAAGGCGAGAAAATCAGAAACCCAAACGCCAATCCGGCAAACGCGAACGCCACCCAGGGAAACACAGGAAACAGCCAAGGCTGCGGCGTGCCCAGGTTGTGCACGCCATTGACATACGACTCCAGATACCACGGCAGCCAGTGCGGCTGGTGTGTGGTCCAGAGAGGCGGAGTGACGAGCACAATGAAGGCGGCTGCGCCGATCGCCGAAATGATGTAGCACCAACGAGGCACGCCGCCGCGGCCCACCTGCGCCTGTGTGATTTCGCGCGGCACCGCAATGCGCGTCGTCACGAGCCAGCACATCGCTGCCATCAGAATAATCGCGATGCCGATGATGTTGAGGATATCCACGCGCAGCAGGTCGGTCCACGGAGCATACGGCTGGCCAAGCACAAACTCCTGCACGCGAAAAAGCATCCCGAAGCCTAGAATCTCCGCCCCGCGGAGCATTGCTTTGCGGGACGCCTCGGCCGGCGCAATTCCCTTCTGCAACGCTCGGCCGATCACTAAGGCCAGGGAAAGTCCGGATGCGAAGAGGAACAACGGCGCAGGCAACGTTCCGGCCAATTGCGAAAGGCCGAAGAACGATGTATGTCGCGCGCTTTCGCTCAGCCAGGCATCGTAACCGTGCGTCTGGAACATGAGGACGCAGGCAAGACCGCGAGTCCAATCGAGGAAGGCGAGGCGCTGTGTCGCCTTATCGGCCACTCGCGGCACCTTATCACAGGCTGTACACAGGGAGGAGTGCCTGTGCCACTGATGCCACTACCGCACGACTCCGGCGAGCGGGCTCGACGCGCTTGCATAGAGCTTCTTGGGAATGCGTCCCGCGAGGAAGGCCTGCCGCCCGGCCTCCACGGCATGGCGCATGGCTTCGGCCATGAGAACCGCATCCTGCGCTTCCGCGATGGCCGTATTCATCAGCACGCCGTCGGCGCCCAACTCCATAGCTACGGCGGCATCGGAAGCGGTCCCCACACCCGCATCCACGATCAGAGGCACTTCTGTGATGCGTTCGCGCAGGATTCGCAGTGAAGCGTGATTCTGAATCCCCATACCCGAGCCGATCGGCGCGCCTAAGGGCATCACCGCCGCCGCGCCCGCATCGACCAGGCGCCGCGCTACCACGAGGTCGTCGTTCGTATAAGGCAGGACCACGAACCCTTCGCGCACAAGCTGCTCGGTCGCTTTCAGCAGCTCCGCTGTGTCTGGAAACAGCGTCTGCTGATCGCCGATTACTTCAAGTTTCACCCAATTCGAAAGCCCCACTTCGCGGCCGAGTCGCGCGGTGCGAATGGCCTCTTCGGCGTTGTAGCACCCCGCCGTATTCGGCAACAGAAAGTATTTGTCGCGATCGATATGGTCCAGCAGCGATTCCTTGCTTCGGTCGGTCAAATTGACGCGCCGCACGGCGACCGTAATGACCTCCGCGCCCGAAGCCTCATGCGCCCGGCGCATCTCGCCGAAAGTGCGATATTTTCCTGTGCCCACAATCAGCCGCGAATGAAACGCGCGGCCTGCAATCACTAGCAGATCTTCCATTATTTCTTCTCCAAGGCCGTGTCCAACGAATCATTGTACTGCGCCAATCTCCACTTGGTAAGCCGCGTTACCGGTGCACCGGCGCCGGCTGCGCGTAGAGCCGTTCGATCACATCGCCATACCGCTGATCGATCACCCGCCGCTTCAGCTTCAGCGTAAATGTCAGCTCCCCGCCATCGAACGTAAATTCGCGGTCAATCAGGGCGAAGCGCTTGATGGTCTCGAATTGCGCTAGATTCGCGGTCAGCCTTTTGACCTCACCTTCGATCAGCTCATGCACCCAGGCGCTCGAAACCATCTCCTGTAGCGAAGCGAGCTTCACTCCCGCCTGCGCAGCTCGCGCCTGTACCGTCGCAAAATTCGGCACGATCAGCGCCGAAATGTAGGGCCGGCGATCGCCCACCAGCACCGCGCTCAGAATGAACGGGCTCGATTTCAGCGCGTTTTCAATCGGCGCGGGAGCAATCAGCTTTCCGCCGGCTGTCTTCAGCAGCTCCTTCTTGCGATCGGTGATCGACAAATAGCCGTCCGCATCCAGCTGGCCGATGTCGCCGGTCGCCAACCAGCCGTCCGGCGCGAGTACTGCGCGCGTCTCCTCGGGCTTTTTGTAGTAGCCCTGCATCACGCACGGGCCGCGAACCAGCAGTTCACCGTCTTCGGCAGTGCGCACTTCCACCCCGGAAATGGGGCGCCCTACCGTGCCGATGTGGCACGCACTTGGCAGATTTGTGGCGACCACCGGCGACGTCTCAGTTAATCCATAGCCTTGGTACAGCGGCAAGCCTACGGTGGTGAAGAATTCGACTAGCTCCGGCGCGAGCGGTGCGCCTCCGGAGATGAATTCGACCATGCGCCCGCCCACTCCTTCGCGAAATTTCTTGTACACGAGGCGATCGGCCAGCGACCACTGCAAGCGCACTCCGATCGTCACGTGGCGGCCGTATCCGCGCCACGGCACCGACTTGTGCTCCACGTGAATGGCCCAATCGAAGATGCGGCGGCGAAGACCCGTCGTCTGAGCGCCGCGCTCCAGGATATTGCCGTAGAGCTTCTCGAAAAAGCGCGGCACCGCCGCGCAAATATGAGGCCGCACTTCTAGCAGTGCCTGCGGGACGTCTTCCATCCTCGGCACGTACGCCACCGTCACGCCATTGAACAGGTATCCGTAATCCACCAGGCGTTCGTAAACATGCGCAAGCGGCAGAAACGAAAGCCCCACGCTGCCTGCGCCCAAATCGAACCGTTCGAACGACGCTTCGCTATTTGAAGTGAAATTCGCGTGCGAGAGCATCACGCCTTTCGGCTCGCCCGTCGTGCCAGACGTGTAGATGATCGACGCCAGCAAATCCGATCGCAGCCCGGCGATCCGTCGCCGATACGCTTCGACCTCCGTATCTCCGGCATTGGGGATGAGCGCCTCGTAATGCAGTGCTTCGCCCGAACCGCTGCCATCCCCGCCGCGCGGCCCCGCAGCGCCGCGATTTCCTCCCGCGGCAGCCGCCTTTCCGGCCGCCGCTCCTCGCGCATAAATGACTTTCTGCACGCTTCGGCAGTTTTGCGCGACTTCCCTCCAGCGATTCGCCTGCTCATCTCCGGCAACAAAAATCACCTTCGCCTCAGAGTGAGCCAGGATGTAGGCCATGCGTTCAGCCGATTCGCGGAAGTAGATGGGCACGACGACCGCACCCACACCCAGCGCGGCAAAATCCGCGACGTGCCATTCTGGGCTGTTCGGAGCAAAAAGCGCCACTCGGTCGCCCTGCGCGACTCCAAGCCTTGCGAGGCTTTCTGAAAGCCCCGCGATCCGCCGCAGCATCTCCTGCGACGAAATAGCAAGCCATCGCCCATTTTCTCTGTGCATCTGAGCGCGCGGAGACGCGTAGCTCTCAAACCCCTTGAGCAAGCGCCCTGGTAACGTGGGATATTCCGCAGCCATCGCCCGAACTCTACAGCAGCACCTTCACGTCGGCAACTCCGCCGAAAACGACCAATGCTAAGTTCGTCATTCAGAGGAGCGCGCGCGCCTTCTGCGCACCGCACCACGCACGCGCTGATCGAAGAGTCCGCCGACGTCAGCGTATTCGTTTTGGAGGAATCCTTAGGCGGGTCGGAGCTTAGGGGGTCGGAGCTTTAGCTCCGACACTGCTCGCGACCACCTATTTGTTGCTTTAGCCCCTGAAATGCAGCCAGTTGGGAGATTACGCGTTGATCGCTCGTCGTCCTGGCCGACGGCAAACGCGAAACCCAGCAGGCAATCGGGCGCCTCTTTGCAACTGGCCCCTCGGATCTTGCATTTTGACTTGAGTCACGCCGCGCTTATTGCTCATGGCTAACTGCTTCCATATCGCGTACGATTGCACGGTGCAGGGCTGCGGCCCCAGGCCCCTTCCGGCTCAGTTATTCCAGCATCTCTGTGCCCTCAGTGCCTCTGTGAACTCTGTGTAGATTTCCGCAAGGTTCGCGGGCGCAACAAGCACAGGGAAACCAAACCAGCCATGAGGCGCTTGATCGAATGCGTTCCCAATTTTTCCGAGGGGCGCGATCACAAGAAGATCGAAGCGATGGTCGCGGCGATGAGCGGAATCAAAGGCGCCTGGGTGCTCGACGTGCACAGTGACCCGGACCACAATCGCTCTGTCGTCACTTTGGCTGGCGAGCCGGAGCCGGTCGCCGAAGCGGCGCTCCGCGGCGTGGGCAAGGCCGCGGAACTGATCGACCTGCGCCATCATCGCGGAGAGCATCCGCGCATCGGCGCTACGGATGTTTTGCCGTTTGTGCCTGTTGAGGGCCTGGCCATGGAAAATTGCGTCAAGCTTGCAAGACATGCCGGCGCAGAGATTTGGGCGCGCTACGACGTCCCGGTTTACTTTTATGAAGAGGCCGCCTTGCGGCCCGAACGCAAGAGGCTGGAAAGCGTGCGCAGCGGAGAATTCGACTACTTGAGCGAGGAGGTTCTGCGAAACGCGGATCGTGCTCCCGATATCGGCGGCCCGCGCCTTCATCCGTCTGCTGGCGCTGTTGCTGTCGGCGCGCGAAAATTCCTCATCGCCTATAACATCAATCTGGATACGCCCGACGTTTCCGTGGCAAAAAAGATCGCTCGAACAATTCGCGCTACGAACGGCGGCCTGCCGCACGTGAAGGCCATCGGCGTCGAGCTCAAGGATCGCAAAATCGCTCAGGTTTCCATGAATCTTACCGATTTCGATCAGACCTCGATTCGCCGCGTTTTCGAAGCCGTGCAGCTTCAAGCCCAGCGCAACGGTTGCTCGATCCGGAGCAGCGAAATCGTCGGCTTGGTGCCGCGCAAGGCGCTTGGCCGGGACGACGCCGCCTACTTGCAGCTGGAAAATTTTGATCCGGCGCAAAAGATTCTGGAATCTCGCTTGGAAACAAAGACTAACGAAGAAGCGCCCGACGGCATCTCACTACCCAGCGTCGGATCATAAGATTGGTATAGCAGAGGCGGCATTCGTACGTAACCAAAAGGTGAACAAATGAACTATAGAAGAATTCTCGGAACGATGATTCTTGCGACCGTCCTGGCCGGGCCGGCAGTTACGCGGGCTCATGCCACCACGCTCGGCTCAGACGTAATCGGCATGTTTCCGCAGAATATTGGCGAATTCGCCTACGCCAATCTGAAGGAAGCGCGTTCTCTGAGCTGGTTCCCGCAACTGAAGCAACAAATGCTTCCCGCGCGCTTCAAGCAGTTCGAGCAATTCCTCACCGCCGCGGGTATCGATCCCAATTCGCAGGTGGAAGAGGTCGCTTGGGCCACTGTAGGCGCGCCACCCCCACCGGCCGCTCAAAATGCTCCCGCTAATGGTGCGAATGGTGCCAAGCAGCCGGCCGCGCCCGGTCCCGGCAGCGAGCAAATCCTGGGCGTGGCGCTCGGATCCTTCCGCCCCGAAGCGGCCGAAGCCTATTTCACCGCACAGAAACTGCCGGTCGTGAAAGTTCGAAACTTCTCGCTTTACGCCTTCGGCGGCGGATCGGGTCCCGCGGACCTCTTCTTCTTCTTTCTCGATTCCAATACGGCGGCATTCGGCCAGCGCCAGCAACTCGAGCGCCTGCTCGCCATCCGTGCTGGCGAGGAGCCAGGCCTGTTGACCGAATCCACAATGCTGCCGCTTATCAACGAAGCCAACGGCAGCGGCGTGGTGTGGGCGGTGCTGAATTCAGCCTATGCGCAATTGGCCATGCAGCAGTTGGCTCCGGAAGCGGGGCAATTCCCGCAGGCGCAGCAACTCGTTTCCCGCCTGCGCGCTCTGAGCATTCAGATCATTGCCGGCTCCGGTGTGCAAGCCCGTTTTCAGTCCGTCTGCGCCAGCCCCGACGATGCCAATACATTTGCCGCGCTTTTACAGGCTGGCTTGCTTTATAAGCGCTATCAGGTAGGCAATTCGAACCCGGATCTCGCTTCCCTGCTCGATTCCACGAGCATTACCCCGGCTGGAGATCGCCTCAACGTCCGGCTGACGCTCACGGATGATCAGATGCTCTCGCTGATCCGCCGCAATACGTTCGCCGTAACGATGTAGTTGCGATTCGTCTCATCCTGCGCCGGAGGCTGCTCGCGATTTTGACTTTGCGGCTTTGTGGGGTGCCTTCTCGTCCGGCTTCGCCGTGAGCCGATCCAGCGTGGGAATCAGTTCGGTTCCCGCTGCAGACTTGGCCACGAATCCATGCGACCACATTTTAGTGATCTGCTTCGTTCCGGGAGTGTCGTGAACGGTCAAAAACACGATTTTCGTTGAAGGTGAGACCCGCCGTATTTCGTAAGCCGCCTTGACGCCATTCAGCTCCGGCATATTGATGTCGAGGAGAATGATATCCGGCTTGAGCTCGATCACCTTCTCGATCGCCTCTTTGCCGTTTTTGGCCTCGCCGCAGACCTGGAAGGAATGCCAATCGAGAAGCGCGCGTATGGTCGTCCGCGCTATCGAGTTGTCGTCAGCTATGAGTATTCGAGCCGGCAATTGGTGCTCCGGGGCCAACTTTGCAGCTCGGAGGCGCGTGGGAGGCTCCGCGCCCGGCACAATATGCTCTTCGCGACCGTAATGTCTGTGCAATACGGGAGTAACTGTAGAAGGATTTGCAGGCGGGACTTACTCTTGGCGGCTAAATGCGATCTGGAGTCAGCGGCCGACGTTCTTCCCAAATTCGTTCTTCCCGAACTCGTCCTTCTCAAATTGAAGATACTTTACCAAGGTTGTACGTATGCTCCCGCTGCGCGCGTCGTACTCGATGCGGTCCACCGAGCGCATCAGGCGCACGCCGGTAAGGCGCTGATCTGAATCGCGCGCGCACTCTGCAATAAACGACTCCACCCCAACCGAAGGTTGCGCTTCGCCCTTGTGTTCTACGCTGATCTGCAGCCGGTCGTCGAAATCTTCAATGGCTACGTCCAGCCCGTCGCCATTTCCGTTCAGTAAAGGCAGAGTCTGTCGGCAGAGTTCCTCGAGCGCCGAAGTGAGCAGGTTGCAAGCGGCGTTCTCCATGCCCACGCGCTCGGCAAAGTGCGCCACCGCGCCGCCCACGGCGGCGATCATGCGGTCGTCGCGGGAGAGATGCAGAACCGTACGCGAATGTTCACACGCCACTGCGGGTCGCCAGTTTCACGTCACACGCTTCCATGCAATCGGGACAGTAGTACAGGCCGTCCTCGCCCAGCTTGATCCGGTCGAACCCCGCACAGATGCAGCAGTACTTGTCACATCGGCAGTCGCGCTCAGGTTTGTCGCATTGGGAACAGACGACGGTCTTCGTGGGGCTCATTAGCCAAAATATAAGCGACCCGGCCCTCAATCTCAAGCCGGATTTCCTCCTAAGAACTCTCGCGCTAACCCGCTCGTCCCACGCCCACATCTGCGTGGGATAATTGCGCGATTACTGGAGCAATGCGCCCCAACTTCTACGGTCGGCTTTCCTATGCGCTTATTGTTCTGATTGTTGCTCTACTGGCCACTGCTGGAGTAGTGGGACAGGCGCTTGGTTCCGGAGTCCTTCACCCCGCAAACTTAAATCCCAACCGGCGCCTCCAAGCGGAAGCCATGCTGCTGCGTACCGGAGCCTCGAAAAAGGACTTTTCTGTTCGAGCGTCGGACGGAGTTGAACTGCGCGGATGGAAGGTCCGATCAAGAATGCCCAGTGCGAATTGGGTCCTGTTGTTTCACGGCGTCTCGGACAATCGCACCGGCGTCCTGGGCCATGCCGAGCTTTTGCTTCGGCACGGCTATAACGTCGTAATGATGGACGCCCGAGCCCACGGCGAAAGCGGCGGCACTGTGGCGACCTACGGCTGGAAGGAACGATACGATACCGTGGCCATCGCTGATGCCCTCTGTTCGAGCGAAAGGGTGCGTCACCTGGGTGCGCTGGGAGTTTCGATGGGTGCCGCCATCGCATTGCAATCTGGCGCAGTTGAAGCCCGAATCGAGGGCGTTGTAGCCGAAGATCCATTCGCAAACTTAAGAGAAGTAAGTTATGACTACGCCGGCCTGTTCCTCACACCGCTGCTGGGAAAGACGCTCTTCCGTCCGGCAACCATGCTCGCCATGCATGAAATCGCCAAGGAAGGCGGTTTCCGCCCTGAGGATGTATCTCCGGAGAAGGCTGTGGCCGCCCGGGCTTTTCCGATCCTTTTGATCTGCGGCACTCGCGACCACCGAATTCCCTGCCGCCATGCAGAGCGAATCTATCAAGCCGCGCCCGGGCCGAAAGACTTGTGGATGGTAGCCGGGGCAGGCCACGCCGCGGCGCTAGGATATGCCCCCGCCGAATACGAAAACCGTGTGATCACGTTTTTCGCACGGAGCTTCGCAAACTAAGCTGTTCGCGCGGCGAATATAGTCCGCTCTCCAGCGCGACTGAGCCGCAACTCTCTGCCGCTTCCTTGACTCCCTCCTGCCGCGATGTTAGTTTGCATTTATTCGCCGGAATTGGAACTTTTCGTGATCGAAGCGACCACAACGCAGCTTCGTAAGACCGCGCTCAACTCCGCGCATCGCCGCATGGGCGCCAAAATGGTCAATTTTGGCGGCTGGGACATGCCCGTCGAGTATTCCGGAATCGTCAGCGAACACCTCGCCACGCGTACCGCCGCCGGGCTTTTTGACGTCAGCCACATGGGCGAAATCGAAATCCGCGGCCCGCAGGCGCTCGATTGGGTCCAATTCGTCACCTGCAATGACGCCTCCAGGCTCATTGATGGCCAGGCTCAATACTCCGGCCTGATGACTTCCACGGGAACCTTCGTCGACGATCTGCTGGTGCACAAAATTTCCGACGGCCACTATCTTCTCTGTGTGAACGCCAGCAATCAGGATAAGGACTTCGAATACATCCGCGACGCCGGCCGCGGCCGCTTCAACGCCCAGGTGGAAAACGCCGGAGACCGCTATTCGCAGTTGGCCATCCAGGGTCCCAGGGCTCTCGGAATTCTCGCCCGCTTCACGCGTCAGCCAATCGCGGCGCTGAAGTATTACCATTTCCTTCACGGCGAAGTGGACGGCGTGAACGCGCTGATCGCGCGCACCGGCTACACGGGCGAAGATGGGTTCGAGATTTACTTCGCGCCCGAACATTCCGAAAAATTATGGAACGCCCTGCTCGACGCCGGCAAATCCGAAGGGCTCCTTCCCTGCGGCCTGGGCGCCCGCAATACGCTGCGCCTGGAGGCCGGCATGTGCCTTTACGGGCACGAAATTGACGATACGACCACGGTCTGGGAAGCTAATCTAGGCTGGATTTGCAAGTTGGGCAAAGGCGATTTCCTCGGACGAAGCGTATTACAAGCCCAAAAGGAGAGCGGAATCCGCCGCATCCTGACCGGCTTCGAGATGCAGGATCGCCTGATTGCTCGCGATGGCTATCCCGTGCTCGTTGCCGACGGCCAAAAAACCGGCCGCGTCACCAGCGGATCGCCCGCGCCGTTTCTGAAAAAGAATATCGGCATGGCCTACGTGCCTGTAGAATCGAGCGCTCCGGGGACTCAGATCCGCATCGGCATTCGGTCTCAGGAAGCGCCGGCCAAAATCGTGCCCGTGCCGTTTTATAAGCGGGCTCGTTAGCGGGGTTCAGAACAGAGGCGGCTTAGGGGTCCCCGACGCAGCCCTTGCGCGCGTTGGGGCGGGAAGGCCGAGGGATCTGCTTTTTGCAGCCCTGAGTGCCCCTAAACGGCGCTTGAGTCTAAGGTAGAAAAGGAACAAGGGAGAAAAGATGTCTTATCCCCGCGACTATCGTTACACGAAGGAACACGAATGGGTGAGCTTCGAAGGCGATCTCGCCACGATCGGCATCACCGACTATGCCCAGCATGAGCTCGGCGACGTTGTCTATGTCGAGTTCCCTAAGCCGGGCGCAAAGCTTAATGCGGGAGAATCCTTCGGCACCGTGGAATCGGTCAAGGCCATCAGCGATATCTACGCGCCGGTTTCAGGCGAAGTCGCCGAAGTGAATTCGGGGTTGACCGAAACACCCGAAACGATCAACAAAGACCCGCACGGCAAGGGTTGGCTGATCAAACTCAAGCTGGCCAATCCCGCAGACCTTTCCAAGCTCATGAACGCCGCCGCCTACGAGGCTTTCATCGCCGATAAACAGAAGGAAGCCTCGGCCCCGTGAAAAACTGATGCGCTATCTTCCGAAAAGCCCCTCCGAGCGCCGCCAGATGCTCGACGCGATCGGTGCGCGTTCCATCGACGAGCTATTCTCGTCGATTCCGGAAGCGCTGCGCCTCAAGCGGCCGCTCGATTTTCCCGGCCCCCTCTCTGAGGCCGAGCTGATCCAATATTTCCGCGAGCGCGCCGCCGAAAATTCCCTGGGCTACACCAGTTTTCTGGGCGCCGGCGTCTATAACCACCTGCGTTCCGTAGTTACGGACACAATCCTGCTGCGCGGTGAATTCCTCACCTCGTACACGCCCTATCAAGCGGAAATCAGCCAGGGCACGCTGCAAGCCATCTTCGAATTTCAAACCCTGATGGCCCAGCTGACCGGCCAGGAAGTCGCCAACGCCTCCATGTGGGATGGCTCGACAGCCACAACCGAAGCCGTTCTCATGGCTCAACGCCTCGCGCGCCGTCGCCGCGTGCTCGTGGCGCGTTCCGTGCATCCCGAATACCGCCAGGTGCTGGCGACTTACGCGCGCAATATCGACCTGCAAATCGACGAAATCGGCTTCACGTCCTCGGGCCAAATTGATCTTGCCGCCCTCAGCGCGTCCATGAACAACGATATCGGCGCCGTGCTCGTGCAATCGCCTAATTTTTTTGGCGTACTTGAGCCGGTACCGCGCATCGCGCAGATGGCGCGCGCCGCAGAGGCGCTCACCATCGTCTCGATTGCCGAAGGCGTCTCGCTCGGTGCTGTGCGCCCGCCTGCCGAAGCCGACATCGTCGCGCTCGAAACGCAAAGCTTCGGAATCCCCCCAAGCTTTGGAGGTCCCTACGCCGGGGTTATCGCCACGCGCGAGAAAGACATCCGCCAACTGCCGGGGCGCCTCGCCGGCCAAACGACAGACGCGCAGGGACGCCGTGGCTTTTGCCTCACGCTGGCGACCCGCGAACAGCACATCCGCCGCGAACGCGCCACTTCGAACATCTGCACCAATCAGGCCCTTTATGCCCTGGCGGCGACGGTTCATCTCTGCTTGCTCGGCAAACAAGGCCTGCGCGAAATGGCCGAGCAGAATATCGCCAAAGCCCAATTTGCCGTGGCCGAACTCGAAAAGCTGCCCGGCGTCCGCCGAGTCTTCGATGGACCGGTCTTCAATGAATTTGTCCTGCAATTCCCGCGCTCGGTGCGCATCATCAACTCGCAATTGCTGCGCGACAAAATCATCGGGCCGCTGCCTTTGGGCGCGCATTATCCGGAGCTCACCAAATGCGGTTTGCTCTGCGTTACCGAAACCACGCGTCGCGAAGAGATCGAACGGCTCACCGAGGCCGTTCGCGAAACTCTCGCCGTCCCGGTATGAGAACCGTGCTGAGCGGAGCGTGCGTGAGAGTGGGTTTTTATGTAGCGCCGGCCTTTAGGCCGGCATGTCATTGCTTACAATGACTGCAGAATTTTGTAGCCCATCCTTTCCGCGACCGGGGTCCCCAAGCCACGCCGATTTTGCGTGGATTGGGGTGGTAGGAAAGGGTGGGGCTTTTCCGAGGAACAACATTGCCCGATAAAATCAAAAAAGCCAGCCGTCACGTCAGCCAAAACGAAGGCCTGATCTTCGAAAAATCAGCGCCCGGAAAGCGCGGCTTCGAATTGCCGCCCTCCGACGTGCCTGCGGTCGACGTGCAAGCTGCGCTGGGTGCCGACTACGCGCGCCGCGATATCGAGGGCTTCCCCGAAGTCAGCGAAATCGAAGTCGTCCGCCACTTCACGCGGCTTTCCACCTGGAATTACGCCATCGATCTGGGCATGTACCCGCTGGGTTCCTGCACCATGAAATACAATCCGCGCGTCAACGAGCACATTGCGCGCCTCGAAGGCATCGCCA
>Ga0210394_10006194_pt1 | contig 13045 bp, 13 predicted proteins | sample IncBWC12MmetaG_FD_160121 | JGI IMG/M metagenome (GOLD analysis project Ga0210394, IMG submission 160121) | Forest soil microbial communities from Barre Woods Harvard Forest LTER site, Petersham, Massachusetts, United States - Inc-BW-C-12-M | ecosystem: Environmental > Terrestrial > Soil >...
ATCACCGAGCCGGTCGAGATCGCGTCCATGCCTGGGGTCTGGCAGCACACCCAGGATTCGCTGGCCAAGGCCGCTGTCGAGGCGGTCGAGGCCGGTGTCGGTGGGCTGATGCTGTTCGGCGTGCCCCAGGCCAAGGATGCGGCCGGCTCCGGAGCCGACGATCCGCACGGGGTGCTGAACCTCGCGCTGACGCGGCTGCGGGGTGAGCTCGGCGACGCGACGGTGTTGATGGCCGACCTGTGCCTGGACGAGTTCACCGATCACGGTCACTGCGGAGTGCTGGACGGGCAGGGCAATGTCGACAACGACGCCACCCTGCTGCGATACGCGTCGATGGGGCTGGCCCAGGCGGCCGCCGGGGCGCAGCTGGTAGGTACGAGCGGCATGATGGACGGCCAGGTCGGTGCCGTCCGGGCCGCTCTCGACTCCGCCGGGCAGCACGACGTGGGCATCCTCGGTTACGCGCCGAAGTTCGCCTCCGGTTTCTACGGGCCGTTTCGTGACGCGGTCAACTCGTCGCTGGTCGGCGACCGCAAGGCGTACCAGCAGGATCACGCGCGCGGGAGCGCCGAAGCCTTGGCCGAGGTGGCCGCCGATGTCGCGGAGGGCGCTGACATCGTGATGGTGAAGCCGGCGCTGCCCTACCTGGACGTGTTGCGAGAGGTCGCCGAGACCTGCCCGGTGCCGGTCGCGGCCTACCAGATCAGTGGCGAGTACGCGATGGTCGAGGCAGCTGCCCAGCGGGGCTGGCTCGAGCGTGAGCGGGTCATCGCCGAGACGCTCGTATCGATCAAACGGGCGGGCGCGTCGATCATCCTGACCTACTGGGCGGTCGAGGCGGCCGGCTACCGCGAGTGACCGGCGACTGAGCGGCTGAATCACTCCGAGCCGGGCTAGCCGTGAGGGAGGACGTCGGCGTGACCACTTCCGCGAACGGCGAGCCCCCGGCCGGCAGCTCACCGGGCGAGCGCCCGCTGTACCTCGAACCGGGACGGACTTACACCACGACAGTGCTGCTGGCCGGGGTTCTCGTCGTCGGATTGATCATCGACATCTCGCTCGGAGGGGCGGCGTCCCATGCGATCGCCTGGGCGGTGGCCTTCGTGATCGTGGTCGGCGCTGACACCCTCGCCGTCCGGTCAGCCCGCCGGACACGCTCCGTCGTCGTGACCGGCTCGCAGGTACTCGTCGGCGTTCATGCGCTGGCTCGGGCCGAAATCATCGGTGTCGAGAGTGACTTCGCCGACTCCGCGCGGATTCTCGGCCGCGGCGGCGGTGAGGGCATGCCACGTGGTGTCGCCGGGCTGGCACTGCACCTCGGTGACGGCTCGATCGTGGTGGTGCCGACCCGCAAACCGGCAAAGCTGGTCGAAGCGCTGGGCATCGGCGAGGAGGCGGTCGAGATCCGGCTCGCGATGCCCGGCGAGTACGAGCATCTGATCGAGGTGGAGCGCCGCGCGGACCAGCTGTTCACCCTGTCCGGGTTGGGTGCGGTCCCGGGGGCGTCGAGTACCGCCGACCTCGAGGCGGCGGCGGTGGTCTTCGCCGCTGGACGCCCAGCCGTCGGCTTCGCCCGGGTTCTGATCGTCGACGGCGCCGCTCATCTGGAGCAGCTGTCGGTGCTGCCGCGATCGATGCGTCGCGGGGTTGGGACAGCGCTGGTCGAGGCGGTCTGCGGGTGGGCCGGCCGCAATGGCTGCCCAGCGGTCACGCTGCTCACGTACACCGGCGTGCCGTGGACGGCGTCGTTCTATTCCCGGCTCGGGTTCGCCCCGATGCCGGAGCTGACGCCAGGCCTGGCCGAACGGCAGGACTGGGAGCACGCGATCGGCATGGATTCACTCGGCCCGCGGGCCGCGCTGCGCTTAGATCTCTGACCGGATCCCCAGGCTGCTTACCCGCTCACTACGTCAAAAATCGTCCCGGATTCTGACCTGCTGAGCGGGTAAGCCAGGTGGCGGAGCCGAGCGGCCTGATCCGGCCCGAAACCGCCTGCGAGACTGATCGGGTGACTGACGCATTGATCTCGGCCGAGTTGTTCGAGCGCGCACAGCGTGTCATCCCGGGCGGGGTGAACTCGCCGGTTCGCGCCTTTCGCGCGGTCGGGGGGACGCCGCGGTTCATGACATCCGCGCGCGGTGCCTACCTGACCGACGCCGACGGCAACGAATACGTCGACATGGTCTCGTCCTGGGGTCCGATGGTGCTCGGGCACGCGCATCCGGCGGTCGTCGAGGCCGTCCGGGACGCCGCGACCAGGGGACTCTCGTTCGGCACCCCGACGGTCGGCGAGATCGAGCTGGTGGAAGAGATCATCGCCCGGGTCGGCGGCCCGCTCCAGCAGTTGCGGCTGGTCAACTCCGGTACCGAGGCGACGATGAGCGCGATCCGGCTGGCGCGCGGTTTCACCGGCCGGCACCGGGTAGTCAAGTTTTCCGGGTGCTATCACGGGCATGTGGACGCGCTGCTTGCCTCGGCCGGCTCCGGCGTCGTGACGCTGGGGCTGCCCGACTCCCAGGGAGTCACCGGGGCGCAGACAGCCGAGACGCTGGTGCTGCCCTACAACGACCTGGCCGCGGTCGAGGAGGTGTTCGCCGAGTTCGGCAGTGACATCGCCTGCGTCATCACCGAGGCCGCGGCCGGCAACATGGGCGCGGTCGAGCCGCTGCCGGGGTTCAACGCGGGCTTGCGACGAATCACCCAGGCGCACGGCTCGCTGCTGGTGATGGATGAGGTAATGACGGGATTCCGGGTCAGCCGGGCGGGCTGGTACGGCCTGGATCCGGTCGAGGCGGATCTGTTCACCTACGGCAAGGTGATGAGCGGCGGGCTGCCGGCTGCGGCGTTCGGCGGCCGCGCCGACGTGATGGCCTACCTCGCACCTGCCGGACCGGTCTACCAGGCGGGGACGCTGAGCGGGAATCCGGTCGCGGTCGCCTGCGGGCTGACCACCCTGCGCAACTGCACTGAGGACGTGTACGCGCGGTTGGACGCTGCGGCGACCGAGATCGGCCGGCTGGCGTCGCTTGCCCTGGCCGAGCAGGGGGTCGCGCACCAGTTGCAGTATGCCGGCAACCTGTTCTCGATCTTCTTCGGTGCGGAGCGCGTCACCGACTTCGACGGCGCGCGGGCCAGCGAGGTCTGGCGTTACAAACCGTTCTTCCACGCCATGCTCGCGGCCGGCGTGTACCTGCCGCCGAGCGCCTACGAGGCATGGTTCGTCAGCGCGGCGCACGACGGCGCCGCCATCGACCGGATCGCCGCCGCGCTGCCGGCCGCGGCCCGCGCTGCCGCGGCGGCGACGCTGTGAGCGGCGACGCTGTGAGCGACGCTGTGAGCGGTGGCCCAGCGAACGGCGTGCCGGCTACCGGGCTGCTCACGACGGTGCATGTGATCAGGCACGGTGAGGTCTACAACCCCGATCATGTGCTGTACGGGCGGCTGCCGGGGTTCAAGCTCTCGCTGCGCGGCCTGGAGCAGGCCAAGCTCACGGCCCGGCACCTCGCCGATCGCGACATCGGCTATGTGGTCGCCTCCCCGTTGGAGCGGGCCCAGCAGACGGCGGAACCGCTGGGCGAGGCCCGGTTGGTGACGGTCGCCACCGACGACCGGTTGGTCGAGGCCGCGAACATGCTCGAGGGGCGCGCGGTGGCCGGTGGCAAGGGGCTGCTCACGGACGTCAGAAACTGGAAGCACCTCCGAAACCCGTTCCGGCCGTCCTGGGGCGAGCCCTACGTCGAGGTGGCGGCCCGGATGATGGCCGCGTTGACCGATGCCCGCGACCACGTCCGGACTCTCGGCGCCGGCGTCGAAGCGGCCTGCGTCAGCCACCAGCTCCCGATCGTCGCGCTGCGGCGCGCCGTCGAGGGGCAGCGCCTCTACCACGACCCCCGCAAGCGCCAGTGCGGCCTGGCCTCGGTGACGTCGTTCACCTTCGACGGCGACGTCGTCGTTCGGGTCGACTATGCCGAGCCAGCCGGAGCCACCCCGCGCGGCTACGTCGGCGGTGCGTGAGGAGCCGGGCGCTGACCTGTCACGCTGGTCCGCGCACCCATAGCATTGCTGGCCTAACGGCTCTCAACGCGTGCACAGATAGATGGGGCGGATTCGTCGTACGGCGTGGCGTCTTGCACACTGTCCAGGTGGTACTTCGCCCTGCCCGCCTGCCCGCACTGTTAATAGCAATCCCGATCGTCCTGGTCATCCTCTCCGGATGCACCGGCAAGGACGCCGTCGACAACAGCGCAGCCGGCAATTACAGGTTCGTCGCGGCCACCCCGATCGGCAAGACGATCGCAGTCGCGGATCGCAAGCCGGTTGGTCCGGTGAGCGGAACCCTGCTCAGCGGTGGCACGTTCGCACTGAGCGCCGACCGGGGCAAGGTCGTGGTCGTGAACTTCTGGGCGACGTGGTGTGGGCCGTGTGTGACGGAGACGCCACAGCTTGACTCGATGTACCGCCAGGTTCAGCGCAAGGACATCGACTTCGTCGGGATAGACGTCAAGGAATCCGGCACCGACGCCCCCAAGGCATTCGTCGCGGACAACCACATCAGCTACCCGATCGTGTTCGACGAGCCGGCCAAGACCGCTCTGGAACTGGGCGATCTGCCGACGACCGGCCTCCCCTTCACTGTGATAATCGACAAGGATCAGCGGGTCGCGGCCGTCTACATCGGTCCGGTGCTTCCCGCCGACCTCCAGCCGGTGGTCACGTCGCTGGCTGCTGAGTCCTGATGCCGGCTGACTGCTGATGCTGCTCGCCAACGACGGACTCACCCACGCCGTGCAGGACGGCCCGCTGCTCCTCGGCGCGGGCGCCGCCGCGCTGGTCGGCCTGGTCGGCTTCCTGTCGCCCTGCGTGCTGCCACTGGTGCCGGGGTATCTGTCCTACGTGGCCGGCCTGTCCGGTACCGACCAGGGCAGCCACCACCAGCGGCGGATGGTCGTCGGCTCCCTGTTGTTCGTGCTGGGCTTCAGTGCTGTCTTCCTCGTCCTGGAAGGCGTCCTGTTCGGTGTTGTCGGCCAGTCGATCCAGGACAATCTGGTCACGATCGAGCGGGTGCTCGGCGGCGTCACGATCGTGCTCGGGCTGGCGTTCATGGGCTGGATCCCGTTCCTGCAACGAGAGGTCCGCATCCACCGGCTGCCGCCTGCTGGGCTGGCGGGTGCGCCGTTGCTGGGTATCGCCTTCGGCCTGGCCTGGGGCCCGTGCCTGACCCCGACGCTGTCGGCTGTCACGTCGATGGCCCTCACCCAGGGCTCGCAGGGCCGCGGCACTGTTCTGATGGTCTTCTACTGTCTGGGCCTGGGTGTGCCGTTCGTCCTGGTGGCGCTGGGCTTCGGCTGGGTGACGAGCGCGATCGGCTTCGTCCGCCGGCATCGAGCCGTGGTCAGCCGGGTCAGTGGCGCCCTCCTGGTGGCGATGGGTGTCCTGCTGGTCAGCGGAACCTGGAATCACTGGATGGACTGGCTGCACAATGCGGTCGGCCCGAACGCCGGGATCGGATCGAGCCTGTGAGCCTGCTGACGGCCGTCGCCACCCCACGCCGGATACTGCGACGCGCCTGGCGCCGGCTGGTGAGCATGCGGACCGCGCTCATTCTGCTGTTCCTGCTGGCGGTCGCCGCGGTGCCGGGCTCGCTGCTGCCGCAGTGGCCACTGAACCCGACCAAGGTCACCGCGTACATCGCGAGCCACGGGTGGTGGGGGCACCTGCTCGACCACCTCGGATTCTTCGACGTGTTCGCTTCGACGTGGTTCGCCGCGATCTACCTGCTGCTGTTCATCTCGCTGGTCGGCTGCCTGATCCCCCGGGTGCGGGTGCATGCGCGTGCGATGCGCGCCAAGCCGCTACCCGCGCCCAAGCACCTCGACCGGTTGCCGGAGTCCGGCGCGTTCGAGACGTCGGCGAGCGCCGCCGAGTTCTCCGCCGCCGCGCGCGGCACGCTCGGCCGGCGCTGGCGGGTGGTCGAGCGCGCGGACGGCGACACGGTCACCCTGTCGGCCGAGAAGGGCTACAGCCGCGAAACCGGCAACCTGGTCTTCCACATCGCTCTGCTGGTCGCTCTGATCGCTATTGCCATCGGCCGGCTCTACAACTACGAGGGATCGATCGTCGTCCTGCAAGGGGCCAACCAGGGTTTCTGCAACACGGTCACGTCCTACGACTCATGGCAGCCGGGCCGCTTCGCCTCCGAAGGCAAGGTCTCACCGGCGCCGTTCTGCCTCGCGGTGGACAAGTTCACCGCGAAATACGACAGCGCGGGCGAGCCGACCGAGTTCGCGGCCGACGTCGCATACGGGCCGGTAGCGAATACGCGCGCGCACCAGACGGTGATCAAGGTAAATCACCCGCTGCGGCTCGAGGGTGATCGTGTCTACCTGATCAGCCACGGGTTCGCGCCCGAGATCACCGTGCACATGCCGGACGGCAGCACCCAGCACAGCGTTCAGGCGTTCATACCGACCGATCCGGCCACCCTCTACTCCGAGGGCGCGTTCAAGCTGCAGGGGCCGCAGGGCAAGAACGAGGACGTCGGGATCGAGGGGTTCTTCGCACCGACTCCGGCGACGGCGGACGGATCGCCGATCGCGTCCAACTCTGTGATCACGTCGTCGTCACCGCAGGTGAGCAATCCCGTCCTCGGCATCACCGTCTATACCGGTGACATCGGCTACGACAAGACCGGTCCGCAGAATGTCTACTCACTCGATACCAGTGCCGGCACGCTCAAGCAGCTCGGTATGGCGAACCTGGTCGAGGGGCAGACCACCAGGATGGCCGGCGGCGTGTCGGTGACCTTCGATGGCTGGATTCCGTGGGCCGGCATGCAGGTCTCCCACGATCCGTCCCAGGACTACCTGCTCGTTGCCGCAGCGGCCATGGTGCTGGGGCTGATCGGCTCGCTGTCCGTCCGGCGGCGCCGCGTGTGGCTGCGGGTGGCCCCGGCCACGCCCGGCGATCATGCGTCACCTACCGTTGTTTCGGTCGGCGGGCTGGCCCGTAGCGATTCGGGCAACTTCACCGAAGAGTTCAGTGCTTTGTTCGAACGGCTCCGCGCGAGCGGGCCGCCGGTCGAGGCTGGCAACAGCGGCTCGCTGCGCGTCACGCGTGACGCGGGAAAGGAGCGATCTAAGTGATCAACTCTGGCATGGCTCACCTGTCCGACGCCCTGTTCACGACGGCAATTGCGACGTATTCGGTAGGCATCGTCGGCTATGCGGGCGAGTACGCGTTCGGCCGTCGTGGCCGGGTGGCCGAATCAGCGGCGGTAGCGGTAGACCAGCGGGTTCTGGTCGGCGCCGGTGGCCCGAACGTCGACGCTTCGGCTGTGTCCCGGCCACCTGTCTCCGGTCCGCCGGCCGGCGTGGCTGCGGTGCCACCGAGCTCCCGGCGATCGGCGGGTGATCGGTTCGGCCGGTTCGCCATCGTGGTCACCATCATCGGCGTGCTGATCCACCTGACGTCGATCACGATCCGTGGCGTCGCCGTGGACACCGTGCCGTGGAGCAACATGTACGAGTTCTCCTCGGTGGTCGGTCTCATCGCGGTGATCTCCTTCCTGATCGCGATGGCCCGGATGCCGCAGATCCGTTACCTGGGCTTGTTCATCCTCGGCCCGGTGGTCGTAGTGATGTTCCTGGCCGGCACCGTGCTCTACTCCCAGGCATCGCCGCTCGTTCCCGCGCTGCAGTCCTACTGGCTCGCGATCCACGTCACCGCCGCCGCCAGTTCCGAGGGCGTGCTGATGACGAGTTCGGTGCTGACGATCCTGTACCTCGTCCGGACCCGGTACGACGCCCGGGTGGCGGCAGGGCTGCCGGTTCCCTTCATCGGCGGCATCGCACCGAAGCTGTCGGTGCCGGCCACGTTGGACAAGGTCGCCTACCGGCTGGCCGCGTTCGCGTTCCCGCTGTACACCTTCGGCATCATCTGTGGCGCGATCTGGGCCGAGGCAGCCTGGGGCCGTTACTGGGGTTGGGATCCGAAGGAGACCTGGGCATTCATCGCCTGGGTCGTCTACGCCTGCTACCTCCATGCGCGCGCCACCGCCGGCATGCGCAAGTGGGCGCCGTGGATCAACCTGCTCGGTTTCGGTGCTATGACGTTCAACTTCTTCGTGGTCAATATCTTCATCTCCGGCCTGCACTCCTACGCCGGCCTGAACTGAACTCGGTTGATCGAGAACTGACCGAGCTGATTGAGCTGAGCCGGTCGGTGTTGCCCACTCGCTCACGGATCGCGGCGATGGTGACCGCGCTTGCCCTGCCGCTCCCGTGGCTGTTCACACCGGCCGAGGCCAGCGGCTCCTCATGGGAGCTCGATCTTCAGGTGGCTCCGCCGGAGGTGGCTGCCGCCGACTGCTGACCAGTCAAGTCAGCTGTGGGGTTCGTCGTCGGCGTCTGGCTTGCGCCGCCGGAGTTCCTCGTGCAGCCGGAAGAGAAAGTCGGGGTCGTCGTCGGGCGCCAGCGGGCCGCTCTGCCTGGCTCGGGGCGCCGCCGGGTCGTCGGCCCAGTCCGGCCGCTGTCGCGGGACGGGTACCCGGGCGGCGCCTCGAGGGTGGCCGAAGACGAACCAGGCTGCCGCGCCGAAGATCCAGAACAGCAGGACGAGGATTATCCAGATTGCCTTGGGCAGGGCACGGACCCGCTCCGGTGGCGTCATGAAGGCATCGACCAGCGCCCAGAGCCATACCGCGAGCATGATCAGCGCGACGAAACCATCACCGAATAGCACACCCCAAGCATACGAGTGGTTCGGCGTTGTTGCGTCCTGCCGGCCCGTGCGGATAGTGGGCGCGGATACTGTGCCGGTGGGATTCAACGACATCCAGGAGTTCCTGGCCGCGCTCGACCGCGACGGGGACTTGGCGCGGGTCAGGGCACCGGTCGATCCGCACCTCGAGGTGACGGGCATCGTGGAGCGTGTGCTGCGCGAACACGGCCCGGCACTGCTGTTCGAGAACCCGACCCGTGGACGGCTGCCGTTGGCGATCAACCTGTTCGGGACGCAGCGGCGGATGGCACGCGCGCTCGGCGTCGACTCGCTGGACGAGATCGGCGAGCGCATCGGATCGCTGCTTCGCCCGGAACTGCCGCATGGCATCGGGGGTCTTCGTGACGCGCTGGGCAAGGTGTCACAGTTGCGCGCGGTTCCGCCGCGCAAGGTGCGTGACGCACCCTGCCAGGAGCGTGTCTATCGCGGTGCTGACGTCGACCTGTCCGTCTTGCCGGGTATCTTCGCCTGGCCTGAGGACGGTGGGATCTTCCTCAATCTCGGGCTGACCCACACGAAGCATCCGGAGACCGGAGCGCGCAACCTGGGCATGTACCGCCTGCAGCAGCAGGACGAACGCACGGTGAGCCTGCACTGGCAGATCCACAAGGACTCCACCTCGCACGCCGCGCTCGCCGAGCGGCGCGGGCAGCGGCTGCCGGTGGCGATAGCGTTCGGCTGCCCGCCGGCAGTCACTTACGCCGCCTCCGCGCCGTTGCCGGCCGAGATCGACGAGTACCTTTTCGCCGGATTCCTGAACCAGGACCGGGTGGACCTGGTCGATTGCCTGTCGGTGCCGCTGCAGGTACCGGCGGCGGCACAGGTGGTCCTCGAGGGCTGGGTGGAGCCGGGCGCGCGCCTGCCCGAAGGGCCTTTCGGCGATCACACCGGCTTCTACACGCCGATCGAGCAGTTCCCGTTCATGCGCGTCGAGACGATGACGATGCGCAGCGACGCGATCTACCAGTCGATCGTGGTCGGCCGCCCACCGCAGGAGGACGGCCCGATCGGCAAGGCCACCGAGCGGATTTTCCTGCCACTGATCAAGATGACGCTGCCGGAGCTGGTCGACTACGACCTGCCGGAGGCAGGGGTGTTCCACAACTGCGTGATCGTGTCGATCGAGAAGCGCTTCCCCAAGCACGCCCAGAAGGTGATGAACGCGATCTGGGGCGCGGGCCTGCTGTCACTGGCCAAGCTGATCGTGGTGGTCGATGCCGATTGCGACGTGCACGACTATGCGGAGGTGGCTTGGCGCGCGCTCGGCAACGTCGACTACGCGCACGACGCGCTGCACACCGTCGGGCCGGTGGATCATCTGGATCACGCTTCCTACGAGCAGTTCTACGGCGGGAAGCTCGGTATCGACGCGACCCGCAAGCTGCCTACTGAGGGCTACCGGCGCGACGGCGGCTGGCCGGTCGAGTGCGTGCTCGACGCGGCGACGCTGGCCACCGTCGATCGCCGCTGGCGCGAGTACGGGATTGTCCGATGAGCGCTCGCGCGAAGAGATGGGTGCACCGATGAGCGCTCGCGCGAATCTCGTCACCGACCCCTCACCGGGGGGACCGGGCGGGAGCAAGGTCCGCAGGTTCCTGCGGCTGGTGATGATCGAGCATTCGGTCTTCGCGCTCCCGTTCGCCTATATCGCCGCGCTGACCGCGATGTGGACGCAGACCCGGTCCGTGCACTGGGTCGAGTTGCTCCTGATCACGGTGGCGATGGTGTCGGCACGGACGGTGGCAATGGCCGCCAACCGGATCCTGGACCGCGGTTTCGACGCGCTGAATCCGCGTACCGCCAGGCGTGAACTCGTCACCGGGGAACTGTCCGTCCGATCCGCCTGGGTTGGTCTGATCGCTTTCCTGGCGATTTTCCTGGTGAGCGCGGCGGCGCTGTCGTCGTTGTGCCTGCTGCTAGCGCCGATCGCGGTGTTCCTGCTGGTGCTGTACTCCTATGGCAAGCGGTTCACTGACTTTCCCCAGGTATTGCTGGCTGTTGCGCAGTTCATCGCACCGGTGGGTGCCTGGATCGGTGTCACCGGGCACTCGTCGTGGGCGGCGGTCGCGCTCGGCATCGCGGTCGGCACCTGGATCGGTGGCTTCGATCTGATCTATTCCTGCCAGGATGCAGAGATCGACCGCAGGATCGGTTCGCGGTCCTTCCCGGCGCGGTTCGGCATCCCGGCCGCGCTGCGTGCCTCCAGCGTGGTTCACCTGATCACCTTGGGCGCCTTCGCCTGGTTCGGCGCGAGCGCCGGGCTCGGCTGGCTGTGGTGGGTCGGTGTCGCGCTGACTGCCGTGGTGCTGGCTTACGAGCATGCCATCGTCCGCGCTGACGACCTGTCACGGGTCAATCGTGCGTTCTTCACCGCCAACGGGGTGATCGGCATCGGCCTGTTCGCCTTCGCGCTGGTCGACCTGATCACTCAGGGGTTGACCCACTGATCACCGGTCGCATCGCGTCGGCGACGGCCTGCTGACGAGGATCGCCGGCTGACAGGGCGGCGAAGACGCCGGCAACGTCGGCCGCCGATCGGTTCTGCGACAGCTTGGCCTTCGCCTCGATCCGCTCGATGGTCACCTCGATGCCGACGATTGCTCGCAGTTGACCGGCGATGTAATCCGCTGGGGCGTCGTCAACCGACCACGGCGCGGTGAGTGCGGCCTCGTGCGTGTCGGTCAACCGCCGGACGAGGCGCTCCGTCCAGGCCGGGTCGTCGTGCGCGAGCAGGCGTCCGTGCACGTGTACCACTTGGTAGTTCCAGGTAGGAACGACGCGGCCGTGCTCGCGTTTGGATTCGTACCATCCAGGGCTCACGTAGGCGTCCGGGCCTCGAACGATCACCAGTGCGGGGGTGCCATCGCCGAGTCCGGCCTGCCACTGGGTGTTGTTGCGGGCGAGGTGCCCGTGTAGCGCCCCGTCGACCAGCAGTAGCGGCAGCGGCGTCGAATCAAATCCGGCCACTCCGGCGGTGACCAGATCGGCGATGGCACCGGTGCCGAGCAGTTCGCCCAGCAGGCCGGCGGACCCAGCGAAGTGAGCGGGAACGTACATCGACTCATCATGCTCGCGCTGGGGCAAAGCGCGGAACGGACGTTGCGGGCCGAGCCAGTGGGCAACACCGCAGCTGGGGTGACGACCGGTAGGTCGTACGTACGACTAAACGCGCCGATATTGACCAACTGTGGTCTAACCGACATACTCCTGCGGAGTCCGGTTCTGTCGATAACAGACGAAAGGTCTGCCGTGAGACTGCGCCCGCTGGGGACTGCCGTTGGGTCGGGGATGGCGATGGGATTGGCGTGTGCCGCCCTGATCGGAACGCCAAGCGCTGGTGCTCGGGCCTCGGGTCAGGACCTGGCCAGCGTGAACGCGAAGATCTTGACGCAGTTGGACGCCTTCCGTGAGACGCATCCGGTCGATTTCGCTGGACTTGACGCTCTGGACGACGTGCTGTGAGCGCTGAAAGGGCAAGGAAACGCACCACGGCGGCGAGTGTGGCGTTTCTGGGTCTAATGATATTTGGGCTGAACGCAATATCTTCGAGCCCGTCGGCTACTGCGGCTGAAATTGCTGGTGCGCTCCTCGCCGCGGGTCTGGCGGCCTTACTGGTTCTGTCTTAGGCGCCGAAGAAGATGGGTTAGGCGACTGACGTACTGACGACACGTACTGACAACCCAGCGGGCCGGCTGTTCAGGTGATCACGGCCGGGAAGGTGCTGGCGGCTCGAATGTTGCGCCGCTGCTGGATGGCTGTGATGGCGACGATCTCGATCAGGGGAAATCTGAGCAGGAACAGGCCGGCCGCGCCCGCGAAGGGTGCGACAAGCCATAGTGTGACGGCGGCGAACAGCAGGGACTGCCGCTTACCGGCGGCGTCGGTGCTCCTGCGCCGCAGGACGATGCTCGCGACGAGGAAGAAGGCGACCGCGGCGGCCCAGACGGCACGTGCGTCGTGGTTGCCGCCGAGCCAGTGCGTCGGCAGCACGCCGATGACGAGCGCGGCAAAGATCGCGAGCCGCAGCCAGATCCGCTTCTGGCCGTGCTCGCGCGGTGTGTCGGGCTCGTAACAGTCGAGCTCCGTCGGCGGGTGGCCGGCCAGCATCGCCGCCAGGTCCGGGTAGGTCGAGACAGAGGGATAACGCTGGCTGACCTGGGCTGCGAGGTCGGGCGGCACAGTCGCAGACATCCAGATCGCGTCGATGCTGGCGTGCTCCGCGCGCAGGCCACGGGTGCCGGCGATGATGTGCCCCCAGCAGGAGACG
>Ga0210394_10006195_pt1 | contig 13043 bp, 11 predicted proteins | sample IncBWC12MmetaG_FD_160121 | JGI IMG/M metagenome (GOLD analysis project Ga0210394, IMG submission 160121) | Forest soil microbial communities from Barre Woods Harvard Forest LTER site, Petersham, Massachusetts, United States - Inc-BW-C-12-M | ecosystem: Environmental > Terrestrial > Soil >...
ACGTGATTCCCGCCGACGGCGGCATCCCGACCCAACTCACGTATTATCCGGCGGCAGGTCCGCTCCCCGACCGGTGGGGTTACGACAATCAGGTCTACGGCTGGACGCCGGATGGCACGGCCGTGTTGTTCCGCTCGGCGCGCGAGGGCTTCATGCTCACGGATTCCAGACTCTATACGGTGCCCGTGAAGGGCGGCGCGGCGACCGCGCTGCTCATGCCGGTGTCCGGGGCGGGAAGTTTCTCGCCCGACGGCAAGAAGATCGTGTACTCGCCTCTGTGGCGCGATTTTCGCAGCGAAAAGCGCTATCAGGGCGGCTGGGCCAACGATTTGTATATTTTCGATTTGGTGCATCCGGCGCTCGAGCAGGTCACCACCGATCCGCGAACCGATCGCGACCCCATGTGGATCGGCGATTCCATTTATTTCAACTCCGACCGGACCGGCACATTCAATCTGTTCCGCTACGACGTCGCGACCCGGCAAACCAGGCAGCTGACCCACTACGAAGATTGGGACGTGCGCTGGCCGAGCGCCGATGCGCAAGGCCAGATCGTCTACGAGTCGCAGGGCGAACTGCATATCTACGACACGCGCGATGAGCATGACCGCGCGGTGCCGATCGTGGTGCCCCTGGATGCCGACGCCGCGCGGCCGCAGACGATCAACGCCGCGGACAACATCGAGAGCTTGCGCTTGAGCCCGGGAGGCGAGCGCCTGGCGGTGGTGGCGCGCGGCGACGTTTTTTCCGTTCCGGTGGAGCATGGCACGACCCGCAATCTCACCCAATCATCATCGGCGCACGACCGCGAGGCCGCGTGGTCCGCCGACGGCAAGCGCCTGGCGTATGTGTCGGATCGCAGCGGCGAAGAGGAAATCTACATGCAGTCGCAGGACGGCACCGCTCCTGCGGTTCAGCTGACGTCCGACTCGAAGGCGCGCTACTACGCACCGCGCTGGTCGGGGGACGACAAACATATCGCATTCTGCGACCACACCGGCCGGCTCTACGTGATCGAGGTGGCGACCAAGCGGCGCGTCACCGTCGCCCGCGACCCCGCTGATTTGACGCAGGACTATCGCTGGTCGCCCGACGGACGGTACTTAAGTTATTCGCTCAACGACTCCAACGGCTATTCCGCCGTCCACATCTGGTCGGTGGCCGACGGAAAATCGCACCGTGTCACGCCGCCCTTCTTCAACGCCCAATCACCGGCGTGGGCACCGAACGGCGAAATGCTGTACTTCCTCAGCCAGCGCGACTATCAGCCGCTGCTCAGCACCGTCGAATTCGACTTCGCCACCGATCGGCAGACCGGTATTTTCGCGGTCACCTTGCGCAAGGACGTCAAGAATCCATTCGACTTGCGCGACGATGAGCCGGGCTGCGAACCGAAAACCGCCGACAAGAGCTCCAAGGCTCCCATGAAGATCGAGTTCGAAGGAATCGAGCAGCGCGCGATCCGCGTGCCTCTGGAGGCGGACAATCTGACCGATCTCGAAGCCGGCGACGAGAATCTCTTGTATCAGCGCAGCGGCCCGCTCTATTACGGGCGAGAGTCGAGCATAAAGCCCACCGTGATGACCTACTCCATCAAGGATCGCGATGCGAAGGCGGTGGCCGAAGACGTGACCGAATGGTCCGCGACGGCGGACGGGAAGCACGTCCTCGCGCAACTCTCGTCGAAGGAGATCAAATATTTCGAAGTCGGCACGGCTTCGGAAGACCCGAGCGAGGACGCGAAGACGGTGTCGCTGGCCGGCCTCGTGACGACGCGGATTCCCGCCGCCGAATGGCGCGAGATCTTCGCCGAGTGTTGGCGCCGCTACCGCGATTATTTCTACGTCGAGAACATGCACGGCTACGATTGGCGGCAGCTGCGGGACAAGTACGAACCGCTGCTGCGCTTCGTCGGCTCGCGCACCGACTTGAACTACGTCATCGCCGAAATGATCTCCGAGCTCACCGTGCAGCACGCCTACGTCGACGGCGGCGACCTGGGTTTGCCGAAGCGGCCGTTCGTTGCGCTGCCCGGCGCCCGGTTCGAGGCGGACCCCAAGTCCGGCCGCTACCGGATAGCTGAAGTTTTTGCCGGCCAAAATGAAGAGGAGCGCTACCGCTCGCCGCTCACGGAGGTCGGAGTGGACGCGCATGTCGGCGACTACGTGCTCGCGATCAACGGGCGGGAGCTCAAGGTGGGCACCGACCCCTACGAGCTGTTGCGGGCGGCGCCGAACCAACCCGTCGAGTGGCGCGTCTCGGCCGCGGCCGACGGCAGCGCGGCGCGCACCATCCGCTATCAGCCGCTCAGCAGCGAAAGCAGCCTGCGCTATCTCGCCTGGGTCGCCGGCAATCGCGCCCGCGTGGATCGCATGAGTCAGGGGCGTCTGGGATACATTCACATCCCGGACATGGGCGAGGCCGGCATCCGTGAATTCATCAAATGGTGGTATCCGCAAATCCGCAAAGAAGGCCTGGTGGTCGATGTGCGCGGCAATGGAGGCGGCAATATCTCGGAATTGTTGATCGAAAGACTGGCGCGGACGCTGCACGGCACGAACTTCGCACGCAATCACGCCGCGGCGGACACCTACCCGCGGGTCGTGCAGCCGGGACCGAAGGTGGCCTTGATCAACGAAGATACCTCCTCCGACGGCGATATTTTCGCGCACGCATTCCGCCAGTGGAAAATCGGTCTGCTGATCGGCAAGCGCACCTGGGGCGGTGCGGTGGGCATCGCCGACCATGGGCCGCTGCTCGACGGCGGCGCCGTATTTGTGCCAGAGTTCGGCACGGCGGATGAAAACGGCAGTTGGATCATCGAGGGACATGGTGTGGATCCGGATATCGTCATCGAACAGGACCCGGTGGAAGTCATGAAAGGCCATGATCCTCAGTTGGAGCGGGGCGTTCAGGAGCTCATGCAGCGCCTGCCCGCCGCCCCGGCGAGTTTGCCACGGCGCGCCGCTCCGCCCATCAAGACGGAAGGACGTTGACAATGTCGGAGCTCGCGACACTGGGACTGGCCCGGGCCGGAGATGCGCGCGAAATCGCGGAAATGTCGCGCGACTTGATTGAAAAGGGACTGACCTGGTCCTGGACGCCGGCGCGCGTGCAGCATTTCATCTCGGGAGTGGAATCATCGGTGGTGGTTGCGCGGCGCGAGCGGCACCTCGCGGCATTCGCCATCATGCATTTTGGCGACGAGGTGGCGCACTTGAATTTGCTCGCCGTGGCCCCGCAGTACCGCCGCCAGGGTCTCGGCAGCCAACTCATGGGCTGGCTGACCACGACCGCGATCGAAGCCGGCGTATTTCGCATCAATCTGGAGCTGCGCACCGCCAATGAGCCTGCGCGCATTTTCTACGAATGCCTGGGCTTCGACCAGCTCGGCGTGGTGCAGGGCTACTACCAAGGCCGCGAAGCGGCGCTGCGCATGTCGCGGCATCTGGCGAAGAACCCGGACTGATTCGACTCGAGGAGGCGGCCGATTGGTCGAGGTCAGTTCGAGGCAGACTGGCTTCGTGGGTATTCTTGTTTGATCAGCGCCTGGACGGCGGTATGGGGGAACACCACCGAGACTCGGCATCCCTGACCTGGCGCGGTGTCCACGGTTATCTCGCCGGCGGCGCTGCGCACGCGGTCCGCCACGCTCCACAGGCCGAACCCTTTGGCGCGCGGCTCGAACAGACTGAGTTGCCACTCGAATCCCACGCCGCGATCTTCCACGACGACGCGCAGTGCATCGGCTGTCTCTGTGACCGTGACGATCGCCGACAGCACACCGGAGTGCTTGACGACATTGCGCAGCAATTCTCGAATGAGCTTGAATACCAGAACCCGAAGCTCGAGATTATAGGCGGCCGCATCCGCGGCAATGTGCAGTTCGACCTGCAGATTATCCTTGCGGCGCATATAGACGCTGAGCCACTTGAGGGCGGGTTCCAAACCGAGATCGTACAGGCCCGGCGGACTCAAGTCGGCGATGACCCGTTGAGTGATCGCCTGGACCTCGCGCACCGTACGCGTCGCCTCGCCGAGCACCAGCCGCACCTCCGGCGAGGCGCGCGCGACCACCGCATCCAGGGTCATGGCCAGGCCCACCAGCTGCTGACCGATCCCGTCGTGCAGATCCACGGCGGTCGCACGCCGGGCGCGCTCCTCCGCGCCGACCAACTGCCGTGCATACTGCTGCAGCCGATCCTGTTTCTCGCGCAAACGGTCGTTGAGCCCGACGAGCTCCGTGATGTCGCGCGCCACGCACCAGAGTCGCACCAATTTGCCGCTTTCGATGACGCCGCGGAATCCAGTGATGTAGGTGAACCGCTTGGCGCCATCCGACAGCGTAAATTGCAGGCCGTCCACCGAATGGTCCTGATTCGCCGCCTTGCCGAGGTGCTCGAGGTAGATTGCCGACCAAGGCACGTCGGCGCGCCACCGGTGCGCATCGGCATCGGGCAGGCCCAACAGCCGGCTCAACCGCAGATAGACCCGGTTGCACTCCGCCACGGAGGCATGCTCACGCAGCCATGCAATCTGCTCAGGCGGCGCTAGATCGGCAGGCATCGGCATGTCGAGCTCCACCCGCCAGACAGCCTCGGAACTCTGTTCGATGAAGTTGTGGTAGCGCTCGGCGCTGGTTCGCAACAGCTGCAACGCGTTGCGCATTTCGAGCAGCACCACCGTCAGTATGAAGCTGATGGCAACCAGCGTCGCCAGATACAATTGCACGGCAGCGACGCGCACGAAGGGATTCGGGTCGCCGGCGAAAGGTCCCACGCCGCGGCTCGCAAAGTACGATGCCAACAAGGCCGCCGCCGTCGCGAGCGTGGTACACCAGCGAGGCGGCATGCGAAATGCGGCGACCAGCATGAACGCCAGCAATATGAACGGCATGTCGATGATCGTCGCGGCGCTGCCCGGCGGCGCGGAAAATACCCGCACCGTCATGCCGAGCATGACGCAGAAAATCAGCGCCGACTCGATCGCAGGCCCCGGCGGGGCCGACAATCCGCGTACCCGCCAGCGCACCGCCCAGCTCATCACGACCGGCGCGATGCATAGTGACCCCAGCCAATTTCCACCCCACCAGAGCTGCCATTCACGCAGGTACTCGGCGAGCCCGTACGATTGCGACCAGCCAACGGCGCCGACCGACGCGCTGGCCGCGGCACCCAGCGCCACCGCCGCCAGGAACTGCAGTACGTGGCGAACCCTGGGGATTTCCGGAGTCGTCATGAGTCGCCTGGCTATCGACGCGCCGACGATTGCGTCGAGCGAGTTGGCGAGCACGAATGGCCCGTAGCGGGCCCATAAAAAATGCTCGGATCGCGCGACGTCGATCAGCATCTCCGCGGCAATCTGCACGCCGAGGATCCAGATCCAATTGCGCCGCGGCGAGAACCACAGCGCCATGAACAAGAGGCCTGCGGCCGGCCAGATGATCGTCAGCTGTTTGGAGTTCTCGCGCAGCGCCAGGCCGAGAATCACCAGCGCCGAATACAGCAGAGCGAAGGCGGCAAGCGACAGGACGCGTTGCCCAAATCGGAGCTGCATGAAATCCCAGGCGAGCCCGGGACTTCGCGGTGCACCGGGTACGGCCGGAACCGTCATGAGACCTCCCTTCTCCGCAGCTCATCGCCCAGCTCGGCGCCCGCTGTTGTGGCCGAGTAATCTATAGAATAATAGTGCGCCTATTTCCCGCAAGATTACAGGCGCAGCACATGCCCCACTCATCGCGTACCTTCGGCTCAACCCGGCGCCGCGTCGCGGCGGTTGGCCAGGGAACGTGGAAAATCGAGGAAGCGGCCGATTCCGCCATCGCAGCCATGCGGCGCGGCCTCGATCTCGGCCTGACGCATATCGATACCGCCGAGATGTATGGGTCCGGAGCCTCGGAAACGATGATCGGCACGGCAATCGAGGGACGGCGCGATCAGGTTTTCCTGGTGTCGAAGGTGCTGCCGAGCAACGCCTCGAAGCGCGGCACCGTGACGGCCTGCGAAAAGACGCTCTCGCGGCTGCGCACCGACCGGCTGGATTGCTACCTGCTTCACTGGCGCGGCGCCTACCCCTTGGAGGAAACCGTCGCCGGATTCGACGCATTGCTGCGCGACGGCAAGATTCTGGCATGGGGCGTGAGCAATTTCGACGTCGACGATCTTGACGAAGTCGCGGCCATCGCGGGTGCCGGACAACCTGCAGGAACGCGCGGTCGAGCATGCGGTGCTGCCCTGGTGCGCGAGGCATGACACGGCGGTGGTCGCGTACACGCCGTTCGGTCAATCGCCGGCTCCCTTCGATGCGCGCTCGAAGCAGGGCCGGACATTGGCGGAAATAGCCGCGGCCCATCAAGCCACCGCCCGGCAGGTCGCACTGCGTTTTTTGTTGCGGCAGCCGGAGGTTTTCGTGATTCCCAAGGCCTCGACCCTGGCGCATGTCGTCGAGAACGCCGGTGCGCTCGCGCTCGAGCTGAGCGACGCCGAAATTGCAAGGATCGACGCGGCATTTCCGCGCGGCAAGCCGCGTGGCGGACTGCCGATGCTTTAGCCATAATGCCGATGTGGGATTTCACCAGGGAGTGAGCGGCCATGAATCGACGTGAGCTTATCGAGGTGATTGCTGTGGCGAGTTTGGCGGGTACGACAGCCGCCCATGCGGCAGATCCACCCCCTGCGGGTCACGAACATCACGACCACGCAGCGATGATGAAATACCACGACCTCGTGGTCGCCACGTCGCATTGCGTCAATACGGGCGACATCTGCATCGCGCATTGCTTGATGTTGCTGGGCAATGGCGAGAAGGAACTGGCGGCTTGTGCAAAGAGTGTCCAAGACGTCACCGCGTCGTGCACCGCGCTGCGTCAGTTGGCGGCGGCCAATTCTCCGCATGTCGCGAAACTCGCCGCAGTCGTCGGTGATATTTGCAGTGACTGCGAAACGGAGTGCCGCAAGCACGAGGCGAAACATAGTGTCTGTCACGACTGCGCCGAAGCGTGCGCGCAGTGTGCCAAGGAATGTCAGAAGGCGGCAGCCTAATCCCGCCGCCTTATCGGCGTCGCAACGTAGGCGCGGCGCCGGAATTTCAATCCCGAACGCGCGCTCTGTGATTTCACGGCACTCTGTCCTGCAGCCGAATTCGCTGCACTTTTGATTCTGCATCCAAGGTCGACAACTAAATCGACAGCCCGCCGGCGAACCGATCGCCCAGGTCCATTATGTTCAATCCGGCACTCGCTGCCGACCGCGAACCAACGGGTGCGTTTGGTCGCGCGGTGCCGATCGCAAACCCCCCGGGTGTTCACTGTGCATCCCAATCTTTTCGCGGTAACAGGAACGGATTATGCTCGGCCGCTTAAGTAATAAAGGGGGATACAAAATTTCTATGTCTCGCTAATACCGAACTTCAAGGACAAAAAATCTTAAGGAGAAACCCAAATGAGTAGTCGAGCGAAATTTGCAGTACTGTGGGTGATAGTGGCGCTGGCCGTTGGCTCCGCTGGGGCGGCGACAGCCGGTGCGAGTGCGACGCCCAGCGGCGTAACCTCATCGAGTTTGGGAAGTTACACGCCAACCTTTGTGGGTCCGGCCGCCACCGGCTGCGCCTCCGGTTGTACCTTGCTCAGTGGTCCATTCGTGTCTCCGTCCTTCGAGTCTGTCACCTCGAACGCGGCCGCTGTCGCGGGCCCTCTGAGCCTATCGGCGACTTCGTCTTTTGCCCCGCATATCATGCCGTCACCGGTCCTTCGGCAGCCGGCGCACGCGTCCCAAGCCTTGGCGTTGCTTTCGCCCCTGGCGCTTGCGGTGCCTCCCACGGTGAGCTGCGATCCGTGGGGTCCCGGCTGCGACAGGGTTAGTTCATCTACGGGCGGTGCGGTGGGCGTGAAAGGCCTGAACGCGGTTGACAGCGGCGCGATATTCGGAGGCGACATTGAACCCGCGGATCAGGGCGTGTGCGGCGGTAACGGCTATGTGATGGAGGCCAACAACCAAGGGGAGATTCTGATTTTCAATACCTCCTTGCAGCGCAAATCATCTCCCATCTCTCTGGATACCGTCATGGGACTCACGAAGCGAGGCTGGAGCAGTGGCGGCGACATTTCCTGCGTTTACGACTACGACAATGGAGGTCATTGGTTCATTACGGAATTTGTCTCGGCCAGCAGCGAGGCCAGCGGGGGTACGTTTGCCGGTTGCTTTGCCGGGGTAGCCAATACTTGCTACGAAGGCATCGCGGTCAGTGTGGGTTCCAGTCCGTTCGGTCCTTACAACGTCTATTTCCTCAATAGCAATTACAATCCAGCCGAGCCGGGGGCCCCGTATCTGCTCAATGACTTCACGAAAATTGCAGTGAGTAGGGACGCTTTCCTGGTGTTTTACGACGAGTTCCCGCTGGTAACGCCGGGCGTGGGCGGTGGTGGCTTCAATGGCGCGCAAGAATATGCGTTCAATAAAACGGCGCTCGAACGGGGTCTGGGGGTGCTCGACAGACATGGACACCCAAATCCCTCTTTCACGGTCGCCATTGAGAACATGGGTCAGCTGCCGACACCCGACGGAACCTGTGCTTCTGATAATCAGTTTCACTTGCCGGGCTTTACGTGCTGGTATTCCGTCATTCCGGCGCACCCATCCGACCCGGCCCAGTACGACAACAGTCATGGAGGCTCCGCATTCATGCTGAACACGCTCGACTATTACGGCCATGGGGACAATCGAATCGCCGTGTTCGACTGGACCGGCCTCGAGACTCTTAACAGCGCCAACTGCTCGCGCTGCGAGAGAATCAGCTTTGGCGGCCAGCTATTCTCGGGTGTGTCGGCTTACTACGGTGAGGGATTCCAGGGTGCGCAGAAGAGCGGGCCGACACCCTTGGGCGATATGTGCGGAGCCGCGGGGCTGAGTGTCGGAACGCCGCCGCCTGCCAGCTGCCCCGAGGGCGGAATCGCCACGAACGGCGATAACTTTACGCAGGCAGCGCAGGCGCAAGGTCAGCTTTGGGGCGGAATTTCCACCGAGATCTCACAAACTTACGGCCGGGGACCTGCGGAGCTGCATCAGGGTGCCGCCTACTGGGTCATCGGTACTGACAGTTTTGATCGGAACGGCGTATTCAGCCTCACGAACCAGGGCTATGTCTCGCCGCGGCATGCGGATTTGGAATTTCCCGCCATGGCTGCCGTGGACAAAGAGGAAGGCGGGGCCGTGATCACTTTTACGCTGTCGGCTCTGGGCGGATCCTCTGACGATGATGGCGAGAGCGGCTATTATCCGAGCACTGCCTACGGTCGACTGACTAGCCAGTCGAACGGTTTGATGGAGTCTCAGGTCAATATTGCGGATCTGGGCCAATCGCCTCAAGACGGCTTTACGGAGTATCAGGGCTATCCCAACGGTACACGTACGCGCTGGGGGGACTATAGTTGGGCATTTTATATGCCGTCGTTGGGCCGTATCTACTTCTCGACCAACTACATCCAATATCCCAACTGCGTCGGTGCCGCCTTTAGCCTGGCGCTCGGGACATGTGGCGGGACGCGGAATGGCTTCGCAAACTGGGGGACTTCAGTCAACTACATCGTGCCTTAGTTATCCGCGGTGATGCATAAGGAGTGGCCCGCTGGTGACAACAGTGGGCCACTCTCGAGCCGCACCATTATGTTAGGACCAGCGCCGCATCCGCGATCACATAGGGCACATAGCGGAAGTCGCGGATGCGTCTGATCTTGTCTCCCTCGAACCCGAGCTCGATGAAGTAACCAGGGCGCGCATCATCGGGCGCGCGGAACACCGCGATCACCTCGCGACCTTCCAGCCACGCGGGCGCCAGCCGCCAATCGTGCATGCGATCGTAGTTGGTGAGGTAGTTGCCGACGGCCCGGCCGGCGCGCTGCGCACGCGACACCAAGTCCAACTGCACGTCCTCGGCCAGCATGGCGCGCACCCCGTCCCAGTCGCGCGCATTGAACAGGGCGACGTAGCGGGCCACGGCGGGCGAGGTCCGCGGCGGCGGCGCGGTCGGCTGTGTCACCGTGAGTTCGCGCAGCCGCGCCCGCCCCCGGTGAAGGGCCGCCTTCACCGCCGGCAGGCTCAGCTCCAGCAGGCCGCCGATTTCATCCAGTGAATGGCCGAGCACGTCTTTGAGGATCACGCAGCTGCGCTGAGCCGGCGCGAGCTCGACGAAGCGCGACACCGCGGCCTGCACCGCCTGCTGGCGCGCAATGTCATCGCCCGGATCGGGCGCCGGATCGACGGCGCTGTCCTGCACCGCTTCCAGTGGCTCGCCCATGCGCGCCCGGTAGCTTCGCAGGTGGTCGAGCGCTCGATTGTGGGCAATGCGGAACAGCCACGGCCGGAACGCGGGCACTTCGTCCATCTCGGGCAGCAGGTAGTAAGCGCGCGCCAGGGTGTCCTGCACGATGTCCTCGCCGTCCGCCACGGACCCGGTCATGCGCGCGCAGTAGCGATGCAGTTCCGGCCGCACGTCCGCCACCAGTTCGAGGAAGCGGCGCCGGCCCTCGTGCTGGACTGCGATCAGGGAATCCTCTTCGCTCACACCGCTCAGGCTCCGAGCGCCACGATACCGTGGTCGCCCTTGATGCCGAAGGCCGGCGCCTCCTCGTATTGCGCTTCGGTGAGGATGCTGATCACGTACTCGCCAAAGTCGTGCGCGGACAGCGGCTTGCCGAAGCCGGCCAGGAACTGCTCCGGCGTGATGCCCTTGCGTCGCGAGTAGTACTCGGAGCCGGAGCGCCCGATGCCGCCGGCTCCCGTCATCTGCTGCGGCACGAGGGCCTGGAAGCGGATCCCCAAGTCCAGCTCCGCCGAGACGACGTTCGCATAGGAGGCCATGAGCCACAGCATACGCTTGGCGCCGGCGTAGCCGCCGGACAGAGGCGAGCCGGAGACGGCGGCGCCGCTGGAGGCGATCAGTACACGGCTGCCGCGCGCCAGCGGCAGGCCGATCGCCGCCTGGATCCAGTGGAAGCCGGCCTTGACGTCGCTGTTCCAGGGCGCGCTGAAGCCCTCCCAGCTCTGCTCGTGCAGCGGTCCCATCACCGGCTTCGCGCCGGCGTTGAGCACCAGCACCGTGGGCCGAAACTCGTGCAGCAGCGACATGGCCAGGGCCCGGTCGGCAACGTCCCCGACGGCGCCGGCCACGCCGAGCCGCTGCTCGACCTCGGCCAGCCGCTGCGCATCGCGCGCCACCACCATGACCTTGGACCCGCGCGCCACCAGCGACTCGACCACGCCCAAACCGAGGCCGCTGCTGCCGCCGGTGACGATGGCGCGTTCGTTCTTGAGGTTCTGCATAAACGACTCCTTTGAGGATGGGCTGAACCCCAACAACGAACGAGCCGGCACAAGAGATGCGGTGGGTATCGGCAATTTAGTTGGCGGCTCGTTACTTGATGGTTGCTATGAGGTTTAACATTTGTTAAACTATCGCCATCAGGAGCCTCAGCATGTCGATCACCGTGAAACTTCGAAAAATTGGTAATTCTCTAGGGGTCATCCTGCCAAAAGAAGTCGCCGACCAAATGCGGGTATCGGAAGGCGATACGCTGCATATAATCCCTGACGCGGATGGCGCACGACTGACCCCTTTCGACCCTGATTTCGAATCAGCCATGAAGGCGTTCGGCCGAACGCGAAAGAAGTATCGCAACGCGCTGCGGGCACTCGCAAAATAGATTTTGGTATCAAACGCCGATGAAAGACCCGGTTTGGGTGCCATTGCGGGCCGTGGCAGCGATGCACGCCGAGTTGATTGCCGAACACGGCGGCCTTGCTGGGCCCGTGCGGCTCGCTGAGCTGGAAGCGGCTCTTGGGCGGCCTCAACGCCAATACAGCTACTCCAAGCCCACTCCCACGCTTCCGCGCATCGCAGCGGCCTATGGGTATTCGCTTGCGCGTAACCATTACTTTGCCGACGGTAATAAGCGCATCGCGCTTGCCGTCATCGACGTGTTCCTGCAATTGAACGGGCGCGAACTGACCGCAGAGGAGGTTGATGCAGCCGAGACTATTCAGTCCGTCGCGGCCGGAAAATTGACTGAGGATGAACTGGCCGCGTGGATCAGCGAACACTCGCGTGGCATTTGACCAACACGATTCGGCGACACAGCCATTTATTTCGAGTGGAACGTCGATCTGCAGTCGGCTGGTTCGTCGTCATGATAGCGAGACAGTTCAGCGGCAATGGCGCGCGCGGCGCGACAAAGAGGAATTAGTCCCATGAAATTCATGTTCATCGTTAAATCCGCTCGTACCGTACCTCCGACTCCGGCACTCTTGGAGGCGATGCATAAGCTCGCCGCTCGCGAGATCGAGGCCGGACGCATGCTCGACAACGGGGGGCTGATGCCCCTTGCCGAGGGCGCGCAGGTGCGAATCATTGGTGGCGAGCTCAGTGTGCTCGATGGGCCGTTTGCCGAAGCCAAGGAAGTCATCGGCGGCTACGCAGTCTTCGATCTACACAGCAAGGAGGAGGCCGTGGCGTCGGCCGTCGAGTTCATGCAGCTTCATAAGGACCTCCAGCCGGGCTGGGAAGGAACCTGCGAGCTCCGCGCGTTCGCGCCTGGCGGCCCTTGAGGCGCGGATTCAGCGGGCCCGCTGCGGCAACGGTGGCGTCAGCTTGTCTGCTTCGGATACGGCGCCCCGGGCAGATAGGTCCCACCGGCATCCCGGCAGATGGCCTCACGCGACGCCCGCACAAATCGTTGCGATCCGTATTGCCCTGCAACCGTCAGGTCCGCACCCTCCAGTGACAGCAACATGGGTCCGACACCCAGCGAACTGACCGGGAGTACCACTCGATCCCGCGCCACCGTGTCGGCGCGAATCGCGGCACAGCGACCATTCGACTTAGTTACCCCAAAGCTCACGAAACGACCGGCGTCGATCTCCAGCCAATTGTTGCTGGTGCTCGTACTGCTCCAGACCCCATAGAACCGGGGCGCTAACGGCCGCGAATTCGGCGGCCCTGCGGCACACGCCGCGAGCAATAACGCGACCGACCCTGCCAAACAAGCTTTCGCT
>Ga0210394_10006196_pt1 | contig 13039 bp, 10 predicted proteins | sample IncBWC12MmetaG_FD_160121 | JGI IMG/M metagenome (GOLD analysis project Ga0210394, IMG submission 160121) | Forest soil microbial communities from Barre Woods Harvard Forest LTER site, Petersham, Massachusetts, United States - Inc-BW-C-12-M | ecosystem: Environmental > Terrestrial > Soil >...
ATTTGCTGAATGCGACCAGGAATTGCAGAAGCACCTGAGCGCTTTTGCCGATACTGTCTCGCCGCCAGCGAAGGAAGAACTGCCCCCGAAAAAGAAGAAGAAACAAAACAAGAATAATCCTCAATTCCATCTCGCTGCTGAACTGCAGCGCATCAGCGGAGTGGATCTGACGCGCATCGACGGCGTCGACGTAATGGTCGCGCAAACGCTCGTAAGTGAAGTGGGCCTGGACATGAGTCGATGGAAAACTGAGGCACACTTTCCTTCCTGGTTGGGGCTCTGCCCAGACAATCGCATCAGCGGAGACAAAGTGCTCAGTCGAGGTACTCGCCATGTGCTCAACCGTGCGGCCACGGCACTTCGGCTGGGGGCCTCGACCCTACTGAAAAGCCAAACCTACCTCGGGGCGCAGTACCGCCGCTTGCGTAGCAGGCTCGGCGCCCCGAAAGCCATCACCGCCATGGCTCATCGCCTCGCTCGACTGGTCTATCGCATGCTCAAGTACGGTCAACACTACGTCGACAAAGGTGCAGAGTATTACGAACGAAGGAACCGCCAACAACAGATCGACTTCGTCAGAAAGAAGGCCGCCCAACTCGGCCTAAAGGTCACACCAGCCCATGCGTGAACCTCTCAATCGAGAAGTTTCTGGAGAGTCGGATAACCGGACATGTTCCGGACTAGTACTCAACTTGCGCTAATCAGTACTTTGCTAAGACCGGAGCAAAACTCAGAGGATTCTGGCTGCCGCATCAATTTGATTGCTTGAAGTAAATTGAAGTCTTGTCCCACTCGTCATCCCTCTCGCACAGGAAAGCAAAAGGCCGAGTTACTCGGTCATCGCGCAGCTTCCTCAGTACCGAAGCAGCTGGCTCATCTCGCTCGATATAGTAAAGAACCTCTCTCGAACCATTCCAGGTGACGTGCCCCACATAGACAAATGGACACACTGCGGCAATGCGTTTTTCTACCAAATCTTCCCACTCATTTAACGCAATCGAATCTCCCGGCGTCGGCAGCCCATCTTTCGTGGGCTCAATTAGCCGTGTCGAAAGGCTTAGAAACCACGGGAGACTCGCCTTTGACTCGTAGCCGTGTAGCCCCACATCAATCGTGGCTATGAGCGGGTGGCCGTCCATTTCGCTCTTGAAGACTGAGAATTTTTCGTGGCTCTGCGTTCTAGCGCCTCCTGTCCGAGAAGCAGATTTCGACCAAAGCGCCGATAATCGTGAAAAGAAATCGGGCATCCGTATGCCTCCGCGAAAAACGACAGGGAGCTCTGCGGCGCCATTTTCGTTGGCTGAGTGAATCACGCACAGTTTTGGTGGTGCGTCGGCCAGCAATTGCGCGACTCCTAAGCTATTCGCTGTGCCCAAGTCGAAGTCGAGGAACACCGTGTCCGGCTCACACGTGAGGGCGTTGACAGCATCGACCGGATTGGTCGCGATCATCGCGTGCGGCAAACGCTGGCGAAACCAATCGATGCGCGCCGGCGAATCCTCGACCACAAGAACTGATCCTAAGAGGGCGCGCCGCACTAGAGAGTTTTTACGTCCTTCGTCCCAGTTGGTGGAACCTTCGGCTTGGCCGACTCTTTTTTCGCCAGAGCTTGGGATTCGCTTGGATGCGTTTTCTGGTATTGGACCACGGCAGCGGTGACGCCCTGTAGAGTCGTAGCCAGTCTGGTGTCTGCTGCAGTAAGCCTATCCGGCGTGACGCTCTTTAGCAGCATCGTGTATGCATACTGGGCGGTTGTCTGTGGCGTCTTCGAGACGATCACGACTGAGTTAAGATAGATTTGAAGGCCCATCCAAGAATCTGGTGCGTAAATGACAACTTCCGAGCACGCTGCGCCAGAGCCGTCTTGCATGGGCGCCAGACAGTTTAGGAGCAGGTTCACGTCCCAAGATGTATCGCTCACGAGCTGAAGATTCGGATTTGATGCGATCATTGGCAAGAGAGCGTTGAGCACATCGCCCTCGACGCCTTCTGGGCTCATGACGACGCCGACCTTCAGAGGCTTTGTTGGCTGTTGCGCCGAAGCCGATGGAATGAAAATGCTAAGAACCAGAACTGCGAGAGCACCGAAGGTAAGTTTGGTTTTCACGGCTCCTGCCTCCACGCTCCCAGAATGTCTTTTAGATCCGCGGCGCGCAATATTACGACCGTACCCCCAGTAACTCTTACCAGGGGAGAAAAGTTTTTACATCTTGGGAGTGCGGGCCTGAGCTTCGTCCCTCCACTTCTTGATGAGCGCGGACTCCTTCGTCGTCTCTATGTTGACCAGCCCTGCATCCGTATGCCCGAGCGCGCCGAAGAACACAACGGTGAGGTTGTCAAAACTCCAGGCCGCTGCGTGACAGTTGAACACAGCACCCATCGCGTTTTGTTCCTGCTTTTCCTGAAACTCCGAAGGCTCCCCGTACTTCGCCTTCAGCGACGCCAGGACTTCGTCCTGAGATTCGAGACCGTGCGTGTGTATCTGAACGCCTTCTAGGTTCCCATCGACGATCTGGGCGTGAAGGTCGAGCGACATCGTTGCGAGCATGCTCGTGGGAAAGTGGATTTTTACATTCTGGTCGTTCAAGAGCGGGGTGTTCGATGGAGCAAACATCAGGATGTTGGTCAACTGGAAACACGGAAAGGATGGCTCACTTCGGTAGTCGTAGTTCAGAACCCCCGCGTCGCCAGTTGTCGATCGGGCGCACTCAGGGAGAGAGAACTTCGCGCCGAGATGAAGCCCGAACACCGTCGCGTCCGCACTCTTCGTCTGAGCCGATGCGACCAAAACCATTACCAAAGAGATAGCTATAATCAGAGCCAACTTTTTCATGAGAGCCTCCAGTTAGAGTTTGAACTGATCGTGCCCGAAAGTCCGTGGTACCCGTTCCTGGGCTGCAACATTTAAAGTCGACGAGACACGCTCCCGTTTTTTATTTGCGCCGGGCACTTCCCTTTAGGTGCCAGCGCGTCGCGATCGTGGGAAAGAACATCCGAGCAAAGATATTTGTATTCCATGTGTGCAACCGCCTCTGTGCGCCAAAAACAACTGATTTTGCCCCAGCGTTGGCGTGGAAATCCGTCCTGTATTTTCATGCGATTGCAAGGCCCGCAAAACAGGGATTTTGCCACACGAGCCCAGGCACCTGGTTGGTCTGGTTGGTCCCACTCGATTGCTGGACCGACACTAGTTCACGTATACTCCCGCTCAATTGTGCAGGAAGGGTGACGTTGAGTTCCAAGGTACCTTCGCGTCGGACTGCGTGGCGGTTCTTCGCTCTTTGGGGAGGTCTCGCGCTTATCCCCTTCGGGCTCGCAGTCTATCTCACGGTTAAAATCGTGTACGTCAATCACAGCGAGTTCGACTCCAGGAAAACTCCTGTAGAAGAAATCGGAATCTATGGGCCTGTGCCTGATCCCGCCACCCCTTTGAATGTCGTGGTCAATTACGTCTACGACGAAGGGTCGAAGGAGGCTTCAGTGGAATTTGCCGCGGATATTCATGGCAAGATCATCTTGAACCACGTCGCCGGTCCGGACTCCTGCGTTATCCCGGGGCCAGATAGTGATCCGACACCCATCCCATTAAAGATATCTCGTATTTATAAGCAAGGGGCAGAAGACGATCAAGCCTATCTCATCGCCGAGCACGGGGGCCAGCCCGAATACGGCTGGTTGCGAATTTCCTGTAAGTTGGACTCTATCGTGGATCGCCAGACTTATACGGAAAGGCGGATTCATTTTCACAACATTCTCGATGTTGCTGATTACGAGCCATTCGACAGCGGATACCTGGGCCAGGACCCCCACTCAGTGCCCCCAATGTGGGGAGCTACCCTAAAGTGGACGCTCAGTCTCTCCAAAAGTAGCAGCATCGAAAACGTCACCTTCGTTGGTGGGACCAATGTAGGTAATGCCTATCGAGATGAACGAGAGGAGCTGAAGGCTCAAGGAGGCGTCAAAGAGTTTGGAGCGACGCGCGACTTCGCCCCCGACGATCTCGTGGAAGTACATTGGGAATCGCTGACCATGCGATCGTGGCGGGATGTGCTCATAGTAATTATCGGCACACTCGTTGCCCTCGGGGCAGCAATGTTTGTTGAGTCGGTTCGTCCACTAGTCGATCGATTTGTCGCGGATAACGAGGGAACGGCGCACGGCGCACCACCAACTATGCACGCGCCAGCTACAATCCCCGAACCACCTGTTCACACCCCACCAATGACTGCACCTCAATCTCCGTCAGCTCAACCAAAACAATCCGCGCCCGATGCCGGATCCCCTTCCGAGCCCCCGCGAACTCCCCCGAAAAGCTAGGGGTGCGCGTCGCGTGGCGTTTCAACGGACTAGGGATTAGCCGACGATGCCGAGCATCTCCTTCGTTCGGAGATTCCAGACAGCATTTACGAATGAACAGGAGCCTGAGTTGTTAAATTCTCCAAACAGGAAGCGCAGACCCTCCGTCCGAGACCTACCTTGACGCAAGCTGTGTGCCACGCCTTATAGAAACTCTTGACTCTCTTGCCGCCGCGGGAAAAAACCCACTGTCGCGTACTTCCTGTTGCATCTGAATCAGTTCAAGCAGTTCGCCGTGTAACGGAATCCTCAATCAAAAACTCTGCAAGCGATTCGATAGATATTCGCCCTGTAGAAGGATGCGCATGGGTAATTATAGCTTCGCCCTTCTTAAAATGAACGTGTGGAATCACGATCTTTGAATCGGGGTGCCATTGGTACGAAAATATTTCACTAGGCGGATCATCCTGACGGTCATAAACGGTATAGAAATAGCTTCGAGTCCTCACCTTTCAAAGCTGATCGCCCTGAGAACTTTGAACACAATCATATCTTTGCGAAAAGAACAGGCTCAATTTTGTTCCATAGAAGGGTTTGACGAATCGGCTCCGCATACACCTCAACACCTGCGCCAACTACTTGCGTTTACGATGACACGCTGTAAACCAACTAAGAGCCGCTCTTTCTTGCCTGTGCGGGCCACGGGCGAGCAGGGCCATGTTTGGCGCTCCGCAGCCGTGTCTTTGCATCGGTGCCTTCCGTTTGGAGCGTGGTGCAACTGTTTCCCGCCAACACCGAGTTTATTACGTTGAACATCGTGTTCGGTGTAGTCGTGTTGCCGCTGGTGCCGGAATCCGCCAGGATGCCGGCGCAGGCCTCATTGATTGTGTTGGTGTCCACCGTGTTACTGTTTCCAGTCGATGCACAACTGCTATCCAAGTGGATACCAGCCTCGGTGCTACTGCTTATTTCATTGCCCGTTACCGTATTTCCATTGCTGCACAAATCGATTCCGTCAAAGATCTGTGTCCCAATGATCTTATTTCCCGTCACTGAGGTAGTGTCGGCCAAAAAGCCGGCACCGGCGCTTTCGGTTACGATGCCAAACTGCGTGCTCCCGATCGTATTGCCGGATACTGTGATGCCGGTGGAAGCAAATACAAGAATGCCTGCCGAGGCGTCTCCGCTATCGTTAGCTGTGTCGATCGCATTCAGATCGTCGATCGCGGTGTTTCCGGTGACTTTCCCCGTGGCCCCTAGTCCTATTTGAATTCCGTTCTCCGATCCAACGCTTGTTGATCCCACGCCGATCACGGAATTACTCTGGATCGTCGCCCCTGGCCCCGCCGTTCCATCGCCGTAGCCGTTTGCCGTAATGCCATTTTGCTGGTAACCGTGAACCGTGTTGTTCGAGATAGTGACGGTTGAGATGCCGCCGTCTCCGCTCTCCACGTAGATTCCCATTCCATTTTGGCAATCCTGCGCCGCGTTCGCTTGCGCCTGGTTTCGAAGAGCGTTCTGATTTATGGTCCCGGACACATTTTGGAAATAGAGCCCTACGATCATGAGACTGGCGCAGCCGGTCACCCCATTGCCAATGCCGTCTATGGTCAAGTGCGAAATGGTGACGGTCGTAGCAGGCGAGACAACCAGGATTTGCGCGGCGACTGGAGTATCGAATGCCGGATCCGTTGTGTTTGCGACTAAGCCCCCTGAAGGCGGGACAATGGTGGGTGCGTCCGCGGTTCCCGCCAGCACGCCCGTGATCGTCAAGTTCGTGGAAATCGTCACTTGCTCGGCATAAGTACCGGGGCAGACATCAATCGTGCTCCCGGCCGGCGCCGCATTCACGGCCAACTGAATCGTAGTGTACGATTTAATGCCGTTCTTGCAAGTTCCCACGGCAATGGTTCCTGCCTGAGCTGCCTTTCCCAGGAGACACACAAACAAGCTCGCCGTGAAAATCACAAATGCGCGCAACTGTTTTTTCTTTTCAATCATGATTTCCTCCATGATTTTTCGATTTGGTACAGTTTAGGTGGAGTCGAAGTGTGGTCCGTATTGGCGACGGCTTTGAGCATATGTATCCCGAGCAGTCCATTCTAAAGGATCGCAGTGCAACGCGCAGGGTCTAGTTCCGCCGGTAATTCGAACATGCAAAAAAGGTGCGTTGCTTGGTAGTCCTTACTTGCGGACCGCACGGGAAGTGGTTCATGGTATTTATGGGCGCACAAAATGGCGGGAGAGCCCTCATCTACGCGCCACGGCGCGCTCACGCCGTTAGTCCGACTCGCGAAAACTGGTTCGTAGGCTGCCTCACGATGATGGCTTCTAATTGCTTTGCTCTCCCAACTAAACCGCAACCGGCAACAAGGGTTCCGAAGCCGGCTTAGGTGGCAGGATCGAGTCCGGGACATTCTAACAGTGTGGCTCTTTATGAAATTTGGATATGTTCAGTTTTATACAATTCCGTCACGAGTTACTGTTCCCAGACGTAATTTGTAGCTGGGCGGTGTGCCAAATTGGTGCAGAGGATAGGGTTGCAGATAGTTGTAAGATTGGACCCGGTAGAACAAGCTGTTCGATTCTGCACACTTCCGCTTTTTTCGGATACGGTTATGAGCGATTAGGAATTCTCTCTCGCATCCGATTGGGCCCAACGACGGTCAACCTTGCAGCGAATGTGCAAAGAAGACCTCTTGTATCCCACCATGTCAATTTACGGTAAGTAAATATGAATACGTTATTTAGAAGGCTGCGGGGATAAGGAGTCTGACAACCCAATCCTCTTATGGACACACCTTCAAAATTGTTGTTTATCGTTTCTCAGGGTCCCCCAATACAAATTGAAGGTGCTAAATGGTAATTGGTGAACGTTTGAAGGAACTGCGTGAACAGAAGAAAATGTCGCAAGGCGACGTCGAGAAGCATACCGGTCTACTTCGCTGTTACATTTCACGCGTTGAAAACGGGCACACCATTCCGTCCGTGGCCACACTCGAGAAAATGGCCCGTGCGTTGGAAATTCCGATGTACCGGCTCTTTACCGACGAGGCTCATGTAAGGATGCCAGATATACCATCACGACGTACCCCGAGCCGCGCAGTCAGCACGAAACAAGACCGCGAGATTCAGGCCTTCGCCAAGCTATTCGCTCGGATGGATGATAAAAAACGCGGGCTTCTGTTTCACATGGCGTCAAAAATGGCGAATAGGGTCCTAGAGGGAAACTAAAGATGAAACGATTGAGACCCAGAATGCATTTCGGACTCTTAATACCTTTCCGGCGACAATTACGGGCCGATTCTGAGAGCGCATGTAGCGCAAAAGGCTGACAAATTGAGCCACCTCCTTATTAGCCCTGACTGCGTCGGATATCCATAGCTGCGACGGCTGGTTGTATAGGCAGCGTGAATGCATCTCCGCTCTGCGGCCTCAATGGCAACAAACTTCCGGTCTAGGTGCGGCTCTGAGCGCACAGCACCTGAATTCAGCACACAACGTTCCCCGGCCGCGGCGCCGCAGGTTGGGCAAGGGACCGAGGATAGTTGTTTGGGCGTGAGCTCTTTCTTTTTCACTCGAGCAGATTGCGATAATACCCTGGGCCGAAACTGCTCAATTTTGTACACTATTCGTATTAGGCGCTATCCGCACGGGAGGGCTGTAACTCCCTTGCGCATGAGGCTCAACGCCAGATCAATGATTGGCGGGTAGTACGTAGGTTGAATCGGCGGATCTGCGGATAGTGTTCTCAAAATCAGCGTTCCTACTTCTTCGCAAGCTCGTCCTTGAAATGGCTTTCAACATCTTCACGACTAAGCGGATTTCTTGCTCTGGCCAACACGACCGAATAGACAACCTCGTTCCCTGCAATCTGCGCCGTGATAAACGCCCCGTCTCCCGGCAGTTCTTGATAGAAGAATTTCACTTTTCTGCCGTCTTCAAGTATTTTGGTCCACTCTTCGTCTGGCATTTCCGTATCACTTCAGGCGAGGTCAGTGTATGTCACGCGCCTAGCTCAGGCCTTTGTTCTGTTTTTGATTCCAATCGGAGATTTGATATCTCTCTTGAGAATCGACAAACCGCTTATAGCATCAGCTATCGCCTGTCGCTCGAATTCTCCTCCTGAAATCGTGCGCAGTTCTTCTGTACGCAAGACAATTTGCTTTTTCTGCGGCCGCAATCCGGCAAACAAGGTTCAATGGATTTGTGTCCAGGAATGCCTCTCAATCTTGGCATTCCCATTGCGGTTTGCTCACAGTTTGTCCTTTATTTTCGGACATGGTTAGTCGTGCAGGACAACACTTAGAAGCGACGTATTAATGTGGAGCCCTCCGTTGTACTTGATGAAGCCCAGTTTCCTGAATTTGTTCATGAAGAAATTCACGCGCGAGCGCGTGGTGCCAATCATCTCCGCCAGCATCTCTTGCGATATTTTGGGGACCATCTTTTGGGGCGTATCTTCCTTGCCATAGCGTGCCAGCAGCAACAACGTGCGAGCCAGCCGCTTCTCGCTGGAGTTAAAGAGCTGATCGACTAAATCCTCCTCAACCCGAATGTTCCGCGAAAGCATGTAAGAGATGAAGCGGTCGGAAAACGCATGTTCGACGTGCAGGACGCGAATCATTTCCTTCTTTTCAATTACGAGAACAGTGGTGGCCGTAATCGCAGTGGCCGATCCTATCCGAATCGGCTGACCGGCGAGACATCCCTCGCCAAAAAAATCTCCCGGTCCCAAAACCGCCACGACTGCCTCTTTGCCGGTTTCATTGACGACCGAAAGCCTCACCCCGCCTTTTTGAATATATAGAACATCCTTAGCGGGATCGCCCTGAGAGAAGATCGTTTCCTTTCCCCTAAACCCGGTAACCTTCCGGGCTACACCGGCAGAATCGAGAAAGGCTTGCGCATCGAAGACGGGCAACTTTGCAGTTTTGAGTTTTTTGACCATCCCAGGCTGGTGAGACCTCAGATGTAATCTAACTGCGAAGGAAGATTACTGTCTGTAGGGTATCGAACACTATCGGTAGGCTATCTCAGTCAAAGCTCGCCATTGTACTGTCGGATGATTCCGTAACATTCACAAGCGAATTTCTCAAGTTTCATGCGCTCTAGAATCTTCACCGCGCCACGCGTGTAGCCGATGAGCTGCAATCTTTGCAAAACACCGGCTGCCAAGGTCACGCTAGGCCGGTCCGTTCCTAGCATTGTCGCAAGGAAATCGTGCGTGATGGGCAAAGATCCCGAATCCACTCGATCCTGAGCAATGAGCAACCATCGTGCAAGACGCTGCTCGATGCGGTGCAGCCGATTGCATGCGGCTGTTTGCGCAACTTGCATTCCCAGTATCATAATGTAGCGGCCCAGAGTGTTGCGGAGTTCTGGAGTCGATTGCAAGATTTTTCGGAATTCAACGACTCTCACTCTGAATCCGTCTCCTGCGATTTGTACTATCTCGCGAAGCGGGCCTCTCTTCAGGCCGACCGCTGCTGCGATGCCTGACGCGCCTTCGTTCCCAACGATGCCGGCTTCGACAGTTCTTCCATCCTCCATTACGACGACCAGAGAAATCAAACCTTGATTGAGAAAATGGACGAACGCTAATTTTTGGTGCGGCTCGTGAAGACTGCGATGACTTGGCATTCTGAGATATTCCAGGTGGGGACGGATTGAGCGGTATTCGCCGTCAGGAATGGTCAGAAGAATTCGATTGCTTACTGGCTTTCCCGCAGCATTGGTCCTTTCGCCCGATCGCATGACTCGAAGTTGCCTGATCGTCACAACACTCCTTCACGGCCTGGGAAATTGAGTTTGCCAGGCCTACCCGTGAAAGGTGTGTTTATACGGGGTTCGGTTTATTTACAAGGAGAATTCACTTCTGTAGGGTACCCTACAATAAATAATTCAGGTCCTCTTCGCGCAGACTGATTGTTGTTCGTACATATCCCACTCCAGCTATGAAGGGAGTTGAGGTCTCCTGCAGCACTGCGATTTCAGAGACGGGAGAATGGCTACGTCTACATCCGATTCGGTACCGATATTTGTCTACGGAACAGCGATTTCAGAAATATCAATGGATTGATTTGAAGGTCACAAAGACCAATGATGGACGACGCGAAAGCTACAAATTAGAGACTCTACAGAGGCCAACAGAGTGAAGAACTGGACTGCCCTTTTTTTCCTACTTGCTGGTTCGGCATTCGCACAGAGTAATAACGGCGAGTTGCGCTTACGCGTTACCGACCCATCCGGCCTCGGCGTAAGAAGCAGCGTACAGATCGTAAGCGAGGCCAATCAGTATCGGCGTAGCTTTGTGACCGACGATCACGGTTCTTTGACCGTGCAGCGCCTGCCATATGGAATTTATCAACTCGAAATTCAGCAGCCTGGCTTTGCGCCGGCGTCCCAACCGTTGGAGATTCGCTCCTCGATTGCAACGGAATATGCCATCCAACTAAAACTCCCGACGGTGAGTCAATCCGTAACTGTGAGCGCCGCAAACACGTTGATCGATCCCGATCAAGCCGGCGCCGTTAACCAGATAGGTTCAGACATTATCCAAAACCGGCTCAGTTCGCTTCCGGGTCGTTCGCTTCAGGATCTCGTGAATTCGCAACCCGGCTGGCTCTACGAGGGCAATGCCGTGCTCCACCCGCGCGGCTCGGAATATCAAACGCAATTCGTGGTGGATGGCATTCCTCTCACGGACAATCGCTCGCCGAGCTTCGGTCCCGAAATTGAAGCGGATGACGTCCAGTCGATGAGCATTTATACCGCAGGGTTTCCCGCAGAATACGGCCGGAAAATGGGAGGTGTAGTCGAGGTCAACACACTGCAAGATTCTGAAGCGGGTTTTCACGGCCAAGTTGTACTTTCTGGTGGCAGCTTCGATACCGCTGGCATATTCGCCCAGGGGCAATATGTGTGGGGCAAAAACACGCTGGGATTCAGCGCCGGTGGCAGCATGACCGACCACTATTTGAGCCCTGTAGTGCCTGAGAATTTCTCGAACACTGGCACGCTCAGCGATTTTTCGATTCACTATCAGCGCAATTTCACGCCTAACGATCGCCTGACCCTCAGCGTCCGGCACGAAACCTCGCGCTACGACATCCCCAACGAAATGGTGCAGCAACTCGCGGGGCAGCGCCAAACGGCCGATAACATCGAGACCATGGGGATCGCGACTTACCAGCACACATTTTCATCCCACGTAGTGTCCGATTTTCGCGTGATGGTGCGAGACAACGCAAATGATTTCAACTCCAACGCGGCATCGACTCCTATAGAGGTTTTTCAACACAATTGGTTTCGCGAAGGATACGTCAAAGGCACGCTTACCGCCGTTCACGGCCGCCACGAGTGGAAAGTCGGATTTGAGTCCGATAATATTTTTCTGAACGAGAATTTCAGATATGCAATTGCCGACCCGACCCAATTTGACCCGCAAACCCCGCTTACTTTCGCGTTCGTGGCAAATCGTCCGGACCTAGAGCAGTCCGCATTCGTGCAGGATTTGATTCGCTTGGGAAATTGGACCATCAGCGCCGGACTGCGCTGGGACCACTATCAGCTGATATTGAACCGTCAGGCAGTGGACCCGCGTTTCTCCATTTCGCGTTATTTCCCTTCCGCCGGCCTTGTGCTGCATTTTTCCTACGACCGAGTCTTCCAGACGCCCTCTTTCGAGAACATTCTGCTCTCCAGTTCAACGGCGGCTACGACGCTTAATCCTGTATCCCTCCAATTACCGGTCGAACCGTCCGAAGGAAATTACTACGAGGCGGGTTTGACCAAAGCTTTATTCGGTAGGCTGAAGCTGGATGCCAATTATTTTCGCCGGTTGGTGAATAATTATGCTGACGACGATCAGATCTCCAATACCACCATTAGCTTCCCGATTGCATTCCGGAAATCTGTCATCTATGGTGCGGAGGCGAAACTCGAAATTCCCGATTGGCACCGTTTTTCGGGTTTCTTGAGCTATTCCTGGACCGTTGGGAACGCGTGGTTTCCCGTGACCGGCGGCCTGTTTCTCGGAGCCGCGGTCATACCCACCACCGGGCATTTTCCCGACTCGCAAGACCAGCGCAATACTGTTCGCGCCCGCCTACGGTATCAGGTCAACCCGCGCTTTTGGATTGCTTTCGGGGTTCAATACGATTCGGGCCTGCCATTCGATTTTCAGTGCCCAGACGGCGAGACTCTTCCTCAGTGCATCGCCGGGGTGGCTCAAGTGTATGGCCAGCAGGTAGTGGATCGCATCAACTTCCCGCGTGGACGCATTCTTCCTGCCTTTCAGGTCAACGCCTCGGCGGGCGCAAACATTTATAAGTCCGATCGCCTGAATATGCGGTTGCAGGCGGACGGCCAGAACCTGACCAATGTGCTCGACGTAATCGATTTCGGCGGACTCTTTTCCGGTAACGCAATCGGACCTTCGCGCAGTTACGCCCTGCGATTGACCGCAGAATTTTAAGCTATGGTTTGAAATTCGCTCTTGAAGGACTTGCGCGCCTCATGGGCGTAACCACAGGGGAAGGAAATGGCTACGCCCACTCAGCGCAGGATGGTACTGACGTTCGAACTTAGCTCATGCTCTCTGCCTACCATAGATTTGGATGCCGTCGGGTGATCGCAGGATTGTCCGAAGGAATGGCCTAAGTATTGTAAATACAATACTGTATTGGGGGGCCCGGAGAGGTAACCGCTTAGATCGCGTCCTTAATTCTGGTTCGTGTTC
>Ga0210394_10006197_pt1 | contig 13039 bp, 12 predicted proteins | sample IncBWC12MmetaG_FD_160121 | JGI IMG/M metagenome (GOLD analysis project Ga0210394, IMG submission 160121) | Forest soil microbial communities from Barre Woods Harvard Forest LTER site, Petersham, Massachusetts, United States - Inc-BW-C-12-M | ecosystem: Environmental > Terrestrial > Soil >...
CAGTCCCGACAACACGGCGGAAATCGGTGTGGGCCCTTCGGCGTGGGCATCCGGCAACCAATTGTGCAGCGGCGCGAGACCCACCTTGGTGCCGTATCCTACAAGCAAGAACACGAAGGCCAAACCGAGAACGGCAGGCTCGAGTTGCCCCTTCACGGCATTGAGGTGTGTCCATAGCAGCGCACTGACGCCCTCCGAGCCGAGAATTTTCTCCGCCGCAAAATACATGAGAATGGTGCCGAACAAGGCTTGGGAGATTCCTACCCCGCAGAGAATGAAGTACTTCCAGCCTGCCTCGAGACTTGCGGGGGTTCGATACAGCGTCACCAGCAACACGGTGGACAACGTGGCGGCTTCCATCGCCACCCACATGAGCCCCATGTTGTTGGTCGTGAGGGCGATCAGCATCGTTGCCATGAACAGTTGGTACATGCTGTGGTACAAGCGCAGTTGTCCGGCAGACACCCGCCCGTGCTCTGCCTCGATGCGCATATAAGGACGCGAAAACAGTGAGGTCGTCATCCCGACGAACGCTGTCAGGGTCACCAGGAACACGTTAAAGGCATCGATGAAAAATTGTTCACGCGCGACCAACAAGTTGCCATGGGCCACGATTCTTGCCGTGAGAGCACATGCCGCGAGGAACGTGACCAGCGAGAAGGCCGCGTTGATTTCCGGCGCCCTGCGCCGCCCCCCCCACACCCCCAGGGTCAACGCGCCCAGCAGCGGGGCCCCCAGAAGAATCACGAACTCCACGTTATTCATCGTCATTCATCCTCCTTCAGGGATTCGAGGTGTTTCAGATCCAGGCTGTCGAATTGTTCGCGAATCTGGAAAAAGAACACGCCGAGAACGAGCATCGCCACCAAGACGTCGAGAGCCACTCCCAATTCGACGATCATCGGCATGCCGTACGTGGCGCTCATCGCGCCAAAGAACAGCCCATTCTCCATCGACAAGAATCCGACGACTTGCGACATCGCTTTGCGACGGGTGATCATCGTTAGGAAGGCGATCAGGATCACCGCCACGGCGATGCCGATGGAATTGCGCGTCGCCGTGCTCGCCAGCGCCGAGATCGGCTGCGCCAGCCCAAATGCAAAAATGACGACGAGTACTCCGACCAGCATCGTCCCGGTGATGTTGAGCAAGGGCTCGGTATCCCAGTAGACGCCGAGGCGGCGAATGAGGCGATGCAATAGCCACGGCAGGAAAATCACCTTGAGCCCGAGGGTGAGTGATGCGGACAAGTACAAGTGGCGACTGCCGGTCCGCCAGGCGAGCAGCAGGGTTGCGACGCAGAGCAGAAACCCTTGCAGCGCTAGCAGGTCGACCAGCGCGACAATGCGTCGCTGCGACAGCATGGCGAAGGACAGCAGCAGCAACAGCGCCGCCAGGGTGTTCAGAAGCTGCAGATCCCATGGCAGCGCATTCATGCTCATGCTCCCAGCAACAGGCGCACGAGCAGGCCGAGCACTGCAAACAAGAAGGCCGACGCCAGAAACTCCGGTGCGCGAAAGACGCGTAGCTTTGCCGACACCGTCTCGATGACCGCCAACCCCGCGCCCGCGGCGGCGAGTTTCACGCCCAACAACACGACCGATACGGTCAAACTCAACGGCGCGTGGCTGGTGGCAATGCCCCAGGGAATGAACACGGCAATTCCGATGCACGCATAGTTGAAGAGCTTCAATGCTGCGGCCCATTCCATGAGCGCCAGGTGACGTGCTGAATATTCGAGCAGCAAAGCCTCGTGAATCATGGTCAATTCAAGATGGGTGGCGGGATTGTCAACCGGAATACGGGCATTCTCCGCCAGCAGCACCATGGTGAACGCCACTGCGGTAAAGGCGAGACTGGGATTGAGCGTGAAGGACTGCGCAGAAAGTCGTTCGGCGATCATCGGCAGCGCCGTTGTGGCACAAGTCAATGAAACCACAAAGATCACCACCAGCAGCGCGGGTTCCGCAAGGAAACCTATCATCATTTCGCGTCGTGCGCCCATGGTGCCAAAGGCGGTCCCGACGTCCATCGCAGCCAAAGACAAAAAGACGCGCGCAGTCGCGAGCAGGCCGACCAGCGCAATCGCATCCGCGGCTTGCGTGAATGGCAGGCGTGTTGCAATGGAGGGAATGACCGCAGCGGCCGTCACCATGGTGCCGAAAACCACATACGGAGCGAGCCGGAACAGACGCGAAGCATTCTCTGCGATCACCGCATCCTTGTGAAACAGCTTGCGGATGCCGCGGTACGGCAACAGGATGCTGGGGGCGGACTTATTCTGCAGCCACGCTCGGCACTGATTCACCCAGCCGACAAACACGGGCGCCGCGGCTACCGCCAGTGTGATTCCCGTCAACTGCACGATCCAGTCGATGACGTTCATAGCATGAGCGCCAGCAGGACGACCAGCGTAACGAAGCTATAGAGCAAATACGTTGCGATGCGACCCTGCTGCAGCCAGGCCACCTTGTCCGCCACTTGACGAACGAGCACCCCCAGTGGCTGATACAGAGCCCGCCATATGCGATCGCGAATCTCCAAACGATACTTAGGTGCAACGTCGAAGGGGCTGGGCAACTCCCGAACGATGGCGAACAGGGGTTGAAACAGATGTCGAATCGGCTGACCGAATCCTTCGGCCGTGTCTTGCATGCGGCTGGTGAGCCCGCCAAATCCGCAGTCCCAGGCGGCGCCCTTGCGAATGCGCTGATGATAGAAGATCCGCACGGCCATAATGGCCAGCACCACGACAACCATGATTACGGCAAAGAACACCAGCGGTGCGTAGGACGACTGTCGTTCGGGAATGGGCACGAGCATCCACCACGGCGCATCGCTGGCCGGCAGTCCACCCAGCCCAAGCTGATGCGTAACGACGCTGAACAGCGAAATGACGGTCGTCGGCAGGAAACCGAGCAGCACGCAGCCGAGCGCAAGCCAGGCAAGTCCGAGGCGTTCTGCAAACCCCGCATCTTGAGCGTGCTGAAGGGCGGTTTCTCTCGGCTGCCCGAGAAAGACGACGCCGAAGAATTTGACCATGACATAGCCGGCAAGCGCAGCGGCAAGCGCAAGCAACGCCGCGCCCAGCGGCAGCAGCATGTTGATAAACGGGTGCGGCACCTTGTAAGCGAATAGGAAGGATTGCAGCAGCAGCCATTCCGACACGAACCCATTCAATGGCGGCAATCCTGCGATGGCCAGCACCCCGATGAGGGTCAGCCAGGTAACCCAGGGCATTCGATGAATCAGGCCGCCCAGGTGCCCGAGGTTGCGCTCCCCGGTTGCATGCAATACCGCACCGGTGCTCAAGAACAACAGGCTCTTCATGAACGCATGATTCATTGCGTGATACATGACGGCAATCAACGTGAGTGCCGCCGCCGCGCGCATATCCACGCCTGCGAACACGATTGCAAGTCCGAGGCCGGTAAATAAAATCCCGATGTTTTCGATGGAGGAATAAGCGAGCAGACGTTTCATATCCGTCTGTGCTGCCGCGAACACAACCCCATACAACGCGCTGAAGAGCCCGAGAGAGAGCGGCACCAGGCCCCACCACCATACCGGTTGACCCAATAGGTCAAAACTCACGCGGATCATTCCATACAGCGCCGTCTTAAGCATGACTCCGCTCATCAGCGCAGAAACGGGAGAAGGCGCAGCGGGATGCGCTTCCGGCAACCACACATGCAATGGCACCAGGCCCGCCTTGGCGCCGAAGCCAATCAAAGCGAGACAGAAGGCCACTGTCGCCCAATCCGGACGCAAGTGTGCGGCACGCATTGCGTCGAAGGTGAAATGCCAGCTGCCGCCCTGTAGAACTCCAAAGCTCAACAGGATGGCGATTGCACCGAGGTGAGCCATCAGCAGGTAGAGAAAACCGGCTTGACGAATTTCTGGAATGCGATGCTGCGTGGTCACCAGAAAGTAGGACGACAGGGCCATGGTCTCCCATGCCAACATGAATGCATACGCGTCATCGGCCAGGAAAACGAAGCCCATGCTGGCGAGAAACAGGTGGTATTGCAGGCAGAGGAGTCCCGGCGCCGTGCCTTCGCCCCGTCGGAAATAGCCGGCCGCGAAAATAGAAATCCCTGCGGATGCGGCGCCGAGCAAGATCAAGAATACACTTGAGAGTCCGTCGAGACGCAGATGAACGGGTAAGTCGGGCAGCCCGATTGCCAAAACGAGCTGCTGGGTGGGGCGATCGAGGCTTGTTGCGGCGGCAACTGCCAAGGCGGCGCCGAAAAGCGCACCCAACGGAAAGAGCGTTCGCCCAACGAAGGCGATACTGAACGGCCGCACCAATCCTGCCAGGCCAACCATACCCCAGGCCGTCAGCAGCAGCAGACATAGCGTCAACGGCGAATTGAAACCATTGCTCAGAAGTCACCGGTCCTCATAGTCGGGAATTACCGGCGAACATGGATGAACCAAACGCAGTCATATGCGGTCATGGGTGTTTTATTATAATCTCATGCACATACTGCTGCCACACTGATTCTTCGTGACCGGCGGCCATGCCGATGAGCACATCGTGCGTAATCGACTGGCCTATACTGCTCGACGCCGTCGCTATCGAAGTCGCTGACCGTGCCGGTATGCATCGCGATGTCATGTTTCACTCGGCACGAGAACGGCCGCCCCTTGTATACGGCCGTGCCGCAGGTCGTTCACCGCCTCGTTGGCCGCGTGCAGAGGATAACGTGTAGTCGATGTCCGTATTCGAGCCCGACACGCCACCGGTAAGAAAGTAGCCGCATCGTGACGCGTAAGGTTGGCGACCGAAACGAGTTGGCGTTCTTGCCACAGGATGCTGTAAGGGAATGACGGGATATCGCTCATGTGAATGCCGCCGCACACGACTTTTCCACCCTTCTTCACCGCTTTGAGTGCCGCAGGCACCAATTCGCCCGCCGGCGCGAAAATAATCGCGGCATCCAAGGAGACGGGAGGCATATCCCCCGAGTCGCGGGCCCAAACGGCCCCCAGGGAGCGTGCAAAATCCTGTGCAGCCACGTCGCCCTGGCGGGTGAAGGCATAGACGTCGCGCCCCTGCCACCGGCACACCTGCGCGATGAGATGTGCGGCCGCGCCAAAGCCATACAGTCCGATCCGTTTGCCGTCTCCCGCGGCAAGCAGCGAACGCCAGCCGATCAAGCCGGCGCATAGCAGCGGAGCCGCCGCAGTCGGATCGGCAAACGCATCCAAGGGAATCGCGAAGGCGGCTTCCGCAACGATATGACTGGCAAACCCGCCGTCGCGGTCGTATCCGGTAAATATGGGTTCATCGCAGAGATTCTCACGGTTTGACGTGCAGAACTCGCAGTGGCCGCAGCTCTTTCCCAGCCAGGCAATTCCCACGCGCTGCCCAATTGCCAAAGTGCAGTCAAGACCCAGCGCGTCCACAATGCCCACGACTTCGTGCCCGGGAACGATGGGATAACGGATATGCGGCAGCTCGCCGTCGATGATGTGCAAATCCGTTCGACAAACGGCGCAGGCCTCGACGCGGATCCGAATCTCGCCGGCTTGCGGCACCGGGTCCGGCCGCTCCTCCAGAATCAGGGGTTCTCCCCGAGCGCGGAGTACCATCGCGTGCATGCAAGACACCCGTTAGCTTAAATCCCTCAGAACGGCAGATTCTGCGCGAAATCCTGCGGCTTCACCACGAGCACGTCGCAGGGAAGTGATTCCAGCACCCGCTCCGCGGTACTGCCGATAAGGGCGCGCCGCAGGCCGCTGCGCGCGATGGCACCCATGACGACAATGTCCGCGTAACAGGAGCGAGATAGCGCCTGCGCCTAACTCCCACTAAGATCGGAGATGGCAGACAGCAATGCCTTGGAATCGACCGGCTTGCTGAGAAACCGGCAAAATGGGATCGAGCCCTTGACGACTCGCATCATCGACGGCAAATCGCCGCTCAGCAGGATGGCCGGGACGTCTCGGCCCTTCTGAGCGCGCAACTGAATGAGAACGTCGAGTCCCGTCAGCTTACCATCGAGATGATAGTCCGCGATTAACACATCACCCGGCCGCATATCGGCCAACAGGCGCTGCGCCTCGCCGACGGTCGCAGCCGCGCGCGTTTCAAAGCCTTCGAGGGTGAGAAATAATTCGGTTGCCATGCGCACGGAATCATTGTCCTCGAGCAGCACCAATCGGCGCCCGGGCAGCGTATTTGTCGTCGCGACATCGGCGATCTCGCGCGCCGGGGCCTCGGTTGCGGACAGCAGTCGATGCCGCGGGATGCGCACGCTGACGCAGCTACCTTTGCCCACCGTCGAGGCAACCGCAACCGAATAGCCGAGCAATCGGGACACCTCGCGGACGATGGCAAGACCCAGGCCGACACCGAGCCGCTGGGTGCCCTGCGGGCCGATCTGATAGTACTCGTCGAAAATTCGCTCAAGTTTGTCTTTCGGAATACCCACCCCGGAATCCTCGATTTTGAGCACAAGCGCATCGGTTTCGATTTCATGAGAAATTCGCACGTAGCCTTGCTCGGTGTACTTGAGCGCATTGCCGATTAGATTTTGCAAGAGTTGGACAAACAGCGTGTGGTCCGTGGACAGCACCACCTGAGTATCCGCAAATCCCAGCTGCAGACTCTTCGCCGCCGCCGCCGGCTCGAACTCTCCGGCAATGTTGTCAAATACTTCGGCCAAGCTGACCGGCGACAGTTGCGGTTCGATGGCCCCGGATTCGAGACGGCTGATATCCAGCAACGCGTTGAGCAGTCGAGTCGCACTGTCGATGGCCAGCTCCTGATGGCGGACCAGATCGCTCAACTCCGACGCTTGCTGAGTCAACTTCTGCATGGAGGCATTGATCATGCGGATCGCCTGCAGTGGTTGGCGCAAATCGTGGCTCGCCGTCGCCAAAAAACGGCTCTTGGCACGATTTGCCCGGTCGGCGTCCTCGCGCGCGGCGACCAGAGCGTCGCTGATCGAACGGCGCTCGGTCATGTCGCGAATTGCGGCGGCGACGAAATTTCGCTCGCCATCGCGAAACGGCGATAGCCGTATGCCTGCCGGAAACTCAGAGCCGTCGGCGCGCCGCGCAAACAAATCACTGATCCGTGCCCCCATCTCGCGACTGGACGGCTGGCGCAAATAACCTGACACGTGCCCGCCGTGACGCGAGTGGAATCGTTCAGGGATCAGCAGTTTGATCGGCTGACCGACGAGTTGGTCCGGCGTATACCCAAATAAGGTGCTGGAGGTCTCATTCGAAAACTGAATAATGCCCCGCTCGTCCACCACGAGCATCGCGTCAGGGGAAAATTGCAGTAACCGTTGCGCAATTGAGCTATTTTCGGCCATTGAAGCCCTGAGTACCCAATATGGACGGCTGAGCCGGGACCTGCTCTCTGCATTGAATTACAGTCTCGACACTATCACAATTTCCGTTAGCTCGAGCAACGTGGTGAGTGGCCGATCCCCTATATACGGTTCGGCATATTAAGGGATCGGCGCAAGTTCTTTCGGAAGGTCACAGCTGTGGTCAGCCGCCCGATCCGACATACTGGCCGCAGTGATCAACTCTGGCTGGATCGGTCGACTTGCCGATACCGACGATGGCGAGAAGGAGGTAATCATTTGGGCGACATCAAGGCGAACCGGTCAGGGCCAGATCTCATTCTCGAACAGTTGATGGAAATTGCCCGGGCCTCGGCACTGGCGGAAATGGCCAGCGGCGTCGCTCACGAGATCAATCAACCGTTGGGCGCGATCGCCACCTTTTCCCAAGCCGGCGAGCGGATGCTGAACCGGCCCGACCCCATGGTGAGCCGCGCTCTGGACGTCTTTCGCCAGATCAATCGTGCCGCACTCGGCGCCGGCGAAGGCATACAGCGCATTCGAAGCCTGTTTGAACGAGAATTACCGCAGCGTACTCGATGCCAACTACCGGAGCTCATTGCGGAGTTGCGGCCCCTGCTGGACATTCTCGCGCTGCGCACCCAGGGCAGTGTGCAGGTGGATGCACCGGGCCCCGTGCCCGATTTGCTGATCGATCGACTGAGAATTCAGCATGTGCTGTACGCCTTGGCCCAAAATGCCGTCGACGCCGGCGCCCAAATGCCGGCCCCGCCCTCGATCCGGATCGACGTCTCCGCCGATCGCTATACCGTCGAGACCGGCGTCACTGATTCGGGCCCGGGCGTCCCCGCCGACCTGCAAGTCCAGCTGTTTCGGCCGTTCTTCACCACCAAACCGCAAGGCACCGGTCTCGGGTTGGCGTCTAGCCGTGCGATCATCGAATCGCATGAAGGAACGATAGGTTTCAGCAATTTACCGGCGGGCGGTAGCCGCTTTTGGTTCCGCTTGCCCGTCGCAGTGAGTTGATCGGAGTACTCATGGCAAAACCAATTGACCTAGGCACGGCGCCGGTCGTTTACGTGGTCGACGATGATGATGGCATGCGCCGCGCGCTCGATACGCTGTTGAGCACCGTCGGATTCAGGACGGCGGTTTATTCGCGTCCGAGCGAATTCCTGGCGAACTTTAAGACCGACTCGCCCGGTTGTCTCGTGCTCGATATTCGCATGCCGGACATGAGCGGCCTGGAATTACAGCAGCATCTCAATCGCGTGGGCTCCATGATGCCCGTCATATTCATTACCGGTCATGGCGATGTACCCATGGCCGTGCAGGCAATGAAGGAAGGTGCCTTCCAGTTCATTCAGAAGCCTTTCCGGGATCAGGAACTGCTCGACCACATCAATCACGCCCTCAAGCAAGATGCCGAGAATCGCAGCTCCGTGGCACGCCGCGCCGAGGTGCTGCATCGGCTCGAGTCCTTGACCCCGCGCGAGCGTCAGGTGATGGACATGGTCGTGGAGGGTGCCGCGAACAAGGTGATCGCCATCGATTTGGACCTGAGCGAACGCACCGTCGAAATCCATCGCGCCAAGGTGATGGAAAAGATGGGTGCGCGCTCGGTTGCGCATCTCGTGAAGCTGCACTTGACCCTGACCGACGCTGCCTAGGACGCAAATCCATGCCGACAGTCTTCATGTCGACGGTGCCGCGCACCACGACATCTATCTCGCCCTTGCGGGACGCCTTCAACAATGCAAAGCGGCAGCTGCAAGACCTGCATCCCGATGGGTTCCGGTTGCGCTGACGGGCCAGGGTATCGAGAGCAGCGCTCAGATCGACTCGAGATACGCAACAACGGCTTGCATTTGATCCCTCGTCAGGTCCTTGATCACACCGTGCATGACCGGCGCGGTACGCAGCACGCTTTGAATCACCAGCAGCTGTTTGAGCAAGTAGGGCGCATGCTGTCCCGCCAAGCGCGGAAACGTCGCCATGCCCTCGGCATGGGCACCGTGACAGGAGGCGCAGGGCGGAATCTGGCGTGCGGGGACCCCTTCCTCGAACACATGCTTGCCCTGCGCGACCAGAGCTGAATTCCCGCCTCGGCCGGGCGGGGCCGGCTGCGCGGCAAAATAGCCGGCCAACGCGCTGATTTTGGCATCGCTCAATTGGGCTGCCATGCCCCACATGTACGCCTGAGCATCGGGGTCGGCGCGCGACTGATCCTTGAACGCCTTGAGCTGCAATTCAATGTAGGGTGCCTGCTGCGCCGCCAAGTTGGGGAATGTCGGCGACACACTGCGGCCATTCGCCCCGTGACAAGTACCGCATGTCGCATCGACCAACTTACGAAGCGCGGCCTTGTCTGCGTCAGTCGCGGCATCCGCGGCGACATCGGCGCCGTGGGCCAAGCCGCCGACGCACATTGACACGCTCATCGCAAGGGCCACAAGGTAGGTTGACTTCATCATCTTCGCTCCCAGGTTCGAACTAGAAATTCAGCCAGACCAGCAAGTACATGGTGTTGTTGTCGCTGGCGTTGCGACCGCTGCCATCATAGTTGGTTTTTTGGCCGTTGAACTTTTGGTAGCCGACATACTGCGCCTGCAGCTTCGTATTGAGCCACGGCAGGTAGTTTACTTCGAGAAGGTAGCCGTTGGTATCGGGACCATTGTTCGCGCTGCCCGCGACCGGCGCCGCAGGGTAGAGCAGCGTATCGGAGCTTCCCGTCGTGCTGAAGTATCCGACCGTGCCGCCGATCTTTCGCTGGTAGTAATATTCACCCGTCAACTTGAGCGTCTTGAGGTTGTTGTGGACATTGGCCGCAAATCCATCGAGGACGCTGGCATCGAGTGTTTGGCGCTCGCTGATGTACGTTGCCATGGCGGTTGCCAAATGATTCTCGCCGATGAACTGATACTGCACGTCCGCTGCGGTATCTCTGAACTTATCGGTGACGCCCGCCAACGCGGTATTGGTTGTCCCCTGAAGACCGGGATGAAGGCCCGCATTCAGCCCAAAGGCGCCGACGGACAAGGAGTTGCGGTCCCAACGCTGCTCATAGGCCAGGCGCCAATAAGGCGCCGATCCGGAAACCACGTTGCTCTGTGTGCTATCGAGAGGGTGAGCGCCGCCTCGGATTGCCGAAGTGTAATCCGTGATCTCTGCGTAAAAATGATCGTCCAGCCACACGTAAACCCCGAGGCCGCCCACGTTTTGGCCGAAGCCTCCGGCGCCGCTGTCGATCTTGGCGGATGTGATGGCACCCGGCGCGATACTGCTGCCCGAGTAGGGAACGCCCCACGCCGGAGTCGTGTTCCAAACGTCTTGCACCGTGGGATTGTTATTCAGCGTCACGCCTACGATCACACTGTGGGTGTTGTCGTTCGAGCCGCCGAATGACAAATGGTGCGCGTAGCGGATGTCCGTATTGTCGAACCCGAAGCTGTCTCCCACACCATCGTAGGTCAGCTGGATGAAGGCACCCAGGCCGTCAGCGACCTTGCCCGCGTAAAAAAAGCTCACTTGCTGTGGAAAGAGCAGATCGCCGTCCTTTGCCGCCGCGCCGCCGATCGTGCTGTCCGGCAGCGCGGTACGCGTGCGGGTGTAGGAAATCTGCGCCATCAAGCTGATGGGCGGAATGGAGTTGAGCGCCAGCGTTTCATGGGCGGATATATCGATCCCGGTGACCTGCTTGATATTATCGAGCACGTAGCCGTTCAACTTGAATTCCCGCCCAAACGGCGTCAGCTCCGGAAACACCGTGTGACACGCCGCACAGGCCATGCCGGTTTGCCGCGCAAAACTGGGAACCGCCCAAGCGGGAGTCGTCAGGCTGACGCACAATCCAAGACCCAGCCACGGAAGAATCCGTCTAAAAGACCATAACTGTCGCATGCGAGTCATCGGTATACCCCTCACTTGTAGTCGCTTCTCGTCGGCGCAGCTCACTCGAGTTGCACTCGGCGAACTCATTCCTGCGGCGAACACTAGTCGCGTTACCCGCTGCTGCGAATAAGGGCTTCTACCTAAAATGGAGGCACAAGACCGTACCAAACGCCGAGGCCACGGCTTCTACGCAGGACTTATCCTGATGCCACCGTGGAAAGCGCCTATCGACGCTCACGGTCGCGAGATGCAAACTGATTCATCTGTGAGGTGCACGCACGCGCGCCGAAGGGAACCAATGACGATTCGCTGACGATGGTTGCGCGGCGTGTGTTTCGCAACAAGGCGCGGTTATTTCAGAACCGCTCCCTGCGAGTTAGGCGTATACCAACCCGTCGCCACCCGGGCTGCGCACCATTGGCTGGCGGTCAAGTTGGCACTCGTTGGGTGCCTGCAAATCGCCTACGACGAGATGGGCTGCAATCCAAACTTCTCCCAGCGAAAAGCGGCCTTCCGCCGCGCAATCGGCCTGGAGCTTTTCGAGACGAGCCAGGTACGGCGCTGAAGTTTTCCGGCCGATGTTGCGTCGAATCCAGCCGAGATCCTACTGGACTTGCTTCTCGCCTAATGGTGCTTTTCTAGCCTGGCCGCTTTGCCCACACTTTGCACCACCCTTTTGCCGCAACGCTTTTGCCTGGAAAGACATTACATGCGCCGCGGGTGTCACTTGCGTTGTCTCGGAACTGCCCGCAATTGGCGCAGGTTTGGTCAACCTTATATGTCGGATTCGCTTTGGCGTCGATCGAGCTCGCATTGTCCGTGTAACCCAACGCGCCGGCAGCCGGATCGGCCGGAGTTAACGCTGGCACGGGTGCGCCCCAGGCCTCTGATCGAATCCCGATGGCCGGAATGATTGCCGCCGCAATCAAGCTCTGCTGCAGTAGCCAGCGCCGCGAATAATTGTCTGCCATGTCACGCTCCTTTGCAATGTAGCTGAACTGTGTCGCCCATCATCGGCACGATTTCGACGCAGTCCAATCGTGTCTTTCCGAATTGAGCTACGCAAAGACCGACGTTCCTGAGAATATATTTTCATGTCGTTGCCAAACGTACCTCGGCACGTACAACGGCGACGCGGGCGGATGGTAAATAGAGCCAATCCCCACTGATATAGGGAACGCCCCGCAGCGCTCTACGTACTGTCCACGGTGGCACGCCGATGCACCAAGCCTGGAATTTAGGGGGAAGCCCTTATTGGCGCGCACCGCCATTTGCTTAAACATCGCCCCGCACTGTTCGAGCATCACTCTCGCGATAGGACTTGTGATATGCCCAAAACATCAGCCGTCTTGTTCGATGCCGACCGTATGCGTCGCTATGACCGGGATGGGCCTCGGTACACGTCGTATCCCACTGCACAGCAATTTTGCGAGGGAATCGCGCCCAACGCCTACGAGTGGGCGGCGGCGACCAGCCGCGGCGCCCGGGCAAAGCAGCCTCTGTCCGCATATCTCCACATTCCGTTCTGCTTCAGCCCGTGCTTCTATTGCGGCTGCAATAGGATCATTACGCATCGCCTGGACCGAATGGACAACTACGTCAGGCATCTGCTCGACGAGATCTCTCTGCGGAGCCGGTACTTCGACAGAAGCAGGGTCATCGATCAGATGCATTTCGGCGGAGGCACGCCCGCTTTCTTGCCGAAGAAGCTGCTCATCGAGATCGTCGACAAGCTCGGTCGAGAGTTCCAGCTGACGTCAGCGGACGACCGTGATTACTCCATCGAAATCGATCCGCGGGGTACCGATGAGGGCATCCTG
>Ga0210394_10006198_pt1 | contig 13037 bp, 14 predicted proteins | sample IncBWC12MmetaG_FD_160121 | JGI IMG/M metagenome (GOLD analysis project Ga0210394, IMG submission 160121) | Forest soil microbial communities from Barre Woods Harvard Forest LTER site, Petersham, Massachusetts, United States - Inc-BW-C-12-M | ecosystem: Environmental > Terrestrial > Soil >...
GACGGTCGAGAGCTCAAGTGGGGCCGCGTGTTCCGCACGGGCGTCTTGAGCTATTTCACGCCCAAGGATAATGAGCGACTAAATCAGCTGGGCGTGCGGGCTATCTGCGATTTGCGTCGCGCTGAGGAGCGCGAGTATGAGCGGACATACTGGCCGGACGCCAACACAAAACACTTCAACTGGGAGGACGGCAGTACGCCGCCCAGCATCCGCACTATCGCGGCCAACCTTCCCTACACAGCGGCGGGCCTGCACGCGGCCATGATTGATCTCTATCGCGCGTTGCCTGCGTGGATGACGCCGCGGCTACGCGGCATGTTTAAATGTATTGCCCAAGGCGAGATACCGGTGTTGGTCCATTGCGCCGCGGGTAAAGACCGTACGGGTATTGCCATCGCCTTGCTGTTAGCCGCGCTTGATGTACCACATGAGACCATCATCGAAGACTATTTGTTGACGAATGCGTGCGACCTAGTGCAATTCACGGTGACGCACCAAGCGCAGCCGGCTGACGCCACTGGCGATCCTCCGCTACTGACGATGCCAGAAGACATTCGCCGTGTGTTGTTCGCGGCCGATGCCGGTTATCTCAACGCTGCGCTCGATCAAATTGCACTCGATCACGGCGACATTCTTACGTATCTGCGCAAGGAAATTGGCGTCGATGACGCTATGCGATCCAAAGTGCAAGCGGCGCTTCTGAGCGCGGGATGACCTGCTTGTCGAATCTGCTTAAGTTTCGAATTGCCGGCCGCTCCGCGCTATGTGAGGCCGTTCGCACCCGTGGATTCGAGTCATTCGAGCAATTGGCGGAACACGTTCGCAAATTGCCGTACGGAAGGACAGCCAACGCCGACGAGCCGTTGGCTGTCCTTCGGTTAGGGCAGGGCACTTGTAGCGCGAAGCACCGGCTGAACTATCTCTCGGGCGGTTTCGCGTGGCCCGCCTGTGCGGCATAGACTTGCCGCACCGACGCCATGGTATCGGCTTCTGCGACGCGCTTGTCCGGCCGATAGCGTTTTACGCGCGCGAGCCTCAGCGCTAAACCGCCCGGATACCGAATACTCGCCTGCAAATCGCTGAAAGCGATCTCCACGACCAGCTCGGGACGCAGATACACGGTGCCGGCATCCCGGCGCGTTTCGCGCGCCAGAAACTCTCGTGTCTGCCATTCCAGCGTCGCATCGGTGAGACCTTTGAATGTCTTGCCAAGCATGACGTATTCTCCCGTGCTGGAATCGAGTGCGCCCAGATGTAGGTTCGACAACTTCCCGGTGCGACGCCCATGACCCCATTCAGCCGCCAACACCACCAGATCCAAGGTGTGCACGCGCTTGATTTTTAACCAACTGGCACCACGATTGCCGGCCTCGTACGGCGCATCGAGCGATTTTGCCATGACTCCCTCATGCCCGGCAGCGAGGGCGGATTCATAAAAGGCACGGGCAGCGTCAGCGGAAGCCGTGACAAGCCTTGGCATCAGCTGCCCTCCCGGCACGATGCGCACCAAAGCTGCGTGTCGCTCCCGCGTCGGCAGCTCAGCGAGAGTAGTGTCGCCCAAGCGGAGGCAATCGAAGAAGAACGCCTGAATGGGCAGCTGCGATCGCGAGACTTCAACGTTGAGCCTGCGCCCAAAGCGGCGCATGGTGATTTGAAAGGGGTGCGGACGGCCCCCCGCGTCGAAGGCGATGGCCTCGCCGTCGAGCACGAAGCGGGTCTCGGCAAAACCGCGCGCCAGTTCCGTGATTTCAGGAACGGCAGCCGAAATCTCGTTCAAGCTGCGGGTGTAGATGCGCACTTCGTTGTCTAGTTTGTGCACTTGTATGCGCGCACCATCCATCTTCCATTCGAACGCCGCTTCGCCGCCGATCAATTCCAGCGCCTCGTCGACGTCCACCGCGACTTGCGCCAGCATGGGGGATACGGGTGAGAAAATCTCGAGCCGAAACTGCTCAAGTGCCGCTTTCCCCTCGAGCAAAGCGCTCACCGCCACGGTGCCAAGATTATCTGCGTACATCGCTGCGCGTCGCACTTCACTCACCGGTAGTTCGGCCGCGGCCGCGATGGCATCGAGCATGATGCCGGCCAAAGCTCCTTGGCGCAGCTCGCCGATCAGCAGTCGCAGCAAAAATTCTTGCTCCGGCGCGGTGGCGCGTACGAACAGCGCCTGCAGCGCCTCGTGGCGGCGGGCGCTTGAGCCAGAGCCCCGAATCTGCGCCAGCTCGCCGAGTGCGCCATCGACTTGCGCGAGCGTCAAGCGACCGGAGTCGACCGCGGATTGCGCCGCGGCGGCGCGCACGGTGGCGTAGCCGATACCAATTTTTCCTTGCGGGATATCACCCGACAAGTAATGCACAGCACTGTGAATTTCCTCTGGGTCAAGGGACTTCAACAGCGAGGATAGCGCGCGCACCTTAGCGAGGCGCCCCGATGTGGCTGCGACCTGTTGAGATACCTCGACCAGTGCAGCCAGCATGGTCACACGAGCGCGACCGCCCTGACTAGTTCAACCAGTTCGGCACCGCACCAAGGGCAGCAATTTATAAGTTCGCGATGGCCCGGGCCGCGTTGGCCTACGAGAGCGTCAGGGCAATCAGAAGCGGATAGGTGACAAGGGCAAGTCCACTTCATCTGGGCTGCGATGGATTCGCTGTAAATAGTTGTGCTAGGCGTATTCATTGTCGAGTCGCTCGCAACAGCCGCTAATGTAGTTTGGGAATTGTACTAGGGCTGGTGGGTGAGCGAGGCGAAGGCAGACGCCGCGAAGCGCGGCTCGGTTACTGACGCACAAAGAGAAGAGGTGTTATTCGGCGATGCGCCTCACCCTTCGCTTTCGCTCAGGGCCGCCCTAAAGGGCGTGCTCCGATGTTACGCCCGAACGGCCCGGTCAGACGAAGAAGGCGCTGACTGTCATGTGTAGTAGCCTGGCCCGACGCGCAAATCGTGAGTCATCGAGACCGGCAGCGCAGAATACAACACCATCGAGATTGCCGTGTGTGCGATGCCGAGCACGAACACGTTCGGTACGCGGCGGTAGAGCGTGCACGAGACTGATCCGGCCACGAAGGTCACGCCGACCAGCAGCGGATTCGGTAGATGGAGCAGCGCGAATGCGCTGCCCGCGCCCAGTGCGGCACCACGCGGGCTTGCGATGACGTCCAGAAGCCGCCGATAGAGCAGGCACAGCAGTCCATACTGCTGCGCCGTACCCCACGCGACATGCCACGGCAGATCGCGCAGGCCAGCCGGCTCGAAGTGCCAGCTGCGGAGCATCGCACCGGTCCCGAGCGCGGCGCCCAGCGCGACGGCCACCGGCACGCAGGCCTGGCGAGCCGCGCTCCGCCAATTGTCTAGGCGCAGCCCCAAGACACGCGCAGATTCACGGCAGCGCACATGACTTACGTAACACACAGCGAAGTACAGCAAGACTACCAGCAGTTCATCGCCCGGGAAGGTCCCCTGCCAGCCCCAGATATAGGACAGCAACAGCGCGAGCATGGCGGTGATTTCCGCGAGCGCGGCTGCGCGCGACGAATGAGCTGCCATCGCAACCGGACTGATTGACAATCGCATCCTGCTCGAATCCCTGGGCCCCGTCACAGTGTGACGGCAAGCTGACCTGCCGCACAAGCTGCAGTGCGGCTCTCCTCGTGGCAGACTCTTGATTGTCGTCCTTGCCGTGACCTCGCTCTTGGGTTTGCGCTCCCGCTGCGACGGAATTTTAATGAGCCCTCGCGAGCTTGCGTATCGGCAGCTATCCGACTATCGTCGGCTATTGGCGGCCAGGATGTAGTGCGCCGTCCAGCGACTCAATGTTTGAGGTTTTGAGTCATGAAACGCGCGGCAAGATTTCTGATAGCACTCTTAGTGGCAGGGTGTTCAGCGCAGCATTCGGCTCTGAAGCCGAATCCCGATGGTCCTGAAGTTATTTACGCTATCCCTCAATCGCAAGCTTTTACGATCGCGCACAAAGCGATTCTGTCGGCGGCCCCACGCTGTGGAGCCGACTACCTGCACGTCGACAAAATCAGCCGCGGGGACGGGCTTCGAGGCTATGAGGCGGACTACAGGAGCTGGTTCTACCGCTTTTATATCCCGCGGCGTCTGTGGGTCGTCCCGACAGCTGGCATCGCAGAGAGCGGCCAGCAGATAGATGGCTTTCGCTTCGAGATAACCTACTACTATTATCGGGGCCTAAGGGCTGAGAACATCCGTTTGCCAGGCGGGGGATGTGAAAAGACCTTGATCAGCGCGCTTCACGCAGCGTTGGAGGCAACAGGGACGGCCACCTCGGTCACCAGCTTAGAGACCCGCACGTACGGCGAGGGCCGGGACAAGTCTTCCACGTTTAATTGACTTCGCCGCCGCGTAGCCGGCATTTTTAATGACGTCTGCTTGCAGGTAATGGGCGAGGCGCTCCGCCTGCCGCTTTTGGCCGACTGTTGCGGGTGACAACTACACTACCGATGGCCCGTTTGAGACGCTGGCGACTGGCCGGTTCCCGGCCGAAGGCTCAGTCGCCAGGTCTGCTCGATTCAGTCGAGCCGCGGACGCCACTCACGTGGCTTGAGGGCGAAGCGATACCATAGAAGCGCGAGCCCTACGCAGAAGGCAAGAAGTGCAAGCTCCGAATAGACGAGCGCCCATATCAAAGCCGCAACCAGCGCCACTAGGAATAGAAGCGCCGCGCCGGTACCCGCGTGTTGCAGGACGTCCGACCCCGTGCCCTAGATCGAGTAGACCGGTGAGAGACATGAAAGAGTAAGCATTAGCACCGCCAACACCGAGAGCTCGCGACGCAGGTGCGAGGAACCGTTAGCAGTAGTTTCTATGACGGTGGTATTCATGAGCCCACATGCACGTCGTCCCCGTCGCCGAAGGTTCCTAGATTTGTTGGTTCGGCGCCCCCGGCCATGCAAGGGCTTTTGATGGGCGTTCCACGTAGTCTACCGTAAGGTCTGAGCGTCTGCTTCCTGGCCGTCATTCATCATGGCGAGCGTCCGCGTTTGGGCCGAATGCTGACCGATTCGTTTCCCCAAACCGGTTATAGCACATTGAAAACTGACTGGAGATCCAAGGCTAGCTTTCACGCGTCACGGGTTGTGCCCTACACGACGTCGTTCCGTCGGATTGAGAGACGCTCAGGCGCTTCGATGCCCAATTTGACGCGGCCGCCGGTTCCACCCAATAACGTGATTAATATGGGGCCGTTGGCGAACAGCTGCGCGAGCGTGATGCTCACATCCACGCCGTCCGCAGGCTCGATTACGATCGACTCATTGGTGCGGCGACTTAAAACCAGCATGGACTGCTCCTTCGCCGCTGTAAGTACGAGCGACAGTCCTTGTTATCGCCTGAGAAGGGATCAACTTTAAGAAATTCTGTTCGCGGTCATCTTGCGTCGATGGGTGAGAAGCAAAGGCGGACGCCGCGAAGCGCGGCTCGGTGCTGTCGCACCCAGAGGGCCTGTCTTTGACAGGCCGGTTATCAGGGGTGGATGTGAATAGCGAGGCGATAGTCGAGCATAGATTGCCCCAGGGATGGGGCAACGGACTCGAAGGTGCTGCGCCTAAGAGTCCGGGAGGCGAGCCGGGGTCGCCGTCACCGGGCGAGTACAGGGGTGAGGCGTATACGCCGAACGCCGCCACAGGAAGTGGCGGCCGGTCCGCAGCGAACCAGGGATGATGAAGCGTCGCGGTACGAACTGCCCGGTCAGACGGAGAATGGACCGGTGACTCTTTCCAGCCATGGGCGGGCTACGGCGCGAAGACTGCGATCCAAAATATATTGCGGGTCGCGGCAATCAAAGAGAACGCGTCTACCCCGCTGAGCGCGTACCAAGGCGAAGGCTTTATCCGCCGTGCGGCTGTTATCAAACATGAGGGTCATGTTGGCGATGGGGGCGGCATAGCCGACCGCGCGCTGAGTGCGCGGAAACCTGGAGATCAATTTATTCAATGGCACACCATGGCCGCCTTGTTCCTTGCGCGTTTCGACTCTCAGCACCGAGAGTTGCGCCGTGCTCAAGCCGACAAACAGCAGTACCACAAAATAGCCGGCGGCTTGTAGTGTCTTGATGATGTCGGCCTTTGATTCAATCCGGCCGTCGGGGAGACTCTTCCAGTGCGAGAACACCGTTTCGAATGCAAACGGCATTCTTTGTTCCATGACGAGTCCGACAAATGCCTGTACGCCGGCTTGCGAAAGAAGTTGCCAGCGCGTGTCGTTGTCGCGGAGCTTCTGGGCCCATGGTGGAAGCTGGCCCGTCGCCGTATCTGCAGGCGGAAGAATGGAGGCGGTGATGCGATCGGCATTAATGAGCGGGATTTGCAATTGTTTCGCGAGCCGTTCATTCCACAGTGTTGTTTTACCGCTGCCGTTATGACCCGCAAGAATAAAGGCGGTGGGTTTGCTTTTGCCCGACGCTGCTTGCTGCAGCAGTTTGGACAGCCCCGGCGGACGGCGCCAGGGTTTCACGAGGGTCTAAATTTGCCGCCGACGACTTTGCCTTTGCGACGCGTACCGTCGCGGGACATCCGCACCAGCTGAGTCGCATCGAGCGGATCTGCCGAGTAGGCAAAAATATCGACCGACTTGTTGGTAAAAATCGAGTGTTTGCTGATGCCGGGTTTGTTCAAGGCTTTCGCCGTCTTGCGCAACATGGCTCCGGCCTGATCGGCGCGACGCGGGCGCACGGCACCCGCGATCGAGGGGCCGGTTCGGACCATTGCAAGACTCTCATCCAGAGTCGCGATGCGCTTGCCCCGCAATCGAATTTCTCCGACTGTTTTGGGGCTACTACGCGATGCCTTGCCGTTTCTTCTTGCCATGGCGAAATAGTCTCGCAAACCACACGACATTGCCAATCAATGCTTTGGACTATTTCGCGCTGCAAAGGTTTCCACTCTTTTCAAGAGGTTAGCGATGAAAGTCCGGAGCGGCTCGGCAGCGTAGCCGCCAAGAAGGAGGTCTCAAGGGTGGGTGTGGCCGTTGGCGGCATTCGAGCGCAATTTGCGACAAGGGTGAGCAACACTGTGGCGAACGCCCAAACATGGAAGTTTGGGCCGGCCCGCTAGCGGAGCAGGATTGCGCAGCGGCGCGATCGCAACGGATCGAAGGACGCTGCGCACTTTAACTTGTAGGCTGTGGATGTTACGGCGCGATCGGCGCAGCAGGCCCAGAATCGAGGAAAGAATCATGACTGCAAGAACCTTGACCGAGATATTGCTTTACTTTGTGGTTGGCGTGTTCGGCTTGTTGCCGCCATCAGCCAACGTGATGGCGGATGCGGCGCCGGGCATTCCGGCTGTAGTAGCAGCGGCAATTGCCGACCCGAGACGGCCCGCTGAGCAGATCAAGCTCGACGCGATGCGCAAGCCCGCCGTAGTGGTCGCCTTTGCGGGTGTGAAACCTGGCGATCATGTGGCCGACTTCATGTCCGGTAACGCGTACTTCACCCGAATCCTCAGCGATGTGGTTGGGCCGACCGGGCGAGTATATGCATTCATCCCGGCCGAACAGGTCGCAAACTGCCCAGCCACTGAAATTGCCGGAACCCGAGCGCTGGCTCACGCGGCCGGCTATGCAAACGTCACGGTGCTGACCGACTCGCTCGTCAAGTTTCGCGCTCCCGAAAAGCTCGACATGTTGTGGACCGCGCTGAATTATCACGACTTGCACGACTCTTTCATGGGACCGGCGGATGTTGCGGCGCTCAACAAGAGATTCTTCGAGGCCTTGAAACCAGGGGGTCTTTTTCTGGTCATCGATCACGTGGCCGCATCCGGTTCCGGTTTGCGGGATACCGAAACGCTGCATCGCATTGACCCGGTCAACATGCGGCGCGAGATCGAAGCGGCCGGCTTCATCTTGGAAGCACAGAGCGATGTGCTTCGAAATACCGCTGACGATCACAAACGGGCCGTATTCGACCCAGTGGTGCGCGGCAAGACAGATCAGGTGGTTTTTCGATTTCGCAGGCCCTAGCCGCCGAATCCGCCATCTTGCGCGGGTAGGGCGCAAGGTAAGTGCGCTAGCGGACAGACAACGCGACGCAACATTTGTCATGTTCGGGCCGCTTATGCAGGAAGCTTTGCAGCAAATTGATCCTGACTACTATCGCTGCGCGCGATTACTGATTGCGCGCGCCGAGCTGGAGCAATTACGCCAATGGCAGTCGGCATTCGTTGACCTCGAGAGACGCAGCAAAATTCCTCTCGGGGTGTCGCGCTCGGCGGATCGTGACAGGCAGTTGTCCGTGCGGGCTGCAAGCATCCAATCCTGTTCCCCAGAAGTGAATGCCAGCGGCTGAGAGTTCGCGGTCCCTTCGGTCTCGATATTCGCCGAGCGCAAGCTTACGGGTTCGTTGTCTATTTGACGTAGACAAAAACCGGATCCGATGCAATGCCGTTCGCGACCACCTGCAGTAGACTCGGGCCCCGCTCTTGCGCGGCCGGCACGTCGAAATGCGTCGACACAACATCTTCGGATGCAACCGCCATGCTGCTGTGATCATGTGTACGGCTGTAGAAGACATGGAATGTTTGCAAACTGGTGATGCGCACCAGCGGAAAATTGGTCGCGGCCTGCACATCGTCGCCGAAAGCAGCCCCCTGGGTGACTCCGTTAAATCGGATTCCGGAGATTCGATATGCGCCCTCTGGTCTGACCTCGTCGGGTGCGTCAAATACCACCGGCGCGATATGTCCCTCATGCTCTTCGTCGGCGGACGTGATGGCCGGCGTGTAGATTTCAATGTCGTCTGTGCCGTCCGTCAGCAGGATCTGCCCGGTGGGAAGCAGCAGCATGTCCCCAACATACGACCCATCAATCGATGCATTCGGCGGCCCCGCGACCTGCGCCAAGTGCTGTCCGTCCCATTCGAAGAACACCGAAGGAGGGTTGCCAAAGCCGGGGCTCGCCATCACCAAAACTTTATCGTTGGGTTCCCAAGAGGCGGGACCGTCCGCGACGTTGATGTCAGCAAGGCCGTCGACCGCAGGAAAGTCCGGCCCTTTCGTCCATGTGCCTTGGTATGAATTGTAAATAGCGGTCTTTCCCGTGCCTTTCGGACAAGTATCCGAGCCGGTGTAGAAGACCGTCCCATCCGAGCGCAGCACCGCGGGACCCACCTCGAACGTGCCCACGTTCTCTCCGCCGCATTTTGCCGCCGAATCCCAGAGCTGCACAATTGTGCTGCCGGCGGATGTCCAGGCACCTGTTTTAGGGTCGTAGATTTCCGAATTTTTACCCTTGGGCTCGTAGGATGTTAACGGAGCAATCGGGACGTAGGCATCGACCGTGAGCACTTTGCCGTTCGGCAACAACGTCCAGCCCTCTTCGTTATTGGAGTCGAACTTGCCGGTGGTCCCGGTCGGCCTCCATGTCAAGGTCTTGGCATCGAGCAAGGCTGCTTGATTGGTGCAGCAATCGGCTTGCAGGTAGGTACCGTCCGCGAGGACCACGCTCGAGGCGTCGCCGATGGTCTGACCGAAGACCCCCGGAACGATTTCAATCACATCGAAGAACGGGGGAGGCGCCACAGGCGTCCAGACATTGGCGAGCGGATCGTAGATCGCCCCCTGAGCACTCCATACGGCATTCACCGGGTCGACAAAACAATTGTATTCGCCGCCCTCGATGAGGAGCCGTCCGTCCGTCAGCACCGCGGAGGAGTTGCTGTACGGTGCGTAGTCCGCGGGCATTGAGGCTATCTGCGTCCAGGTTCCATTGACGTAGCTGCCGTATTGGTCCGGAGTCAATCGCCACCAGTCCGTGGCACAGGTGTCTTGCACGAGCACGGTGCCATCGGTGAGCAGCATCGGGGTGCTGGCACCAAAGGGCAGAAAGGTCGGTTGATTGGCAAGTGGCGTCCAGGGCGACGCCTGACCTTGAGTTGCGCTGCTGTCAGTGTGGACTTGAAGCCGTGGCGCTGCGCCCAAAGTGGGCGGAATCGGCCTAAAGTGGCGTGCCTCGGTTTGATGCGGCCAGACCAGCGCCGCGGTTACCAACACGGCCATGGACCGCCAGACCTTCAATGTATCGTTCTGCATGATCGCCCCCGCAATTATTATTCTCCCGACTATATCAGTCGACGGCGCCTCTACGCCCAGTCCTCCATGCTTTCCGGATCGTCGAGTTCGCAGCTGTCCGCCGTTTCCGGCTGCAATGTTTGCCAATCGCCTCGGTGCCAGACGGCAGTGGCGATTCCCGCCGTCGGCAGTTCGCGTCGCTGTGGCTTGGGTCCCAGGCGGCTGGCGATTTGACTTAATGCGGGGTTGTGACCGCAGATCATGATGTGGCTCAACGAGGCGGCGCAGTGCGCGAGCAGCCGCCACGTGGTTTCGGGGGAGCCTAAGTACAACTCACGCGCGCACTGAATTTGCCTGGGCTCGAGTTCGCAGGTCGCGGCGATGATTTCTGCAGTGGCCCACGCGCGTTCCGCAGGACTCACCAGCAGCAGATCCGGTATGAGATCTCGTTGCACCAGGCGCGTCGCCATTTTGTGAGCCTCGATGCTGCCGCGGTGCGTGAGCGCGCGCTCAAAATCCTCCGGACAGGCGTCGGCGGCTTCTGCTTTCCCGTGCCGCAGCAGAGTCAGTCGGCGCGTACCCACAGATGTCCATGTTCGATTTTTGTTTCGAAGACATGCACGGGTTCATATGCCGGCGGCGACAGCGCTTCGCCCGTGCGCAAGCAAAAACGCGCACCGTGGCGCGGACAAATGATTTCGGCACCCTCGATCTCGCCGCCGGTGAGCGCGGCGCCGTCGTGAGTGCAAACATCCTCGATGGCAAAGAAGGCGTCGCCGCTGTGCACCACGGCGATCATGCGGCGACCGGCGGCGATCGACCTAGTTTGCCCGTTCGGCAAACTCTCGGTGGGGCCCGCGTCGATCCAGGTCGCCATCTGTCTCCTCGCTGGCTCTCACATCATGCCGGTTTGCAAGCGAGCTTCATCCGACATCATGGTTTGGTTCCACGGAGGATCGAATACCAATTCGACGTTTGCGCGCGCCACCGTCGGAACTATCTGCACCTTTTCGCGCACGTCCTGTACCAGAACTTCGCCCATCCCGCAGCCCGGAGCTGTCAACGTCATCTTGATATCGACGGTGCGGGTCGCGTCTTCGTTCTTGCTGACATCGCACTCGTAAACCAATCCTAGATCGACAATGTTTACCGGTATCTCGGGGTCATAGCAAGTTTTCAGCTGCTGCCACACGATGTTCTTGATGTCCTCCTCGGAGGCCCCGGGCGGGACCTCGGGCGCCTTTGCCGCTGTCTTGCCGATGGCATCCGCATCGTGGCCGGCGATGCGAAACAAATTGCCGTCGATGTAAACGGTGAAGCTTCCGCCGAGGGCCTGGGTGATGTAACCGACCGATCCCAACTTGAGGGTCACCTCGACGCCGGCCGGAATGGCCACCGCCTTGACCTCGCGTTGCACGACGATGGGTTCATTTTCGTACGAGCGCATTCAAATACTCATTCGGTGGACACAGCGTGAGCGGCCTTCGAGCCAGCCGATCGCAGCGCCGCGCTGAGCGTGTGCCAGCAGAGCGTTGCGCACTTGACCCGCGCCGGGTATTGCCGGACGCCGGACAGGGCCGCCAGCTTGCCGAGTTCCGAGGGCGTGGGCGCCGCGTCGTCAGTCAGCAATTGGTGCACGCGATCGAAGAGCTTGAGCGCCTCGGTGCGCGTTTTGCCCTTCACCGCTTCGGTCATCAAGGACGCCGAGGCAGTCGATATGGCGCAACCACTACCTTCGAAGCGGATATCGCTGATGGTGTCGTCGGCAAGTTTCAGACGCAGCGTCAGACGATCGCCGCACATGGGATTGAATCCTTCCGCGTTTGCATCGGCGGGTTCCAGGCTCCCAAAGTTACGCGGCCGACGGTTGTGGTCGAGGATCACGTCCCGATAAAGTTCATTGAGTTCCATGATGAGTCAGGTGAACAGCTTGCGCGCTCGCTCGATGCCCAACCTAAGCCTGTCGATTTCATCGAAGGTATTGTAAAAAGCAAACGAAGCGCGCGCAGTCGCGGGCAATTTGTAGAAGTCCATCACGGGCATCGCGCAGTGATGGCCGGTGCGGATGGCGATGCCATCCTCGTCAAGAATGGTCCCGAGATCGTGTGGGTGCACGCCATCGACGACGAATGAAATCAGGCTCGCCTTTTCCGGGGCCGAACCGATGATGCGGAGTCCGGGTATCTTGCTCAGAACGTCGGTAGCGTGGACGAGGAGGGCGCTCTCATGCGCGCGCGCGGCGTCAAGATCGAGTGCCTCGAGAAATCCCACCGCGGCTCCCAAGCCGACCGTGCCGGAAATATTGGGGGTGCCCGCCTCGAACTTGTTAGGCAAAGCGTTGTAGGTGGTCTTGGCGAAGGTCACCGCCAGAATCATTTCGCCGCCACCTTGCCAGGGCGGCATACGTTCGAGGAGTTGCTCGCGTCCGTACAGCACGCCCACGCCTGTAGGCCCGTACATCTTGTGGCCGGAGAAGGCGTAGAAGTCGCAGCCTAGCTCCTGCACATCCACCTGCATATGCGAGACCGCCTGTGCGCCATCGATTAACGTGGCGATGCCGCGGGCTTTCGCGGCTGCGATCAGGCGCCGCACCGGCAGCACGGTGCCCAAGGCATTCGAAACGTGCGCGCAAGCCAGGATCTTGGTGCGAGGATTCATCAACGACATCACCGCATCGACATGTACCTCACCCTGCGAGTCGATGGGAGCAACCACGAGGGTGGCACCCGTTTCTTCGCAAACCATTTGCCAGGGAACGATGTTTGCGTGGTGCTCCAAATGCGTGATGAGCACCTCGTCGCCGGATTTCAGAATGGGCCGCGCGTAGCTTTGCGCCACAAGATTGATGGCCTCGGTGGTGCCGCGCACGAAAATGATTTCGGCCCGCGACCGGGCATTGACGAAGCGAACCAGCCGGTCGCGCGCATTTTCGTAAAGCGCCGTGGCCTCCTGACTCAAGGTATGCACGCCGCGATGAATATTGGCATGGTGGCGGCGCTCATAGTC
>Ga0210394_10006199_pt1 | contig 13036 bp, 14 predicted proteins | sample IncBWC12MmetaG_FD_160121 | JGI IMG/M metagenome (GOLD analysis project Ga0210394, IMG submission 160121) | Forest soil microbial communities from Barre Woods Harvard Forest LTER site, Petersham, Massachusetts, United States - Inc-BW-C-12-M | ecosystem: Environmental > Terrestrial > Soil >...
GGCGCCAGCAAGGGAATTGTCGGCAGCATTGGCCGCTCTGGTTTTCAGAGTTCCCACGATAGCTGCACCCAGAATGCCGACAAGAAACACGCGCCGCTTGATCATGTGATCTCCCCGACATTGCAACCCAAGGCAGCCAGAATTCACAGCGCGGATAGATAGCGCGCCATGGCATCCCGCTCGCCATCTGTCAGCGCTTGCATGAATTTCGGCATGTCGCCGTTGTTGGTCCGCTCATCGGTGGCGAAGCTGCGCATCGCCGCGACCAGATATTCGTAACTGAGCCCGGCCAACCGCGGTGCCGGAGGGCCTCCCTCAAAATTCCGCTGATGGCATGGCTGGCACTGGGTCAGTCCGTTGGGCGGCGCCGACGCCGCGGCGACGGGTTGCGCCGGCCAGCTTTTGGCCGCGAAATAGGCCGCGATCGCGCGAAGATCACCCTGCGCAAGGCCTTTGGCTATGAACGACATGATCGGGCTGTCGCGATCGCCACTTCGGAAATCGTGCAATTGCTTGACGAGATAGCTCTGCTGCTGACCCCAGATGATCGGAACGGTTTTCGGGTCGGCGGGTACGCCATTCTCGCCGTGGCATGCGGCGCACGGCTGCGCCTTTGCCTCGATTGTGTCGGCGGCATACGCCGGTAGGGCGGCTATCGCAAAACTGACCCCGGCGCCGAAAATCGCCGAAAAGAAACCCTTGAGCATCGCTGCATTTCCCCCTTCCCGTGACTGCGCACGGTGACCGGTGGATGCAAGTATCCAAACAAAGTGCGCCAGGCGCAACCCGGCACGACCGGCTTCGGTTGTCGCGCCGGTCAATCCGCCCAAATAGTGCGTCGAAGCCCATGGATCGGGCTTGTCCTGCCGCACAAGCGGAGTCACGATCCCCTATCCGCCGACTCTCGACAGAAGCAGCCGCGATCCCGAGGGAGTCGAGCTACAAAACAACCAAAAACAGGTTTTCATTAGGGAGGACCGGATGCGAAACCAACTGATGTTGAGCTTGACTGCCAGCGCAGCGGTGATGCTCTTCGATCCGACAATTCAGAAGGTTTGGGCACAAGACCACGCGGCACTGACCGGCACCGTCAGCTCCGACGCCGAAGGCAACATGGAAGGTGTCGTCGTTACCGCAAGCAAGCCCGGCTCGATCATCCAGGTCAGCGTGACGACCGACGCGCAAGGCCGCTATACCTTCCCGGCGAACCGCCTGGACCCGGGTGAATATGCGATCAGCATCCGTGCGGTCGGCTACGATATCGGCGCCCCGACCAAGGCAGTGGTGGAACCCGAGACGATCACCACGACGGACATCGAGCTCAAGAAGACCAAGAATCTGGCCGGCCAGCTTACCAACGCCGAATGGATGATGAGCATTCCCGGCACCGAAGAGCAAAAGGCGAGGCTGCTCAATTGTGTCGGCTGTCACACGCTGGAACGCATCATGCGCTCGACGCACGATTCCGACGAGTGGACGCAGGTCATCACCCGCATGATGGGCTATGGCGCCGTGAGCCAGCCGATCAAGCCGCAGCCGATGTTGGATAGAGCCCGAGCAGGTACACCGGAGCAATACCGCGAGATGGCCGATTATCTCGCGACTATCAATCTGAGCTCGGTCGACCATCGCCAATACGAGCTGAAGACGCTGCCGCGCCCCAAGGGCAGCGACACGCGCGCCATCGTCACCGAATACGACATGGGGCGGCCGACGACCGAGCCGCATGACATTCTGGTCGATAAGGAAGGCAGCGTCTGGTATTCGGACTTCGGCGAGATGTTCATCGGCAAATTCGATCCGAAGACGCTCAAGCTCACCGAATATCCGATCAAGAAATTCAAGGATAAGGCGCCGACCGGACTCCTCAGCATCGAATTCGACCATGCCGGCAAGATCTGGTTCGACACGATGTACCAGGGCTCGCTTGGCTGCCTGGACCCGAAAACCGGCGAAATTTCCTATTATCCGCTTGCTCCCGAATATAACGACGACCGTGTGCAACTGAATTTCACCGGACTGCACCACGAGGTCGACGGCAAGATGTGGACCAAGAGCGTCGGCACGCAAGACATCTTCCGGGTCGATCTAGCAACCAGCAAATGGGAGCGATTCCACCCGACCGACCTGCTGCCGGACGTCAAAAATGCCAGCATTTATGAGGTCAAAGCGGACTCCAGAAATAACCTTTGGATGGCCGAATTCACCGAAGGCCACCTCGGCAAGATCGATGCAAAGACGACCAAAGTGACGTGGTACGCCATGCCCACCGCGCACGCTCGAGCCCGCCGCCTGGAAATCGACGATAAAGACCGCGTCCTGGTGGCGGAATATCGCACCAGCAAGCTCGCGCTGTTTGACAGCAAGACAGAAACATTCACCGAATACACCCTGCCGGAATACACGTTCCCGTACCGGGCTGATTTCGACAAGAACGGTGAAATCTGGGCCTCCACGATGAGTACCGATCGCGTGGTGCGGCTCGATCCCAAGGCCGGCCGCACGATTCAGTATCTGATGCCGTCCGATACCAACATGCGTACGGTATTCGTCGATAATTCGACGACGCCGGTGACATTCTGGGTCGGCAGCAACCACGACCACAGGATCGTCAAGGTCGAGCCGCTCGACTAAGTCTCGGCAACGCAGCGGGGTGTGAGTTCGAGAATTCGCACACCCCCTCGTCGAACAACAAGACGGGAAAGGCTTGAACGCCGCAGCCGCATTCGCCGATCCAATTCCCCGGGTTTGCCGGGGTGGGCAGCCGCGCCTGCGACAAAGTCGAGTTAGCTATCTCGCACAGGAAGCTACTCAAAATGCGGTCCCCCATGGATAGTTCCCCGGTCACAACCGCGCGCGAGCTATTTTCAGAGCGAATAAATCGCCCTCTTGATCGAACCTTTCGACTCTCGGCGAACACAAATCCACGGGTCTGGAATATTGGAGATTCACAAAAATGACTGCTATTGCCCAGGTTATCTCGCACGCGTTCCATACGGCTTCGCTTGAAGGTGCGTTCAAGCAGGCAATAATGTTTTGCGGCGCCGGCTTGTTGGTGGCGATGATTTTATTGAGTTATGGACTGGATCTCAGTCCCGGCTTTTTCTGACAACGATCTAATTCACGACACGGTGATGGTTCGAAATGTCCGGGATGGCATCAGCGGAAGTGGCTTAAGCCTCATTTGACGGCGCCGGCTGTCAATCCCGCGACGATCTGGCGCTGGGCGAACACTGTCAGCAACAGCACCGGCAAGGTAACCATGAGGGCTGCGGCCGCGAGCGGTCCCCAGCTCAGCTGATCGAACGAAATCATGTTGTATACGGCAACGGGCAGCGTGCGGGTCTCCCGCCCGGCCAGCACGATGCCGAACACGAAATTGTTCCAGGAGAAAATCACCGCGAGTATGAAGGCGACCGCGATGCCCGGCCGGGCGATCGGCAACGCCACGTGCCGGAACACCTGCCAGCGGGTCGCGCCGTCAATCACTGCCGCCTCCTCAAGCTCCATCGGCGTGGTTTCGAAGTAGCCGATCATGATCCAGATCACGATCGGCACCGTCACCACGAGATGAATGATGATCTGCGGCCACAGCGTTCCGAGCAGGCCGAGCCACTGGAACAGCAGGAACAGCGGGATCAGATAGGACAATCCCGGCGTGATACGGGCGATCAGAATAACGACGGCGGATTTGTTCGCCGCCATCCGGGCTATCCCATAGCCGGCCGGCACGCCGGCCAGCAGCGCCAGCAACGTCGCCGTTCCCGTAACGATCAGGCTGTTGATGAAATAGGTCAGGAAGCGGTTGGAGGCGAGGACGTCGGCGTAGTTCTTCCAGGCGAAATGATCGGGAATGAAAACCGGCGGATAGGCCGCGTTGTCGACCTCGAACTTGATCGAGAGCGAGGCCATCCAGAGGAAGAATAGTATCGCCGGCGACACGATGACAAACACCGCCAAAGCCAGCCCGATTTTGCCAAGGAGCTGCCGGGGGTTCACGCGCCACTCCCGATGTCGTTCCATTGCGCGCGCTGGCGCAAATGCAAGAGCACCGCGGCGAGTGCGACGATCAGGGCAAAGAACACCACCGCGATCGCCGAACCATAGCCGATATCGTAGTAGGTGAAGGCAACGCTGTAGAGGTAGAGATTGATCGTTTCGGAAGCCGAGCCCGGGCCTCCTTGGGTGATTGCGAAGATGATGTCGAAACTCTTGACCGCATCGATCATCCGGATCATCGCGGCGATAAACAGGAACGGAGTGATCAGCGGCAGGGTGATGTAGCGGAACACCTGCCAGATATTGGCGCCGTCGATCTGGGCGCTCTCATACGGCTCGGCCGGGATCGCCGCGAGCCCGCCGAGCACGATCAGCATCACCAGCGGCGTCCATTGCCAGGTCTCGACCAGCACCAGCGAGGGGATCACGGTCGCCGGATGAAAGACCCAGACCTGTGCCGGCAGGCCGACCAGCGACAAGAGATAATTCAGGATGCCGAGCTGCGGGTGGAACATCATGGTCCAGACCAGCGCGATGGCAACGGGCGTTGCCATCATCGGCATGATGAATATCCCGCGCAGAAAACCGCGCGCGGGGAATTTCTGGTGGAATACGACCGCCGCAAAGGTGCCGAACACCAGCGGCAGCAGCACCGACAGCGCGGTGTAGAGCATGGTGTGGCCGATCGCTTCGACGAAGCGCGGATCGTTCGGCAAGCGCACATAATTGGCGAGGCCGACGAACGTCGTGGGCGAGCCGACCTTCCACTCGTGCAGGCTCATCCAGATCGTGAACAGCCACGGAAAAATGATGACGGCGAGAACGACGATCAGCGCCGGCACCACGAACGGCCAGTACGACGGCCGCCGCCATTCTCGATCGGGCGGGGCTGCGGATTCCGACGCAGCCGGGCCGGCGTCAGATATTGCGCTCACGCTTTCTCGCTGCGTTCCAGGATCGGGCGGAATTGCTCATGGGCTTTTTTCAATTCCGTCGCGGGGTCGCCGCCTGACAGCGTTGCGGTGAGTGCGGCGCCGACGAGATCGCGGAATTCGGCGACCGGAATGACCACCGGCAGGCCGAGCTTGCTGATCTTGGCCGAATCGATCACCGACTGCAGCCATTCCTGGGTCTTGACCCCTTTGCGCACTTCGGGGTCGTCAAGCACGGAGTTGCGGAACGGGACGCCGCCGCCGGCCTGCAACAACCGCGTTCCCTGCGCCTTCGAGACAGCCCATTGGCAAAGCAGATAGGCGGCTTCCTTGTTCTTGCTCGCGGCCGCGATGCCGATGCCGTCGCCATAGGTCGACGAATAATGCCCCTTGGGTCCGGCGGGCACCACCGTATAGCCGACCTTGCCGACGACGCGCGAGGCGGCCGGATCCTCCAGCGGCGGCGCCCAGCCGTCGGCGTCGATCCACATCGCCGAACGGCCTTGCGTAAAGGACGCCATCGATTCCATCCAGTTGAAGCCGGCGACCCCGGGAGGCGCGGCTTTGGTCAATAGCGTTTGATAGAGTTTCGTCGCCTCGATGGCCTCAGCGCCGTCGGTCAGGATGTTGCCCTTGTTGTCGAGGAACTCGCCGCCGTAGTTGAGATAGAAGTTCGTCCACAGCGCCATGTTGGCATTGCGCAGGCCGCGCCCGACGAAACCGAAGGTGCCTTCCTTGGGATCGGTGAGTTTTTCGGCAGCCGCCACCATCTCGTCCAGCGTCTTCGGCACCGCGACGCCCTTCTTCTGGAACAGCTCCTTGTTGTAATAGAGAATGAAGTAGTCGACCGACCATGGCAGCGAGAGCATCTGCCCCTTGTCGTTCTTGGAATATTGAAGCCCGGCCGACGAGAAATCGCTCTCCACGAGATCGGGAGCGGTGAGGCTCGGGTCCTTCATGAATCCGGAAAGGTTGGCAAGCCAGCCGGCCTTCTCGAACTGCCGCTTCTGCACGTGATAGCTGATATGAACGACGTCGAAGCTCGGCTTGCCGGAGGCGAGTTCGATCACGCATTTCTGCCGCTGCTGCTGCTCAGGGATTTGCTCCGACTCGACCTGAATGCCGGTCAGTTCGGTGAATTCCTTGACGTACTTTTGCAGGTTGTCGCCACGCGGACCCTTGGCCAGGATCACTTCCAGCTTGGTGCCGGCATATTTCTTCCACTGCGGCTCGGCACGCGCCGGAAATCCGGCAAGCCCGAGCATTCCGGCCGCCGCGGTGCCGGCCACGACGGCGCGGCGGGAAACAAGGTGGTCCTTCATTGTTCGTTCTCCCCTCAGGTTCTGGTTTTGAGGGAATAGTAGCGCCTGCAGCCTCTCTGCATAGCCCGATCATGCGGCATTGTAGCGCGATGTTTCGTTAATGATCGAGATTCACGGCGTGGCGGTGGTCCCCGCCTGAAACGCGGCAAGCAATCATGATTTTGTCGCCGACCACTGTCCCGGGCAACCGTTCGGACCGACAAGAGTCCCGGACGCATGTCCGCCGCGAAAGTGACCGACGAAATCGAATTTCATCCCAAGGACAACAGCGTTTCCCCTGACAGCACCAGATCGGGAAACTTGCCCGGTCGCGCCGCCGCCGCTTATCACGCCGTTGCTGACCGAAGCCGTAAGCCCCCATGGCGGAAGGCAACTGGGCGTTGCCGACACCGTCCACGTGCCGTCGGCCGATCCCGAACGGGCCTCCGATCTGGGCTCGACTGGAGCTCGGTGCGTCGGGTGAGATTTTGCACGCGGCTCCCGAGATACTTCTTCTCCGCCGCCCGAAACCGACTTGTCTATCTTCCCAACCGTGCCGCCGGTCGAGCCAGCCTGGGCGAACACTAAAGATGCATTTGCGAAAACCAAATGCGATAGCGCCAGCACAGCAATTCCAATCGACGCGCGCCGCCTCATGCCTTCCCCCAGACTCGTGTCGGCATTGTACCGGTCAAATAGTGGGACCGGAAGCCCTCGTTGACACCGAGCCAGCCCGGACGTCGGCTATTGACGCACCATTTGAAGCCAACATAGCTTCAGACCGACAAGAACCCGAAATGGCCGTCGTGTTCAAAAACCCATTCATATCGTTTGCCGTCACCTTATCGACCCTGGCGTCTGTCCTTCCTGCTATTGCAGGCCAGCTCGAGGACGCCGAGGCCGCGGTCCAAACCGGCGACTATACGACTGCCCTGCGACTGCTCGGGACCCTGGCAGATCAAGACAACACCCATGCCGAACGCGATCTCGGGATCATGTATATCAAAGGCCTGGGCGTCCCGCAGGACTACGCTTTCGGAATGAGGTGGATGCGGCTTGCAGCGGAAAAGGGGTTGGCGGAAGCGCAGAATGAAGTTGGGATTTTGTATCAACGCGGCTTGGGTGCCGAGCGAAACGAAGCCGAGGCGATGAAATGGTTTCGTCTTGCTGCGGATCAGGGCCTGGTCATAGCCCAAAACAATCTCGCGGATAGCAATGTTCTGGGAATCGGCGTGCCGCAAGACCTCCGCGAAGCCTTCAAGTGGTATCACATCGCTGCGGATCAAAGCTCTTCCTACGCGGAAAATGTTATCGGCATCGCTTACGAACATGGCCTTTACGTTGCACAGGACGATGCCGAGGCATTTCGATGGTACCGGCGCGCGGCGAACAAGATTTACGACCGACCCGGTGACACGTGGATACACAGTCCGCAGTACAATATCGCCGCCTTGTATGCATCAGGTCGCGGCACGGCTCAGGATTACGTCCAGGCGCTCAAGTGGTTCACGTTGGCCGCAGCGTTTGGGGATACCAAGCCGCCTGCTCCGCTTGGCGTCAAGCTGGTCGATACGTCGAAAGACACCGCGTTGGAACAACGAGACAGGCTTGTGGCGCGTATGACGAGCGCGCAAATCGCGGAGGCGGAAAGGTTGGCGCGCGAGTGGAGGCCGCATCCCGTGCTGACGATTGAACGCCAGGCAAATTAAAATCCGCACGGCGCTTCTATCGATAGCCAACATCTATCTCGAAATAGACGGTAACGAGATGTTACTTGGTGAAGTGGCGCGCGTGCAGCATGTTCGCCGTGCCAACCCCAACTAGCCTAGCGCCCGATTTTTCCGCCAACGCGCATTTTCTCTCACCCATTTCGCCAACATATGCTCGCGACCTTCCATCACATCGTCGCCCTCCCGGTGGCTGCGCTGGTCTGGCTCGGCAATCAAGGCACGCGCGCGATCGCGGCACTGGTATTCATCGGCATCGCGGTGCCGCCGGCCGGCGAATTGCTCAAGCCTTATGTCACGCAAGCGGTCTTCCTGCTGCTCTGCGCTTCCTTCTTGCGCGTCGATCTTGGCTTGTTGAAAGAATATTTGCGGCGCCCCGGCCTTGTGCTTGCCGCCTCCGCCTAGACCATGATCGCGGTGCCCCTGGTATCCGGTGGCCTCTGGTATTTGACCGGTCTCGATCGTACGTCGCCGGATCTCTATCTCGCGTTGATGTTGCAGGCGATGGCCTCTCCGATGATGGCCGCACCGGCGCTTGCGGGTGTGATGGGGCTTGATGCAACGCTCGTGCTGGTCACGCTTGTGATCGGCACAAGCCTCGTCCCGATCACCGCACCGCTCTTTGCCTATGTTTTTCTGGGCTCCGCGCTGACGCTCTCCCCGCTCGCGCTCGGGCTGAAGCTGCTCGCGATCCTTGGCGGTTCGCTGTGCGTCGCCGGCGCGATCCGCATGTGCGCCGGCAGCGAAGCGATCAAGCGGCACGCCCGCCTGATCGACGGAATGACGGTGGTGTTTCTGTTTGTGTTTGTCGCCGCCGTGATGGGCAACGTCGTCGGCGGCTTTCTGTCCGAGCCTGTCCGCGCGCTGAAGTTGACGCTGCTTGCGTTTGCGGTGTTTTTTGCGCTGATGGGCACGACCGCGCTGATCTTTCGAAAAGCGGGTTATGAGCGGGCGATGGCGCTCGGGCTCATGGTCTCGCAAAGGAACATGGGACTGATGCTGGCGGCGACCGACGGCATCCTGCCGGGGACGACGTGGCTCTATTTCGCGTTTTCCCAGTTTCCGATCTATCTCACGCCGCAACTGCTCAAGCCGATCGTGCAGCGGTTGAGTAAGCCCAAAACCTGACGCGCCCGCGCGGCGCGGCTGGCCGAACATCCGGAGAAACCTGCGGTCCCGATGACATGCACACTTCCTTAAGCGCGAAATGTGCCTGCTGTCCGGTGGTGGCGGCCACCAAAGATATCTCACTGGGCGGTCTCTAACGTCTTCCAGATAGCGGACTTGGACGGATAGACTACAGCGTTCTGATCCGAGGGTGGGCATGAAGCGACGCGACTTGATCAAGCTTATCGGTAGCGCGGCAGCGGCTTGGCCGCTCACGGTAAGGGCGCAGCAGTCTCTGCCCGTGATTGGGTTCTTGAGCGGACGCACCGCCACCGATTCCGAAGCTGTTCTAAAGGCGTTCCTCCGAGGGCTGGGCGAAGTTGGTTTGGTCGAAGGCCGAAACATCAAAATGGAGTACCGCTGGGCTAACGGAAAGTTCGACAGATTGCCGATGCTCGCAAAAGAATTGGTTGACCAGCGAGTGGCATTGATTGCAGCAGTCGCTGGCGATGTCACCGTGCGCGCGGCGATGTCAGCGACTAAGTCGATAGCCATTCCCATTGTGTTCGTAACGGCAACTGATCCGGTTAAAACCGGCCTGGTCAGTAGCCTCAACCGCCCAGACGGCAATGTTACGGGTGTCACGCTTTATGGCATCGAATTGGAGCAGAAAAAACTCCAGCTGCTTCGCGAGTTGGTCCCTACTGGAAACGCGGGCTTTGGCGTCTTACTCAATCCAATGCGGCTGGATCTGGCCGACGTGCAATCGAGCATCGAAGGCGCGGCACGATCTATTTCACAACCTGTCCATATTCTTCTTGCCAGTACTGCGGCCGACATCGACTCAGCATTTGATGAGATTGTCCAAGAGAAGCTCGGCGGGCTGATGGTGGGAACCGATCCATTTTTCAGCGCTCAACGCGATCAAATAATCAGAATGGCAGCGCGCCGCGCGGTACCCACGATCTATGACTCAGAGGTACAAGTCGCAGAAGGCGGCCTCATGAGCTATGGGGCGAGTTACGACGAAACTTACCGGCAGGCAGGCATCTATGCTGCGCGTATCCTAAAGGGTACTAGGCCCACTGATCTACCCATACTTCTGCCGACCAAATTTGAATTAGCGATCAATTTGAAGACCGCCAAAGCGTTGGGAATTGTTGTTCCTCCTTCGCTGCTCGCCAGCGCCGAAGAGGTGATCGAGTAAGGCTTGTCACCTCCGGTAGAACGGCCAGCCGAAGACCTTGACTAAGGACGAGCTGGGTGTGCTCAATGTCTCGAAAAGCTCACTCCCTCTGCCGGCGTAAACGCTAACTTCCGAAGGTAGGCATGATGACCCGTTTTGGTCTGGTTCTGCTCTTCGCCATTTTATTCTCTTCAGTTGCGGTCGCCGGCGCTACGATCACCTCTGCCGACACCGGTTATTCGGTCACGTTTCCCGTCCAACCCAGGAAGGAATTAACTACGAAAAAGGGATTGAACCTCGCCCTCTATTTGGTGCGCGACGGCGACAATATCTTTGCTTCGCAGGAAGGCTTTTATTCCGAGATTAAAGACGTTCAGGCCGAGCTTGAGGCGAACCTCGCCAATTTTGTAAAACAGTTGGACTCAGAAATAACATTCAAGCGAAATGCTGATTTCATCACAACAGCAGGAACGACTTTGCCAGCGAGGCAATTTTCCTTTGAAGGGCCAAAATTCGCTGGGAAGGGAATTGCGGTCGCATCGGGTCGCTGTACCTGTATCATCATGGTCGCGGCCACCAGCATCAAGCCGAACGGCAAGAATGTTGCCAACGATAAATTTCTATCCTCATTTAAGATCGACAAATGACCCAGCAATGTCGCGGCGATGCCGGACACCCGAATGCTTCTGCGATGACGATTCGTGGAGATCTCATCGCGCTTTAGAGGCCGATTCCCGCTAACCTGCCCGCGCGGCGCGCCGCAGCGACTGCGGCGGATGGCCGAACACCCGGATGAAGGCACGGCGCATCCGCTCCGGATCGCGAAAGCCGGTCGATTGCGCGACGCGCTCGATCGTTTCGCGGGAGGATTGCACCTGTTGACGCGCCACCTCCAGCCGCAGGCGTTCGACCGCCTTCGACGGCGTGCTGCCGGTCTCGGCGATGAAGGCGCGGGTAAAGTGACGCGTGCTCATCCCGGCCCGCTCGGCCAGATGCTCGACCGTCAATGGTTCGTCGAGATGCTCGCGCGCCCAGGTCAGCAGCGGACCGAAGCGATGCTTCGATGCCTTCAATTCCAGCAACGACGAAAACTGCGACTGTCCGCCGCTGCGCCGATGGTAGAGTACGAGTTGCCGCGCCGTCTTCTGTGCAACGTCATCTCCATAGTCCTCAGCCGCAATGGCGAGCGCGAGATCGATGCCGGCGGTAATCCCCGCCGAACTCCAGATGTTGCCGTCGCGGACAAAAATCCGGTCAGGCTCGAGTTTCACGTCCGGATAGGTTTCCAGAAATTGTTGCGTGCGCTGCCAGTGCGTGGTGGCGCGCCGGCCCTCGAGCAATCCGGCCTCCGCCAACAGGAAGGCTCCCGAACAGACGCTCGCGATGCGGATGCCGCGTTTGGCAACCGCCTGCACGAAACGGACGGTGCATCTGTTTTGCGCTGCGGCTTCGACGCCATCGCCGCCCGCGACAACGAGAGTAGTGATCATGCTTGGTGGCCCAAACTTCCGCGCCAGCATTTCCACGCCGGAAGAGCTGCGCACCGGTCCCGTCGCTTCGGCCATAACCTTGATCGGCGCCGGCGCCCTCGCATACCGGCTCGCGATATCGAACACCGAAATCGGCCCGGCCGCGTCCAGCAACTGGAAGTCGGGAAAAATGAGGACGCCGATCATGAATTCAGTCCATGGTGGAAAATCGCATATGTCCGAAAATGAGGGAAATATGCCGTTTATGACATGAGACCATTATGCCAGAGTGGCGTCAAGCCAAACCCGCGAAAGGCGCAGCTTCTCATGTCGAACCCGCTTCAGATCGGACTTCTGGTATTTCCGAAGGTGACCCAGCTCGACTTCACCGGTCCCTTGCAGGTGTTCTCAAGTTTGCCTGGCGCGACCGTCCATCTGATCTGGAAGCGGATCGAGCCGGTCACGACCGACACCGTGCTGACCATCACGCCGACGGTTAGCTTTGCCGATTGTCCGCAACTCGACGTGATCTGCGTGCCCGGCGGCGCCGGCACCGACGACATGGTCAACGACGCGGAGATGCTGCAATTCCTGCGCACGCAGGCGGTCAGTGCGAAGTACGTCACTTCGGTATGCACGGGATCGCTGGTTTTGGGCGCGGCCGGCTTGCTCAAGGGGTACAAGGCCGCCACGCACTGGGCGGCGATGGGGTATCTTGAACCGTACGGGGCGATTCCGACGAAGACACGCGTCTGCGTCGACCGCAATCGCTTCACTGGCGGCGGCGTCACCGCAGGGATCGATTTCGCGCTGACGCTGGTCGCGCACCTCGTCGACCGCGCGATGGCGGAGGCGATCCAGCTCGGGATGGAATATAACCCGGCGCCGCCGTTCAATTCGGGATCGCCGGAGACCGCGCCGCCGGGCGTGCTGGCGACCGTGCGGCAGGGCTTTGCGGCAAAAGGCGACGGCCGAAGCAATGCCAACCAACAAGCCGCCGCGCGGCTTAAGTGACAATCGAACACCGCGCCACAGTTCATTGAGAGCGATGGGTCGCGCCTTGTTCGCGCGACGCCAGCCATTGCGGACCGCAATCACTGAAATATCCCCTCCTCTCGTTGTTGGACGATAAGTCGGCCCGTATCTCAAGCCTTGTTCATTGATCCAACACGAGGAGTACCACCATGCCACTGACTCATGCGCCGCACCTCAGGGCGATCGGCGTCGCCGCATTATTGGCGGCCGCCTTCTTTGGCTTTGATGCCCTAACGGCAGCGGAAACGACAAAGGGAGACGGCAACGAGATGACGAGACA
>Ga0210394_10006200_pt1 | contig 13036 bp, 10 predicted proteins | sample IncBWC12MmetaG_FD_160121 | JGI IMG/M metagenome (GOLD analysis project Ga0210394, IMG submission 160121) | Forest soil microbial communities from Barre Woods Harvard Forest LTER site, Petersham, Massachusetts, United States - Inc-BW-C-12-M | ecosystem: Environmental > Terrestrial > Soil >...
GCTGTGTTAAGAGGTCGCGCCGGTCGCGGTCGCACCTGGCCAGCGCGCGCCGGCATGCGCGTTTTGCTCTAGCGCGAGTCCGCCAGCAAGATGATCGAGCCGTCACTCGAGACCATTGCCCCCCCGCCGGCGCAGGAGAGTCCACCACCGGCAGCTAAATTATCGTCGCGCCTACGCTCCGCCTACGAGCGGCTCCTTGCCGAACCACGCCGTTTTCGCTTCGACGCCGCTGTGCGCGTGCTTGCACGAGCGAGCAAAAGCAGTGACGTGACTGAAGTGGCGCGGTTTCGCACGTCGCCCGGTGTCGATTATCCAGCGGCAGATGTCACTGCTGTCGAGCCGCCGACGGGCGGGCTTCCAGCCCAAGTGACAACCCCGGTCATGACCCTGACCGGTCCCACCGGCGTATTGCCACAGCTTTACACCGAGACACTGACATCAACGCTGCGCAATCGGTCGCGCGCGCTCTACGACTTCCTTGATACTTTGTCGCAAAGGATCGTCGCATTTTTCGCCCAATCGGGCGCGAAATATCGCATCAACCGGGTCGCCGAAAACATTCCGACCGGTGCAAAACCGCACCAAGATCCGGTCGCTCGGGCGCTGTTGGCCTTTACCGGCTACGCCACACCCAACCTGACTTCACGCCTCGCGGTCGGGGTAGAGCCGTTACTCCATTATTCTGGCTTTTTTGCGGGGCACCCTCGCTCGGCTGAGAGGCTCGGCGCCCTCACCTCGGATTGGCTCGGCCGTAACGTGGAAGTCGTCCAGTTTGTTGGAGCTTGGTTGCCGCTGTCGCCCGACCAGCGCAGTTGTTTTGCGGTGGGCCGACGGCCGGGTGCCTGGAACAGTCTTGGAGTCGACGCCGCGATCGGGGTGCGGGCATGGGATCCGCAAGCCCGCATCATTCTCCGGGTTGGCCCCCTCGATCTCGGCGGTTTTGCCGCCTTGCTCCCTGATCGTCCGGGATTGCAGCGGCTGGTATCGCTGGTGCGCGCCTATCTCGGCTTCGAGATCGGCTTCGCCGTCAACCCGATCCTTGCCGGCCCCGAGATTCCTCCCCTGCTGCTCGGTCCGTCCGCCAACCCGCCGGCACGCCTAGGCTGGAATACCTGGGTTCCGGCCCCCCCCTCGCCGCTCGCCGGAGTACCGGCCGATGCTTACGAGGCGGTGTTCGAAGCGGAAATTGTTGAGGCAGAGGAACTCTCTAGACCGACGGCTCAATGATCAGCGCCGGTGACAGTTGGGGTGCTGGCTACGTCACCGACATAGCCTATATCCCAGGTTATTACCCCAACCAGTCGCCGCTGCACCTGCACCTTGCTTGCCTGCTCGGCGGCGTCAGCGGCATCGACATCACTCCTGACACGGCGCTTTCCTATCTCGAGCTCGGCTGCGGTCACGGTTTCGGCGCGCTTGTCCTGGCCGCGTCCAACCCGGTCTGGCAGGTCACCGGGATAGATTTCAATCCTGCTCATATCGCGGCAGCGCGCGAGCTTGCGGCCGAAGCTGGGATCGGCAACGCCACCTTCATCGAGGCCGACCTCGCAAGCCTGGCAGGCGGTCCGCTCTCCCGGGACGTCCCGGCGGTGGATGTCGCCACGATGCACGGGCTATGGAGTTGGGTCGCCGATCCGGTGCGCGAGGGTATTGTCGCGCTTCTCGACAGCAAAGTTCGGCCGGGCGGTGTCGTCCAGATGAGCTACAACGCCTTGCCTGGCTGGCAGAGCGCGATGGGTATGCAGCGGCTGCTGCGAGAGGCTGGCCAGCGTCTTGCGACCCGGAGCGATCGACAAGCGGAGGCCGGCGCCGAAACCGTACGAGCGCTCGCCGCGGCAAATGCCGGTCACTTGCGTGGCGGCGCCTTCCTCCAGTCACTGGTAGAGCGCCTGGGCGCACATAACCGCGCCTATCTGGCGCATGAGTACATGACCACAGCCTGGCGCCCGTGCTTTCACGCTGATGTCGTGGCAGCTCTCGCTGGGGCAAAACTCGATTGGGTCGCTTCCGCCCAGCTGATCGAAAATTTTACGACGCTCATGCTGGGCGACGAGGCCCTGAAGATACTGGGCCGGTTCGACGACGCGATCATGCGGGAGCTGGTCAAGGACATGTGCTTGAACCGCCCGCTCCGGCAGGACGTCTTTGTCCGCGGGGCCCGGCGTCTAAGCAATGGCGAGCGTGACGCCGTGCTCAGCGAGGTCATGCTGGCGCTGCTTTGCCCGCCCGACAAGTTCGAATGGGAATTTGAGGTCCCGACCGGTAAGGCCGATTTGGACCGGAGCTTTTTCGGTCCAATTGTCGAAGCCCGCCGAGAAGCACCGCGGAGGGTGCGCGATCTACTCGACCTTCCAAAACTGCAAAGGAGGGGCAGTCCCGGCGAAGTTATCGGCATGCTAGTGGGCACTCAGCAGGTGACGCGGATCTTGGCGCCCGCCACGGAGCCCGATGCCCGAGTTAGGCGCTTGAATGAGGCGGCGGCGCGCCGCTTCGTGCGGATCGACAATCTCAGCAACAGCGCCGCGCTGGCCACATCCGGCACCGGCGCCCCACTATCGTGCCCAATGCTTGATCTGTTCGTCGCCAGCAAATTACAGGGGAGCCCGGCGCCCGATGCAGCTGCCTGGGCCAACGCGCTCGGCGCGGACCGACCGGAGGCTGAGCGACACCGTCTGCAAACGTTCATCAATCGATTGATGAACGAACGCGCACCAATCTGGCGCCGCCTCGGGGCCCTTCCCTCCGCTTCCAACGCCCTGTGACCCTAGCGGGCCCATGCTATAAGTTACACGGAACAATCCGCTGAGCTTGCGCTCGGAGGTAGGGGTAGTGGCGATTTTGCGGCGAGCCCGACGCACCGCCGTAATGGTGAGCGTCGCTCCGATTCTCATGCGTATCGCGACGGTTTGCTATGGATGAGCGACGCCCCTCACGCTTTCCGACGCCGCCAGAGGATCGGACGATCATTGGCGGTCGGCCTCGGCCGACAGCAGGGCCATTGGGTCCCGGCACCGTGCTTGGCCATACCTATCGCATCGAAGCCCGGCTCGCCGGCGGCAATATAGCCGACACGTACAGGGCGCGTCACGTCGAGCTGGGCACCACACACGCAATCAAAATCATCCCACCCGCCATTGCCAACAACGCGAGCCTCATCGAACTGCTGGTTGCTGAAGTGCGCAAGCTCAGCACCGTGCGTGACGACGCGATCATTAATTACGAGGGGTTGCTACGCGACGAACAGGGGACACGCTTTCTCGTCATTGAGTTCGTCGAAGGCGAGACGCTACAGGCAATTATGGCGAGACGCCGACTTGAACCCAACGAGGTGCAGCGGTTGTTCGAGCGGGTGGGGCACGGCCTTGCTGCCGTCCATGCGAGGGGCATCATCCATCGCAACATTTCCCCGACCGACATCATTCTGCCGGATGGCGACGTCAATCGAGCCAAGCTGACCGATTTTGGAATAGCCCAGTCGATGGATCCGGGAGACGCGACATTGATTGGGGTCGATGCCCTCACCCGCCACGCCTATGCATCCCCCGAGCAGCTCGGTCTTTTCGGTGGAAGCGTGGACTCCCGCTCCGATATTTACAGCTTTGGCTTGGTCCTCGCCGCGGCTGCGATCGGCTTTGGCAAGATGCTCGACATGGGCAGTAATCCCGGGACGATGATCGCCGCGCGCCAGAAGGTGCCTGACCTATCAGCGATACCGGCACAATTGCGACCGATCATCGCCCCGATGCTCGAACCGCGACCGGAAGCGCGACCGCCATCGCTACAGGCAATACTCGATGGCGCTTCAGGTACGGTTCGACCCGCCCCGACGCCAACAGGGACGCGTCGGCGCACCGTCATTGTCGCGGCCGCAGCCACTCTGATCATCGCCCTCGGTATCGGTTTCGGCGCGATGCATTTCTGGACGTTGCCGTCGTCGCGCGAGGAAGTCGCGGCAAATCTAGGCACGGTTACCGCTGGGTACCAGTGCGCGGCGCTTGACGTCGCTGTTGCATCCGACCGCTCGACGCGAGTCTCCGGGCACGTTGCCAGCCAACAAGATCTCGACAAGCTTAATCGCGACGTCGAAGCGATCCGCGGGATCGGCCCAATCAAATTCGATGTCGGCTTGATGGAGCGGCCGCATTGCGAAGTCGCAGCAGTATTGGCGCCGTTGGCTACCCGGCAGCGGCTGGCGCCCAGCCTCGGTTTTGCGGTGAAGACGACGGAGGCTCACATTGGCGACCGGCTATCTCTCGACATTCGCGCGCCGGGCTTCGATGGTTACATTTACATCGATTACTTCGATCGTGGCGGCCAGGTTTTGCACCTATTTCCCAATAACCGTGACTTTTTCAACCTTCGTCCGGAGCGAAGTCACTTCATCGTCTTCAAACCACCCTTGACCAGCTGCTGGACCTTCAACGGAAATGTCGGACAGGAGCTAATCACCCTTATTGCCGCGAGCAAGCCCCTCTTTCCGGCCCCGCGGCCAGAAATCGAGAGCGTCGCCGACTACCTCGCCAGCCTATCGTCCGTTATCCGCGATCTCCCGCAGGAAGACGGTGCCGCGGCGATGCTGCAGTTCAATCTGGGCGCCGCCGCTCCGTGGTCGACCGAGGCGACTGCTTGCCCAACCGGCTGATTTGGAGCCGACGGTGATGGCCCTGATCGGGAGCTCAGCCCCGAGCGGACGCGTGGCGCGCCTTTTGGCTCTGCTGGGGCTCTTCGTTATCTTAAGCGTGACCGCCGCACGCGCCGATGTGGCTGCTGGGCAGCAGGCCTTCGACAAAGGCGATTACGCCCGCGCCATGTCGGAGTGGCAAAGCGCCGCCGACAAGGGGGATGCCGATGGGCAGCTCGGGTTGGGGAAGCTTTACGAATTCGGATTAGGCGATCTGGCCCAAAATTATAAGCGCGCGGATTTTTGGTACCGCAAGGCAGCCGACCAAAACAGTGCCGAGGCGGAATACAGGCTGATGTTGATCTGGGCAGTTGGTGGCGACGATTTTCCGCCCGATCTTGCCGAGGCCTATAAGTGGCTGACGCTTGTCGCCGAAAGCAAAGGCGTTTGGGGCACGCGCGCTTCCGAGGTGAAGCCGCAGTTCGACCGGTTGGTCGGGTTGGCGGATCAAGCCAAGGGTAAGAAGCTCGCCGCCGACTGGAAGGATGAGCGCGCAAAGGCGAACGCGGATACACCGAACCTAACCGCGCAAACGCCAACATCGACCACTCCCTCCCCGGGTCTTGCGCCGGGCTCCGGTAGCTGCGCGAATTGGCCGTTCCCGGGACTACCCTGCGTACCCCTCCCGTCATTCCCCGGTGCCAAACCAGCAGTTCCGCCCCCGGTGCCACCCAACGGCGCGACCGGACAGCCCCCGTCGCAGCCGGCACCAACGCCGGCTGCTCCGGCGCCGTCGAGCGAGGCACCGTTGGATCAGCTCAACAAGGCGTTGGCGCAGATCGATTGCGCGGCGCGGCCGCAACCGCTCTGCCATTCGCTTACCGCGCTGAACGCGATACGGCTTGCCGGACTGCTCGCCTACGGCAATCTCAGCATCCAACTCGCTAACGGAGCGACGCAACTGCACGAGGGCGACCTGATTCAGGTTGAGGTGCACGGACCGGTTTATCCGGTCAATCTGCGCATCGATTATTTCTCGCTCGGCGGCCAGGTCCTGCATCTATGGCCAAACAACGACGAGGAGGCAGTCTCCCTGACGGCAGGCCAAACCCGCATTTTCGGCCAGCCTGGCGCGCATAAAGTATGGGCTGCCGGCGGTTCGCCGTTTGGCACTGAATTCATCTCAGTGATCGCGACGTCGGCGTCGATCGATCTCGGCGCGGTGCGCCGCCCGGTCGAGCCGGCAGAGGATTATTTGCGTGACCTGCGGGCCGCCCTCGGCCGCAGCAGCGCAAATCCCAGCAGACCCAACATCGCCGCGGTGCTGATGGTCCACACCAGCGCCCATTGACAATCGCCAGTGGGTTGATCAGCTATGGACTGTCAAAATCGACTGCTTCCCTGAGGGAGGCCGCCTGTTATGGATCGCAGGAGTTTTCTGTGGAGCGCGACCGCCGCTGCAGTCGGGCTGTGCGCACCGCCTAGCTGGGCTATGACCGGGGTTCCGCAAACACGCGCTGTCAACATCATCTTTTCACACACTGGAGAGAAATACGAAGGCTTCTACTATCATGATGGCAGCTACGTCATGTCGGAGGTCCAGCAATTCTCCTGGGTATGCCGTGATTACCGGATGAATCAATGGAAATGGCTCCATCCCCATTTAATGGACCTGTTATTTTTGCTGCACTGGAAATACCACCAGGACGCCATTACGATCATGAGCGGCTATCGCACCCCCGAGACCAACTCCCAGCTTGAAGGAGCGGCGCTAAATTCGCAGCATATTCAGGCAAAGGCCTTAGACATCGTTATTCCGGGTCTCGATATGGATGCGGTGGCTGAGTCGTTTAAACCTTACTTTGCCGGCGGCGCTGAGGGCGGAGTCGGCATGTACCCAGGCCGAGGGTTCACCCACATGGATTTCGGTCCACTCCGTAGTTGGGTCGGCTGAGTTTCTAATTGCTGGCAACCTTTCCGGAAATCTCATTCATGCGCGCAAGCTCTCGCGGATTTGATTTATTGAGATGGCCCTGGACACCTCCTCGGTTAGATAACTACCTTGGCGCCGATCGCGCCCTGTGCCGCAACACTCGTCGGGGCGGTGCACAGTTACAGGAAGCAGCCAATGGCCGCGATTGATCTTAAATCGCTGGTAGGCCGACTGAACGAACCTTGCCGGCGCGCCCTCGAAGCCGCGGCAGGTCTGACCCTCTCGCGCACGCACTACAACGTCGAGCTTGAACACTGGCTGCTAAAGCTTGTGGACATCGCAGACAGCGACATGATCGCGATCCTGCGCCAATACGAGGTCGATGAGGGGCGGCTGCGAGCAGACCTTAATCGCTCGCTCGACCGAATGAAGACAGGCAACTCCCGTGCGCCAAGCCTTGCGCCTGACATCGTTGAGCTTGTCAAACATGCGTGGCTGATGGCGTCGGTCGAACATGGGCAATCGCAAGTCCGCTCGGGCGACCTGATCTGGGCGCTGCTCGCTGATGAGGCTCTGGCCCGCCGCGCCCGGGAGGTGTCGGGGCAGTTTCTCCGCATTCCGGCCGACACGTTGAAGCATGACTTCGCGGCGGTGACGGGTAGCAGCAGCGAGGCGAATGCCGCCGCTTCCGGCACTGCGCCAGAGGCCGGTATAGAGGGCGCCGCCGTCTCCGCGAAATCGGGCGCGCTTGGCCAGTTCACGATCGATCTAACCGCGCAGGCCAGGGCCGGCAAAATCGACCCGATCCTGGGCCGCGATAGCGAAATTCGTCAGGTTGTCGATATCCTGACCCGTCGGCGGCAGAACAATCCAATCCTCACCGGCGAAGCCGGAGTTGGCAAAACCGCGGTGGTCGAAGGATTTGCGGTACGGGTGGCGGAAGGCTCCGTACCGGCACCACTTCGTGAAGTAACCGTGCGCACTCTCGATTTGGGGCTGCTGCAAGCTGGGGCTGGGGTGAGGGGTGAGTTCGAGAACCGCCTCAAGTCGGTCATCGAGGAAGTCAAGGCAAGCCCCAAACCCATCATCCTATTCATCGACGAGGCGCATACGCTGATCGGCGCTGGCGGTTCTGCCGGACAGGGCGATGCAGCAAACCTGCTAAAGCCGGCGTTAGCACGCGGCGAGCTCCGAACCATCGCCGCAACGACCTGGGCCGAATATAAGAAATACTTCGAAAAAGACGCCGCACTCACGCGCCGCTTCCAAGTGGTCAAGGTCGAAGAGCCGACCGAACCGAGCGCCATCGAAATGGTTCGCGGGCTTCTCGATACTCTCGAAAGCCACCACAACGTCCGCATTCTTGACGAAGCGATCGCTGCAGCCGTGCGACTGTCAGCACGCTACATCCCCGGTCGTCAATTGCCGGACAAGGCCGTGTCGCTGATCGATACCGCCTGCGCGCGGGTAGCGATGAGCCAGGGAGCAATCCCAGCCGCGATCGAGGATCGGCAGCGCCGCATTGCCGCCGTCGACGCCGAACTCGCAATTCTCGATCGCGAAGCGGCAACAGGCTCGGATCATCACAAACGCCGGAACGAACTGGTGGAAGAACGCGCCACCGCTGAGGAAGAGCAAAAAACCCTCGAAGAGCAGTGGGAGAAGGAAAAAGAGCTTGCCACCAAGCTCACGGCCGAGCGCGCGATCATCGAGGCCCCGGACAACGGCGAGGACAAGGACGCCGCTCGCGCCCGCCTCGCCGCGGTGATGGCTGAGTTGCGAGAAGTCCAAGGCGAGCGTCCGCTTATCTTTCCGCTCGTCGATGCGCAGGCGGTCGCCGAGATCGTCGAGGCTTGGACAGGAATCCCGGCCGGACGCATGCACACCAACGAAATCAATGCCGTTCTGCACCTTAAGGAGGCGATGGAAAAGCGCATCGTTGGACAACCTCATGCGCTTGAGGCCGTCGCCAAGGCCATTCGTACATCGCGAGCCGGTCTCACCGACCCACGCAAGCCAATCGGCGTCTTCCTTTTTGTTGGGCTATCTGGAACGGGCAAAACCGAGACCGCCCTGACCCTGGCCGATCTGCTTTACGGCGGCGAGCAGAACCTCACCATCATCAACATGAGTGAATTCAAGGAAGAGCATAAAGTCAGCCTGCTGATGGGCAGCCCGCCCGGCTATGTCGGTTACGGCGAAGGCGGGGTCCTTACCGAGGCCGTACGGCGACGCCCCTACTCGGTTATTCTGCTTGACGAAATGGAGAAGGCCCACCCAGGCGTCCAGGACATCTTCTTCCAGGTGTTCGACAAAGGCATGATGAAGGACGGTGAAGGCCGCGACATTGATTTCAAAAATTCCGTCATCATCATGACGTCGAACGCCGGCACGGAGCTGATCGAAAAGCTGTTCGCCGACCCGGAAACCGCTCCCGACGCGACAGCGCTGGGCGAAGCACTGATGCCGGAGCTGATCAAATCCTTCAAGCCGGCCTTCCTCGGCCGGGTGACGCTGGTCCCCTATCTGCCGCTATCCGACGAAGTGATCCGGCAGATCGTATCACTGCAGCTACAAAGGGTCGGTACACGGGTTCGAGACTCATACGGAGCAGCGTTTGAGTACGATCCCCAACTCGTTGAAACTATTGCGGCGCGGTGTACCGAAACGTCGTCGGGCGCACGCAATATCGAGAAGATCATATCAGGGACGCTTTTGCCGGAACTTTCGGCGGAGGCTTTGGCACGACTAGGAGCAAGTCAGGCGATCAGCCGGGTGTCGGTCGGGCTTAGCTCCGACGGCTCGCTGAGTTACACTGTTGAATAACTGGCTCAACCCAACGGCAACGGGAGCTCACAATGGCGCTTTATATGCAATTTGGAACCAGCATAACCGGCGGTGTCACGGAGGAAAAACACACAGGGTGGATCGAGCTGTCTAGCTTTCAATGGGGCGTCGGCCGCGGGATCGGCTCGGCGATGAGCGGGCAAGCCTCCCGCGAGTCCAGCATTCCTAGCATCAGCGAGATCGTCGTGACCAAGGCGATGGACAGCTCCTCTCCAGGCCTATGGACGGACGCCGTCGCCGGAGCATTGGACACCACCGTCAAGATCGCCTTCACGACAACGGCAAAAGGCGACACAACAGATTTCCTGACCTACGAGCTGACAAACACGGGGCTCAGCGGATATTCGCTCAGCAGCGGCGGCGACATGCCAACCGAGTCGCTGAGCTTGAATTTCACCAAGGTCATGTGGACGTTCATTGGGACCGATCCGAGCGTCGGCGGTACCCCCACCACTCAGGGCTACGACCTGACCCTTGCGAAGACGACCTAATTCGGGTTCACGTAAACTTCAGGCAACGGCCGCAACACCCGTTGCGGTCGTTGTTTTATTGCCCGTCGATTGACTGGGCGGAGAGCACGTCGATCACCACGGCGGTGATGTTGTCATCGGATTGCCCTTCCAGCGCCGCAGTGACCATCTGAGTTGCCGATGCCGGATCGGCATCAGCCATTACGCGGGCGATTTCCTCCTCCGCCAGTGTCTTGGACACGCCGTCGCTGCACAGCAGAAAGCGATCGCCGCTGCGTAGCCGATCGGTGGTTTTATCGAGGCTGACGACCTCACTTTGCGCCCCCAGCGCGCGGGTAATGACATTCGCGCGAGGATGGTTTAGCGCCTCGATCGGAGTGATGGCACCGGCGTCGACCAATTCCTGCACAAAACTATGATCGTGGCTGACCTGGGTGAGCATTCCAGCACGCCACAAATAGGCCCGAGAGTCCCCTGCCCACAAGCAAGCGTAATGCTCACCGCGCGCCACCAATACGACGACGGTGCTGGCAAGTATGTCCGTGCCTCCACGGCGCATTGCTTCCTCTTGAAGCCGCTTGTGCGCACGGTCCAGCCTCAAACGCACCTCCGCCAGCAGCTCCGCGCTGCCGAGCCCGGCAGGCACCGCGCGGAGCGCATCGGCAACAATGGTTGAAGCAACGTCGCCCGCCTGATGTCCCCCGGCGCCATCCGCCACGGCCCACAGACCGAGGTCGGGGCGATTGACAAAGCGATCCTCGTTATGATCGCGAACCGCGCCCGAATGGGTCGCCGCGGAAGAATGAAAGCGGCCAGCCGACATCGCACTGCGTTCGATCGGATCGACGCTAGTCATACGCAGTGACTCCCTCGGCTGGGATAATCGGTACGACTGCATCAAGCATCTTAACGAATTGCGAGGCATCCGGCAGAGCTGCGCCCGCGAAGGTAAATCCCGGCATGCGTTGTGATCCTTGGGACCAATAGAGTGCCGTGATGCCGCTCGAGTATGCCGATGGGTCGACGCCTGGATCGGCTTGGGCCGCCTCGGCAGCAGCGCGGATACGGGCAGCGAGTTCGTCAGGCTCGAGATCGCTCTCTACCGCCACCAACCCAGCCTGTTCCGCCGCAGCGAGGAAGCCTCCGTTGTTACATACCAGTTCGGAGAGGTTCCCGCCGGGGACAATTGCCGCGAGAGTCAGCGGGAAATGGCGACCAACGCGATCGACGCTCGGCATCCAAAGACCCAGGGCCGCATCCGGGCCGCAAATACCTGGCGCCAGAGCGAAGGACCAGATTGGCGCTTCCAGCCAGGCCGCCACCCATTCATCTCCCAATTCGGCCCGGCTCGCGGCGATCCCTTCCTGCAGCCAGCGATCCCAGGGATCGATAAAGGCATACGGCAAGCCGCTGCGAATAAAATCGCCGCGCGCCGGGATCTTGCCGTAAAAGCCGAGCGCACAGTCGCGCAGGGATAAGCTAATCGTCCCGCTTATAGGTTGGGACATCGGAAGTCCTTCAAGACGCCGGAGGCAAATGGATTTAGCACCGATCCGGCGCGGAGCACGAACGTCGCTTGGCGGTCGCCGCTGCGTAGTGTGAGCCGGTAGCGATCGACCGAACCAGCCTGTTCTAAGCTTCCCTGGTCGAACAGCCGAAATAGCGCCCACGGGCCGGATGCCTGCAGGTCGCCACCCGTTGGTGCTGGGTCGAACGTCAGGCGGGCGTTGGTCATGCCGTTGGCACCGGGCCATGTGATCTGCGTCGATTGCGCCTGACTACCATTGGTGTAGGCGACATTGGTGCCGCCGAGATTGAGCGTCACCTGCTTGGCCCCGGCATCGGCCGAAACCGGGGTTATGTCGAAACGTACCGAGGGAACGTTTCCGCCAGCCCCGAAAAACATGTCGCGAATGACCGCGGCTCGCTGAAATTGCGCCAGGTCCGCCGGAGCGATCGGCGCCGGCACACCGTCAACCGGCTGACCGCGCCAGACTGTCCCTGTTGTATCGACATAGGGACGCAGCTGAGTGTTGAAGAAACCGTCGATGAGGCCGCCAGGCGCGAAAAGCTTGGCAAAGTCATCAAGCGGTATTTCGCCGCTCGAACCGGCGGTGAAAGGATAGCGCCCCGCCACCGCCTGCCGGCATAGGCTGGCAGGGCCCCCGCTGGCGTTGAAAGCCTTCTTGACCTGATCGACGGTGCTTCCCGTGCGCAGTACTGTGGCGCTTGCCGCCATCGCTTCCAGCCAGCGTGCGACCGGATCAGGCGCGGCCTTCGCCTCAGCATGCAAGAGAGCAATCGGGTCATCCCCGGTTGGCGCTGCCGGCGCGGTGTTGGGTGACGCCATCGCCAACTGAGACAGTTGCTGGCGCAAGCTGTCGATCGCCTTTAATGCGAGATCGAGCGGCGCCCCCGCACCGGCGCCGACATAGTCGCGCAATGCTTGATAGCGATCGTCTATCTCTTTGCCTGGGACTTGGGACGCAGGTGTCCCGGCTGGCGCCGAAAGCAACCCTTTCAGCTGCCCGACTGCAGCCGGCGTTGACGGTGCGGGCACAGCAGCAGCCTTGTCTGCTGCCGTAGGAGCCGGCGCCGGTGGCGGCTGCGTGAGGTTGAACTGACGCGCGACCGCAACAAGCAAATTGCGGATCGGCGATTGGGGAGAACCGAGGATGTAAAGATCTTGGGCCGCCTGCTGCGGATTGCGCAGCGGGACGATCGACAGGTCCGCGAGCAAGGCGTCCCATTGCTTGGCATAATCGGTCTCGTAGAGCGTGATCACGTCGTGTTCAATCTGGCGGCTCTCGGTGCTGTCGGGCGCCAGAGCCGCCGCAGTCCCCAACACCCAGCTCTCGTTCGCCACCTCCTTAGTCATATTGCCCAGCGCCGGCAGTAGCACGTGGTAGAACCCGTCGATGGTATAGAAGCCGGGAACGCCCTCACTGAGCTGCTTGCCCGAAGCTCTCACAAAAACCCGGACACCGGCTCCGCCCAAAGCATCGGACGGGCGCCACATCGGGACTGCCTGCGCAGCCATTGACGGGACGATCCGGGAATAGACCCGGTTGGCGATCGGAACTCGGCTGAACGTCGTTCGCGCTACAGCGACCAATTGGTTGTCAAGCTCGATCGACGGCAGCGGGTTTTTTAGCAGCGCGTCCA
>Ga0210394_10006202_pt1 | contig 13034 bp, 15 predicted proteins | sample IncBWC12MmetaG_FD_160121 | JGI IMG/M metagenome (GOLD analysis project Ga0210394, IMG submission 160121) | Forest soil microbial communities from Barre Woods Harvard Forest LTER site, Petersham, Massachusetts, United States - Inc-BW-C-12-M | ecosystem: Environmental > Terrestrial > Soil >...
CGAGGCTGCTCGCCTCTTCGAAACTGAATTCGCCGATGCGGCCCGCGTCGACGGCCACGCCTTCTGCCTCGCCGCCCATCTTGGCCGCGACCGCTTCGACGAGCATGCCGCGCATTTTCCGAGCCGCCTGCAACGCCGCATTGCCCGCCATGAACGTCACCCGCGAGGAGTAGGATCCGAGGTCGATCGGCGCGGTGTCGGTGTCGGCGGTAACGAGGCGGATATCGCGTGGTTGCAGGCCAAGCTCCTCCGCGACGATTGCCGCGAGCACCGAATCCGAGCCCTGGCCGATGTCCATGGCGCCGCAGTAGGCAGTGACGCCGCCACGGTCGACTTTGATCTGCACCTCTGAGTGGGGCATGTCGTTCCAGTAGATAGCGGTGCCCGCGCCCGACATGTAGCTCGAGATCGCGAAACCCATGCCGCGGCCGCGGCGCCTTTCACGTGTGCGATATCTGGAAGCGGTGATCACCCGCTCGGTGCACTCCTCGAGTCCACACGATGTGACACGCAGCCAGTTCACGGTCCGGGTCATCGGTTTCACGAAGTTGCGCTGCTTCAGATCGACAGGATCGATGCCGAGGTCGTGCGCGATCTTCTCGAGGTGCAGCTCCATGGCGAAGCGAGGTTGTGGGGTGCCGTGCCCTCGCTTCGGGCCGCACGGTGGCTTATTGGTGAACACCCGACAGCCCTCGAACCGGTAGGCCGGAATGTCATAGGTCACCGTCTGGAGGGCGCCTGTATAAAAGGTGGAGGCCACGCCGTACGAGCCATAGGCCCCACCGTCGAGCGCGGTCTTGAAGTGCATCGCCGTGATGCGCCCAGCCTTCGTGACTCCGCTCTTCACCCACATCAGGACGGGATGGCGGCCGCGATGCGCGTAGAAGACCTCTTCACGGGTTAGCGTGCATTTGACCGGGCGCCCGGTGAGCATCGCCAGCTTGGAGACGATGATCTCGTGCGCGAAGGGGTCGGTCTTGCCGCCAAACCCCCCGCCGTGCGCCGCCCCGATGACGCGAATCCTGTTCATCGGCAGCTCGAGCACTTTGGCCAGGGCTCGATGCACGTAGTGGACGACCTGCGTCGAGGACCACAGCGTCACACGCCCGTCAACGAAGCTCGCGATCGCGCTGTGCTGCTCCATCGGCAGGTGGGTATTGCCCTGGAAGAAGAAGACGTCTTCGCGAATGTGGTCGGCCTTCTCGAATCCTCCGTCGACGTCGCCGAACTCGAGCGCGACCAGCTTGTGGATGTTGTTGGGACCGCCGTAGTCCTGGATTCGGTCGTCCTTTGTCTCCGCGAGCGCCTCGTCGATGGACATCACGGGCTCGAGGACCTCGTACTCGACTGAGATTGCGTCGCAGGCGGCGGCGGCGATTTCCTCGTCCACTGCGGCGACGGCTGCGATGGGGTCGCCGACGTAGCGCACCTTCTCATGCTCCAGGGCGCGTTCGTCCTGCGTGACGGGGAGGATGCCGAACTTGATGGGGAGGTCCGCACCGGTGATCACCGCCTGCACGCCGGGCATGCGGCGCGCCGCCGAGGTGTCGATCGAGAGGATGCGGGCGTGGGGGTGGGGGCTGCGCAGGATGCGGCAGTGGAGGGTGCGGGCGGGGAGCATGTCGTCGGCGTAGATGGCGCGGCCGGTGACCTTGGAGACGGCGTCAGGCTTGACGAAGGGCTTGCCAATAACGCCGTATCCGTTGGCGCCCGTCATTTCATCCGGACTCCCGCCAGCTCGACTGCGTCGAGGATCTTTGAGTAGCCCGTGCAGCGGCAGAGGTTGCCCGCTAGCGCTTCGCGGATCTCATCCCTCGACGGCGCCGCGTTGGATTCGAGCAGAGATTTCGCTGCGAGCAGGATGCCCGGCGAGCAGTAGCCGCACTGCGCGGCGCCGAGCTCGGCGAACGCTTGCTGCAGTGGATGCAGCTCCGATCCGCTCGCCATGCCCTCGATGGTCGTGATCGAGCGGCCCTCGACCTGCACCGGCAGCACCAGGCAGCTCAGCTCGGGCTTGCCATCGACGAGCACCGTGCAAGTGCCGCACTCACCGAGCTCGCACCCATGCTTGGTGCCAGTTAGCTGCATGTCCTCTCGAAGCACCTCCAGCAGCGTCTTGTGGACTGCGACGAGGAGCTCCGCGCGCTCGCCATTGACTGCCAGCGCGAGGACCTGGCGGTCGACCTCGCGCCCCATCTCGTTTTTCACGATGCGGCGAGCATAGCTTTCAAGGCATCCGCGCACGCCCAGAGGTCGGGCGCGACAGCATGAGCGCGACTTGACACAGGGATCGGGTCGTCGGGGTGCACGAGGATCGCGCGCATGCCGAGCGCCAGAGCGGGCTCGATGTCGTTGGCCTCCTTGTTGCCGATCACGACGCAACGATCGGCCGGCGCCCCGCCTGCCCTCATCGCCATCTCGAAGACGGCGGGGTGCGGCTTAAGGTGGCCGGCATCAACCGACGTGACGATCGCGTCGATGTGGTCGGCCATGCCGAGCAGTCGGAAGTCCTCCCAGTAGCTGTCGGCGTCGCGCCAGTACGTGTTGCTGGCGATCACGGTGCGCATGCCGAGAACATGGATGTCGGTGAGCAGCTCGACCGCCCCCGGCAACGGCTTTAGACGGTCGGCGACGGGCAGGGCCATCGCTCTGCGAATCCGCGCCACCGACTCGGGATCGGACGGCAGACCCTGGCGCTCCAGCGATGTGGCGACGAGCAGGTCCGCGGGCGCGACCTTGACTGTGTGCTCGGTGTTGATGCTGCGTGCCTCGTCCCCGATTCGGCTGCTCTGGATCAGATCGGTGACCAAAGCGTCGACCGCGCCGGGAGTCAGGCCGGTCATGGCGGCGGCCACCCTGCGATGGCGTCCGTCGCCATCGGTCTCGCGCAGGGGCCAGGAGTTCGGCCAAAGCGTGCCGCCGACGTCGATCAGCGCAACTTCAAGGGGCTGGTTCACCCGAGTCCCTATCATCGCCTCAATGCTGCGGTACTTGACGGCGGGGGAGTCGCACGGTCCCCAGCTGACGGTGATCATCGAAGGCCTGCCGGCGGGATTGGAGATCTCGGAGGACGACCTGCGACGGGACCTCGCGCGCCGCCAGGGCGGCCATGGGCGCGGCGGTCGCCAGAAGATCGAGACCGACTTTGCCCTCATCGTGAGCGGCGTCCGCGGCGGTTTCACCATCGGCAGCCCCGTGACGCTCGTGCTCGAAAACAAGGATCACGCGAACTGGACCGCCGAGATGACCGCGTCCAAGGAGGGCTACGCCCCAAAGCCGGTGACCAAGCTTCGCCCAGGCCACGCTGACCTCGCGGGCGCTCTGAAGTACGGCCACACCGACATTCGCAACGTCCTCGAACGTTCGTCGGCGCGAGAGACGGCAACCAGGGTGGCGGCGGGCGGCGTGGCCCGCAAGCTCCTCGGCCACTTCGGGATCGAGATCCTGAGCTTCACGCAATCGATCGGCACTGTCGACATCGGCTACGACAAGGTCGATCCCGGCATTATCACGGTCGAGGAGATCGAGGCATCGCCCGTGCGCTGCCCCGACCCCGAGGCCTCCAAGCGGATGGTCGCGGACATCGACGAGGTGGGGGAGAAAGGCGACACGCTCGGTGGCACGTTCCGAGTCATCGCGCGTGGCGTCCCGCTGGGGCTGGGTAGCTACGTGCACTGGGACCGCAAGCTGGACGGCCGCCTGGCGCAGGCCGTGCTGTCGATCAACGCCATTAAGGCTGTCGAGTTCGGCGCGGGTTTCGAGGGCGCTGCGCGCCGCGGCTCACAGTTCCATGACGAGATCGATTACTCCGAAGGCAGGTTCAGGCACCTGACAAATAGGGCCGGCGGCCTGACGGGTGGCATGACCAACGGCGAGCCGATCGATCTGCGCGTAGCGATCAAGCCGATCTCGACGATGAAAACGCCGCTGCCCTCGATCGACCTGAACACCAAGGCGAAGGTGCAAGCGCACTACGAACGGAGCGATGTGTGCGTGGTCCCGGCCGCGGGCGTCATCGGTGAGGCGATGGTCGCGCTCACGCTGGCGGACGCGTTCCTGGAGAAGTTTGGCGGCGACTCGATGGAAGAGCTCGAACGCAACCACCGGGGTTATATGGAGTCTCTCGCCCGCTGAAGACGAGACGCAGTCAGCGGTAGAAGGCTGCCCGTGTCGGGTTCACGATCACGAGTCCGCGCGAGCAGAACCGCATCAGGGACGCGACGCCGACCACTGGCGTTGCGCTGATCACGAGTGGGCTGAATGCGTCGGGGGGCGTCACTCTGAACTGTGCGGCCGTCGTGCACGGTTCCTGTACGTCGCCCCAGCTGATCGGGATGTAGGCGTGGCCTGGCACCGGGCGGTCACCAGTAATCTGCGCGGTGCCCGCTGGCAGTCCAATAACTTTCTCAGGCTGGTTCGACCCAAAGATGTACGAGCTGGTCGACCATGTTGCGCTGGTCGCTACAGGTCGTCCGTGCGCGTCCAGTAGCTGCAGGCCGGCGTAGCCATACAGATCGCAGTTGCGACTTGACTTGTTTCGGACCTCGATGAGGCCTCCTACATTGCCCAGGCCGGCGCCGACGAAGACCAACCGCATTTCCAATGAGCTGGTGTCGCAACGGAAAAATGGGAATGTTGGCGCCGGGATCACGAGCGGCCGCGGGCTTGGAACCGGGATCGGGGAGGGGCTGTAGGCAGGGGTGCTGGTCGGCTCCGGCGAAGTTTGGATGACTGGAGTTGGGCTTGGGCGGGCAGCGACCGGCGGCATGGCTCCGGTCGTGCAGGCGGCGAGCAGAGCCACCGTGAACGCGCCGGAAAGAAGCCTCAAGGGGCTCATGAATAGTCAACGTAGCCGCTCGCATCGCCGTTACGCGATGCGGGAGCAGATCGTGACGGGCAGGTGACGACGATGGCGGACGCTGTCGATCGCTTCGTCCCCGGCGGCAGGACGGTAGCCCACGGCACCGCACGCTAGAGGTCCGCGAGAACACACGCCGGCGTGTGGACGCCGCCGAGATGTAAACGAAACACCCGCCCCGACGAATGCCGAACTCGAGGAGATTCGGGGCTTACAAAAGGCTGACGGGGCCAGAACCAGCGTCTGACAGCGTCGCCTCAGCTTGAGCTTGCCGATCCCATGCGGGGTCGAATTCAAGAAGAGGTGATCGAACATGAATCCGTTTGCAGCCATGGCAGTCAAGTTGGTGGGTGGCGGCACCACGGCCGCGCTCATGACGCTGGGTCTCACCGCGAGCCTCGCCGACGCGTCCGTCATGCCAACGCCGGCGCCGGCGTCAAGCAACCCCGCGGTCGCGAGTCCGTACGCCGGCGTGCGCGACGCCGTGCGATTTGCGGTGTTCGAGTCGGAGGCCGACGTGCTCCGCATCCCGCAAGCCGCGTTCCTTGTCGACCTCAAGCGTGGCATCACCGTGGCGCGACTGGCTCGGGAGCGGGGCCTGAACAAGGACCAGTTCGGCGACCGGCTGGTGGTCAACCTTAAGCCGCGTCTCGCGCAGCTGGTGCACCTCAGGGTCATCACCAAGGCGGAGGCGGACCGTGTCGTCGACCGCATCAACCACGGCTACATCCCCTGGTGGGACGGCTTGAACAAATAGGCGACTGATTGGCGGGCCCGCCTCGTTGGCGGGCCCGCAGTTCACGGCCTCGCTCTGGCTTTGCCGGCCATCGCTATCTGCTTCCACTTCTTGCGCTCCTCGAGTCGGATCCGCGCGTCGCTCTTCGCCGCGATTGCGCGCAGCTCGCGCTGCAGCTTGCGGTAGCTGTTGAAGCGCACGACCTCGAGAGTGCCATCTGCAATCGCTGCCTTGATTGCGCAGCCCGGCTCTGTGTTGTGCGCGCAGTCGGTGAACCTGCAGCGCGTAGCCAGCTCCTCGATGTCTTCGAACAGGTTGGCGAGCCCAGCTTCGCCTTCCCACAGCTGGGCCTCCCTCAGCCCGGGGGTGTCGATGATCATGCCGCCTTCCGGCAGCAGCACAAGCTGGCGGTGGCTGGTCATGTGTCGGCCCTCCCCGGAGCTGTGGATCATGCGGGTGCGCATCACGTCCTCGCCGACGATGCGGTTGATGAGGGTCGATTTGCCTGCGCCTGAAGGGCCGAGCAGCACGCTGGTGAGCGCCGGCCGAAGGCGCCGCGTGATCTCCTCGATTCCCTGGCCGGTGATGCTGCTGGTCACGAGCACTGGAGTTCCCATGGCCACGGCCTCGAGCTCGGCGAGGAGGGCGTCGGTGGAGGCGATGACATCGGCCTTGGTCAGCAGGACGACCGGCACCGCTCCGCTCTGCCACGCGATCGTGAGGTATCGCTCGATGCGCCGGGCATTGACGTCGGTGGCCGCGGCGACCACGAAGGCCACGTCGACGTTGGCCGCCAGGACTTGCTCTTTGGATTCTCTGGATGCGACCTTGCGCGAGAAGACGGTCCGCCGCTCGAGGACGCCGTGGACGGCGGATACGGGTTGACGGTGGAGCACCGCCACCCAGTCGCCCACGGCGGGCAGCAGGAGGGCGTCGTGGCGCAGGTGGCGCCCGGCCACGGCTCGAGTCGGGCCATCGGCGTCCTGGACGAGGTACTCCATGCCGAAGTCGGCGGTCACGCGCGCGGGGGTATAGCCGTCCGCGGCATAGGGTTTGAACTTTTCCTGGAAGTAGGAGTCCCAGCCCAGCAGTTCGAGCTGAGAAGCGATCTCTGTAGACAACGCGATCCTCCGGTGAGAAAACGGGTGGGCGGTATCGGTCCGCCCGCCGGAGGGTGCTTTAGACGAAAGCTCCGGAGGCGGCCGATGGCCGGGAAACGGTTACTGCAAGCTCTGCCATTCGAACGTCACCTCCCTCTTGATCTGCGCGCAGCAGACTAACACGTTCTCGATCAATCTTCTGGCGCTTCCCACACCAGCTCGCTCACTTCGCAGACCAGCTGAACCTCGACCGGAGTGACTTCCGCATGAGGCTTGTCGGGCCAGCGCACCTCGCCCGCTAGGACGCAAATCGAGTCGTTGAGCCACTTGTACTTCTCGTGCTGGCTGACGTGCCAATCCGCACCCACGATCTGGCGGCGTCCTGGTGGGTATGCGCGGCCATACCCCTGGTAGTCGAACATGACGACGGCACCATCCTCGGTCTCGACGACGCCCTGAAAGTCCATTCCAAACGTCAGGTCGCTCCGGCGGCGCGGTGGTTCGCCCCCCGAAAACGGCCGTTCAAAGCGCCGGTGCAGGTGCCCTCAGCAAAGAAAAAGTGCTGCTCCTCTTTGCCGGCCTTGCCAGCCATCTCGACCGCCCAATCCTCCGGATACCAGAAGCGCGCGATGTACAGCGGCTTCAGGTGCATCGGTTCACAGGCCCCTGAAGTCCGCTTTGCGTTTTTCGCCGAAGGCCTTGATGCCCTCCTCCGCATCCTCGGAGACGAACACCCTGCTGATCGCTTCCCGCTCGATCGCGAGGCCCAGGTCCAGTGGCGCGCCGAAGCCTTGCGTGATCGCCACCTTGGCGTGGCCGATCGCGACGGTCGGTCCCGCTGCCAGCTTTTCCGCGTATTCGATCGCGCCGGCGCGGCACGCGACCGCATCCGCAAACAGCTGGTCGACAAGGCCCATCTCCTTGGCCTCCGCCGGCTTCAGTGTTTTGGCGTTGACGATGAGGTCCAGGCCCTTCGAGAGGCCGACGAGGCGCGGGAGCCGCTGGGTGCCGCCCGAGCCCGGGAACAAGCCGAGGTTCACCTCCGGCAGGCCGATTTGATAGGAGCCCTCCGCGGCGAAGCGCAGATCGCACGCGAGCGCCATCTCGAAACCGCCCCCGAGGCAATGGCCAGCGATGACGGCGATGAAAACGAGCGGCGTGTTCTCCATCTTCCGAAACGCTTCGTGGGCCATGATCGCGGTCATCATTCGCGACCGCGAGCTGCCCGCCGCGAAGGCGCTCACGTCGGCGCCGGCCGAGAAGAACTTCTCGGACGCGCTCGTGAGCAAGACTGCGCGAATGTCCCCGTCGTTGCGTGCATCGTCGATGGCTCCGGCCAGCGACCTGAGGAATTTGTAGTCGTAGCTGTTCGCCGGCGGGCGATCGAGGACGAGGATGCCGACGTTGCCTTCCTTCTCGAGATTGACTCCCACCACGTGCCCTCCAAACGGTCTAGTCCCGGCGACGGGATAATTATCGAAGTACTGAAAGAAACCTACAGAAGTAGAGGGGTGTGCACCTGATGGCAACCATGATCATCGAAGGCGAGCGGACGAAGGCCGTTTCCGGCAAGACGTACGAAGTTCGCAACCCAGCGACCGGCGAAGTGGTCGATGTGGTTCCTGCCGGCGGTCCTGCCGACGTCGACAAAGCGGCGCAAGCCGCCGCGAAGACGTTCGCGACCTGGTCGAAGCTCGCTCCCGCGAAGCGCGCCGAGATCCTTCACAAGGCGGCGCATCACATGCTCAGCAAGGTGGAGGAGATTGCTCCCATCCTCACCAAGGAGCAGGGGAAGACGCTTCTGGAGTCACGGCTCGAGGCGCAGCGCTTCGGCGAGAACATCGCGTGGTTCGCCGACCTCGCGGACAAGGTGCACGGCCAGCACGTCTCGCTGCCGGACACCACCACCTACGGACTCGTGATCCGCATGCCGATCGGAGTGTGCGGCGCAATCGTGCCCTGGAACTTTCCGCTGACTCTCGCCGCGAACAAGGTTGCGCCGGCGATCGCGGCGGGCAACACCGTGGTCCTCAAACCGGCGAGCACCACGCCGCTCTCGACACTCGCGTGTATCGAGGCGCTCATCGAAGGCGGTCTGCCGGAAGGCGTCGTCAACGTTGTGCTGGGCACGGCGACGGGCGAGGCCATGGTCGACAACCCGATCATCAGGAAGATTGCGCTGACAGGTTCGACGCCGACTGGCAAGAAGGTGATGGCGCGGGCGGCTGCAGGTTTGAAGAAGATCACGCTCGAGCTGGGCGGCAGCGACCCGTGCATCGTCCTCGACGATGCCGACCTCGAGGCGGCGGCTCGCGGCATCTCGGTTGGCCGGTTCTTCAATTGCGGGCAGGCGTGTCTGGCGGTCAAGCGGTTGTACGTGCAGGACGGCGTCTACGACGCGCTGCTCGAGAAGCTGGTCGCCCGCGCCGCCAAGCTCAAGCCAGGCAACGGCCTGGACAAGGACAGCCGGATGGGGCCGATGCACAGCGAGGCGCAGAGGACGGAGGTCGAGGCGCAGATCAAGGATGCGGTCGGGCGTGGGGCCAAGGTGCTGTTCGGTGGAGGGCGGCCCAAGGGCGACCAGTACGACGCCGGCTGGTTTATCGAGCCGACGATCCTCGTCGACGTGCCGGACGACGCGCGTGTCTGGAAGGAGGAGGTCTTTGGGCCTGCGCTGCCCGTGCGGCGCATCAAGGACCTTGATGAGGCGCTGCGCCTCGCCAACGATTCGCCGTTCGGGCTGGGGTCGTCGATCTGGACCGCCAACATGGCGCACGCGCGCCGGGCCGTGCAGGAGCTCGAGGCGGGCTACACGTGGGTCAACTCGCTGCAGATCGCGCACGACGAACTGCCGTTTGGTGGGGTCAAGCAGTCGGGGTTTGGCAAGGAGCATGGGCTCGAGGCCTACTACTCGTACACGGAGCAGAAGTCAGTCGTTTATGGCGGGGTGTAGGCGATGAGGACTGCCCTGGGCGTGGTTGGCGTGCTGGTTGTGCTCATTGGCGCGGTATTCGCCGGGCAGGGCCTGGGCTTCATCCCGGGCAGCGTGATGACCGGCGACATCAAGTGGTTCTGGATCGGGGCCGTGATGGTCGTGGTGGGCCTGGTGCTGGGCTACTTCGGGTTTGTGCGGAGACCGGCCAGAACTTAGGTCCCACACAACGCGCTCTGCTGGCGCCACCAGGCGAAATCGCGGTGGCCCAAAGGACTGCCCTACCCTGCCCGTGCCTGATCGTCCCCACCCGGGGAGCTGGCTGGGCGAGCCGCCGGTCCCCTCCCCGCCAAGCGGCGAGGGTCTTAAATCGCCTGTTTGGCGACTTTAGGCCGTTCTCCCATTCATGCGATCCCACTGGGACTGGCACTCGACACACCGCGTCGCTGCCGGTTGGTACTTCAAGCGCTCGGCCGGGATCCTCCCGGCGCACCTCTCGCAGACGCCGTACGCCCCCTGGCGGACACGCTCCAGCGCGTGCTCAACCTGCTCGCGGTTCGCGTCGAGGAGGTGGACGAGGATGTCCGACGTCTCGCGGTCGGATAGGGCTTGGGCGAGGTCGGCCTCCTCAGGGATCCCTGTGACCACCCCGCCGGTCACGTCGTTTAGAGGTCGGTGCAGGCCGGCCTCCTCGCCGCACGCCGCGGCCAGATGTGCCAAATTCCGCCTTGCCGCCTCAAGCCTTTCCTGGGGCGCCGGGTATGGATCTTTGCGACTAGCCATTGGCATCCGCTCCTTCCTCATGAGATACCTGTCCAGGCAACTGTTTGGTTCGTCAGTCACCACGTCCGCCTATGGCCTTCTATCCGGGTCGAGCACAATAAGTCGCCTGTGTCCCCGGCTATGAGAAGACTGCTCGGAGCCCTGTTACTCCTTTTTCTGCTTAACGCTTGTTGGGGCGGTCCGGTTTCTCACCCCGCGCCAACCGTCGCCCAGATCGGGAGCGATCTGAACTGCTCTCCCGGTGACCACGGGTTCGAGGACGGCCAGGCCGGTTGGGGGTTCTGCTACCCGGCCACCTGGCAGTACCTGGAACGGGTGGCGAACCCGATCGATGCCGGCCCGACCCACCTGGACATCCTCCTCAGCATCACCGACGTGCCCTGTGTCCCCGGCTCGCCCATAGCAGGCGTAACGCCCGCCCCGGTCTGCCAGCCGAACGCAGGCCTCTTCGGGTTGATGGTTATCTCGACATATGACAGGTCAGGTGCCACGAACCTCGCCACCTGGATGCAGACCAACTTGAAGCCAGTGCCCGTCGGGCAGGCGATCCAGTGGGGCAACGCCACGGAGGCCGACCAGCTGACTGATGGCCGCCGCATCGCCTTGACGCCCAATCACGTGGTTGTGCTGGACCTGCGGTTTACCAAGGATGGGCTCGACCTCGAGTCGCTGATGTCGACCAGGCTGAACACCTGGAAGTTCCTCTATTGATCTAAGAGTGGATGACGCCGAGCCTCGACGCCTGCTTTCTCACTACAAGGTGAGTCGCGATTCAGACGGGCACCTGGTGCTGTTGATGCCCTGGCCGGGGAGCTCGCTGCTTGGCTGCGCGCTGCCGGCGGTCGCCATCTCGATGGTCGGGGGGGTGCTGGCAATCGTGGGGAACTCCCCGGTGGCGTGGGGCATCCCAGTCTTTGCACTCTCCTTTGCGGCCATCTTTCTAGTCGTGCTTGCCTACCAGGGCAGCCACGCTTGGGTTTTGAAGTCGGGAGAGCTGCAGCGAGGCACGACATTTGGCGACCGCTACTGGCCGGGATCGCGCTGGTCGACCGCTCGATCGGTGGTGATGAAGCGGAGGATGTGGCCGTCCGGCCGCGGTAGCTCGGATCGGATCTATATCGTCTCGGACCGGGGCGCGCGGTCGAGCCTCCTGAACGTCTTGAACTGGAGCGGAGCCGAGTCGCGGCTGGCGACCGGCGGTCAGCGATCGCTCGCCCGGTCGGGGCCGGTCGTGCCCCAGGCTCCGCGGCCCATGGCCAAGTCCGCCGACGAGACGCTCAAGTCGACGGCGAGCGAGGCGGTCGGCGAGCTGGCGGACCTCCTGGTCGCCGAGCTCGGCGTGCCCATCACATTTGAATGCGAGGTCGGGCCACCGCCGCGCCCGAGCCGGCCGAGGTTGCTTTAGCTCGGTCTCTTGAACAGGGTCTGGAGCTTGACCGCCAGGCCCATGTCGCCCTTGACCTTGAGCTTTTGGGACATGAAGGCGGACATCCCATCCATCTGGCCGGTCATGATCTTCACGAAGTCGCCGGAGTCGGCGAGCAGCGTCAGGTTCGCGTTTTCGGGCGCGTCGCCTTTACCCGTCTCGGCCGTGCCATCGTGGATCTTTACCCACCACTTGCCGGCGTTGTCGCCGCTCAGGTCGAACTGGATGGTGGCTTTGGTGGCGCCTGCCTTCTCGGGCACCAAGAACCGGGGCAGCGCCTCAACGATCTGTTCGGGTGTCAACTGGACTTCAGACATTTGATTCTCCTGAGCTAAGGACTGGGGAAAAGCGAAGTAACTCTCCAACGAATGCTAACCGCGTGCATTGACAGAATGCACCGGGGCCACGCCGACTCAGGCAAGCGGGGACGACAACCTTGCGACAATGCCGGAGCGATGACGACCGAGGTGGGCCTGAGCGAGGTTGCGGCCGACGTTTTCGAGCTTCGCCTGCCGATACCGTTCGAGGACGGCCTGGTCAACGTGTTCCTCTTTCCAAACGGGCACGAGGCCGACCTCGTTGATTGCGGCATGAACACCGAGGAATCGGTCTCCGCGATCAACGCCGCGGTCCGTCATTTGGGTTCGAAGCGCATCCGACGCCTGGTGGTCACCCACATCCATCCAGACCACTACGGCGCCGCCGGCGTGTTTGCCGGCGAAGGCCTCGCGGACCTTTACCTGCATCGGCTCGAGGTGCCCCTCGTTTATCCCCGCTACGTCGACATCGATCACCTGGTGAGCGAGGTGCGCACGTACCTGCTCGTCAACGGCGTCCCCGCCGACGAGGCGGAGGTGCTGAGCAACTCGCAGCGCGCGCTTAGCGAGATCGTGAAGCCGGCGGTGCCGGCGGTCCAACTCGAAGGGGCCGAAACCCTGGAGGTCGGACGTCGCCGTTTGCGGGTGGAATGGACTCCGGGGCATTCGCCCGGCCACATCTGCCTTTACGACGAGAGCGACAAGCTCCTGCTCGCCGGGGACCACATGCTGCCCGAGCTCTCACCCAACATCGGACTCCACCCACAGAGCACGCCGGATCCTCTGCACGAGTACCTCGAGGGCCTACGGCGCCTGGCGGGCTATGAGCCCCGCCTCATCCTGCCGGCGCACGGTCGGCCGTTCACGGATGCATCAACTCGG
>Ga0210394_10006203_pt1 | contig 13031 bp, 13 predicted proteins | sample IncBWC12MmetaG_FD_160121 | JGI IMG/M metagenome (GOLD analysis project Ga0210394, IMG submission 160121) | Forest soil microbial communities from Barre Woods Harvard Forest LTER site, Petersham, Massachusetts, United States - Inc-BW-C-12-M | ecosystem: Environmental > Terrestrial > Soil >...
GATGATCGACAGCGCGGAATTGACGCTGTTTTTTGTGTTCAATGCGATCAATCTGCCGTGGGTCGCGTTGCGCTATTTCAGCATCGCCCTCGACGAATATGTTTATTTCGAAATGCTGGAAGCCTTGCGTCGGGGCATCAATACGGTTGCACTTCTGGCGCTCTTGCTGGGGCTGCCCGCTTTTATCTTTCTGTTGGCGATAAATACCGGCTGGATCGCAGTCGTTTCCGCGGCCATCGTCAAGCTTAAGCAACGCGAGGCGTTTGCCGGCGATTTTCACCGCAACTTCGTTTGCTTTGTCGCGTTCCTGCGCAGCAATCGCAGTAAGCTTTTCAGCAGCGGCGTCTATGCGCTGAGCGAAACTTATATCTACAACTTACCCTATTTTCTGGCGCCATGGGCCTTCGGCCTCGGCGCGCCGACCATCATTCTGGACACCACGTTCAAAGTGTACCGCGTCGCCAATCAGTTCTACAGCGCGGCCTGCGACAGCCTGGTGCCGCGGCAGACTAGTGCGCTGGCCGAACGCGACGGCCCGGCAATGGGCCGTGCAACCTGGCTGGCGGCCGCTTTATGCGCCATCCCGGCGGCAGCGGTGTGCGGCCTCTTGATTTTCGCCGCCGATAAGATCTTTGCCGTACTGCTCGGCCCGGCGGCGGTCATGCCGCCGGCGACTACGCCCATTATCATCATGCTGCTGGTCGGCAATCTGGCGCAGATGGTGTCGCATAGCGTGCTGGTGCATACCGGCTTCTTCAAGGAAGTGGCCCGTATTTCATTCGCCCTGGTTGCGGTGCTGACCGTCATCGCCGCATTCGCGGTGTGGGCGCACTTCGACATCGTGCAATTTCTCAATGCCTACGCGGCGGCCTATACCTGCTGCGCACTGGCGACGGTCGCATTGATGATCCGCGGGCCGATCCGGCTTGCCCACGACGTGGCAGGTGCGGCTGCGGTCGCGCGACGATCGGCCTAGACTGCCTTACGATACACAGCCACGTCCTGATGGCCATCAAGGCCCATCGGAGTGAGAGTGACGAGCGATAAGTCGGGTGCAGTCTCGCGGACAAGCTGCTCAAACGCCGCGCGCGAAAACCACGTCATGCCGTAATCCGAATAATAATACGGATACTTGGTGTAGTAGTAGCCGTCGCGCGCGAGCGATTGCAGCAACTCTGCTTTGTCGAGCCAATACAATTTGTATCGCTCCGCCATTTCCGCAGAACCCTGACCTTGCAGAGTGATGACAGTAACGCCGCCCGGTTTCAGGACTGCCGCCACCTTGCGCAGATTGGCGACGATCATGTCGCGGCGCAGATGCGTATAAACCGAAAGCAGATAGACGAGATCGAACTGGCCATCGAGTTTGTCGCCGGCCTGCTCCAGCAGCGGTATGCAACGCGCGCCGAATTCCGTGGCCGTGAAGCGCGCCGCATGCTCGATTGCGTCGCATACATGGATGCGCGCCGACGGAATCCGCTTCCGCAGTTCCCGCACAATCCGGCCATAGCCGCAGCCGACTTCCAGCACGTCGGTGATTGAATTTTGATCTCGCCCTGCCTCGATACAAGATCGTTCGAGAATGGCGGCAAACGCCGTCGCGCCTCGAGAATAATGCGCGACATCGGCGGGATTGGTCGATGTCAACATAAAATCGTTGTAGTGGACGCGACCGCTGATGCCTTCGACTCGTCGCGCACCAAGACGTGCCCCCACGGCGAAGCGCAAGCTGCGGCCGGCATGATAAATCGGACGCGAGCGCTTGATGGCGTCAAGAGCACCTTGACCCAAAATTTTCGTGTTGCCGAACATCAGTGCTGACCCCGCAGCGGTCATAAAGCGCGCCGACCGCGCCTGCATCCCGCAACCGAACTTTGTAGTCGAGGGCTATTAAAATCGCGTTATGTGCGGTGATTGTGCATCGCCATCAAGCTGCAATCTCCTCACGCGCGGTAGTACCGAGACACAGAGACACAAAATGTGCGTTTCAAAAGAGTCTGAGACGCGACGTTAACCCTATCAGGGCGTTCAGGTCGAATATTCGAGAAAACCTCCAGCCGTTTTACGGCCATGGCTATTACAAGACCGTCCCGATACTCCACAAAATCCAACTGTGGTTTGCCGACCCGACGCGCCGCCCTGATTGGCGCGCGTACGCAAATGAAAGGATAGACCGATAAGCCACGCTGTGACCGGCGGCGCTGTTATCGCGCCTATCAAGACGCGCCCGTCAAATCCATTAATTCCTCGTTATTCATTGCCTGCCACGGTCGCGGCGAGCGAGTCACCGTCATGCATGCCCCCGTCGGAACGCTTGCCAATAATAGGCAAATCGCCCAAGCGCCGCGCGAACGGCTTATTTCGATCCGCTATTCGCTGCTGCGCTTTGCCACCGCGGGTAGCGCAGTCGCAATGGGTCTTATCCAGACATTCGTCTTCGCGCGCCTCCTCACCCCGGAGCGGTTTTCAATCTTTATCGTAGTTGGAGCAATCGGCTACACGCTGTGGCTAGCCGACCTCGGGCTCGCAAATATCGTGTTCGTAAACCTGCGCAGCCCTTATCTGGCGGGCGGCAAGAACGAGCAGGCTGCCCGCCAGGCGACTGCTGTCATCTTGTTCTATGCAATGCTGGCGGGTGCCGCAGCGCTTGTTTGCTTCGCTGTTACGCTCGCACAGCCTTTCTCGACGCTCCGTGGCGCGTTCGAGCTGGCGCTGTTCCTTCTCTACATCACACTCAATCTCGCATGGTCTTCACTGCGCAGCATCAGCATCGCGATCGACCTATTCCTCTTCTACGAAAGGCTCGAGCTTGCTCGCCGCATCGTCAACATTGCAACGATGCTTGCAATGCTCGTCAATCTACCGCTCATCGCCTTTCTGATCGGCTCCAACATTCTGTGGGGCGTGCTGTTCGCCGTCGCGACGAGCAAGCTCGTGCAACGCGGCGCCCTGGCGCCGCGCCTGAGCGGCGTTCTGCGCGAGTTCGTGTCGTTCTTAAGATTGAACCGACGTTCGATAGCTCGCAGCGCGACCGGTGCCTTAAGCGGCGTGTTCATTGTGACCTTTCCCTATTACGTCGTGCCGATCTGGTTCGGTCTCGGCGCGGCGCCGATCATCCTGGAAGTGACGTTTCGTATCTTTCGCGGCGCGTGCGTCATCTTTGCGGCCATTTGCGATCTCGCAATTCCCGGACAGACGCGCGCCCTCGCCGCGCGCGACGTTGACCGCCTGGTGCGAACGACGCTGCTGGTGGCGGGACTCTGTTGCGGGCTCGCCGTGATTGCGTGCGCATTGCTCATTTTCGCCGCCGGCCCGCTGTTTACGTTCCTGCTGCGATCGGCCGCAACTGTTCCGCACGCAGTCGTGCCAATTCTTGTCGTTTTGCTGCTGGTCAGCGTCCTGCAAATCGTGTCGGAGACCTTGCTGCAATTCACGGGCTTCTTCCGAAGTCTGGCGTATAACGGCGCCGCTGTCGCCATCGCGATGCTCGTGGCGACACTGGGCACCTTCGCGGCCGGCTTCGACCTGGTCGGTTTCCTTGCCGTCTACGCTGCGGTTTACGCGCTGGGAGCGGTAACTTTGACAATCGCGGCGGTGTACGGGCCGATCCGCGCGGCGGTGGTTGAGCCGGATGAGGGGCGGCCGATTAACGGAATCCTCAGAGCAATCCGCAACGCACGGCGATCGCCAGCATCCACACCAGTCCCGTAAGGCAGAGCGCGCAAAACACCGCCGCCGAGCCAAAATCCTTGATGCGGCGGATATCGTTGTGCTGCTCGCGCGTGACATGATCGGCGAGTTTCTCCATCCCCGTGTTGAGGAATTCAACGGCCAGCATGAAGAGGACCGCGCCGATCATGGCGGCATACCACGCGGCGCTTGGCGCCAAAACGAATGCCAACGCCACGGCGACGACGAAAAGCACGGCTTCATCGCGCAGCGCCGGCTCGGTCTTGATGCCGTCGCGGAGCCCGCGCAGCGAATTTTTAGTCGCGCTGAAAAGCCGCTTCAAGGTTTATCCGATGAATCAGATAGTCGGCAGGAGACTTTGGCCACTTTAGATTGATGATTTGCAAATGGCGAGCGCATGTTGCGACCCAGGTTGCCGGCCATTATAGTCGCCACCGTTTTCGGAGCGTAGCGCAGCCCGGTTAGCGCACCAGTCTGGGGGACTGGGGGTCCCGAGTTCAAATCTCGGCGCTCCGACCAAAAATCCGAGCCCAAAGCCGCCGGCTACCCCACAACAACAACACCTGCATCATCCTGCTTGGCCGACCGAGAGAAGAAGAATCCGTCACGTCAGATCGAATGCGCCCGAGCGCGGAAACGCGGCAGGTGATGCGGGCATTCGTCAAGGCCGCTACAGAACGCGATCGTTAGGCTTGCCGTTCGGTCTTTCACCATGTTGGCGGCGATCTCCAATGCCGCGTCGGAAATCTCCTCGTCGAAAACGTCCTGATCTTTCACGTCGAGACAGTTGGTGGAAGTATTCATGGCGCCTACCCTCGAGACAGTAGAGCGCACCACATCCTGTAGTTGCGGTCAAGAAGGCTCGATCGCGCACAAGACTACGATAGCGCCGTCAGCAGTCCGTCTGCTGCGCGATCGCGAGCGGACTTGAGTTTCAATTACGAGGGAGCGCGCCATCGATGACGCGGCGGCAGGCAACGAGCTCGTCGAGCGCGGATTGCAGCTTGCGCCGGTTCTCGATGTCCGCGAGACGCCGCGTCGGCGGCTCAGGCGCCGACGCGGATTCCAATTTCGGCCCGGGCCGTCCACGAGTGAGGCCGAACAGATTCGGCTCCAACCGCTCGTCGGTCGATTCCGACCCGAGGCCCTCCCCCGCCCGGTCTTCCTCCAGTTGCGGCGGCGGCGGTTCGGCGTCCGTGCGCCAGACGTTCTGCACGAAAGCCGCGCCCTGCTCGCGTAGGATTCGCTGGACGCCGCGAATGGTATAACCCTCACCGTAGAGCAGGTAGCGCACGCCGCGTAGGAGATCGACGTCGTCGGGCCGGTAATAGCGCCTGCCGCCGCCGCGCTTCATCGGGCGGATCTGCGGGAATCGACTCTCCCAAAAACGCAGCACATGCTGCGGCACGTCGATTTCGTCAGCAACTTCGCTGATGGTGCGGAACGCGTCCGGCGCCTTTTCCAATGCAACCCCCGCGATGCGATCTAGGCGTGATCTCTTCCGACACCCGGCAGCGCCAGTCGGCGTTACGACGCTTCGCCGCTATTTCCCGAATTGATGCGCTGCTTGAGAATAGCGGAAGGTTTGAACACCATGACCCGGCGCGGCGAGATCGGAACCTCTTTGCCGGTTTTCGGATTACGGCCGATGCGCTGGCCCTTCTTGCGCACGACAAATGAACCGAACGACGACAGCTTCACCGTTTCGCCGCGTTCGAGGCAGTCAGTGATTTCCTTGAGCACCAACTCTACCAGAGTCGCGGATTCCGTGCGCGACAGTCCAACCTTCTGATAGACCGCCTCACACAAATCCGCACGTGTGACCGTCTTTCCCGCCATCGCCAGCCCCGAGCACGGCGATCGATCAATCGTCGATCAAGATATCGTGCTGAATTATCAACGATATTAGCTTCTGGCTAGACGAGTCAACGGGGCATTGCAGTAGTTTCAGGGGCTACCAGCGCACCAGCGCCGCGCCCCAGGTGAAGCCGCCGCCCATCGCTTCGAACAGCAGCAGATCGCCACGTTTGATGCGCCGGTCGGCGACCGCATCGGCAAGCGCGAGCGGGATGGAGGCCGCCGAGGTGTTACCGTGGCGGTCGACCGTGGTGACGATTTTCCCCGGTGCAATTCCGAGTTTGTGGGCCGAACCGTCGATGATGCGCTTGTTCGCCTGGTGCGGGATGAACCAATCGACGTCGGCGGCGGTATAACCGGTGAGCTTAAACGCATCCTCGACGACGTCCGTAATCATCGCCACCGCATGACGGAACACTTCGCGGCCTTCCATGCGCAAATGGCCGACTGTGCCGGTCGACGACGGACCGCCGTCCACATACAGTTTCGACTTATAGCGGCCATCGGAGCGCAGCCGAACGGTGAGAACCCCGCGATCCTCCCGCGTACCCGGCTGCGGTTGCGCATCCAGCACCACGGCGCCGGCGCCATCCCCGAACAACACGCAGGTCCCCCGATCGGTCCAATCGAGGATACGCGAAAAGGTCTCCGACCCGATCACCAGCGCGCGCTTGAACGCGCCGGAATTAAGCAGAGCGTCGGCGGTCGCCAAGCCATAGACGAAGCCGGAGCACACCGCCTGCAGATCGAAGGCGGCGCCGTGGGTAATGCCGAGCTCGGCCTGCACCGAAACGGCGCTCGCGGGAAAGGTGTTGTCCGGCGTCGAAGTCGCCAACACGATCAGATCGATGGACTGCGCGTCGACCCGCGCATGCGCCAGCGCGGCCTGCGCCGCGCGCACGGCCATATGCGAGGTCAGCTCGCCCGGCGCGGCAATGCGGCGCTCGTGGATGCCGGTGCGCTGAACGATCCAGTCGTCCGTCGTATCGATTTTGCGGGCAAGATCTTCATTGGTGAGGACCTGGCTGGGCAGATAGCTACCGCAGCCGAGCATGACCGAGCGCTGGACTGTCAAGAGGCGGCTCCGCCAAGAACCTTGTTGTCAAGAACTTGGCTCCGCGGCGCTTGCGGCTTACCGGGTCGCCCCAGCGCGGCCCTGATTTTTGCCAACAGCTCGTCTCGCACCACCCCATGGCCGAGTTCGATCGCCGCGGCAAAACCTTCGGCATCGGCACCGCCGTGACTTTTGATGACGATGCCGTTGAGGCCGAGAAAAACGCCGCCGTTGGCCCGGCGCGGATCCATGCGCTCGCGCAATTGCCGGAATGCCGGACGCGCGAAGAAGTAACCAATGCGCGCACTCAGCGAACTGCTCATCGCGCCCTTGAGATATTCGCCGAGCTGGCGCGCGGTGCCCTCGGCGGTCTTGAGCGCGATATTGCCGGCAAAGCCTTCGGTGACGACGACGTCGACCTTGCCGCGGCCGATATCGTCGCCTTCGACGAAGCCGCGGTACTCGAGATCGGGTAGGCCCTCTTCACGAAGGATACGGCCGGCTTCGCGCACCGGTTCGAGACCCTTGGCCTCCTCCACGCCGATGTTGAGCAGTCCCACAGTCGGCCGAGGCAGGCCGAATAGAATCCGCGCGGTGGCCGCCCCCATGACCGCGAGATCGACCAAATGCTTGGCATCCGCGCCAATCGAGGCGCCGACGTCGAGCACGATCGACTCCCCGCGCAATGTCGGCCACAGCGCAGCGATAGCCGGCCGCTCGATACCGGGCAGCGTCTTGAGATCGAATTTCGACATCGCCATGAGCGCGCCGGTATTGCCGGCCGACACCACCATGTCGGCCTCGCCCTTCTTGACGGCATCGATCGCCAGCCACATCGACGATTTCCAGCGGCCGTAACGCAGAGCCTGGCTCGGCTTGTCTTCCATTCGCACCGCGATGTCGGTGTGAACGAGGCGCGAAACGGCTTTGAGCGTCGCTCTGGCGTCGATCAGCGGCGCAATCAGCGAGGCATTGCCGAAAAATAGGAACTCGCATTCGGGATGGCGTTGCAACGCCAATTCCGCTCCGGCCACGACCACGGTGGGGCCGTGGTCTCCTCCCATCGCATCGAGAGCAATGCGGACCCTGTCCGACATTCAATGACCTAGGTCCGGAAGGTGGGAATGCAACACCAGGCTGAGAATAGCGGTTTTACGCTCCGATTTGAAGCACCCAGCCTAATCCTTGGCCAGCTTGGCAAGGCCGGCAAACGGGCCGCCGTGCGGCTCGCGAACCTGCGGCGGCTCGAAAACTGCGCCCGGTTTGCGCGGATAGGGATCAAGCCCAAGGATCAGGAACTCCGTGGCGAGCGCGCCTAAATCGACCACCCCATCGATCAGCGGTTCCGGATCGTTCCATTTCACGTCACGCGGCTCGGATCCGGCTTCGCCATCCTGGCGCGCGGGAATTCGCCGCGGGACGAATACAAGGTCAATCGCCTCCTCAACCTCATTAGCAAGCGGCTCGAGCGTCACCACGCAGTTTTGCCCAACTGTCGCCGACACGCGCCCCGCGACGTGCAGACCGCCCGCCCCGCCCCGGGTCACGTCGAAGCTCGCTTCAAGCCGCGGCAAATCGCGCAGGCCGGCGACCCGCGCCACCGCCGCGCGCACGCCCGTGTCGGCGACAAGATCGAAATGCTGGCCCGTCTCAGCAATGTCATCCACCGCAACGGGAACCTGCCAAGGCGCCGCAGGGGATTTCTCGGATTTGGGTTCAGGCATGACCGATAGCTTCAGCGATAGAATCGGGCTGTGGAAAGACGACCTCGCCGCGCAATAGCGCACTGTCCTCCTGGCCTTCGAATTGGCGCCGCGCGGCGCGCACATAACGGGCAAGCCGATCCGCCCCGCGGTCGACATCCGCACCTTGAAAGATATTGCGTTGAAGCGCCTTCTCAAGCTCCCGCTCATCTGCCGCGGCAAAAGCGGCGAGATAGGCCGACTGCCGTCCATAAAAGGCTTCGCCGAACCGGCGCATTCGCTTCGGCACCGCGAGGTCGCCGACCCCCATCTCGCGAAGGTTGCCGTCGAGGTCGCGGCAAAACACGTCGAAAAGCCGTTGCCCGATCCCCCGCCCGGCGCCGTTGTCGCAGCCGAGCCGGTCGATCAGCAGCACCAGATGAAGCACAATCAGATCGAAGCGGCCCTCGACCGTGTCCGGCACTCCATAGCCGCCGTAAAAGGCGGGCAACCGGGCTTGCGCCACGATCGCGCCATAGAGCTCGTCGATGCTGCGATCCTGGGAGTTGGGTCGAAAGAGCCGCCAAATCATATGGTTAACCGAGGTCGTTACGACCGGCTCAGGGGCGGCCGATTGCCAATCTTGAGCTTTGGGCGTACGGCACGCGGCGCCCGGGCGCAATTAGGGACGAGGATGTGGGGCAATTTTGCGTGTAGTCCAAGCCGGCCGGTGGCCGCGGCTTGCGCCATTGTTCTCGCGCTTGCGCTCGTCGGCTGCAGCGGCGAAACGTTCCAGCGCGGTTACGTGCTGCCCGAAGGCGCACTCGAGCAGATTCCGCTCGGCGCCTCGCAGGAGCAGGTCCTGCTCGTCCTCGGCACGCCGTCGACGGTGGCGACAGTCAGCGGCGAAGCGTTCTACTACATCTCGCAGAAAGCCGACCGCCCGGTCTCGTTCATGCAAGCCGAGGTGACGGATCAGCGCGTGATCGCCGTCTATTTCGATAGGAACAGGAAAGTTCGACGGGTGGCGGAATACGGCCTCAAGGACGGTCATGTGTTCGACTTTGTCAGCCAAACGACCCCCACCGGCGGCAACGACCTCAGCGTGATCACTACGATCATCCACAATATCCAGGGTAAGGGCACCTAAGCCCTCGTCGCACGCGTTCGACGGTTCGCCGGCGAGTTCGCCCGCCGTTCTAGTGCGCCAGGAACCTAGTGCGCCAGGACCGCGAGCAGTAACAGCGCCACGATATTGGTGATTTTGATCATCGGATTGACCGCCGGGCCCGCCGTATCCTTGTAGGGATCACCCACCGTGTCACCGGTCACGGCCGCCTTATGGGCGTCCGAGCCTTTGCCGCCGTAATGGCCGTCCTCGATATATTTCTTGGCATTATCCCAGGCGCCGCCGCCCGACGTCATCGAGATGGCGACGAACAGACCGGTGACGATGACGCCGAGCAACATTGCGCCCAGCGCCGAGAACGCCGCCGATTTGCCCTGCGGACCGCCGCCGGCAATGAAGTAGATGACGAAATAGACGACGATCGGGGAGAGCACCGGTAGGAGCGACGGCACGATCATTTCCTTGATCGCCGCCTTGGTCAGCATGTCGACGGCGCGGCCGTAGTCCGGCTTGTCTGTGCCCTTCATGATGCCCGGCCGCTCGCGGAACTGACGCCGCACTTCCTCGACGATCGAGGCGGCGGCGCGGCCGACCGCGGTCATGCCCATTGCAGCAAACAGATACGGCAACAGCCCGCCGAACAGGAGGCCCGCGACTACGTACGGATTGTTCAGTGAAAAATCCGGCGCGACGCCCTGGAAGTACGGATGCTGGCTCGCTCCGGCGACGAAGAATTTCAGGTCTTCGTTGTAGGCCGCGAACAGCACCAAGGCGCCGAGCCCGGCCGAGCCGATGGCATAGCCCTTGGTCACCGCTTTGGTGGTGTTGCCGACGGCATCGAGCGCATCGGTCGACTTGCGCACCTCTTTCGGCAGTCCGGCCATTTCGGCAATGCCGCCGGCATTGTCGGTCACCGGGCCGAACGCATCGAGCGCGACGACGATACCGGCAAGCGCCAGCATGGTCGTCACCGCGATGGCGATGCCGAACAGGCCCGCGAGATTATAGCTGGTCAGGATGCCGGCGATGATGACCAGCGCCGGCAGCGCGGTGGCTTCCAGCGATATCGCGAGACCTTGGATGACATTGGTGCCGTGACCGGTCACCGAGGCCCGCGCGATCGATTGCACCGGGCGATAATTGGTGCCGGTGTAATACTCGGTGATCCAGATAATCAGGCCGGTCACCGCGAGACCGACAATTCCGCAGACGAACAGAGTTTGGCCCGAATAATCGGTGCCCGGGAGCGGACCGAAGCCGATCAGCGCGTAGATGACGCCGGCAATACCGATGAGCGAAAGCACCGCCGTCGCGAGCATGCCCTTATAGAGCGCGCCCATGATCGATTGACTGGGACCCAGCTTCACGAAGAGCGTGCCGATGATCGAGGTGATGATGCAGACGCCGCCGATCGAAAGCGGCAGCGTCATCATCCGCGACAAGAGGTCGCCGCCGGCGCCTCTGAAGAAGATCGCGGCCAGAACCATGGTCGCCACCGTGGTCACCACGTAAGTCTCGAACAGATCGGCCGCCATGCCGGCGCAGTCGCCGACATTGTCGCCGACATTGTCGGCAATCGTGGCGGGATTGCGCGGATCGTCCTCCGGAATGCCGGCCTCGACCTTGCCGACCAGATCGCCGCCGACGTCGGCGCCCTTGGTGAAAATGCCGCCGCCAAGCCGCGCGAAGATCGAGATCAGCGAGGCGCCGAAACCGAGCGCGACGAGCGCGTCGATCACCTCGCGGTCATTCGGCGCCATATGCAGCGTGCCGGTGAGGAAGCCGAAATAGAGCGTCACGCCGAGGAGCGCCAAGCCCGCGACCAGCATGCCGGTGATGGCGCCGGCGCGGAATGCGATTTCAAGCCCGGCGGCGAGCGAGGAGATCGCGGCCTGCGCGGTGCGCACATTGGCGCGCACCGAGACGTTCATGCCGATGAAGCCGGCCGAGCCGGACAGGACGGCGCCGACCGCAAAGCCGACGGCAACGAGCCAGCCGAGGAGATAGCCGACGATGAGAAAGATCACGATGCCGACGAGCGCAATGGTTGAGTATTGCCGCTTGAGATAGGCCTGCGCGCCCTCGCGTATCGCAGCCGCTATCTCCTGCATCTTTTCGCTGCCGGCATCGGCCGCCATCACCGAGCGCGTGGCCCAGATGGCGTAGGCGATCGCCAAGACGCCGCAAGCGACGATGAGCCACAAAGTTTCCATTGAATATCCCCGGTCTAATGAGAGGGCCGAACGTCGAGCCGGCCCGGAAGGAAGGACGCCTCGCATACAATGGACAGGTGTGAGGTGCAAATTCCGCGCGGAGATTGCACAAAATGCCCTGCCACGCAACGGCGGCGGGCCGGCTTTTCCGGCGTTTACCCCTTTCGCTCGACGCCGGTCCCGCGCTCCGCCCGCGGCCGGTATGGCAGGTTCGACAGATCGTCGATGCGGGCCCACTCATTCCGCAGCGTCTTCGGTACTACCTTCTTGAGGCGCCAAACCCTCTTCCGGCAGGCCTCAGGCTCGTCGCTGCAGCACATGCGGTGCCGGCGGCAGCGCTTATCGGTGCAGGACCGAAACGATCCCAACAGGTCGGCTTGCGCGCGCCAGACCCACCGAATGCGCTGGCGGAACGGAATCGCCAGCCACTCTTCGAGCGTCCGCCGGCCGGGAAAGCTGCGTTTGCCGATGTGCATGGGATTCTCCTTCCGTATTCCGTCACCCTGAGATGCGAGCGGAACGAGCCTCGAAGGGCGACGGCCCGGGCGCTTCAGCCTTCGCCCTTCGAGGGCCGCTACGCGGCCACCTCAGGATGACGGATAACAGTCAAGCTTCCTCGTTCTCGCGATGCGACTTCGCATCCGAGTGTTGCCACGCCACTGTAAGAAAGCCCTTCCAACGGCCTCCCCAACAAAGAAGGGAGGCGGAGCGCCGATAGACGCTTCCGAACCGGAGTCCGCCACAGCCGATCTGCGCAACGTTGCGCAAACCGTCTGCCGCGCGGCGCGCGCCGTTTCCGGCACGCTCGCCTTTCGGCGCTCCACCGCGATTATGCGCCGAGGGTCTTACCTCGACTCGGCTCCGGGCCGCGCTTCCTGGAACCACCGGATCCGAACGGGAGTACCCTCTCCGGCACCAGTGCAGCGAGCACCTCGCAGTCCGATCACGCGCCGGACGGGACGATGCCCAGAACCGCCCGGATGAAGGTTACAAGCCCCATCCGGGAACCGCACCCGCTCCATCGATCGGCTGTCACCGGTCGACGTCCCTTCGATGAGCGAGCTTTGATTCGCAGTATGTAACGGAACTGGGGACCAATGTCAAGAGCCGGTCACACAATAAGAGACCGCCGCCTGCGCGCACGATGACTGAACCCAGTGAGCACTCCGGCGCCGCCCTGATTTTACGTCCGTTTTCAGGGCATAACGAACGTGGCCGGACCTACTGTCGGGCCGCCCCGGTCGCGAATGACCTAGGCTGTGTGAAAACGCGCGCGCGAGAGGAAGGCGCAGAATTGTTTTCTCTATTGTCTTCTCTCAACAGCGGTCGCCAATGTTGTTGTTTTTCAAATTGACGAAATCGAGACGGAATTTCTATCCGCAAATTCGATTTCGGAGTTTTCACAC
>Ga0210394_10006204_pt1 | contig 13030 bp, 8 predicted proteins | sample IncBWC12MmetaG_FD_160121 | JGI IMG/M metagenome (GOLD analysis project Ga0210394, IMG submission 160121) | Forest soil microbial communities from Barre Woods Harvard Forest LTER site, Petersham, Massachusetts, United States - Inc-BW-C-12-M | ecosystem: Environmental > Terrestrial > Soil >...
CAAATCCAGCCTCGCGTTCGACACCGTGTATGCCGAAGGGCAGCGGCGTTACATCGAATCGCTTTCGGCATACGCGCGCCAATTTCTGGAGCGCATCGAGAAGCCGGACGTGGACGAGATCACGGGCATAGCTCCGGCCATTTCGATTCGTCAGAAAAATTCGACGCGCAATCCCCGCTCGACCGTCGCAACTGCCACGGAAATTTACGACTATCTGCGGCTCCTCTATGCGCGCGTCGGCCATACCTTTTGCCTTCGCTGTGGAGAGGAAGTCCGCAAGGACACGCTCGATGAAATCGCGGCCCGCGTGCTGGCGCTGCCCGAAGGACGCCGGTTCTACGTTTTGCACGAATTGAAACTCACTCCCGATGTCCCGGCAACGCCGGCGCCACGCCAGCGAAAGCCCGCGCGCCCTACCGCCGAAACGATTCGCGAGGTACTCGTAAACTTACAGAAGCGCGGCTTCAGCCGGCTCTATCAATCGGGCCGCGTATACGAGTTCTCTTCACCCGAAGATCTGCTCGATCTCGACTTTTCGAAGCCCGTTTATGTCCTGGTGGACCGGCTCGTGCTTTCGTCAGAGATTCGCTCGCGCCTCATGGACTCGATCGAAATCTGCTATCGCGAGGGCCGCGGCGAAGCCATCCTCGAATTCGTTCCCGATTCGCCGGAAGTCTCCGCTGACCGCCTCGTCTTCAACGAGCGATTCAACTGTAAGAAGTGCGGCGCTTCGTATCAGGAACCGGAACCGCGTCTTTTCTCGTTTAACAATCCCTATGGCGCATGCCCGCGTTGCCAGGGATTCGGCAACACGATCGATTTTGATTTGGATCGCGTGATTCCAGACAAGAGCAAGTCGCTCGCGGAAGGCGCCGTCGAGCCCTGGACGAAGCCTCGCTACCGTCAAATCACCTTGGAAATGCGCCGCTTCGCTCGCGCACAAGGCATACCGCTCGATGTTCCTTACCGGGAGCTGAATTCCGCGCAACGCCAAGCGATTCTCGAAGGTGATTCAAAAGAGGGCTTCCCGGGTATCAAGGGTTTCTTCTCATGGCTCGAACGCAAAAAATACAAGCTGCACGTGCGCGTGTTCCTGAGCCGGTACCGCGGCTACGCCACCTGCCCCGACTGCCAGGGCACTCGTCTGCGCGCGGAAGCCCGCGCGGTGAAAATCGCAGGCCGCGCCATCACAGAAGTCTGTCAGATGACGGTAAAGGAGGCGCGGCCCTTTTTCGGGAGCCTGGTGCTCGGTCCGGCCGATACCGTTGTCGCCGACAAAGTGCTCGAAGAGATTCAGCAGCGCCTGCGTTTCCTCGATGAAGTCGGCCTCGACTACCTTTCGCTCGATCGTCTAACGTCCACGCTTTCCGGCGGCGAGGCGCAACGCATCCAGCTTGCCACTTCGCTCGGCTCACATTTGGTCGGCGCACTCTACGTGCTCGACGAGCCGTCCATCGGCCTTCATCCGCGCGATACCCACCGGCTGATCGAAATCCTCAAGGGCCTGCGCGATCTGGGCAACACGCTCCTCGTCGTCGAGCACGATCCCGACACAATGTTCGCCGCCGATAAAATCCTCGACCTCGGCCCCGGCGCGGGCGAACACGGCGGCAAAATTATGTTCGCCGGCACCATGAAGCAACTGCTCGCCGATCCGCAATCACTCACGGGCCGGTATCTTCGCGGTGACTTGCGCATTGCCGTTCCGGCCCGCCGGCGCAAACCGCAGGGAAAGTTTCTGAAAATTACCAGCGCGCGGAGCCACAATCTTCAGGGCGTCGATGTTTCCATTCCGCTCGGCGTGCTAGTCGCCATCACCGGTGTCTCCGGCTCGGGCAAATCCACGCTCGTTTACGACGTGCTTTACAAAGCGATTCAGTCCAAGCGCACCGGGGGTAACTGGCAGGAATTCTGCGCGCGGATCGAGGGAGATTCGGCGCTTGAAGCGATCGAGATGGTGGACCAATCGCCCATCGGCCGTACTCCGCGGTCCAATCCCGCCACGTACCTTAAAGCCTTCGATCCTATCCGCGAAGTTTTCGCTTCCACTCCCGCAGCGAAAAAGCGCGGCCTCGGTCCCGGACATTTCTCGTTCAACATTCCCGGTGGGCGTTGCGAGGCCTGCCAGGGCGACGGCACGGTCACCGTGGAGATGCGTTTTCTCGCGGACGTCGAACTCGTTTGCGAAGAATGCCGCGGCACGCGCTACAAAAGCAGCGTCCTCGAAGTGCGCTACAAGGAAAAGAGCATCCACGATGTACTGCAGATGACCGTCCGCGAAGCGCTCGCCTTTTTCGCGCCTTTCCCCAAAGTTATTACCCGGCTGCGCGTCCTCGAAGAAGTGGGCCTCGGCTACCTTCGGCTCGGACAATCCGGCACCACCCTTTCAGGAGGCGAGGCGCAACGCTTGAAACTCGCCGCGCATCTTACGCGGCAGGAGAACGCGGGAATTCTCTATATCTTCGACGAGCCGACAACGGGCCTGCACTTCGACGATATCCAGAAGCTCCTGACCGCTTTCCGCAAACTGATCGAAGGCGGCGCTTCCGTGCTGATCATCGAGCACAATCTCGACGTCATCAAATCGGCGGATTGGGTGATCGATCTCGGACCCGAAGGCGGCGATGCCGGCGGTCGCGTGGTGGCGGCGGGAACGCCGGAGCAAGTGGCGCGCAACTCACAATCGCATACCGGGAAATTTCTCGCCCGGTCGCTTCAATTGCGGAACGGCGCAAATCACGGCGACCCAGCTTCGCACGCGGGACCGAACGGTTCGTAATAGAATTAACTCGGCGAATGACCATCTATCCTAAGTCGCTGGCTGGGGCATGCTGCATCCTTTCGTTCCTCGTGGGCTCCTCAGGTGCTCTTGCGCAGGCCACCGTCACTCGAACCCATATTCCCGCGCCGAAAGATCCTGCCAACGCCTCCCTCGCCGCCGCGCAGGAAGCAATGGAAAGGAAAGACTACGCAGCCGCCGTCACCGGCTTGCAGGACTATCTCGCAAAGGAACCGCGTGACGCCGCCGCACATTTCCAGTTGGGCTATGCCTACACAGCTTTGCGCCGTTCTGACGACGCCAAGGCTGAATACGAAAAGGCCGTTGCGCTGAAGCCCGACATGCCGGAAGCCCAGCTAAATCTGGGAATCACGCTTCTCGACGCAAATCCGCAAGCGGCAGTCTCGCCTCTTCAGAAAGCCGCCGACCTCATGCCCGCGCAAGCGCGCCCCAAATTCCTGCTGGGCATGGCCTTCGAGCGCGCCAACAAACTCGCGTCCGCCATCGAGCAATATCAGGCCGCCGAAAAAATAGACGATAAGGATTTCGCGGTCCGATTCGCCCTGGGCCGCGCGCTGCTGGGGTCCGAACGCGCCTCCGATGCCGAACCGGAATTCCGCGCCGCGCTCGAACTGCGTTCCGATTACGCGCCCGCGCACCTCGGCCTCGCGCAAAGTCTTTTCGAACAGAAGAAGCCCGAAGCAGCCGCAGCGGAGTACGCCGTCTACTTGCAGCTTCAGCCGGACGACAATGCCGCGCGCATGGAGCGCGCGTCGGTTCTCGCCGACGCCGGCAAGAATGACGATGCTCTCGCCGAGCTCGACCGCGCCGCTGCAACAGGTCCCGAGGGGCTTCGCGCGCTTAAATTGCGCTCCTTCATCGATTTCCAAAAGAAGCGCTACGACGACGCCATTCCCGCCCTTCAGAAAGCGGCGGCTCTCGCGCCCCAGGACCCAGACATCCCCGCGCGTCTTGGCCACGTCTATCTTGAGAAGAAGGATTATCCCAATGCGGTGCAACAGTTGATTGTCGCGCTCAAGATGAATCCGGATTCGAACGACGTGCTTGGCGATCTCGTCACCGCCCAGTATTTAGGGAAGAACTATCGCGCGGCTCTCCAGGGCCTCGACGTGATGTCGCATCGGGAACCCCTTCCGGTCGGCAGCTGGTTCGTTCGCGCCACTTGTTACGATAAACTGGGCCAATTATTCGATGCACTCGATGCGTATCAAAAATTTCTTCAGTTGAACAAGGACTTGAACAGCGACATGTATTTCGAAGCCTCCGCGCGCGCCCGCACTCTGGCCCGCGAATTAAAGGATAAGAAAAGATAGGCCGTGTCCGGCACGCTGCGCATCATCGAACTTTCGCTGATTCTGGCGCTCAGTCTGGAGTATCTTCCTCAGGATCGCCTCTCTACCTTCCGCTCGCGTATGGCGAACGATCCGGACCCGGTACACAAGGCGAAACTCATGAAGGATCTCGGTGAGGCGGAATTTCAGGAAATACAGAAAGATCTCGCAGCCGGAAACGGCCCGGATGCCGTCGCCGTGCTCGAGAAGTATCAGGCCGAGGCGCAGGGCTGCGTCAAAGATTTGGACGCGAAAAAGATCGACGCGGAGCAGCACCCCAACGGTTTCAAGCAGCTTCAGGTGTCCATCCGTCAATCACTTCGTAGGCTCGACGATATTCTCCCGAGCCTCACGGCGGACGAGCAAAAGCCGTTTCTCCAAGTCCGTAAGGAACTCGAACATTTGGATCGGCACTTGATTCGTGAACTTTTTCCTCGGCAGCCTGGCGCAGAGGCTTCCGCGCCCAAGCCGAAAAACTAGAAGAAGCACTGGAAATCGACATGCACAGCACTTATTTCAAAAACGCTAAACTCGCATCGATCGCGCCGTTAGCTCTCGCGGCTCTTTTCGGTTTTTCGAGTCCCGTTCGTTCGGCCATGCATCCTCTCGCCCCGCAACACGGCAAAAAGGATTACCTCACTGAGGCCGAAGCCGACAAAATCCGCGACGCCGAAACGCAATCCGAGCGCATCAAGATTTACATTTCCTTTGCGGAAGACAAACTCAAGAAATTTCAATATGAGCTCGACCGCAAAACCCCCGAGCGCCGCCGCAGCGATGTCCTAAACGGCTTGCTGAACGGTTACTCTGGCTGCGTCGACGACGCCGCCGATCAGATTGCCGTCGCCCAGGAAAAGCAAACGGACATCCACTCCGCGTTGAAAATCATGATAGCGAAAAGCAAGGAATTTACGGAAATCCTCGACAAGCTCGAACAGGGCGGCCCCGAATTCGGCCTTTACAAAGACACTCTCGACGACGCCGTCGAAGGCACAAAAGATGCTCTCGCCGAGGCCGAGAAAGCCGAGAAGGAAATGGCGCCCGCTCCCGTGCGGAGAAAACCTTGAAGCGTTCAGACGCTCCCGTTCGCCTTTTTCCCGGCGGCGAGCGGCTCTTTCATCGCATCTATACTCGCCTCGGATGTCAGGGCCGTCCTCCGCACTTCGTCGTCGAATATCATCCCTACGCCGACTTGACCCACACCATCCGCATCCGCCAGGACGTGGCGTACGTCCGGCTTTCCGACCTTCTTCGCGATGCGCCGCTCGCAATCGTTGAAGCCGCCGCCGCGATTCTGCTTGGCCGCCTTTATCGCCGCCGTCCGCCCCGGGAATTGCTTGAACTCTACCGCGAGTTCTCTTACGCCGGCTCGACGCGACGCCGTCTGCTGGCCCTACGCCAACGCCGCGCCCGCCGCAGCGAGCATCGCCCGGCTGGCGCGCATCACGACCTCGAACCGATGTTTGCGACTCTGAATCGGCAATATTTTGGCGGTGCGCTCGTAAAACCGCGCCTCGGCTGGAGCACTCGCGTCTGGCGAAGCCAGCTCGGTTGCTTCGATCCCGCGCTGGAACAAATCGTCATCAATCGGCAGCTCGACGGTCCCGGCGTTCCCGGCTACGTCGTAGGCTACGTCCTCTACCACGAGATGCTTCATTTGAAGCATCCTGCAAAGTTCGCGCGTTGCCGCCGCGAATCGCATTCCCCGCGGTTTCGCAAGGAAGAAAAAAAGTACGCGCACTATAAACGGGCGATGAAATTCCTCGGCCACTTCCCTGCTCGCTAACCGCTGCCTGCTTGCGTTTATCCTTTGGTGAGTTTTTCCAGTCGCTTGCGAACTCTATTTGAATCGGGGCCTTGCGGAAGAATTTGCAGGAATTCCTTGTAGTAACGAATCGCTTGCGCGGTGTCGCCTTTTTTCTCGTAGATTTCCCCGAGCAGCATCCGCGGCTCCGCGAAATTTGGCTTCAGAGTAATGGCGTGCTTGAAGCGATCGATCGCCGCGTCCGAATCTCCCTTGTGCATGTAAAACTTCCCAACCTCCATGTCCTGCGCGGCGTGGAACGGGTCGTAGTTCGCATCGGTCGCGCCCGATGGCGAACTTGACGAAGCCGCATCCTTCGCGGGCTTTTTGGGAGAAGGATCAGGAGCGGGCTCGGGAGCCGCCTTCGCCGGTTGCCTATCCGGCGGTCGCGAGCCTGACGGTTGCGAATCCGACGGCTGCGGTTCCCGAGCTTGCTGCGCGCGTGTCGCCGTGAAATGTGCCGCGCCCGCAAGGCCGAAAACTCCGTCATCGCCGGGATTTCCTCCCGGGCGGAGCTTCACCTCACGCGTAAACACAATTTCATTACCATCGATCTTGCCAGTGAATAACATGGTGCGGTCGCCGCCGTCCGGGCTGTTGCACTTGAAGGAGACCGTGTCTCTCTCGACGAAACCGTCGTAGATTTCAACGGGCCCCGTCAAATCCGTGTGCCTCTGACGGATGAAGTCCGTAGAACCTTGGCTCACCGTCCCAGTCACTTTGCCTTCGTCGACGGCGAGCGTGATGGTCCATGGAGCATAGGCCACGTCTCCCGCCTTCCATGTCCCCACAGCAGGGCTGTGTCTCACGACTAGCGGCGCGGGACGCGGTTGCTCTGCTTGCGGCTGCGGCTTGTCCGGCGCCTGTGATGAAGGCGGATCCTGCTGGTCCTGCGCCCGCGTGACGAGCGGAGCAATCACTAAGGCCATCAGCATCGCCATGAGTAATTTGGTTCGCATCTCGGTTTCTGGATGGGGTTAGATTCTGTTTGCTATCATCGAAGTTGCACCGGCGCGGCCGCATGCCCCGGCAACAACAGTTCGCATTGTAACGCTTCTACATGGACCTCCGCGAAAAAGTCGCCAATCTTCCTCAACAGCCCGGCGTCTATCTGTTCAAAGATGCCGCGGAGAAAATCCTCTATGTCGGAAAAGCGCAGTCGTTGCGAGGCCGCGTCCGCTCCTACTTCCTCGAATCCAGCTGGCAGGACGCAAAAACCGGCTCGCTTGCGCGCGAGATCGCGGATCTCGACTACATCGTTGTCGACAACGTAAAAGAAGCGCTGGCCCTCGAGAACAATCTCATCAAGCAGCACAAGCCGAAATTCAACATTCTTCTGCGCGACGACAAAACCTATCCTTACATTCGCTACACCGCTTTCGAAAAATACCCGCGCGTCTACGTTACACGCCGCCTCACCAAGGACGGCTCGATTTATTTCGGGCCTTACTTCCCCGCCAGCCTCGCCTACCGGCTCGTGCACTTGATTCACAAACACTTTCTCGTGCCTTCGTGCACGGTTGATCTCACTCGCTCGCATCCGCGTCCCTGCCTTCAGTTCTACATCCACCGCTGCCTCGGCCCTTGCGTCGCAGGGCTTGTCACCGACGATCGCTACGCGGAGGCGGCGCGCGACGTCCGCCTGTTTCTCGACGGACGCCGCAGCGATCTTTAGCGCAGCCTCGAAGAGCGCATGCACCGCGCGTCGGACGAGGAGCGCTACGAGGAGGCGGGCGGCTATCGCGACCTGATTCGCACGCTCACGGAAATGGAAGAGCGCCAGAAAATCGCCGCCGCTTCCGGCGACGACACCGACGTCCTCGCGTGGTACGCCGAGCCGCCTCAGGTGGCCGTCAATCTCTTCCACATGCGCGGCGGCCGCGTCGTCGATCGCCGCGATTTCTACTGGGAAGATCTCGAAGAGTTTCAGCCGGCCGAGTTCGTGTCGTCGCTGCTTAAGCAGCTCTATCTCGATGCCAACTACCTGCCCCGCTTGATCCACGTGCCGATTGAGTTCGAGGAGCGCGCGCTGCTCGAAGAAGTCTTGACGGAGCGCGCGGGACATCGCGTCGAGATTTGCAATCCGCAGCGCGGCAAGAAGCACGCATTTCTCGAACTGGTCGAAAAAAACGCGCAGCATTCGTTCATTCAACGATTCCGCGTATTGAAACCGAGTTCTGCCGCTATCGTTGAGGCCGTGCAATCCGCGCTCGGACTTCCCGAACCCCCCAAACGAATCGAGAGCTTCGACATTTCGCACATCCAGGGCTCGGATACAGTCGCTTCGATGGTCGTCTGGGAGTCCGGCCGCATGAAGAAGTCCGACTATCGTAAATTCATAATTCGCGGCGAAGCGTATGCCGACACGCCCGAAATGCGCGACGGAGTTCTCCGCGACGATTTCGCCAGCATGCGCGAGGCCGTCGAACGCCGCTACCGCCGTTTGCAGGAGGAACGCAAGCCTCTTCCCAGCCTGATTCTGATCGACGGCGGAATCGGCCAGCTTCACGCCGCCGCGCAAGCGCTCGAAAAACTCGAAATCATCAACCAGCCGATGGCAAGTATTGCCAAGAAAGAAGAAATTCTCTACGTCCTGGGGCGCGAGGACGATCCCATCGTGCTTGAGCGGCATTCCCCCGTTCTTCACTTGATTCAACAGATTCGCGACGAAACTCATCGCTTCGCCATCACCTTCCACCGCCAGCGCCGCAGCAAACGCCGATTGCAAACAGCCCTGACGGACATTCCAGGAGTGGGCGAACGAACCGCGCGCAAACTCCTCGAACGCTTCGGAAGCGTCGCCCGCCTGCGCCGCATGACGCTCGATGAACTCTCAGCCGAACTTCCGCGCGCTCAGGCGCAGCGCCTCTACGACGGCTTGCGCAATCCGGCTGCTCCGGAATCGCGCGCCGATTGATTGCTCTCCGCATGCTGAGGACTATTCGATTCGCAGGATTTCCAGAATGTCGAGCTGGGCAATGCGGCGGGTACCGGCCCAGATACTTGCCGAGGCTATCAGGGCGATAAACAGAATCGATGAAATTAGAGTAGCAAGATCGATGGACTTCGCCCCGTCAACGAGGCTTTCGAGAAAGCGGCCGGTGAGCATCGCGCCGGCGATTCCGAAAAACGCCCCCACCGCGACAGTCAGCAAGCCATGCCGAAGCAGTGTTCCCCGAAGCCCCACAGGCGTGGCGCCGAGCGCCAAGCGGACACCCATTTCATGTGTTCGCCGCGCAACGGCGTAGGAAACCACGCCGTAAATCCCAATCACTGCCAGCAGCAACGCAAATCCAGCAAAGAATAGCACCGCCGTGTGATAAAATTTGGGACGCGCGAGGGTGTCCGCCATGCGCTGCTCCATGGTTTTCACTCCGAATACGGGAACCTCCGCGTCCACGGATCGAATCGTGTCGCGAATGGCAGGTAGAAAATCTTCGGCCCGGCCATCCACTCGTACGACGAATGTCGAGACGAAACCCCCCGGGGAGTGGGCAGGAACGAAGATCTGATTTGAGTGCGCAGTGTCCATGGTGTCGGTCATGTAGTCCATCACTTTGACCACGCCGATAATTTTGCACGGAGGATCGCTCCCCAGAGTGACCTCGTGGTCTAGAGCATCAGCCGCTGAACCAAATTCCTCGGCAAATCGTTCGTTGACAACGACAACGTTGGCGTCCGAACGCACTTCGGCGTCGTTGAATTCACGCCCGTACAACATGCGTCCTCCCATGGTCTTGAAATAGTCGGAAAACACCGGGACCATCGTGGAATTCTGTTTGGCTGGATGCCCGTCGAATCCGAACGGCCCTCCCACAAAACCGGTGGCGTAGAGCGGAAGAAACTCTGTTTCGCTGGCGCTACGAACACCCGGGAGCCGCCGGATTCGATCGAGCGTTTCCTCAAAGTAGGGGAGTTGGTGGCCCTTGACGCCACGAGTCGTGCCATCCAGCGACACGCTTACCGTCGCCAGCCCCTTCGCATCGAAGCCGCGGTCAGTTTTCATCATATTTACGAACGCACGTCCCACCGAAACAGATGCCGCGAGAAGGATGATCGTGAGCATCACTTGCGCCGAGACCAACGTTTCGCGAACCAGCCGCGCGCTGCGGGTGCCGCCGGATCCTCGGGCTCCGAACCCATGGACGCGGCCTACATAGAGTGACGGAAAGACGCCAAAAAGCACGCTGCTTGCGATTGCAATCGCAACGGCGAAACCCAGCACGCGTCCATCGAGAATGGAATAAGACTGCGTGGGTAAGGGCGCCTGCTGAACCTTCGCCGCTATGGAAGTGGTCCAGGACGCGACGAATAGCCCGGCGATGGCGGCAACAAATGAGAGAAGCAGGCACTCCGTCAGCAACTGCTGCACGATTCTCGCTCGGCTTGCTCCGAGCGCGGAACGTATCGAAAGTTCCGTGGCGCGATCCGCGGTGCGCGCCAATAAGAGATTCGCAATATTTGAGCACGCGATGAGGAGGATCAACGTCACGCCGGCCATTAACATCAGCGAGGCGTTCTTCACAGGGCCCGCGAGTTCGTCTTGCAGCGAAGTCATCCTCGGATAATGCTCTGAATTCCCAATCTTGGTTCGCTGCGGCCAGAGGCGGTCCGCCTCCACCGCAAATGCCGCACGGGCTTGCCGCCATGTGACGCCCGGCTTCAACCGCGCAATTGTTTCCCAGCCATTATTCCCTGGGGAATAATCCGCGGCTTTCCAGAGATCGCTGTTGCTCGGATAGTTAAATCCGGCCGGCGCCACCCCGACTACGGTCAGAGGCACCCCGTCGGCGCGAAGAGTAGACCCAAGAGCTCGCGGGTCGCCTGCAAAAAGCTGTTGCCAGAGTCCATAGCTGATTACCGCGACAGCGTTGTTTCCATGTTCATCCTCGCCGTCCCTGAACCATCGTCCCATCGCCGGCTGTGCGCCGAGGATCGAGAAGAAATTCCAGGAGGTATAAGAAAGATGCGCCCTCATCGGATTTTGTACTTCCCCAATGTTGACGTCGAATTGCTCGATGAGCACGGCATCGGCGAGATACGTGCTTTGCTGCCGCCATTCATGAAACTCTTTCGCGCTGCCATGGGGCGGAAAGAATCTTCCTAGTGAGGCCAGGCGGCTTGGATCTTGGAATGGCAACGAGCGCAAGAGCAGCGCGTTCACAACGCTGAAAACGCCGGTGTTTGCGCCGATTCCGATGGCCAGGGCCAGGATCGCGAAACCCGTTTGCCAGGGACGTTTCGCCCAAAGCCGCAACGTGTGCCGGGCATCCTGGAATACCTCGCGCAAAAACTGCAGCGGGATGGATACCGCCAAATCGGCTAGAAGACGAACCCAAAGCCTCGCAAGTGCGAAGACGCCGCTTGATTCAGCAAGTTCCTCGCGAAACTCGCGTTCCATCGGCCCGGCATAATCGTCCCGAAAACCCGCTGGATAGAACTTCAGCAGAAACCGGTGAAGCTTCAGCTGGAAAGGCGCGTTAGGCATGTTTGGCCAATCTGAATGTTGTCGTCGCCAACTGCGCAAGTTCCCGCATGCGGGCTGCTTCGGCCTGCGCCGCCTTGCGGCCGTAATTGGTGATCCGGTAATAGCGCCGCCTCTCGTCGTCCAGATGTGGATCGGGCCGATCGTCCGACTCCTCGATAAGCCCTAACTCAAGCATCTTGTTGATGGATCCGTAGAGCATGCCGGGCCCTAGTTTCAGCTTGCCTTCTGTGCGGCGGGATATTTCGCGTTTGAGAGCGTAGCCGTGTCGTTCGCCCTCGCCGAGCGACAACAGGATGTGGAAAAAGGCTGGAGACAGCGGAGGGAGCTTGCTTTCGGCTTGTCGGTCCTTGGAAGACATAGTAGTACTAATTCGGATATAGTAGTCCCTAAGAGATCACTTCGTCAACAGCAGATAATGGTGCCAGCTTTGCTATATACTCCGGCATTCCGAAGAACCCCGGGAGCTTCGCGCCATGCCCAAGAAGTCCAAAACAAAACTGAACTCTCTTCTGCGCGGCGCGTATAACCCAAAATCTCTCGCCGCAATCGCAGAACATCTCGAAGCGCACCGCACGCATTTGTTGCGCCCCATCGCCAACGGCCTCTTCGCGGCCACTCCCGAACTGATAGAAGGCTCGGTTACCGGCTATCAGAACGCATGGATTCGCGACAACGTGATGGTCGCCAACTCTTTCCGGCTGCGCGGCCAACTCGACGTCGCGCGAGGCGCCTCGCAAGGCCTTACGAATTATTTCTCGAAGCATCTCAACCGCTTCCACAAGATCATCGCGTCGCCGGCACTGAAGGAAAACATACAGGAACGCCCTCACGTCCGCTTCGATGCGCTCACCCTGGGTGAGATCGGCGAGAATTGGCCGCACGCGCAGAACGACGCGCTCGGTTACGCTCTCTGGTTGCGGTTTGTGATGGCGAATTCCGCCGAAGATCCGTGGCCGCTCACTGAAAATGACTGGCAAGTCTATGGCTTGTTTCCCGACTATTTCGCGGCCATCGAATTCTGGAGCGACCCGGACAGCGGAAGCTGGGAGGAAACTCGAAAAGTAAATAATTCCAGCGTCGGCGCGGTTGTTGCAGGCCTCGTGCAGATGCGGCAGCGTGTAGTACAGGCGAACAAATCGAGCGGCGAACTGCCCGAATTCGCCGAGAAGGGCATGTTGCACAAGATTGACAGCTTGATCGACAAGGGCCGCGAGCGCCTGGCGAAAACCCTTCCATTTGAATCTCCGCCCGAGCGCATGATGGACGGCGCATTGCTCTTTCTCATTTATCCCGTGGACGTGTTGAAATCGCGCGACATGGAAAATTCGATTCTCAATCTCACCGAAGCTCGTCTGCGCGGGCCCATGGGCATCAAGCGCTATCTCGGCGATTCCTATTTTTGCCAGGATTACGACCGCTGGTTCCCGCCCGAGCAACAAGCCGCCGACTTCAGCAATAGCATCGCCTATCGCGATGCCCTGCTCGAACCGGGATGCGAGGCGCAGTGGAACCTGTTCGATCCAATTATCTCGATCATCTACGCCCGGCGTTATGCCGAATCGCGGCAAGCCAGCGACCTCGAGCGCCAAACGTATTACTTCAATCGC
>Ga0210394_10006205_pt1 | contig 13026 bp, 8 predicted proteins | sample IncBWC12MmetaG_FD_160121 | JGI IMG/M metagenome (GOLD analysis project Ga0210394, IMG submission 160121) | Forest soil microbial communities from Barre Woods Harvard Forest LTER site, Petersham, Massachusetts, United States - Inc-BW-C-12-M | ecosystem: Environmental > Terrestrial > Soil >...
TTGGGGCCTCGGGCCCGACGAGCAGCCGCGTTACTCGACCTTTACGCAGAATGTCTTCGGCCCCTTCCGCGATGTCTATGGGCTCTTCGCTGGCCGAAGGACGGCAAGTCAGAAGACGTGAATGCGAGAATACCGAATTAGCGCAATGATGCGGCGTTGTCGCACGCCCAGTCATTCAGGGAACGGGGTTTCTTACCGATCATTTGCTCGACGGCTGAGCTGACACCGGCGGCGTAGCCGGCTTTCACGATGTCCCAGAATTGGATGTAGGCGTCAACGAACTGCGGGATGAGTCCAGCGTCGAGCAGTGCGCCCCGATACGCGTCGCTGGGAAGGTCTACATACTTGATGGTCTTTCCGGCGGCTTTGGAGAGCGTGTCGGCGGCCTCCGTCAGACACAAAGCGTCGGGCCCGGTTAAGTCGTAGGCCTTTGCCTGATGCTTTGAGTCCGCGAACGCCGCTAGCGCGCACGCCGCGATGTCCCTCGGATCGATCATGCTGATCCTGCCATCCCCGGCCGGGGCATAGAACGCCCCCTCGGCCCGAATCGTCGCGCCCATATAGACAGCAAAACTCGCCATGAAGAAGTTTGGGCGAAGGAACGTCCATGAGATGCCTGAAGCCTCGATCTCCTTCTCCACTTCCCGATGCCAGCGGCCCAGGTTGATCGGGTTGTCTATATTGCAGCCAATAACCGAAAGCTTGACGATGTGCCTGACGCCGGCCCGCTTCGCCTCATCGACAATTGGCCCCTCGAGCGTTGCGACGGTTGCCGGTCTGTCGGCCGGGCTGACCACAAAGAGCTTGTCGGTACCTGACAGCGCCGCGCGGATCGTCTCCCGCTTGGCGAAGTCACCTACAGCAATCTCTACATTGGGTTCTTTGAGGGAGCCGGCCTTATCCGCGGAATGCGCCAAGGCGCGGACCCTTTGGCCCGCAGCGGATAGTTGTTTGATTACTTCCCTTCCTACGGTTCCCGTCGCACCAGTAACGAGGATCATGCTCTTTCCTCCTGCACATATCTGATTGGGCGACTCGTCGGTCGAAATTATTGCGCTTGGAGCGATGTACCGCAACGCGCGCGCTACCATAAGTCGACAAGGTGGCCCAGACCCGTTGGCGGCAGGCGCAGTCGAACGCGGCGCTTTTCGAAGGCCGACAGTTACGAGCGGTCGGCAATGGAGCTGAGGCACCAAAAAAACGCGCCCAGATGCGTATTGGCGACCCTAGTCGGTAGGATGGGTAGCATGACGATTCGCGACTACATCAAGCGCCGCTTTCGAACCCTGGCCCTGATCTTCGCTCTAGCCTACGCCACGCTGCAGAGCCTGAGCATTTGCATTCGCCATTGGCCGGAGGTCTTTAACGCGAAGTCGTGGTCGATCGTGCTGGGGCTGACAGCGCCAAGGGTGCTGCTGGTAATCTTTGCTTGGTTTGTCATTCGAGTGATGACCATCGCGTGCCCGCGATGCTTTCGCCCGCTGGGCGCGGCCGCTCTAGCCGCCTTGATAGGAAATAAGAAGCTCAAGCGCTGCCCGCAATGCCGTGTCAGTCTTGACGAGCCTGTCAAGACAACCGACCGGGACTGATTTTGACCACTGACCGGCAACGAGCGCAAACTACAAAAAAAGTTGGGAACTTACATGGAAGTCGAACTAAAGATCGCCAAACGCTGGAAGATGGCGTCCCTTGCGATGCTCGTTTCGGTGCTCAATGTTTGTGGCTCACGCTTGATCGTGGCAGGACTCTGCACCGCGCTCGCCCTGAGTGCGCAGGCCGAACCTCCCGTAGCAGAACCGACCTTTCCTCTCGGGGTAGACATCGCTGGGATGGATCGATCGGTGGCCCCTGGGGTGAATTTCTTTGACTACGCCAATGGAACTTGGTTACGAGCCAACGAAATCCCCTCAGATCGCAAATCCTACGGCTATTGGGATGTAGTCCAGGAACTCGTCGAGCGCAGAGTCGCCGATCTGATTCAACATGCGGCCGAAGGGGAACCAACAGGAGGCTCCGAGGGCCGCAAGATCGGCGACTACTTTGCGAGCTTCATGCAAGAGGACCGCATAGAGGCCCTTGGCCTTCTACCGCTGCAGCCGATCCTAAAGAGGATCAAGGAAATCTCGAATCGCCGGTCTCTCGCGACATTTCTCGGCGGCACATTGCGGGCGGACGTCGATGTGCTCAACGACACGGAAGTCTACACCGACAACCTGTTCGGACTCTGGGTTGCTCAGGACCTCGATCATCCCGATCGCTACGTACCGTTCCTTCTGCAGGGCGGACTCGGAATGCCCGACCGCAGTTATTACCTCGATGTGTCTGCTGCGATGGCCGACATTCGGACGAAATACGCGACGCATGTCGCCGAGATGTTAAAGCTCATCGGGTTCTCCGATACTGTCGCCCGCGCGGCGCGAATTGTTGATCTAGAGTCCCGGATCGCTACAGTGCACTCGAGCAGAGAGGCGACGGAGGATGTACAAAAAGGAAACAATCATTGGCTAAGGCGCGAGTTCGAAACCAGGGCGCCGGGGCTGGATTGGAATGTATTCTTCGCGGCGGCAGAGTTCCCCAAGACCCAGCAAGATTTCGTTGTTTGGCAACCGAGCGCGGTGACGGGGATTTCCGCCCTAGTGGCCAGCCAACCGCTCGCAACGTGGAAGGATTACCTGGCGCTCCACGCGGTGGAGCATCGCGCGGCGTTCCTGCCGAAGGCAGTTGTCGAGGCGAACTTCGCATTCCATGGCACCATACTCGACGGCACGCCTGAGCTACGCGTGCGGTGGAGGCGAGCGATCGACGTCACGAATCACGCACTGGGTGACGCAGTCGGGAAGCTCTATGCCGAACGCTATTTTTCGGCCGCCGCGAAGGTCCGCATCGAAGAGATGGTCGATCAGTTGCGCACCGCGTTTAGCCGGCGAATCGACCTCCTCGAGTGGATGGCACCGGAGACCAGGGAGAGCGCCAAGGCGAAGCTGAGGACGCTGAAAGTAGGGGTTGGCTATCCAGATCAGTGGCGCGACTATACGGGGCTTGATGTCGTAATGGGGGATGCGTTCGGCAACGCTGAACGCGCCGCGAAATTCGAGTATCACTATCACCTGGCCAAACTCGGTCGGCCGGTGGATCGTGGCGAGTGGGTCATGAATCCGCAGACGGTCAACGCCGTCAACTTGCCAGCGATGAACGCGCTTAATTTCCCTGCAGCCATGCTTCAGCCACCCTATTTTAGTTTGGACAGTGATCCGGCGCAGAACTACGGGTCAATTGGCGCGACCATCGGTCACGAGATTTCGCACAGCTTCGACGATCAGGGGGCGACCTTTGATGCGACCGGCCGCCTCAGGAACTGGTGGACAAAGGAAGATCTCGCGCACTTTCGGGCTGCGGGCGCCCAGTTGGTTAGGCAATTTGATGCCTATCACCCGCTGCCGGACCTGGCAGTCAACGGGCAACAGACCCTGAGCGAGAACATCGCCGATCTAGGAGGACTTTTGGTGGCCCATGATGCTTACCGGCTGGAAGTTCGCGGGCGCCCCGATGCCATGACCGACGGATTCACTGGCGAGCAGCGCTTTTATCTCAGCTACGCGCAGAGCTGGCGCGAGAAATACCGGGAGGCGGCGCTACGTAAGGCAGTCCTGACCAACGGCCACGCGCCAGATGAGTATCGAGCCAGCACGGCGCGAAATATCGACGGCTGGTATGCAGCCTTTGACATCCAAGCGGGTCAGCCGCTCTATCTCGCGCCCGCCGATCGCGTGCGCATTTGGTAAACAATTGCGGCGCCCCGATGCTCGTCATCGAATAGCTTACCGCATGGAACCAAAAAATCTTAAGCGACCCTCCGTGAGCAGGGCATCGTGACCGACTCAAGCAGAGCAGTATTCTTAAGCTACGCGTCCCAGGACGCCGAACCAGCACAGAATCTTTGTAGTGGGTTGCGAGCCGCAGGTATCGAAGTTTGGTTGGATCAGAGCGAGCTTCGTGGCGGTGATGCGTGGGATCAGATGATACGGAGGCAGATCAAGGCCTGTTACCTATTTGTTCCGATCATCTCGGCAAACACCTCGCCCTGCCCCCCCTCGCAATTCCTCGAGCGCGAACTGAGACAGCGACCCGAGCTCAAGCGCGACGGCCCGGAAGATGACATCGAGTTGTAACGGGAAACGTCAGGTTCCCGGCGGACTGCTACTGCGCCGCCGCGATCTCCGTGTCCACCGCCGCCGGAAACCCAGCCGGGAACGGCACACCCGACACGGCGTAATTTCCACCCGACATGAAGATCTCCATCACCGAGTTCCAGCGGTCGCGCCACGCAGAAGCGTAGTTGCGAAACTTGTCGCTTTCCGTTGTAAACGCCGACGTTTTTGCGCGCGGCGAGTACACCTTGACCAGCGTCACGATCGCCGTGTTGTTCTCCGCGAGGGCATCGAGTTGCTGCTTCATGTCGGCATGCTTGGCAACCCCGTCGCGGCGGATCTTGGCGAGGTAGGACTCCAGGATACCGTAGTCTTTCTCGGTGAACGGTTCCGACTGCAGGTCGCGGACGAACGCCTGGTTCTCTTTCAGCATTGTCGATATTGGCTGCAACTCACCGGCGATGAGCTGCGAGCGGATCTCACCGAGCGTCCCGTGCACGTGGTACCAAGCGCTTACCGCGACGAACGTCGCGATGAGTGCGGCCACCAAAAGAGTCCACACTGTTTTGCTTTTCATTCAAGGCCCCGTGCGCGATGCGAAATCTCAGCACACGCAGTCTGCGACGATCCTGAGTGAGCGGCAACAAGCGCTGGAGGGGCTCGCACCCCGGACCCCCCAACTCCAATCATTCAGCGGCTACGGCCACTACAATCCGCCGGGGTGCGAGCATCTCCCGAATGACGACGGCGCTAGTCAGAGATGTTGAGCGTGTACGTTCCGCAACTCGGGTTCGTGGTGATCGGGTAGACCTTAATAAAAAGTGTCTGAGGTTCATTGGGCAGCGCAGGGCAGCTGAGAACGGGAGCGCCAGCTGAGTTAACCGCACCGTCGTAAAACGTTTCCCAAAGCCTAGTGCCGGTTGACGGAATGCCGACATCGCAATTAGGTGCCACTGTTCCTGCCGCGTTCTCATAAACGTCAAATACGTAGTCCGTCGTATCACCAGTGAGCGTGATCTTTGGATGGGAGGAGGGGTTTTCCACTATCAAGTAGGGTGCAATTTGCGTCACCAACAACTGAGGATTCTGTACGGTGACCATATACCAGTACGCGGCCGCTGAGGCAGTTGATAGTGGCCCTCCAGTCGCGGTGACGAAGGCTCCCGTATTCAAAGCACCCAGCGAGGTCGGGGCGGCCGCAGTGTTGCCAGCAACGGTAGTCGCGCAACCGTTTCCGGCGCATGTACCGCTGACACACGTCTGGGTATTACTGCAGGCGTTGCCACAGGAACCGCAGTTGGCCGGGTCGGTCTGGTAGTTGCTGATGTCGATTATTCCTATGTTCGTCGTGGATCCGCTTGTCACTGCGACCGGCGATACAGATGTGGGAGCTAAACTGCTGCCGGGCTGCTTGGCAAGCACTGAATAGCTGCCGCTGGGAACATTGTCGAACGTGAACCCACCCGTCGTTGGATCACTGTATCCGCTAAACGCATGTCCCAGCATATACACGAGCGCACTCGTCGGCTGCACACCGGTTGACGAACACAATTGGATCGTGGCTGTCACGGACCCGACGTTAGCCACTCCCGGGGACCCTGGAGGCCCTTGCGGTCCGGTTGCACCTTGGGCCCCCTGCGGTCCAGTATTTCCTTGCGGACCTTGGGCACCTGTCGCGCCAGCCGGACCTGACGGACCAGCCATCCCAGGCGGACCCATTGGACCTGGACCTCCAGTCGGCCCCGCAGGCCCCGTAGCGCCTGTGGCTCCCTGGGAACCGGTGAGCCCCTGAGCGCCGGCCGGACCCTGCGGACCGTTCGCGCCAATGTCGACCGCAAACACCGTGGGCAGCTGATTCTTGAATGTCACCGTCAGAAAGTACGTGCCCGGCGTAAAACTCGACGGCGGCGCGCCGTTCGGAAAATCCGCCACGATCTGACTATTCGCCGTGCTTTGCGTTGGGAATGTCAACGAGTCGAGCGTAACCGTTGGATTGCTTCCAAAGTTCTGTCCGGTGATCGTGAGCGTATTCTGCGTGTAGCTCACGGTGACGCTAATGACCAGTGGTAGGCCCGCCGCCTGCGCTGGCGCAGAGCTCAATCCGAGCACAATGATGCTACTTACAATGAGGGCGGCGAGTTTACTCATCGATAATCCCCTTCGTGCTGAATGGCCGTAGCGTTTACGATGCACCAATCTCCCTACGCTTGAGGAAGCTCCCTCGGCGCACCTCGGTGATTCGTTTATGCCAGCCAGCCTGCAACGGCATTACTTACAATTCACTTACACGACGTCGCGGCCGATGGGTGCTGCAAAATACTGAATCCGGTCCGAGTAGGGGTGGGTGCGAGCTTTGGTACGCCTCTGGATGATCAAACCGGTCGATGTTTTTATAGATCGTCCGCGCCTTCCTGTCGGTACACTTTGACCGCCACTGCATCCGGCACCTCCAAGGCATCGGCTCGACGCAGGAATTCCCTCGGCGACTCCAGAATCGCGGAGAGCTCCACGAGGCTCGCAAAGCTCGCACAGAGCTGACCGCCGGGCGTCTCCACCCGTCCGACAATCTGTCGCGGTGGATCATCGCTTCGTCGATATACGCGCAAAACGTAGGTTTCTGGCGTCATAGTCGTTCGACCGCACCGTGAGTGTGGGACACTGCCGGCCATCATCCATGACCCCACTTACGGCCCTCTTACGGGGCTCGATCCGTGCGCAGTCTAGAGTTGTCGGATGCGCGCCTGCAGGGCGTACGTTTCCTTCGAAGGCTCGACCCCAAGTCCCGCCATCAACAGGGTACGACAATGCTTGAACGCCTCCAGCGCCTCGGCCTTGCGCCCAAGACCAATCAATCCGTGCATGAGCCCACGATGAAAATTCTCCGCCAGCGGGTCGAGCTCGATGCAATGCCGGTTGAGCGCAATCGCGCTCTCCGCTGCACCGCCGCGTTCGAGCGCGGCGGAGAGGTCCATGGCCAAATGCAAAAAGCGCGCCCGCAATTGCTCACGCACGCCGATGGCCCAGGATCGCTCTTCTCCTGGCAGAAAATGGCCGGGGTACGCCGCGAGCAATTGCTCCACGAGTCGCGCGAGTTCGGGTGGCGAGACACTCGTGTTCAGCGATGCGCGAATCCGGCTCACGAGCTGTCGAAACACGTCCACATCAACCCACGCGTCCCCGCCGCTCAAGGCTACCATCCCCTGATTGATTCGAATCGCGGAATCATCTCCCAATATTTTTCGCAGCCGATGGATTGCCACGTGGCAAGCGTTGTGAGCGGCCGCGCCGTCGAGTTCCGGCCACAACGTGGCACCAAAACTCGCTAGACTGACGTCCGTTGGCCCGAACCCGATCAGCGCCTTAAGCACTTCGAGGGGCTTTCGGGTCGCCGGCTGCAGGCCTGCCAGAGGCTCATCATCGATTGAGATCGCAAAGCCCCCCAGCGTGCGCACTCGAAGCCGCACGGGCCAAAGCTCAGCACTATCACTCCCACCAGGTGCTGACAACTTGCGGTGGCGGATCAAACGCTTCACGTACGGCGCTTCAATCCCATGTCGCAACGCGACCGCCAACAGCTTGGCTGTGCGCGTCGACTGGAACAGGCTCACACCTCCCCGAAAATCGCGTGCCTCCGCGAGAGTGAGTGCCTGACGCAGATTATCGAGGGTCGACCGCTCGTCCGCTCGTTCAAGTCCGATGCCGGCCAGCAACATGTGAGCTTCGAATTGCCAGCGATCGCTGGGGAGCCGGCTTGCCAATTCCAGCGCTTGCTGCGCGCAGCTCGTGGCCTCATCCAACGCGCCTGTCTCGAGAAAGGACGCGGTAAGAAAAGTGCGCTCCATCGCGGCCATTGAAGGGGCCTGAGTCAGATCGCCCGTGGGCGCTAGTTTTATCGCCATCGCTAGAGCGGCCGCGTGGTGTCCAGCGAGCGCCAGTTGCATGGCCTTGAGTGCGCTGTTTAACTGTAGCAAGAACAAATGGAACGGTTGCAGCGAGGTGAAGGCGTCTCGAATCGCCGTACCCGCCATTGCGGTGTTGCCGGTGCTCAAAGCTCCGAGCGCTAGATGGAAGGAGATGAGATAGTCGAAATATCCGAGACCGGCCTGTCGATACCTGGTTCGCGCCTCTTCGAGCAGTGTGAAGCAGCGCTCGGATTCACCGCGAATCCAACGTAGTGTCGCCAGCCAAATATCATAAGTAAGTCTTGCGAGCGTCGTTTGCACATCGCTTTGTTGTGTGGGGGCGAGTTCATCAATGAGCGCGCAGGCTGCTTTCTCATCTCCTTGCCATGCGAGAAATCCGATCGCGATGCTACCTATTCCCATTCTCTGGTCGGCATCGGGCGATTGGCGCGCCAGCACGAGCGCGCGCCCAGCTAAGTGGCGCGAGAGTGTATGCTCTGGACAATAGCTCGCGAATTGGCATAACAAAGCGAGAATTGTGGTTTCCACGGCCGCGGGAATCGAGCCCTCGTTACTGACGCGCATGTCTTCGAACACGTCAACCCAGTGCCAAATAACGTCGGCCTGCACGGAACCCCATCCCATGAAATGATTTTGAATGATGCTCGCAACGGCGAGCCAAGCGCCCGGGGCGTCTTGATCCTGCTGGAACCGACTGTACGATCGTTCCAATCTCGCCCGACCGAGCACCATGTCTCGTGCCGAAGAGGACACTCCCAGCCAGAATAGGAGCCAGCCGCTGCACTCCCGCACCGGCTCGGGCACAGCGAGTAACCAGTTTTCGAGAGTCGTCAGTCGTCCCTGGGCGACCATTACCTGCGCCTGCGTCAGAATAAGGCGCACCGGCAGCGCGGGATCGTCGCACTCGAGTGCAAGGGCCGCAGCGGACTCCAAAAGCCCACGACTCTCGAGCGATTGCGCTGCGCGAGTTTTCATCCCCGCGATGCCGGCGGCCCCGTGCGACCGCGAGAGCCTCGCGAGTAGAAAGTTTCGGAACAACGGATGGAATTGGTACGAGGGTCCGCTCGGCAGCAGCCGTCGCTCAATGAACAGACGATCGTCATACAGTCGTGACAATTGCGACGCGGCATCCTCCGAATCAGTCAGTGCCGCGACGGTCTCGGCGTCCATTTCGGCGAGCACCGCGGAGCGAGTCAAGAACTCGCGCAACTCCGGCGCGACCCGATCGAACACTTCCTGGGCGTAGTAATCAAAGAGACCTTGCGCCGCGACCTCACTGAGCGAGACCGGCTGTTGCAGTTCCTCGGGAACTGCGCGCAGCAAAAGTTTTAATCCCGCCACCCAACCTTTCACCCAGCGATTGCACTGCGCAGCGATATTGGGGGCGACCGCGCTTGAGAGCGTCGCGAGGGCGATGGCCTCCGCCTCGGTCAGACTGAGATCCTCCCATCCCAGCTTCTGAAATCCGGGTTGGGTGCTCCAACGCACCAACGCCGGTGGCATGTTCTGTCGACTCAGGCACAGCAGCCGACCGTGCGCGGGTAGAGATTCGAGTAGCGCACCCAGCACCACTGCCGCGAACGGCGCACCCGCGGGGACTTCGTGCAGATTGTCGAGCACGACCACGAACTCCTTCGCATACAGTCCGAAGAGTTGCTCGAAAAAGCGGCGCGCGTACAACTCGAGCCCCGGAAGAAATTCGGGGGTCAGCGGCGGTAAATGCACGCGCTTGCGACCCGCTAGGCGCGATCCGTACAAGCTCAAGTAGTGAAAGAACGTCGCCGGATCGGCATCCCCGGCGTCGACCTGATACCACAGACACGCACGCTGCTTCGACTCGACCCAGCTCGTGCCCAGCGACGTTTTGCCGGCACCGGCCGGCGCGGTGATCCATGTGCACCGCACTTCATCCGGCGCATCCAGCCGCCGCAAGATTCGCTCTCGTGGTAGCAGTGCCTGCGCGCGCGGTCGGGTGAGCTTGGCGGGTAAGGCCGCCTGCCTCGGCATTCGCGCCTGCGATTTTCTTACCGAATTCCGTTTGCCCATCGCTTATCTACGAGTCCATGAGATATGCCGGCACCTCATTATAGGGCCCCAGTGCCCATCGCGTCGCCAATCACCTTGTCATGTAAGTGGGCCGTAAGTTCCGATTCCTATACTCAACCAGGATGGGCCGCCTACGATCGGGGGCGTAAGTTTCGAGCACCACCCCCGCTCTGAAAAAAGATGAGGATTGCACGTGTCGGTCGGTGTCCCGATCGAGAGGGCTCGATGGACCCAATTGCAAGGGGAAACACTGTATGTCCGTGAAACAGCCAGGTCGCATCCTATTCGCCGGCAGTCTTATGCTGATGGCCACGCTTACGTGGGGTCAGACTGCTCGCACGATCACCTCTCCGATTGACGAGAGTCGGCTGGTTCAGCTCACGGGCAATACGCGCCTCGAGGCCCGGGCAGCGAATGATCAGGGACGCGTCGACGACTCGATGGTGCTCGATGGGATTCAGTTACAACTGAAGCGCTCCCCGTCCCAGGAGGCGTCAGCGGAACAGCTCGCGGACGAGGTGAACAAGCCTGGAGCAAGCCATTTCCACCAATGGCTCACCGCAGACCAATATGCCGACCGATTCGGCGTAAGTCGCGAGGACATCTCAGCAGTCAGCAATTGGTTGTCAAGTCATGGGTTTCAGGTGCGCGAGCCCAGTCTCAGCCGAATGACAGTTACCTTCTCTGGTACGGCGGGACAGGTTTACGAGGCATTCCATACGGAAATACACGCGCTGAACGTCGGCAGTAAACTGCACTTTGCCAACATGAGCGATCCGTGGATTCCCGGGGCTTTAGCGCCCGCGGTCGAGGGGATCGTCTCGCTTCACAATTTCCGGCCTCACGGCGCATACGTCTCCAAGCGAGCGCGGCCGAATTACACGAATGTCCCAGCGGGCGTTCAGCTATTGGTCCCCGCGGACATTGCGACGATCTACAACATCAACCCCGTCTTTAAAGCCGGGCTCGCCGGAAAGGGCGAGACGATCGCCCTCATCGAAGATTCGGACTTGTTCAGCGAGAGTGACTGGGTGACGTTTCGAACGACATTCGGACTCTCCGTCTACACCTCGGGCTCGCTCACCACCGTCCACCCCGGTGGCTGCTCCGACCCCGGCGTAAACCCAAATTTCGATGACTTCGAAGCCTCCATTGACGCCGAATATGCGAGCACAACCGCCCCTGGTGCAACTTTGGAGCTCGCCGCTTGCGCCAATACGTCAACGACGCCGGGAGTGCTGATCGCGCTCCAAAATCTTCTCAACGAACGGCACACACCGTCGATCATTAGCAACAGTTATGGAGTCTGCGAGCCCCAGAACGGCCAAGCAGCGAACGCTGCCATAAAAGCCGCCTATCTACAGGCGGTGCTCGAAGGGATTTCTGTTTTCGTCGCCACCGGGGACACTGGAGCAGCCGATTGCGACTTCGTCAGCAGCACGGGCGGGACAGGCGGCGCTGACGCTGAGGCCGTCTTCGGTCTCGCCGTCGATGGTTACAACACAACGCCCTACAACGTCTCAGTAGGTGGCACCGATTTCGCCGACTTTTACTTTGGGACCATCGCAAACTACTGGTCCACGACAAATAGCCCAACGTATGGTTCGGCGCTCTCGTATGTTCCAGAGATCCCCTGGAATGATTCCTGCGCGAGCTCGCTGGGCGCAAGCTACTCTGGCTATTCCTACGCGTACGGTCCCGAAGGCTATTGCAATAGCCCATCCCCTCTGTATCTGCTGACCTGGGCAGGCGGAGGCGGGCCCAGCACTTGCGCGGAGGGAGTGCCGACGGGTGGATCCAACGGCAACGCGGTCGTTAGCGGAACCTGCCGCGGCGCTAAGAAACCTTGGTGGCAGATCGCCGCCGGCAACCCGAGCGACGGCGTTCGCGATGTCCCCGACATCTCGATGTTCGCTTCGAACGGCATCTGGGGACACTATTTCGTCCTGTGCTACTCGAATCCGAACCCCAACGCGCTTGGAGCCCCCTGTGTTGGCGACCCCATCAACTGGGCCGGCGGTGGCGGTACCTCTTTCTCCGCTCCAATGATGGCCGGAATCCAGGCACTGGTGAACCAAAAGTGGGGCAGCCGTCAGGGGAACCCGAACCCCGTCTACTACGCGCTCGCGGCGCTGGAAAATGGGAGCCATCTCAACTGCAACGCGACGGCTGCCGCTGGCCCCTCGCCCGCGTGTGTTTTCCACGACATCACGCTGGGCGACACTGACGTGGATTGCGCACCGCCGTACAACTGCTACGACCCGGGTAATTCGGTGAGTACACCGTTGGTGGGCGTCCTCTCAACCTCCAACCGCAGTTTCCAGCCGGCCTATACCGCCGCGCCCGGCTGGGACTTTGCGACAGGTTTGGGTTCGGTGAATGCGGCAAATCTGGTGAATAATCCAATTTGGGCGTTCACTTCCCTCCTAAATTGGGCGCAATGAAAGTAGATCTAACGCTGATCCGGACTGCCCGCGCGTGGACCGGGACGCGCTGGTGGCTATCCATGGGACCGGCGTCGACACCGCCGGAACCGCGCGCGGACGCCGGCGACAACCGGTCAGCTGTCGCACCAAAAGGAGCGGCCGTCCGTATCCAATAAATTAGTGCTCGAAGAACTCGGCCGGTCCCCGTCCAACGCGTCACTGACGAACCCGAAATACCCGCCCGAAAGCAGAGACTAAGGTCTTACGGTAGGCTATTGGGAACGCCAACCAAGAGCCCGTGCATGGCCGACCGCTCCGAACGAGAAAATCCTCAGGAACCCACCGCGACGGGGGCGCCGTGACCGACCCGGGCAGAGCGGTGTTCCTGAGCTACGCGTCCCAGGACGCCGAACCAGCACAGAATCTTTGTAGTGGGTTGCGAGCCGCAGGTATCGAAGTTTGGTTGGATCAGAGCGAGCTTCG
>Ga0210394_10006206_pt1 | contig 13025 bp, 10 predicted proteins | sample IncBWC12MmetaG_FD_160121 | JGI IMG/M metagenome (GOLD analysis project Ga0210394, IMG submission 160121) | Forest soil microbial communities from Barre Woods Harvard Forest LTER site, Petersham, Massachusetts, United States - Inc-BW-C-12-M | ecosystem: Environmental > Terrestrial > Soil >...
CCGCCGAGAAATTTCGGCGCGCGTCTGCGCGGGGGTAAGCCAGTGGTTATCGAGACCGAGAACGCTTGCATCGCCGAACCATTGAATCTTGCCGGCCACCGCGAAACTGCCGCCGCTCAGCATCCCTGCCGCGCCGGGGTGTGCCGGATCATCGGTGCTGAAGAGCTTTTTAGCCCAATCGTGCAGTGGAATGGCAAAGACCTCTTCGACTTCCAGGAATGCGAGATCGTGACCTTGATACCTAAGGACGACTTCCGTGCCAGATCGGAGGGATTGCACCTTCGCGTCTTCAGTCTGCAGCAGAATAGGGAAAGCCCAAATGCCGCCGCCAGACAGGCGCATATCTTCGACAATGGAGGAGGAAGTCTGAAAGTCCGTGAAGCCATCCAGCGGGCTGAATCCTCCCACAGCCAGGAGCAGTAGATCGCTTGCTCCGCGCGAATTCAGCTCGATTGCCGGGAGCCGCACTGCCTTCGCTCGAGCCTCGGCCTGAGCTTCGGCCGGTATTACTGCATCCACGAGCGCCCCAGCTTTTGCGAATGATTTCGGCGCGACGGCTTCCGTTGTCATGATCCCAATTGCTCCTCGAATGCCCTAAAAACAAAAAACCCACCAACCAGTTTGTCTGGCGGTGGGGCTTAAACCCGGTGCTTTAGTTCAGTTCAGTCGCGAACGCACCCTAGCCCGCCAGAGGTAGGCATACAACAAGTACAACAACAGCTCTGGCAACCTATAAGCATAGAGGCGGTGTTCGCAATCATGAAGGCCACACTGTACCTGCTCTGCTTACGAAAAGCAAGCAGAAATTTGGCTATTCCGCAGTCGCCGGCTTTTCCCGCGTCGGCTGCGGTTTGAGTATTTCGTCGATCAGAAAAAGATCGGTGAGCAGCGCTCGGAGATGGATCGAAGCGTTCAAGTTGTCAATTAATTGAGAGCTGATCGTGTTTTGCGCCAGAACAAGGTCAATAGCGGCAAGTGAATCCCGCGCGTCTCGTTCTAGTACGCCAAGAAATGCGGAATAGCGGCCCGCCAGGTTCAAGCTTTCCCGTTTCACCACTGCGGCGTACGCGTCTGCGAGCCCCGAAATTGCGTCGACAGCTCGCTCCAGATAATCGCGCACTTGCGCGCTCGAGCCGCTGCCTTCGTTGCCGCCCAATCCCTGGCCGGCATACGCCAGCATGAATTCGTAGCACTTTTCGATGGCGTCGCAGCGGGCGCTGATATCCTCGCCCATCTTCTAGGCAGGAACCCTGGACTTCGATCCTCCCGTCGCCCCTGGCTCGGGCGCTCGTTCGCCTACCACCCAGCGCTGCGGATCGTAATGTTCCAGGTATTTCTCGCGGCTCATCCAGCCGAAGATCATCGATTTTGTGATGAAGAGCTTCTCCGGTCTGACCGCGAAGTATATATGGGCCATAATCAGCCCCACGAGCCCGACGCCGGAAAGACCGTGCAGGACGTACATCCAACCCCAAGTCATGTCACTGAAGCCAAACAGGTAAGGATTGCGCGTGAACAAAGGCGTCTGCACTCGGTTCATCATCAGCAAGCCCGTCCCGATGGCGGTGAGCCCGGCACACAGGATGGCGAGGTGGTAAAGCTTGTTTTCCAGCGGATACTTGCCAAACCTCCTGGGCTCAGGAGCCGCCTGCCCCAGCGCGCGCCGCAGCCTTCTTGAAGCATCCTCAATATCCGTGCGATCGGGCCAGATGGACCAGAAATCGAGCCAAAACGTTGCATGGAAGAGGTGATAAATCACGGACACGGTGAGGACGATGCCCGCGATCCAGTGGTAGGTCACCCAGGCAAACCTGACCCCCATCTTGGGAAGGAATGCCGTAAACAGCAGCGTCAACATGGAGAGCGCCATTACGCCATGGAAAAGCCGGGCGCCCAGTGAATGCCGGGGGACGCGTTCAGGAATACGGGCAATCGCGGCACTTCCCATCGCTGCGCCCGCATGCGATTCCGCGGATTTCACCCAGTAGCTGATGTACAGGGCATGAGCGATCAGAAAGAGCACGCCCGCGATTATTGCCACCCACAAAAGGCCAAAGGCAATGTGGATGGGAACTTCCCTGCCCCACGGACTTGTCGCCCACTGTACTAATCCCATTCTGCCTTCTCCACGCCCCCGATGGCGCGCTTCACCAGATTCCTCATCAGCGGAATTTTGTAACCGTTGAACCGCAAAGGCCGCGCGCCCTCGATGGCGAGCCGTCCCGCCATTTCGCCCGTCGCGGCGTTTGGTTCCTTGCCGCGCACCGCGTCTTCCACAACGGTGAGGCGGAGGGGCCGAGCAGCCGCGGCGTTCACGGCCAGCCGGATGCGTTCAATCTTGCCGTCCATGACCACCATGGCTGCGGCCACATTCATCAGCGGGAAATCCCAGACGTTGCGATCGCGCACTTTCTCGAAGTAGAACTTTGCTCCTGCCCAGTCCGCCGGCAGTCGGATGGCTGTGAGAAGATCTCCTGGCCGCAAAATGTTCATGCGTGTGATGTCCGTTCCCGGGCCAATAAAGTAGTCCTCTGCATTAACGACGCGTTCGCCTTTCGGCGTGCGAATCACAAATTTCGCGTCCAGCGCGATCAAAGCCGGCGCCGAATCCGACGGGTTCACCGCCACGCAGCGATCCGCTCCCAGAATCGCGTGCTCGCGATTAATAGCTGTAGGCGTATCGGCGAAACACGTGTTCCCGCCCGCACGATAACAAGGCCACCCCGCGCGGTAATACCAGCAGCGCGTATCTTGCGATACGTTTCCGCCGAGCGTGCCCTGGTTGCGAATCTGTGGCGAGGCCGCCGCCTCCGCTCCCGTTGACAAAATGCTGTACTTTTCGCGGATGACGGGATGGCGCACGACTTCGGTTAACGTGGTCGTGGCGCCGATCTCCAAGCCGCCGCCGTCCAGCGTGCGTATGCCTCTCAGCTCGCTGATTTGGCTCAAGTCCACCACCACTTTCGGGCGCTTGATGCGATCTTTGAGCCAATCGAAGGTGTCCAAGCCACCCGCCATTACCCAGGCATCTTCACGGTATTGACCGATCAGCCGCATCGTGTCGTCTATCGTCGGCGGCTGAAAAAGTTCGAACGCCGGCATCACATCGCGTATCACAGCCATATTTGCGTCCTCCTGCGTTCTCTCCGCTGGTTCCCTATTCCATCGGCCTTCAAAGCTAGATCAAATGTGCGCTGTCAGCGGCTCTTGCATCGGCCGGCCCGCCTCCAGCGACGCCAGAATCGTATCCGCGTTCACCGGCGCGCGCCGGAAGACTTCATCCCCCAGCGCGTCAGATAGCGCGTTCAAGATCGCGGCGCAGCCGCCGCCTACCGGTGGCTCGCCGATGCCGCGAGCGCCAATCGGCGTTTCCGGATCCGGAATGCCGACAGCCGCCCATTGCATCTTTTGCGGTACATCCAGGATCGTTGGAGGCTTGGTGTGGTGGAATCGCTTGGCTACCGGCAGGCCGTAATGCTGGTCATAAACCCACTTCTGGCCGATTGCATGGCCAATGCCCAGTATCGACCGGCCGAGAATTTGGCCGCCTAACGCATTCGGATGAATCACGGTGCCCACGTCAGCGTAAGCCAGGAAATCGACGATGCGATACTGCCCCGTTTCGAGATCAACTTCGACTTCCGCAAACGTGGCGACATAGGAATGCGTGACGCCGTCGCGCGGGTAAGCGTCTTTGGCTACCGCCAAGAGGCCCTGGCCGGCCAGCGCATTGGCCGACGCGACCGTAAACTTATTGATCTCCTTGGGCAGCTCGTGGCCGTCGTAGATGCCGCCGAGCTGGATCGCCCGCTTGGACGCTTGAGCCAAGCTCATCCCTGGACCGCCGCCCTTGCGAAACACCCGCTCGTTCGCCACCTCGTAGTCTTCCGGTTTGCCACCCAGATCCTTGGCCGCAATCAGCTGCAGCTTCCTAATGGCGTCCATCGCTACCGCGTGCGCGGCGCGCGTCATCGCATGAGTCGTCTGGCTGCCGCCGGAGGGGCAAGCCCACGGCAAATTCTTTGCCGAATTGCCCCACGTGATCTCGCACTTCTCCCAGGGCACGCCCACCAACTCCGCAACCACGCGGTGCACGTCATGTACGGACTCCGTTCCGAGATTCCCGATTCCCGACTGAATGTAGAGTCGCCCATCGGGCTTGATAAGGAAAAGGCCGTCGAAACCGATCGAGCCGCCTACATAGCAGCTGCTCGATACACCGACGCCGCGTGCTTTCGTCCCGCTGCGCTTCGGGAGCGCCTTCCTCTCATCCCACTTGAACGTCTCGGACCCGCGCTCGAGCGCCTCCTTCAGGAAAGCACTCGTGGCATATTGCTGCTTCCCTGCGATGAGCGGCCCGAACTTCGCCTTGCCCTCGGGGGCGTTGATATGCCGGATCGCGACTTGATCGACGCCGAGCTTGCGCGCGGCCTTCGCCAGCAGTGGCTCCATTAACGTGATACCCTGCATGCCGCCCGGGGAGCTCTGCGCACTGCGAGGCGGTGTATTCGTGAGCACCGTTACCGCGCGCCAACGCATCGCCAGCGGCTGATACAGCAGCGAAACAATGCGCCCTGAAGACGCCGCATCGCCCACCTGATCGTAGGGGCCGTTGTCGCAGATCACGAACATATCGAGCGCCGTGATCTTCCCTTCCTTCGTGAAGCCGACCTTCATGCGCCCGTGGAAGCCTGGGCGCCCTTTGCCGATGAAGTTTTCCTCTTCGCGGCTGATGCGCATCATGACGGGCATGTTGGTCTTCTTCGCCAGCAGCGCCGGGATGATCAGGGAAATGGCGCCCGTTATCTTGCTGCCGAAGCCGCCGCCGGTGTATTCACTGACAAAGACAACATTTTCGGGAGCGATGCCGAGCCATCGCGCGATCGCCGGCACGGCTTGGGCGGTGCTCTGCGCTCCGCTGTGTACGAAGACCTTGCCATTCTGCCAGTAGGCCATGGCGGTGCGAGTTTCCAGACACTGGTGGCTCGAATTCGGCGTGACAAAAGTCTCGTCCATGACAAGCGCTGCGTTCTTAAAACCGGCCTCGAGATCGCCAACGGTCCATTCATCGGTCGCCTTGCCCATGGGCAGGCGCCCTTCCTTATAGTCTGCGAAATCTGCTTCGGTCCACTTAAGCGTCGCGACATCCGGCGGAACAATGGCTGGCGGACGCCCTGGGGTCGGAGGTGGTTGCGGACCCCGCACCCAAACATTGCCATCGGTTCTCGCGTTCGGCCCACCCGGCCGCAGGCTCACCAGCGGATCCACCACAAACGGCAACGGCTCGAGATCCAACCGAATCTTTTCTATAGCATCTGCAGCAGTGACCTCATCGATAGCGGCCACCGCGAGAATCGGATCGCCCTGATACAACGGCTCCATCGTGAGCCCGCGATCTCCGCGCTTATTTGCCAGAAGGACGGTGCCGTTATCGTTGATACTGTCGGCCGGAGGGGGCAGTTCGTCTGCGGTCAAAATCGCCTTGACTCCAGGCATCGCGAGCGCCGCGCGCGCATCGATGCTCCGGACGCGCGCATGCGGCATCGGGCTGAGCAGCAGCTTGCAGAAAAGCATGCCGTCCGCGCGATAATCTTCCGCGTACTTCGAACGCCCCGTCACCTTCGCGTAGAGGTCGGGCGTCGTGTAGTTCTTCCCGATCAGTTTGTACTTCGTCGCGGGCACATTCTTAGAATCAGGCATGTGTCACCTTCCGCAGATTTTCCGCACCGCGCATCATGGCATTGAGAATCTTGTCGTAGTCCTGACACCTGCACAGGTTCCCGGAGATCCCATGGGCGAATTCAGCACGGGTCGGATTCGGATTTGTCTTTAAATAGCCCACCGCCGCCATGATGAAACCCGACATGCAAAACGCGCACTGAAAGCCCTGTTCATCAATAATGCCCTGCTGTACTGGGTGCAGCTTGCCATCCGCGCTGGCCAGGCCTTCAACCGTCACGATGTTTTTGCCCCGCACGGTGTGCGTCAGAATCGAGCACGAGTAGTGCGGCACATCGTCAATCAGCACAGTACAAGCCCCGCATTCCGAGCGGTCACATCCAAGCTTTGTGCCGGTCAGCCCCAGCTTGTAGCGCAGGGTGGCCTGAAGGGTCTCTTGCTTCATCACGTCCACGCGCCGCTGCTGGCCATTGACCGTGAGCGTGACCAGCCGTTCCACAGCGCCGGGAGCCGATGCCTGCGCCCAAACGGAAGGCGCGCGAAATAGATAGCTCGCCGAAGACACTGTGCCCGCCGCAATTACGCCTTTGATCAGCTCGCGTCTCGAAACAAGATACGGAGTTGAAGCGTCGGGCCTCTCGACCTCGTGATCTGCCATCGGTAGCTCCCCTATAGATGGATTTGTTTGGGTATACGCCATAGCTAGGGCTGTGTCAATGACGATGGAACGGGATTCAACCCCAAGGGCATGAGAGGGGTACGCGGGCGGAACGGAGTTCCTGGCTGGGCGTGGGAATATTTTCCGAATCCGTGCGTCTGTACTGATGCAAGCCCGCTTGGGCCGCGAAGCGCGCTCTCTTCATGCGTCGCTCGCAAATCGAAAAAAAAGGGACTAATACAAATGCGTAAAGTATTGATTAGATTCATGCTCGCGTGCATCTCTCTTTCTGCCGCGTCGAGCCTGGTACATGCAGCTTCACTCGCCGAAGGAGCCCAGAACACTGCAGGTGCTTCAACACAATCGCTGAACCCCGTTGTGCAGTGGAACCGAACTCTTTTGGTTATCGTGAGGACCCCGGGCGCGCAGCCAGCTACGATTCACCCGACCCGCAGCTTCGCCATGATGCACACCGCGATCTACGACGCAGTCAATGCCATCGATCGTACACATAAGCCTTATCTGGTTTCTCTTAGCGGTGTTCCGCCCTCTGCTTCCCAGGAGGCGGCCGCCGCTTCCGCGGCTCACGACGTCCTCGTAGCGCTCTATCCGAAGTTCCAATCGACGCTCGACGCCCAACTGCAGCAGTCGCTCGCACCGATTCCCGACGGCGCGGACAAAACGGAGGGTGTGAACGTAGGGCAGGCTGTTGCTGCTCAAATCCTCGCCCTGCGAAAGAATGACGGCTCAGACGCTCAGCCCATTCCTTTTGTTTTCGGAAACGCACCGGGAAACTATCAGTCGACGCCACCGAATTTTCCCAAGCAACCGCAGTTCACTCACTGGTCTCATGTAACCCCTTTTGCCTTGGAGCGCGCGAACCAGTTTCGGCCCGGAACTCCTCCAGCGTTAACGAGTGACACCTACAGCGACGCCTTCAATGAAGTGAAATCACTCGGGATCGCAAACGGAACCGCCAGCACGCCGGACCAAGCCTTAACCGGGCGCTTCTGGAATGGTGCGATTCAGAACTATTGGAACGAAATCAGTCAAACGGCAGCGCTTGCGCATGACCTGACGACGGCGGAGAGCGCACGCTTATTTGCGTTGCTTAATCTGTCGTTCGCGGATGACGTGATTGCTTTCTACGATGCTAAATACACTTACAACTTCTGGCGCCCAGTCACCGCAATACGTGCCGCTGCAACAGACGACAATCCCGATACGGCCGCCGACCCGAACTGGCTTCCAGAGGTCGGCAACACCACTCCGGACCCCTCCTACCCCGGAGCGCACGCCGTTATTAGCGCCAGCGGGGCGTCCGTTCTGATTTCGTTCTTCGGCAGGGACCGCTTCGACTTCGTTGTCACGTCGGAGGTCATGCCGGGAGCGGAGCGCTCGTTCACGAGGTATTCGGCTGCGGAAGAGGAAGCCACGTTGAGTCGCATTTTCGCCGGAGTCCATTTCCGGACAGATCTCACAGTTGGCCAGCGCCTGGGCCGTGACGTGGCTGACTTTGTTCTCGATAATTTCCTGACCCCGGTTGACGGTAAAGACGAATCCGACAATCGCAGATAAGCAATGCATCAATCATCGGTTTGGGCGCGTGTTGATTCAACTGAAGGCTCTCGAAAGCGGGTTTGGCACTCAACTGCCTTCCCGCCAGCCTCGCGCCCAATTCGGCGATTGCGCCGCGGTATCGATTCCTTGTCGGACAATCTCGAATTCGCGCAGTGGCTGCTTGCTCTCTGTCTCAGGACCACAGTTTTGCTAATTATGTCCCGCTTGCGGAATCTGGCGATGAGATCGATTCGTCTGATTTTTAAGCCGTCGAAGTGTCGTAACTGGGGAAAGCATCGCAATCCCTAAAACGTCGCTGGCTAATTGGAAGGCTTCTTACAATAGTTACACGTAAAGGAATCCTGGTTCGTCGGCTTGACGATGTGTTCTTTATCTTGGCTCACGCAAAAAGTTTCGAATAGCTCCTCGTCGGGGCCGCCAAGAATCAAATGCCGGGGAGTAACAACCCACGGCTTGGTAAACATGACCGGGTCCCCGACTGTAGCTTCATAGAAAAGCATGTTGCCGCGACGGGTATAGCGTTCGACCACATGTTCCTGATCGCTATGGATCAAGGCGAGTTTCTCCACGATCTGGTGATTGCCTTCGCCCGGCTCCAGCCCCGGCTCGGTGTGCCCCTGGCCGCCGCCTAGCCACGTCTCATCATTCAAGGCAGTCACGTCCACGACCAGAGTATCGCCTTCCCAATGGCCTATGGAATGTCCGAGATACGAAGTATCGGGGAATTTGGGATGCGGGCGTCCGTCCGTATAGATCACGCGAAAGCTTTCACCGACAAAATTGGATTCGTAGAGGATCACGACCATCTTTGGAGTCTGCACAATTTGCAGCGGGCCCGTTGAGGCACGCGGAACTCCGCTGGGGAGGCAGTCAAAATTGGGGTCGTCCGTGGTCGTGGGACCATACTGGCCCTCGACGATGGCTTTGACCTTGGCCGCATATTCGGGCTTGTAGGAGGGCTCCGATGGTTCGGGATATTTGCGCGGCGGCTTGCTGCGGTCTCTCGCGCCTCCGAGATCGAACTTCACGTTGCCGTTGGCGTCTCTCGTGCCCAGATTGGCGAGATCGTTGTACCAGAAGCCGCTTAGGTCAGGATGCCCGTCCGACGTTCGGGGCGCGCGCATCTGGGCCAAGGGGCTTTGCAGATAGAGCTTCTGCAGTTCTTCGTTGCTTTGCACGATATCGGGAAGCTTCGCGCTTTGCGCTGAATTCTGCGCCGCCGCAGGGCGCTCCAGCGGTAGTGAAATCAGCCCAAAGAAAGCGGAGACGGCGGCTGCTTGCAGAATGTAGTGAGATCTCACCTTAAATCTCCTCTTGATTCGAATCGTGTGTTCGCTGAATCGAGGACGCCGGCGAAGAAGAGTCGTCCGATTCGGGCCGCTACTCTCCTCCGACTTTCAGCACGATCGAATGGCCATCCTGGTACTTGAACATTTTGGCGAAGCCGAGGTGCTTGGTCCCATCCTTGGCGGCTACCGCCGTCACGGTGATTTCCTCTCCAACCTTCCAGTCATCCTTCCTGACTCCGGCGCGGTGGTACATGCCCGGGGGATTGCCTTCGAAAGACCATGTCTCCGCTTTTCCGCTTTCGTCCTTTACGTCCACAAACCAGTAAACATGTGGGTTCACCCAAAGCACTTTGGTGAGCACGCCGGTCACCGTGAACTCTTTACCCGGGTCGAACTCAGCGGTGACGGAGTGATGCGCGACCGCCGGTATGGCGACGCTCAGCAACGCCACAGCCGCCAGTAGGACATCGTGCAGGTTGCGCCTTGTCATTCGCGTCTCTAATCGAAAAACGGTGTAGCAATCAGGGAGTTTGCAGTTCTGCGCTTTATCGCTCGCCAATGGTTACAGCGAATTATTGGCTTATTGGCCCTCGCCAGCTCCGCTGCTCTTCTTTGCAGTCAAGCTCTTGTAAAGCCGCTCCAGGTATACGTCTTCCTTAATCGGAGGCGATTCCAAAGAATCCCATTGGGCCAGAACCTTCTCTTGCTTGAGCTGATCCAGACTCTTGCCCTGATTGATGCCGGCTTGGACCACTGCGGTCGTCGCCTTAACCACGTCGAGATACTTCCGTAATTCGGCCTTCGAAGCTACAACGCCATGCCCCGGAATGATCTTGGCTTCGTCTGGGGCGTGCGCCAGCACGTATTCGATCGCGGCGACCTCGCCCTCGGGTCCACCGGTGCCGTCATTATCGTTGTCGATCGCCGGAAAATGCGGAGGATCGAAATTTGTGAAGACGTCCCCCATATGAACCACGCCGTTTCCGGGAAAAAACACCACGACATCTCCATCGGTGTGCGCACGGCCAAAATATATAGCGCGAATCTCTGCGCCATTGATGCGCAGTGCCAATTGATTGCTGAACGTCACGGTCGGAAGCGAGACCGGCAGGTTGGTAATGCGCCGATCGGGTTCCTTTTGCATGGTCTTGAGCACGTTATCCTGCGCGATTAGAACAGCCGTTTTGCCAAAGTAGGCGTTGCCGCCGGTATGGTCGCCGTGCCAGTGCGTATTCAGCACGTACTTAACCGGCTTGTCCGAGACCGTCTTCAACGCCGCTTCGATCTTTGGCCCGAGCTCCACAAGCTGCGAATCCACAAGCACGATTCCATCGTCGCCGGTGAAAACGCCGATATTGCCCATGCCGGCTTGCGCTCCCGAGCTCTGCAGCACATAGACATTGTCCGCCAGCTTCTGCACCTTAACTTGAACCTTGCTCAAGTCCGGCGGTTGCTGCGGAGCCTGCTGCGCCACAGTTGTAAGCGCAAAGCCGAACAACACGACCAGAAAAATAAGACCAAACTTTCGCATTAGTCGCCTTTCTCGCTGCCGGCAAGCCGGCGATAAGCGAGCGCGAATCGAAACCTCACGGTGGCGCCAGACTATAGGATTGAGATTGCCGCGGTCAAGCTGACGCAGTGACTAGCGGGCCCATTTGAAACTGACCCACTACGCTACGGCCGCTTTGTTGACAACGGCTCTGGCGGGGGCGTAGCCTGCGCGGAGGAAAAGCCCCCAAGCACGTCTCGCGGATAGGCCGGTTGTGGTTTGGAAAGAACCGACAGGGAGCAGACCCATGGCGATAAAACTGACCGTCAACCAACGGGTGTACGAGCTGGAAGTGGCACCTGATACCCCGCTTCTCTACGTTCTGATCAACAACTTGGAGCTGCACGGGCCTCGCTTCGGCTGCGGGTTAGCGCAGTGCGGATCGTGCTCGGTGCTGGCGGATGGCGTGGAGATAAGGTCGTGCGTCACGCCAATCGGCAAAGTGGACGGCAAAACGATCACCACATTCGAAGGCCTGCCGGCGTGGTATGCGGAACAGAAGAAACTGGCGACTGTGCCGGAGTTACACCCGCTGCAGCAGGCCGTGATCGACGAGCAGGCGACTCAATGCGGCTACTGCTTGAATGGGCTGGTCATGAAAGCGGCGGAACTGCTCTCGAAAACGCCGGAGCCGAGCGAACAGCAAATTCGCACCGCGATGAACGGGCACCTCTGCCGGTGCGGAACCTATCCGCGGTTCATGAAGGCCATTCAGCGTGCGGCGCACAAGATGACTCTGGAATCAAGCAATGCGCAGCAAGGTGGTGGACGATGAGCAACCACGATTCCGGGACGGGACTCCAGCGGCGGACGTTTTTGAAGGCGGGAGGCGCGTTGATCATCGGAGCCGCAGTGGCTCCGGAGTTGCTCGCGCAAGAAGGTCAGGCGGGCGTCGTTCCCATAAATGCCGCATCGGGCGCGGCATTTTCCGCGTTTGAGCCGGATCCGAATCAGATCGACAGCTGGATCGCGATTCACGCGGACAACACGGCCACGATTTTCATCGGCCATCACGAGCTGGGCCAGGGAATTTCGACGACGCTGCTGCAGATTGCGGCGGAGGAGCTGGATTTGGATATGGCCCAGGTGAAATCGATCCCGCTTGAGACAGGAAAGACGCCGAATCAGGGCGGCACCTATGCGAGCTCTGGAATCGCTCGCGGCGGGCCGCGAATCCGCCTGGCGGCAGCCGAAGGACGGCAAGCACTACTGAAATTGGCGTCTGCGCGGCTGGGGACGCCCGTCGAAAAGCTGACGGTCACCAGCGGCGTGGTCTCCGTGATCGGCAACTCTGGCCAGTCTGTGACTTATGGGCAATTGGTCGGCGACCAGCGGTTCAGCGTGCCGTTCACGGGCACCGCTCCGATCAAGGATTACCGTACACATAAGATCGTTGGCACGCGCGTGCCGCGCGTGGACATACCGGCGAAGGCTGGTGGGAAGTATGTGTACATGCAGAACGTGCGCGTGCCAGGCATGCTCCATGGACGCGTGGTGCGGCCCCGCGGTCGGGGTGCCTATTATCACGAGGCTACCGTAATCAGCGTGGATGAAAGTTCCATCGCCGATATTCCCGGTGCGCGCGTGGTTCGGCGCAAGGACTTCGTGGGCGTGGTCGCGCCGGACGAGTGGAGCGCGGTGAAGGCGGCGGAACGGCTGCGCGTTACGTGGGACACGCCGGCAATGTTGCCGTCATCCCCGGAGGAGCTGTTCGAACGTTTACGAAGCGCGAAGACCGATGACCAGATCGTCGTGGATCGCGGCGACGTGGCCAGCGCCTTTGCGGGCGCCGGGCACATCGCCTCAGGGCGATACGACTCGCCCTATCAGATGCATGCGCCCTTTGGAGCGCACTGCGCTATCGCCGACGTGAAAGCGGATTCGGCGTTGCTCATCTGCTCGTCGCAGAACATCTACGAATCGCGCCTGTCCACGGCGAGCGTGACGGGCCTGCCCATCGATCGAATCACCGTGCGATACGTGGAGACGTCCGGCACTTACGGCCGCAGCGCGCATGCCGACTGCGCCCAGTCGGCGGTGATCATGTCACAGGAGGCTGGCGCGCCGGTGCGGTTGCAGTTCATGCGCTGGGACGATCATGGCTGGGAAGCCTACCAACCTGCGCACACCGCCGACGTGAAGGTCGGCGTGGACGCAAAGGGCAAGATCATCGCGTATGAGTATCACGGCTGGCAGCACGGGTTTGGCGGAGCTTACGTGGGGGCCAAAGGTCAACAGCACATGGCCGAATATGCCGAATTGCTCGCGA
>Ga0210394_10006207_pt1 | contig 13025 bp, 10 predicted proteins | sample IncBWC12MmetaG_FD_160121 | JGI IMG/M metagenome (GOLD analysis project Ga0210394, IMG submission 160121) | Forest soil microbial communities from Barre Woods Harvard Forest LTER site, Petersham, Massachusetts, United States - Inc-BW-C-12-M | ecosystem: Environmental > Terrestrial > Soil >...
GACTGACCTGCCGCGTCCGCGAGGTCGCCGGCCGCCTTAGCTCAGTCGGCAGAGCGTCTCACTCGTAATGAGAAGGTCCGGAGTTCGATTCTCCGAGGCGGCTCCACGTCAGAAGGCCCGTAAACACTGGGCTAGCTGCTCGCATCGTTGATCTCCTTCGCTGAGCTGTCTGGTGCTGCGGCCCCCAGGTGGCCCCCGACGCGCTTGGCGCTCTCCCATAAACCGGCGTCCATCAGGTGACCGTCGAGGTCGACAGTCATGGTGGCGCTGGCGTGGCCGAGCATGCGCTGGACGACCTTGACATCGGCGCCGGCGGCCAGCCAGAGGCTTGCGGCCGTGTGGCGGAGGTCGTGTACCCGCAGGGTCGGCTTGCCGATCACCTTCTTGGCTTCGGTCCAGTGAACCGACCGTTTCCAGTTGTTCTCGCGAAGCGGAGTCCCTGCGGCTGATTGGAACAACCATTCGTCGTCCCGGCGGCCTTCGGCCCGGCTGGCGACGACCGCGGCGGCACGGGGGGTCAGCGGCACCGTACGAGCGCGGTCACCCTTGAGCGTTTCGATGAACAAGTCGCCGGCTCCTCCACCCGACAACGCAGCGCGTTGCGGGCGAAGCCCCGGCCCGGGTACGGCGATACGATCGCCGATCTGAAGTCCCGCCAGCTCGCCCCAGCGCATGCCGGTGTGGGCGAGGACGACCACAGCGTCGGCCCAGCGTCCGCGACATGCCGCCGCGAGGGCGTCGACCTGGTCGCCGGTGAGGGCCTGTCCCTCGCGCTTCTGGCGTCCCTTCGGGGCCTTGGCCTGTGCGGCGACGTTTCGGACGAGGCGTTCGTCGGCCACTGCATGGTCGAGGATCGACCTGAATGTCGAGAGGGCGCGCTTTGCGGTGCCAGCTTTCAGGCCGCCGGCGACGATCTGCGCCGCCCATTCAGCAACTTCGGCGCTGGTGATGGAGGCGATCGGGTGTCGTCCGAACTTGGGAGCGATGTAGAGCTTCCACATCAGGGCGTCGGTCTCTCGGGTTCGGCGCTTCATGCCTGCCCTGGTCGCGAGCCAACCCTCTGCCATGACCGCCAAGCTGACTCGCCCGCGGCGCGGATCGATCCAGTCGCCCTGACGCACACGGCGTGCCTGATCCTGCTGCCACGCGACAGCATCAGTGCGACGGTCGAAGGTTCGTGACGCGATTTCGCGGCCGTGAGCTTTCAGGCGAACCCGGTACCGAACCTTCCCGGTGGAGGTCACTCGGCGCTGGATCGTCACGCGGTTTCCTTCTGCTGCTTGAGCCACAGCTCAAGGTCGGCAGGGTCCCAGAAGAGGCGGCGACCGATCTTGGTCGCCGGCGCAAACTTGCCTCGCTGTCGGAGGAAGCGCAGGGTCGCGACGGAGATGCGGAGTCGCGCCGCAGCCTCGTCTGGTGTAAGAAATTCCTCCATAGTTCCCTCCAGGTCCGTAAGTAGTACTTACTGCCCATCGCTATAGCGACATTAGCACCCCATCACGCTATCGCGGATTTCCGCGAGGGGTGTCGCTGTGGCGTAGACGGGCTGGGAGACTGTGTCTTTCCGACTGGAGAGGGTGGTCTGGTGGCGCGCAGCTTCGCCGACAAGCTCGACCTTCTCTTCGCGACCATCCGGCGCGACGACGGGTCCACCTACTCGATCACCGACGTCGCCGCCAGCGTCACCGCGCTGGGCCAGACCAAGCTGAGCGCCAGCTACCTGTCCGAGCTACGCAGTGGTCGTAAGGATCATCCGAACATCTGGGTCGCGGACGCACTGGCCCGGTTCTTCGGTCAGCCGATCGAGTACTTCGTCGAAGACGACATGGAACCCGTTCAGCCGGGCCGGCGACGCTCGCCTGCTCGCGACAGCGCGGCGACGACCAGCGTCACAGACCGCCTGGCCGCGCTGATCCGACTGGCGGAGCCGCATGGGGTGCAGGATCCCTCCGACGATCAACTAGCCCGGTGGATGACGCAGGCCGGCTACCCGGTGACCTCGGAGGCGCTCGCCGCCGCCAGGACCGGCGGAGCCGCGGACCTCTCGGTAGAGCTGGTTGAGAAGCTGGCCGGCTACTTCGAGGTGCCGGCCGCGTTCCTGACCGACGCGGAGGTCGCCGCCGCGATGGCTCCGCAGCTTCGCTTGATGCGGATGCTGAAAGATCAGCAGATCCGGCGCATTGCGATGCGGGCCAGCTACCTAGACGCCAGCGACCGCGACCGCGTCGCCGACCTGATCGCCCGCCTGGGCAACGCCGACCTCGGCGACGAGGACATCGACTTCTAGAGCAGATCCCGCCGTTGGCGTGGGCCTTGCTGGCGGCGGCCGGCGTACTGACGGTCTTGGCGTTGACAGATCGATGCCCTAATGTCTCGTGTCGGGCGGGGGCCTGCCTAGTTGGAGTTCCCGATGACAACCGCGCCGCCCACAGTGCCGTCGCCGAGCGCCGTGCCGAATCCGCTGAAGCACCTGCCGTCACTGATCCTGCACAGCGCCTGGAACGGGATATGGGCCGCGGCGACGACGTCACCGATCTTCGCCGCGCTCCTGATCCTCGCGGTCGCTGGCGCGGTAATCGGATTCGTCCGGGCGATCATTCATGGTGGGCATGCCCGGGACTCGATTCGCCGGTTCCCGCGAGCGGACAAAGCGTTCCTCCTTGCGCGAGCCGGCGGACGCTGCGAGCACCACGTCATGTTGCTCGGCCGGTGCCGTGAGACCGAAAGACTCGAAGCCGACCACATTCACCCCTGGTCACGCGGGGGGCAAACCGCCATCGCGAACGGCCAGGCACTCTGCCGGCGTCACAACCGCGCCAAACGCGCAGCAATTCCGTACGGCTGGCAGCTGCGGGCCTTGGAGAAGCAACGCGCCAGCTACTACCCAGCCGGCCAATCCGGCGCGGTCAGCCGGCGAGCAGCGCGCACTCGGCCGCGAGGAGGCCAACCAACCCCGCTCAACACCGTGAGCTGCGCAGACTTGCCGTCGCGTACGTACTCGCCGAGGTCGGATTGACGGCCTAGCGAGCTTCCCGCTTGGCCAGCGATGTCACTGTTGGGCTGCCAGCGAGCAAGAGTACACGCGCACCCTGGTCGGCGCTGAGATATTGAAAGCTCTGTGGAGGGCGGCGAACGCCGGTCGAGTCTGCGAGCGACAGATGGGTGGCGAAAGGATAGACGCGCCTGACAGCAATGCCAGTGCCGTGGTCTCGGTCGCCGAAGTAGTCGAAGAAGCGGTGGCGCGAGATGCCAGCGACGCTGCGGAACGTCCGCCAGAGGCTGCTCGGGCTAGTCGTCAGCTGACCAGCGACCTCGAATATGCCGACGACGGCCGCGACGGGCTGGGTCACGTAGATAACAACGTGCGTGACGTCGTCGGCGATGCGGTGCTTGCGGAACTCGACGGTCTTCGCGCCGCTCAGGATCGCATCAGCGAACTCAGGGTGGATCGACATCAGTGCTACCCGGCCAACAGGTCTTGCAGCCACTGTGTCGCTCCCGGGTCTTGGACTCGCATGATGCTCTGTGGCGACCTTCTCATAACCGCGCGGTGGATAAGCTCATCCATGCTCAGCGGCGTGTCGAGTACCCGGTCGAGGCGGAACCGGATGGCGAGCACCTTCCCGCCCCGGCACATCCCATCGACCTCGGTGGGGGTGTATACGGTGCGGCGACCCGTGAACTCCAAGATCCGCGCCGGATCGGCCGACACCAGCGTCTGCTCCACAATGCCGACCGCGCGTACTTGTTGGTCGCGGTGGGTGCGGAAGAACAGGAGCACATCGCCGGGCTGGAGTTGCCGCGATGGCGAGTGGCACAGGTACGCCTTGCGGATGGCGTTGCCGTGGTCGGTCAGTCCCGGCATCAGGCTGAGCTGTTCGTCGGCCACGGGGAAGAGGCTGGCATGCCAGTGCGGAACGATCGGGACCAAGAACAGACGTTCAGGCCGCAGCGCGCCGGGACCGTAGGCGATATTGTGCGCTAGCGGGTCCAGTTCCTCTGTGCTCAGGTGCAATCGTTTGCCGTAGACCCGCTCGGCTTGCCGGCTGGTGGCCACGCAGAGGTCGGTGAAGCCGAAACTCTCCAGCATCGCGATTAGCGCCAGCTCGTGGGCGAAGACCTCGACGAAGATCGACTCGTAGCTGTTGCGGCGAGCGTACTGGAAGATCGCCCAGAGCAGCAGCTCGCCGCGTTTGACGCCGCGGGCGGCCTCAGCAACCTTGAATGTGCAGATCTTCAACGCCGGCTGCGGCAGCGACCACGGCTGTTCCTCTTCCTGGTTGAGGATCACCAGGGAGTCGAGCTGACCGGGCTCGCCGATCACTAAGCACGGCCGGTGCTGGGGTGCGACCTTGGTTCGCACCCACTCTCTGACTTTGTAGGCGGCGTCGAAATCGTCGAAGATTGGGTCGTCGACGTCAAGCTGGAATCCCTTGATCTCTTGGACCGCCGGGATCAGCAACGGTGCCTCGATCTGGCGCCGCAGTACGTCGAGCGCGTCGGCGATCGTGAAGGTCCGATCGGCCAGATCCAATTGCCGAGCGTGGCCGTGCAGTGGCTGGTCCTCGGTGACCAGCCACTGCACGGCGCTGCGTTCCAGCGCCAGCAGGAGAGTCATGTCGACCAAGCCGTTCGGCCCGACGGTCGGCGGGTAGCCGGCCTTCTCTCGGAACCCTGCTGGCACGGCGATCGACTCCAGGACGTGATACCGCTGGAGTTGCCAGTTGCGCCGCTGGCGGTGCGCCTCGTTGGCATGCCGGGCGAGGTCGTCGCGGACGCTCGCGGCGAGGCAGACGGTATGCCCGAGACGGGCGGCCAAGCTGAGAAGTTCGGCCGCCGCGGCGCCTTGGGGATGGCGCGGTGCTTCGTCGCTCTCGGCGGCGATCAGAACGTTGGTGTCCAAGAGGATGCGGATCGGTGTTGCCGTCACCGCCGCCCCCCTGAGGTTTCACGCCGAGTTGACCTTCAATGGTGCCACGGAAAAGGGCAGTTCTACGCGACAATTCTAAGGGGCGACCGGTTCAGATCAGCGCGAAACGTATCGGCTCGGACTCACTAGGTCCGACCACGTCGCGCTTGTCGTTGCCGGTCGTATTCATCGAGCGGCTGTTCCTGCCGGTTCCACATCGTCGAACCACGCCCGACATTTGTCTGATCTGCGTGCGTTGCCTTCGAACAAAATGGCAGCGAAACGCCTGCTCGCCTTGGCCACCCATCCAGCGGTCGTAGTAGACGAACCTCTTGGCCGGATCCGATTCTTCTCGGGCGGTAGGAGCGCACCTACGCAGGAAGTTGGCACAGCTTGGCAGCTTGGTACGGTGGGAATTGATCAGTGGCCCGTGGCTGAAGTCGCCGGCCGTCCCGGCGGGGAGGGGGACGGCGAGGTCCGGCCGTAACCTAAGGCATGACCCAAGGACTTCATGAGTTCCGTGATCGATACGACTGGTTGCGGCGCCAGCGGATTGACGCCGTCGTCGGTGCATGTATGCCTACTCACCGTGGCATCGCCAACAAGGATGGTCCGTTGCTTCGGGTTCTCGACCCTCCATGTGAAGTCGTTTCACCACCTGATCTAGCCCTCGACGTCTCTGCGCTTAATGACCTCATTGACCGACAGTTGCGCGACTATGCCGACCTAGGCCGGAGCTTCACTTGGCAAGTGCACGCTCACGATCATCCGGATGTGGGTAGCCGCGTGCTCGACTTGGGGTTCTCTATCCAGAGAGCGCAGCCCTTACTTGGCGCAAGGGTTGGCGACGTGCTTCAAAGTGCCATCTCGCCGCTAGGTGGAGCCGTTCCCCGTAACGTGAGCAGCGGGGAGGAACTCGAGCTCGTAGCTCAGATGCACGCTGAGGTTGGTGCCCGACAGGGTCTGTGGGCCTGGGATCCTGCTGCGCTTGCATCTCGTCTGAGCGCCATGCTCAGCGACGACCCTCCTTCCACTGGAATATTTGCGGTCAACTGTGAAGGTCAACTCATAGCCTCCGCTTGGGTGACCATCGACCTGACGTCGGAGTTGGCCGAGCTGGCCGGCGCGGTGACGATTCCGTCCTCGAGAGGACGAGGAGTCTTCAGCAGCCTAGTGCGCGCCCGTGCCCGCTTCGCTCAAGACCATGGAGTCTCGTTTGTTTACGCGGAGGCTTCGCCCCAGAGTCAAGGGCCTCTGCAGAGGCTAGTGTTGCGTGTTGTAAGTGTCTTTACGGTCTTGGTTTGGGATAGTTGGGTATGTCTGTTGCTGCTCCGTTAGTTCTTCGTGCCGGTGACGAGTCGAGGCTGAAAGCGCTGCTGCGTTCCTCGACGGTGGAGGCGGGTCTGGCGCAGCGGGCGCGGATCGTGCTGCTGGCCTCTGAAGGTGTGCCGAATGCGGTGATTGCTCGCCAGGTTGGGGTGTCGCGTCCGACGGTGATTGGTTGGCGTCAGCGTTATGAGGCGGGTGGTCTGGCGTTGCTTGAGGATCTGGATCGGTCGGGGCGTCCCCCGGTGATCGATGATGTCGCGGTGGTGGTGGCGACCCTGGAACGCCCGCCCGAGACGTTGGGGGTGACGCATTGGTCGGCGCGGCTGCTCGGTGAGCATCTGGGGATCTCGTTCGCGAGCGTGGCCCGGATATGGCGGGCGTGGAAGTTGCAGCCGTGGCGGCGTGAGACGTTCAAGTTCTCCACCGACCCGGAACTGGACGCGAAGGTCCGTGACGTCGTCGGCCTGTATTTGAGCCCGCCGGAGAAGGCAGTCGTGGTCTGCGTCGATGAGAAATCCCAGATCCAGGCCTTGGACCGCACCGCACCGATCCTGCCGCTGCGTCCGGGGCTGCCGGAGAGGGCCACCCATGACTACGTCCGCCATGGCACCACGACCTTGTTCGCGGCACTGGAGGTCGCGACCGGCAAAGTGACCGATGCCTGCTACCCGCGCCATACCCACGCGGAGTTCCTGGACTTCCTCAAGCTCGTCGCGAAGGCTCATCCGCGGGTGGAGCTGCACGTTGTGGCTGATAACTACGCCACCCACAAGCACCCCAAGGTGCAGGCCTGGCTGGCGAAGAACCCGCGCGTGAGCATGCACTTCACCCCAACCTCGGGGTCCTGGCTGAACCTGGTCGAGGTGTTCTTCGGGATCATCACCCGACAGGCGATCCGGCGCGGCACCTTCACCTCGGTCAAGGATCTCATCACCGCCATCGAGACCTTCATCGACGCCTGGAACGAACGCTGCGAACCCTTCGTCTGGACCAAAACAGCCGACGAAATCCTCACCAAAACCCACCGTCAACAAACTTCAAACACGCGACACTAGTTATTGATTACTGGCGGCGGTAATCATGGGCAGGGTAACGCCGTTGACGAAAATATCGTTGCTTCCAATTATTAATGTGATCCCTGAAGCCTTCTGGCCGGACCGCATCAGCGCCTGTGGGACGGCCGCGCGCAGCACCGCCGCCGATGCTGCCAGGTTGGGCGGGAACTGGATGGTCGTGAGCGTGGAACCATCGGGGCCGCCGACCTCGTCGATTATGTCGGTATCGGCGTTGGTGATGTCATCGATGGTGAAGCCGTCGCGTTGCAACGCCGCTGCGTTGATATGCGCTGCGTTCTGATAGCCACCAGCGTTCATTACAGTTACGTGTACCGAGCCCGGGCTTGGCGGCGAATCGGTGGTCCGCGACTGGCGGTTCGTAGCCTCGCCAGGCGTGGCTTTCGGATGGCCAGAGGTTGAGCAGCCAGATAGTTGGATGACTGCGACGACTATTGGCACGAGAAGCCATGTTCTGGAGACGTGGTGAGAAGTGATCACGGTGGATGCTTGCTCGAATCTCGGTAGTCTAGGGTTGATGCTGACTGGTTATCGAGCTCGTCGTAGCAGATTGTCGTAGTTTTGAGTCGGGCTTTGCTTTCGGATTGCCTCGCATGGGCAGGGCTGACTCCGAGCTGCTGCTCAGTGCAGACGTTGGTAGCCAACTACACCAGGTCGCGCACCATTTGTAGCTCGGGTCCGTGGCGTAATGACTCAGGATGCCGTTGCTGCAGGGCTGAAGAGTGCTAGGCCAGTAGTCCGAGTCGCCTGAATAATAGTAACCCGAAACCCAGCCCCACTGGCCGTTATCTGCCTCAGTGAAAGCCAGATATGCGCCCTCTGCAGGCTCGAAGTCTGCGCAGACAAACCAGTTGGCGTAACCCGTCGAGTGTAGGAGGCCGAGGGTGTCGGGGCTGCCAGCGTTATTCCAGTTTCTGCCCTCGACCGGAGCCTGGGCCCAGATCGGACAGTGCCAGGCGGTGACCGCACCGACCGAGGGCACTGTCCGTGATACCGGGGCATTGCACACCGGCTCGTAACTGGTGGCGGCACTCGCCGTCGCTGGCGTGAACGCGACTAGGCATGCGACGACGGCGAGGATGGCACTCAGTCCAAGGCGTACCCGCTTCCGCTGAGCGGCGGGACGTGTCGCTGGACGCGCGTCTATCCGGGCTAACTGTGGGTGATCGGCGGCTACGGCTGATCCAGGCATTCTGCGACCTTAGCTTGGCCAGGCTAAGCAGTTCAAGTGCTTTCGCCCCGTTTAAATGCCGCAAGCAGGACATCTACGCCCATCCGGTTCGCCGGACTGTGGATGATTTGCAATTTGCGAGATGTTCACGGAGCTGGGTACGGTCTGCGCCGTTCGGGATCAACGCGACCCGCCGGCGACCCAGCTTCTGGCGTGCGGCGTGTCCGCTCAGTCGACGATCGAGAGGTCTCTTTCGTGCGCCGTTTTTCTGTTCGGCATATCACCCGTAACACTCAAACGTGCCTCCCTGCGGTGGTGGCCGTCGTCGGAATGGCTGCCGCGACACTGCAGGTCGTTGCGTCGCCCCCGGCCGGGGCTCGACCGACTTCAACTGCCGCCGAGGCAAGCAATGTGGTGACCACTACGGCTGCGGGCGCGAGTGCCGACGTCGCCGTGAACGGGTGGGCAATGAAGCCGGATATCACCTCGAGCTGGGACGAGGCTCGTCGGATTATGCGTGGCGCGAAGTGGCGGTGCTTCGCCCGGCAGGCTTGGATGTCCAGTCCTGGACGGGATATCAGTGCCTGTCCGGAGACGGCCGGTACGCGGCCGTCGCGGTGCTGCCGACAGCGGTAGTGAATCTGGCGACCGCCCGGGACCGTGGGGCGTTCGCTTATTCCGTCAACCTGGCGACCGGAGCGGTGATCCCGGTGGCATCCGGCGTCGGGCTGAAGTACTTCTCGCCCGGCTGTGGCACTGGGGACACCGCAGTATTCACGCTCAACCTCGGGAGCAACGACGAGGCCACTGAGCTGGTCACCGCCGACCTTGCCTCAGGCAAGGTGTCGGAGGCGACGAAGGTGGCCGGCCAGCTCACCTCGGCCGTCCCGACTCCAGAGGGCGTCGTGGGCGTCGTTGGCTCGACACTCGTGTCAGTCGCCTCCTCCGGTTCGACCGCGGTGCTCGCGCGCACCGACGGCGACGGCTACGACCTTCGTCCGTCGAGCGACGGTGGCATCAGCTTCATCACCGCCGCGCCGGGAACGGCGAATGCAACCGCAAGACATGAGCACAAAGGCCGGGTGAGCGCCCTCGGCAGCGGCCCGTTGACCCGGCTGCAACTGTTCCAGGGACGCGCGGGGCACGCTGTGCTGACCGGCTCGACGTCGAGCGACTCGGCCGCGGCGTCCGCGGTGGGGATTCGTATCGTGAACGATGGAAAACTGCCGAATGGGTCCGTCGCATCGTCGCTCGACGGCGATGCGCTCGTCGGTGATCCGAGCGGCACGCAGACCGTCCCGCTGGTGATGTCCACCCGCACCAACACACTGTTGAAGAACACGCAGGCCGCGTCGACGATGACGCCGGTCGAAACCCCAGCCGGGTATGAACCACCTGGCGCGGTGGAGCTCACTCCGGTGCCGCGATCGCTCGGGCGGGCGCAGCCGCATGGCGATGCTGCGCCGACGAAGCTCGCACCCAAGGATGCGTCCAGTCGTGAGCTGACTACCAGCGCGCCGATGTCAACCACCATCGCCCAGGCGCTGCCGACTGATCCGAACCAGTCACCGACCTGCGCCGTGCCGCCGCTGGACGAGACGAAACAGGTGATGCAGCCGTCGCCGAATCAGATCAACTGGGCGGCGCAGATGATCGAACAGGGCAAGCTGACCGGCGTCGCCTATACCCGGCCGGCGAACTTCGACAACCTCGGGCTCGCTGCCTACGCACCGAGCGCTGACTTTCCGCCGATCGCGTTGAGTCACCCGTCGAGCAGCACGTCGAACTCTGTGCCGCCGTCGGTTTACGCGGCCATCATGGCGCAGGAGTCCAACTGGGACCAGGCGTCCTGGCACGCGCCCGAGGGTACGTCGGGGGACCCATTGATCTCCGACTACTACGGCGCGGCCTACGACATCGTGTCCATCAACTATGCCGGCGCGGACTGTGGCTACGGCATCGGCCAGGTCACCGACGGCATGCATGTCGGCGACACCGACTTCTCGGCCCATGGCCAGATCAAGGTTGCGGTCGACTATCAGGAGAACATCGCAGCCGGGCTGCAGATCCTCGAATCGACCTGGAATCAGCTCTATTCCGATGGCATCATCGCCAACAATGGCGACCCGAAGGATCTTGAGAACTGGTACTTCGCCGCGTGGGCCTACAACTCCGGCATCCAGCCGACCGGGTCGTACAACCCGAAGGGCTGCACGCCCGGCCCGTCCTGCACCGGCCCGGACGGAACCTGGGGGATGGGCTGGGCCAATAACCCGGAGAACCCCGACTACCCGCCGAACCGCGACCCGTACCTCAAGGACACCTACGCCGACGCGGCCCACCCGTCGAGCTGGCCGTACCAGGAACGCGTGCTGGGCTGGATGGCCTCGCCGCTACTCCGTGATAACGCGCCTGCCTACTCGACGCCGACCTATCACGGAGCTAGCTGGCTGCAGGTCCCGCCCTTCAGCACGTTCTGCTCGCTGACAGCCAATCACTGCAACCCGGCCGCTACCAACACATCGCAGACCGATGCCGGGCACTGCATGCTGAACGACTACGAGTGCTGGTGGCACCAGCCCGCGACCTGGATTGCGACCTGTGCAACGACCTGCGCGACCAGTGCCTATCAGTATTCATCCGGCAGTGAGCCGGTCGACACGAACTCCAATCCGATCGCCTGCAACGTCGATCGCACCAAGGTTGCCAGCAACGCGGTCATTGTGGACGACCAGACGTCGCCGAATCTGAACCTGATGGGCTGTACCGGTGAGAACTGGACGTCGAACGGAACGTTCGCCTACAAGTACGGCACGAATGCGGCCGGTGACCCGATCGGGGCGATAGACACCCACCAGCTCGGATCCGGGCTGGGCGGGCACATCCTGTTCAGTCACACCGAGAACGGCTCGAACCCGGCGCTGATCAACACCGGCACGTGGACGCCGAACCTGCCGTCGCTGCAGTACTACACGGTGAAGCTGCACATTCCGGCGCTGGGCGCTGAGGCCACCGGCGTCGTCTACACGATCAATCCCGGTGGCGGGGCCGCGCCGTGGAAGATTCGCGTGAACCAGGCGTGGAACTCCGACCAGTGGGTCACTATCGGCACTTTCGCCATGCAGAACGGCGGAAACGTTGTGCTCACCAACCAGTCCAGTGTGGTGGGCGGCGGCAACGAATCGCTGGTCGATTTCGACGTCGCCTATGACGCGATCGCGTTTGTGCCTCGTGGCGGTACGCCGGGTGCACCGATCGGCGGCCCGCCGACCGTGCAGGACGCGCCGAAGGGGTCGAACCCGGCGTGGGTGCAGTGTGGCTGCGCGCAGCGCACCGCTGGTGACCCCGTCAATACCGCCACCGGATATTTCGGCGACACCTGGACCGATCTGTCGACGCCGGGGCGCGGTGAGCCCCTCGACTTCACCCGCACTTACACCGAGGCAACCGCCGACCCTGCCGGTCCCAACAAGGCACTCGCGGTGAACGGGCCTTTCGGCTACGGCTGGACCGACTCCTACAACCTCAAGGCCAGTACCAATGCCACCAGCGGGGCCGTGACGGTGACCCAGGAGGACGGCTCGCAGGTTGCGTTCACCAGTAGCTCCGGGGTGTACACGCCAACGGCACCGCGCGACGATGCCAGCCTTACCAAGTCAGGCACCAGCTACGTCTACACCAGGCGTGGGCGGGACATCTTCACCTTCGACGTGAGTACCGGGCACTTGCTCACCGAGCAGGATCTGGCCGGCGCCAAAGCGGCCACCCCGTACAAGACCACGCTCACCTACAACGCTTCCGGGCAACTGTCGACGGTGACCGATCCGGACGGGCGGGTCTATACGCTCACCTGGACCAGTGGGCACATTACCGCGCTGAAGGATTCGGCCGGTCGCACCGTTAGCTACGTCTACGACGCCAGCAACGACCTCACCGGGGTCTACGGAGTCGGCAGCACGCGCTCCCCGTCGCTGCTGAGCAACGACCTGACGAGTTACAGCTACAACACGACCACCCATCTGATGACCGGGGTTCGGACGCCGGCTAACCAGGGCGGCGCCAGCGGCGCTCAGCTCTCGATGACCTACGACGCCAGCGAACGAGTGCTGACCCAGACCGACGCGGACGGGCGGGCCACCACTTTCGCGTATGGCCCGTCCAGCTCGCCGAGCCTGTCCGCGGGACAGGCGCTGACCACCGACCCGGCCGGGCACAAGACGCTGGATACCTACAGCAACGGGCTGCTGGTGTCGGAGACGAAGGGCTACGGCAGCACAGTGGCAGCGACCACTGCGTACACCTACGACCCGGTCACGCTCGGAATCAGCACTGAGGTGGATCCCGCCGGCCACACCACCAGCTACAGCTACGACGACCACGGCAACCGGCTCTCGTCCTCGGATGCACTTGGATACACCACGAGCTACGCCTACGACAGTGCCGGCGACGTCATCGAGACCGTCGACCCGAGCGGTGTTGCGACCGTCAACCTGTACGACCAGGCCGGCCACATCAAGACCGGCACATCGACCACCAACGACGG
>Ga0210394_10006208_pt1 | contig 13025 bp, 11 predicted proteins | sample IncBWC12MmetaG_FD_160121 | JGI IMG/M metagenome (GOLD analysis project Ga0210394, IMG submission 160121) | Forest soil microbial communities from Barre Woods Harvard Forest LTER site, Petersham, Massachusetts, United States - Inc-BW-C-12-M | ecosystem: Environmental > Terrestrial > Soil >...
GCTTGAGAACTCTGACTTTACGCGTCACAAATCCGAGGCCGAACGGAAGAAGGAGAAGATCAAGGAGGTTCACAAGGCCCAGGACGTGTGGAAGGAGCAATCCGGCACGTCGGATGAGCTGGCCCTTTTATTCGTTGCCCTCTGCCGGGCCGCGGGACTCCACGTGGAGGCAATGAAGGTGACGGATCGCAACGAGGCAATCTTCGACGAATCGTTTTTGAGCGCCCGCCAATTGGATGATTACATCGCAGTGGCACAACTTGATGGGAAGGAAGTATTCTTCGATCCCGGCGAGAAGATGTGCCCGTTCGGAATGCTTCATTGGAAACACACGCTCACCAGGGGCTTTCGGCTCAACGACAAAGCCGCGGTCATCGCCCGCACGCCGGGGGTCAACTACAAGACGAGCTACGTTCAGCGAATCGCTGACCTCACGGTGGATGATTCCGGGGCCGTCACGGGTACGGTTCGCCTGGTACTGAACGGGCAGGAAGCAATGCGGTGGCGGCAGATTGCGTTGGAGAACGATCAGGACGAAGTGAAGAAGCAGTTCAACGAATGGATGCGCACGGATTTGCCCGAGGGAGTACAGGCCGAGTTCGACCACTTTCTGGCGCTCGAACAATGCGACGCCACCCTGCTCGGCTTTGTGAAGGTAAGCGGAAACCTCGGTACGGCGACCGGTAAGCGCTTCTTTCTGCCGGGGCTATTCTTCCAGTCGAAGGCGCGGCATCCGTTCGTAGCGCAGGACAAGCGCTCGATTCCCGTGGATGTCCACTATGGGCGCACCGAGCAGGACGATGTCACTTATCACGTGCCGGCTGGGTACGTTGTAGAGAGCGGGCCGAAGACGGACAAGCTGGCCTGGCCGGAACATGCGAGCTTTTCTATATCAACAGGGGATAAGGGAAGCGGCGTAAACGTGATACGGAACCTGGCGTATAACTACACGCTGCTCGAAGCGAAGGACTACTCAAACCTCCACGACTTCTACCAGAAGATGGCCGAAGCCGATCAGCAGCAGCTTGTGCTGGCGCGCACGCCTGCGACCAGGGCGAACTGACCTCGATCGAAAACGATCAGGTCAGGCCCGCCGCGACGAAGCTTGGCGAAGTTTAGACCGAAGTTCCGGAACTTGAGTTTAGAGGACCGCGGCCATATCCGCAAGAATGGCCTCAGCGGCCTTGGCGGGATCGGGAGCCTGCGTGATGGGGCGGCCGACGACCAGGTAGCTGGCGCCCATTTGCAATGCTTCGGCCGGGGTGGCGATGCGCTTCTGGTCGCCCTTTGCGCCGCCGGCAGGGCGAATGCCGGGGATGACCAGGGTGCCTTCCGGGCCGGTAAGAGCCCGCAGCGCTGTTACTTCCTGCGGGGAGCACACAAACCCGCGAATCCCCGCCGCCAATCCCATGCGCGCGAGCCATTCCACCTGCTCAGCGGGCGAGCGTTCGACTCCAATGGCGTCTACTTGGGCCGCGTCCATGCTGGTGAGGACCGTGACAGCAAGCAGTTTGGGAGCCTGCGCGAGTCCCGCGAGCGCCTCCCGGGCCGCCGCCAGCATGGCCGGGCCACCGGCAGCGTGCACGGTGAGCATTTCCGCACCCAGGTTGGCGGCGGAACGCACCGCCCCAGCCACCGTGTTGGGGATATCGTGGAGTTTGAGGTCGAGGAAGACGTGGTGGCCGCGGCGCAACAAAGGCTCTATAACCGCCGGGCCGGCGGCGACAAAAAGCTCCAGGCCCACCTTGAACCAGGCGCAAGTGTCATCTAACCGATCAAGCAGCACGGAGGCTGCACCCGCGTCCGGCACATCGAGGGCGACGATCAGACGCTGGCGGGCGAGTTCTCGCGGATCGATTGTGGGCGCGGGGCGGTGCGGCGAGAAGGTCTGCATAATTGAATCGTAAGGCATTTTCTAACGCGCGTAAGCGACTATAGATGGGGGTTCTGCAAATTGGCCTCTTCGACGGCAACCTGAGCGCACAGTCGGACGCGCGGCGGGAACGCCCGGCCGGGAGAATCCACCAATTTGCCAAGACCAGGCACGGTAAAGGGTTGCGTCCACTGCGGAGGATATTTTGGGTTTGAAGACGATGCGCGCGATGAGATGGATGCTGGTTTTGCTGAGTGCGCCGCTGTGCGCGCGGGCGGCCGATGTGCACACCAATCCGCTGAACCGCGACCCGCTGGTTCGCGAGGCCTTCCAGCATTTCTACGATCTCGACTACCCCGGCGCGGTCTCCAGATTCGAACACCTCCGCCAGATGCACCAGGGCGATCCGCAGGCCAGCGCGCTCTTGCTGGACGCAACCGTGTTCCAGGAGTTGTACCGACTTGATCTGCTCGACACCACCTTCTATGCCAACGACGGATTCCTGACCGGCCGACACGCCACCGCGGAGGATCCGCAGACGCGGGACCGGATCCTGAAGTTGGCCGATGACGCCGTTCACGAGGCGGATTTGCGCATCTCAAAGAATCCAAACGACATTGATGCCCTCTACGCACGAGCCTGGGCCCGCGCTCTCAAATGCACTTATTTAGCCATGGTGGAGAGGGCGTTCGGAGGTGGATTTCGGCTCGCGTTGAAGGCTAAGGACGACGACGAGCGCGTGCTGCAACTCGACCCCAACTACGTGGACGCAGAGCTCGTTGTCGGAGTGTACCAGTACGTTGTGGGCGCGTTGCCTCTACCATTCAAGTTTCTCATTGGGTTTGCGGGGATAACCGGCTCAAAACAAAAAGGATTAACGCTCCTCAAAGATGACGGTGCCAGGGGTTTGGTGACCAGCGTGGAGGCCCGCACCGTGACCTCGTTGTTTCTGCGCCGCGAATCGCGCTACAAGGAGGCGATCCAGGTGGTGCTGGGCCTGAAGCAACAGTATCCTCATGATTATCTCTTCGCACTGGAGGAAGCCAACCTCCGCAAGGACGACGGCCAGGGCATGGCGGCGGTGGGTTCCTATCGCGAAATCCTCGAAAATGCCGCAAAGCCGGGGTACTACGCTTCGGTGAGGCTGGAGCTGACCTACTTCGGGCTGGGAGACGCGCTGCGCGGCCAGCGGCACTACAGTGAGGCCGCGGATGCATACGAGAAGACCTCTTCCACGCCCAACGTCGCACCGGAACTCAAGATCCGGTCGCTGCTGGCTGCAGGGCAATGCCGCGACCTGAATCATGAGCGGGACCTTGCCAAGCGCGACTACCAGTCGGCCATCGACACAGCTCCGAACACATCGCGTGCGGACACCGCTCGTAAATATTTGAAAAATCCCTATCAAGGGTCATAATGCGATTGGGAACCGTTGGCCGCGGTTCCGCGTATTTAGCATTGAAACCGGAGGGGTTCTGATGGCTCTCTTCTGTCATCGCTGTGGAACGGGGCTACCGGCGACGGCCCGATTCTGCTCCAACTGCGGATCGACCGTTTACGTGGCTGCGCCGATGGCCGGACGTCCCCTGGTGCGGCCCATCGTCGGACGGCAAATTGCCGGCGTGTGCATCGGCCTGGCGCATGCAAATGCCTGGGATGTTGCGGTGGTGCGCATCATCACCGTGGTCGGCTTCTTCTGCTCCGGCGGACTAGTCGCCGTTGCGTACCTCGCCGGTTGGATCGGCATCCCGGAGGAAGCGGTGCCCATCCCCGGCTATCCCCCGCCCAACCAATGAGCGAGAGTTACGTTTCCGGCGACGCCCGGCTGAGCTACTTGGATGCCGGCGCGGGAATGCCCGTGGTTTTTCTGCATCCTACCCCGCTCGACCATGACTACTGGCGGCCACTGCTGGCGGAACTGCGCGGAATTCGCGCTATTGTCCCGGACCTGCGCGGACACGGGGCTTCTGAGCTGGGCGCGAACATGCCTGCGGGAGGATTCACTCGCGTTCCCGACGCACACGTACTCACCGTGGCGCAGCTTGCGGCGGACGTGCTGGCGCTGCTCGACAAACTTGCCGTGAAGGACGCAGTTTTCGCGGGCTGCTCCATCGGCGGCTACGTGATGCTGGAACTGTGGCGGCAGGATTCGCAGCGGATGCGCGGGTTGGCTTTCGTTTGCTCCAAGCCGCAACCCGACGCTGAACCGGCCCTGGCCAAGCGTGCTGAGAACATTGCCCGGGTGCGAGGCGAGGGAGCAGGTGGGTTCTTTGACACTATGAGTCAAACGCTTTTGGGGGCCACCGCGCGGAAGCTGCGCCCGGCAATCGTCTCCGAGGTGCGCGCGCGCATGACCCTCACTGCGGGGGCTGTTGTTGCCGTCCAGGCCGGTCTTGCCACGCGACCCGATTCAGCTCCGACTGTGCGGACCATAGACGTCCCGGTGCTTTCCATAGCCGGCGGCGAAGACGGCGCCGTTACGCCCGCCGACATGCAGGCCTTTCGCGAGGCTCCCGGCGGGTGCGAGTCGCACGCCATTTCAGATGCCGGCCACCTGGCCGCGTTCGAGCAGCCCCAAACCGTGGCGCGTTTGCTGGGGCACTGGCTGGAGCAATTCAGAGCCTAACGCTGCGGACCAGCGCGCATCTCAAGGGGCGAGCCGTCCACGAGTCGAGATGCTGTAGGCTCAAAGAAGGTCGCTCCATCAAGGGAAGTCAACTTGCCGAAAGCCCTGGTTCCTTCGTCGCGCCCGTTTCATCATCCCCAGCCTGAGAGCCCCTTGCACTGCGGCGGCGTGTCGCTTGAGTTGCTGGCGCAGAAGTTCGGCACGCCTCTATATGTCTACTCCGCCGACCAGATTGCCGAGCGCCTGCAGATGTTCAAAGACACCCTCGCCGGACGCGATGCGCTGGTGTGCTACGCCGTAAAGGCGAACTCGACGTTGGCTATTCTCAAGCTGCTTGCGGATCGGGGCGCGGGGTTCGACATTGTTTCAGGCGGCGAGTTGGAGCGCGTCTTGGCAGCGGCGCCCGAGGCCGCGGATCGCGTGGTGTTTTCCGGAGTGGGGAAGACGGCGGTAGAGATCGATGGCGCTCTCGATGCCGGAATTCTCGAATTCAACGTGGAGAGTGAAACGGAACTTCAACTCCTCGCAAAGCGTGCCGCGAAGTTGAAGCGGAAGGCGCGAATCGCGTTGCGCGTGAACCCCGATGTGTTCGCGGAGACACACCCGTATATTTCCACGGGGCTTCGGGAGCACAAGTTCGGCATCGACATCAGGCTGGCCGCGGCTCTCTATGAATGCGCGGCCGGGAATCGCTGGCTTGAACCGCATGGAGTAAGCGTGCACATCGGCTCGCAGATCCGCTCAGCAGAGCCATTCGGCGCGGCGCTCGACCGCGTGCACAAGCTGGTACGGCAGCTGGCCAGGAAAGGAATTGCGATTCACTCCATTGACGCGGGCGGCGGGCTGGGCATCGACTACCACGCCGGAAAATCCGACCCGGCAGCGCGGGTGCGCGAGTATGCGGCGGCGGTTGATAAGGCTCTTGCCGGGTTCGAGGGACGGCTGCTGCTGGAGCCGGGCCGCTTCCTGGTGGCGCAGGCGGGAACGCTGGTGACGCGGGTGCTCAACGTCAAGCAGAACGGACGCAAGACGTTCGTGATCGTGGATGCCGCGATGAACGATCTCATCCGGCCGGCTCTCTACCAGGCGCACCACGAGATTGTGCCGGTGAGGCCGCGCGCTGGTCGTGCGCGCACGGTCGACGTGGTGGGGCCGGTTTGCGAGTCGGGCGACTTCTTCGCGCGCGATCGCAAGCTGGCACCGGTTCAGGCCGGAGATTTGATTGCGCTCCTCGATGCGGGAGCGTACGGAATGGCGCAAGCCTCGAACTACAACTCGCGCATGCGGCCGGCGGAGGTGCTGGTCGAGGGCAAGAAGGCGCGCTTAATCAGGCGTCGGGAGACCATGGCGGATCTGATGGCGACGGAGGTGATTTAGGTTTTGATTCAGGTCGAATCCTGGTGTCGCCGCCTCATGGCCTGGGTTGGTCAGTGCCTCAGATAGCAGAATCAATTGAAATGGCCTGACAATGAACTGCGAGAGGTGGAGGAGTCATGGGCCCTCTCAGATCGAATCACGCAGGTACCCGGAAAAATGGGCGGCAAGGCCTGTATTCGCGGCATGCTCGTAACCGTCAGCATGATCGTTCGCCAGATTAGTACGGGGCGCACGATCGACGAGATTCTCGGGGATTACCCTTACCTCGAACGTGAAGACGTCATCGCGGCCCTTGATTACGCTCCGCATATCAGGTGCCGCGTTTCGCCGGTGGATGTCGTGGCTGGCAATTCCCAATCGCCACCATCGCTTCATTTCATAGCCTGAAACCCGCCCCCACCTCGTTCCGTCCCTATATCGTTATCAAGCGGAGGAAATTGGAATGCATTTTCGTATCCAGGCATTGTGTGCCTTGGCGACGGGGCTTCTGCTTGCAGGGTCGGTTGCTGCGCAGACCGCCGATCCGCTGACTGTAAAGACAGAGCAGGGCAAGGTTCATGGCAAGACGATTAATGACGGCAAGGTGAGGGCATGGATGGGGCTGCCGTATGCAGCGCCACCGCTGGGCGATCTGCGCTGGAAGGCCCCGCAGCCCGCGGCGAAATGGAAAGACGAGCGCGATGCCACCAACTACGGCGCTCACTGCGCGCAGAACATTGTGTTCCAGGACATGATCTTTCAGGACAAGGGCGGCAGCGAGGACTGCCTCTTCCTGAACGTCTACGCGCCCGCAACCGCTGACGGCAAGGCCAAGCTTCCGGTTATGTTCTGGATTCACGGCGGCGGCTTCTCCGGTGGGGGCAGCAATGAGCCGCGCCACAATGGCGATTTTCTGCCGCTCAAGGGCGTTGTGCTGGTCACCATGAACTACCGGCTCGGCGTGTTCGGATTTCTAGCCACGGCCGATCTCGCCAAGGAGGCCGACGGCGCAGCAGGGAACTACGGTTTGATGGACATGGCGGCTGGGCTGCAGTGGGTGAAGGCCAACATCAGGGAATTCGGCGGCGACCCCAGCAACGTGACCATCTTCGGCGAGAGCGCCGGATCGTTTGCGGTCAGTACGCTCATGGCTTCGCCCATGGCACAAGGCCTGTTTCAGAAGGCGATTGGTGAAAGCGGCGCCGCTGTCGGCCGCGGCCCGCTGCCTTACGGAGCACTCGCCGAGCGCGAAGTTAAGGATGCCCAATGGGTGGCGGGGCTCAACGTGACCTCGCTGGCTCAGCTTCGAGCCTTGCCCACGGAGACGATTCTCGATGCCTGTAAAAAGCCCGGCGTCAACTTTCCTCCTGACGTGGACGGCAAGCTGCTCACTGAGCCTGTCCCGGACACATACGCCGCCGGCAAACAGGCCCACATACCGCTTTTGGCGGGGTGGAATGCCGACGAAGGCATCTTCCTGGCGACGCAAGGCGGAACGGTGAACAAGTGGAAGGCCATGGCCGACACTCTGTTCAAGGATCGCTCCGCGGAGTTTCTGAAACTCTATCCCGGCGACACCGACGCACAGGCGCTTCGCTCAGCCATCGACTACGGCAGCGACGCCTTCATTGCGTTTGGGACGTGGAGCTGGCTTGAGGCTCATCGCAAGAGCGGAGACTCGCCGGTGTACCGTTATCACTTCGAACTGGCCGCCACACCCAGCAAGTTTCATCCCGGCACGTTCGCATTTCACTCCGACGATATCGAGTATGTGTTTGGCACGCTCGACACGCGGCCAGGCTGGGACGTTAGGCTGGAAGATCGCACCCTCAGCGACCAGATTATGACCTACTGGTCCAACTTTGCCAAGACGGGCGACCCCAACGGGGCCGGGGTGCCCAACTGGCCCAAGTACACCGACGAGGGCTATCCGCTCATCCATCTGAACACGACCATCACCTCAGGCCCCGATGCGCTGCGGCCGCGCTACCTATTCCTGCAACAGGGCATGCCCGCGTTTCGCATGTAGCCCTCGGAACGCGCACGAATAAAGGGCCGCTGAAAAGCGGCCCTTTGATTTAATAGAAGAAGACGTTAGCGATTTACGCCTGAAGCCGCTGCAAATCCCGCAGCCTGCTCAGAGGGAATTGTGGCTGCCGGCGGCGGCGCGGCAAAGCTCGAATCCTTGGCATTGAGGGCGCCGGAGTAATCCGGCCCAAGTCCCAGCTTCTTGAGCGCGCGAGAGTCCGGCAGGAGCCTCGTTTGCCAGCCCTGGTCGGCCTGAAACTTCTTGATGGCCGCCTGGGTCGTCGAGTCCCACTCGCCGTTGGCTTCGCCGGTCATGTAGCGTTCGCGAATCAGCGCCTTCTGAATCTGCGTGACGCGGTTAGAGTCGATTGCCTGCTGTCCGTGCAGCTTGTGGCCTTTTGTCTTGGCACGGTAGCTAAAGGGCACTTTGCGCCCGCTGCGCGTGTGACCGCTGGCAGCGGTCCGGTGCGTGACCGTAGCAAATGCAGGCGTAGCAGCAAGCAACGTCGCAAGAGCCAAGGCAAGCCTTGCTCGAGTGTTTAGCACAATAACATTACCTCCCCCAGGCAAGAGAAACTAATCTAAATAAGGTGCCAAAAGTGTAACGAACTTGATCCAGTTGCGCTACATAAATCGATCAAGTCAGGTCCACTTTTCAAGAAAATGGTAAGGGCGAACAAGTTGGGAAACCTGTGCGCCCCGTCACCATAGTTACTGTAATGTGCCGCCTGGGTAATTGATTCCATCGTTGGGTCGGCGCGGGTCTATCACCTCAAACACCACGTCGTCGCCCACTTTCAGCTTGCTCGCGACGGCGTTGAACTGGTCGCGGTTCCCGGTTGGCTGTTTATTGATGCGGATGATCACCAGGCCCGGCTCAAGGCCCTGCAGGTCGGCGAACGAACCGGTCCGGACCGACTGCACAATCACGCCCGGGTGGTGGATCTTCGCAGCCATCTCCGGCGGCACGTCGCGAACTACGATGCCCAGCTTGCTCTCACCGGGGTTGGCACCTTCATCGGGTATCGGAATGTTCTGCTGTAAGCCCATGTCGGCAAATACCTTATCCCGGTCGCCAATGGTCACCGTGGCGTCTGAGAGCTTGCCTTCGCGCATGAAACCGAGGCGGATGGACGATCCCGGCCGGCGGCTGGCAATCTCATTTACCAGGTCGTCGCCGTCCTTGATCTGGCGTCCGTCGATGGTGGTGATAATGTCCCCCGGCTTGATCCCTGCCTTATCGGCCGGACCGTTCGGCTGAACCTGCTGCACGAGCACGCCGTTCTTGAAGCCATAGACGCGGTTCACAGCCCCCGAAAGCCCCTGCCGGAACTGGATGCCGATCGAGCCCCGCACCACCTTGTGAGTGGGGCTGATCAGGTCGTTGTACACCTCCACGACCGTGTTGGCGGGCATGGCGAAGCCGATACCTTGGTAACCCGCCGATTGGGTATAGATGGCAGTGTTTACGCCGATCACTTCGCCGTTCATGTTCAGCAGCGGGCCGCCGGAGTTGCCGGGATTGATGGCGGCGTCAGTCTGAATGAAGTGCTGGAACTGCCCGCTGGCACCAGGCTCGATGGTGCGGTTCTTGGCGGAGATAATGCCCGCCGTGACGGTCTGCGCCAGCGCGAATGGGCTGCCGATAGCCTCAACCCAGTCGCCCACCTGTGTGCTGTCGCTGTTGCCGAGTTTCACTACCGGCAGCGGCTCGGGCGCGTCGATCTTGATGACTGCAAGATCGGTAGCTTTGTCCACGCCGATCACGCGCGCCGGGCGGCCCAGATCCTGGCTGTCAGGGTCGGTAGAAAGCTTCACGTAGATCTTGTCAGCCTTGTCTACCACGTGGTTGTTGGTGATGATGTAGCCCTTCGCGTCGACGATGAATCCGGAGCCGAGCGACTCGCGCACCTGGTTGCCGCCGTCGTCGCCATCACCGCCCTGGTCGGGTTGCTGGCCCCCGAAGAAGTGGTTGAAAAAGTCCTGGAAGTTGCCCTGCCCGCCGTCCTGCCCATCCTCCCCGTCACCGCCGCTGTCTCCGTCAGGAGGCGCCTGCTGGTGAGGATTCTTTGCATGGGGATTGATCGGCTTAGTTCCCCGGTTCATCGACTGCTTGGGCAGCGTCTGGGTGTTGATGTTCACCACCGCCGGCCCCACTTCCTTGGCAATCTTCACAAACTCGTTGGGAGCAACCGGCGAATTCACCACCTTCAGAGGCGTTGCATCCGCGCTCTCATTTTGCTTCTCCTGCCCGCGCACTCCGTGGGCCGCAAACGATCCGCCGACTACGGCAAGCGAGAGCGTACCAAGGAGAATGAAGATCGACGTGAGACGGCGCGTGCGGAACCGTTCGAAAAGCGATTTCATGTAATCAATGTCCTCGTCAGATCACCAGCCGTGCGGCTGGAACTTTCACTGCACCAACTACCAGTATAGCCAGCCGGGACGACAGTTGACCGCCTTCGTGACAGCCTGCTGCGCGCCACGCGTGGCCCCCCCTGTTATAGACGTCAGGTACAGGGCATTAGCTTCCCGCTTCGCGTGATAACATCCGGCATGGCATCCCCTTCAAAGCTCACTTGTTTTCTTCTGCTTGAGTGCCTTCTCGCCACCTGTGCCGCGGTCAGCCAGAATCCCCCGGCCGCCGCGCCCAGCATGCTCGACCGGCTCAATGCCCGCCTCAATGGCGGCAAGAGCGCCTGGACACCGGAACAACTAGCCACCATGCAGCGCCTCCGCGACGCCGCCATGCACGATCCCTACGCGTTGAGAGAACTCCGCCACTTGACCGACAATATAGGACCGCGATTATCCGGTTCTCCGCAAGCTCAGCAAGCCGTGGAATGGGTGGCCGGCGAGATGCGGGCGCTCGGCGCGGAAGTAACCCTCGAAAAGGCCGAAGTTCCCCATTGGGTACGGGGTGCTGAAACCGCTGAAGTGGTCTCGTGGGCCGGACAGGCGCCTGGAACCGCGCAGAAAGTCGTCCTTACCGCGCTCGGCGGCAGCGGCGCCACCCCCGCGGACGGTCTCACCGCCGAAGTCGTCACAGTCGACGATTTCCAGGCTCTTCGCGCTCTTCCCCCCGACGCAGTCAAGGGCAAGATCCTGCTCCTCAACCACGCCTTCGACAAGGAACTGGCCGCGGTCGGCAATGGCGGCATGGCGTACGGCACAGCGGTCGTCTACCGCGGCGCTGCGCCGTCGGTCGGAGCCGCGGTGGGTGCGGTCGCCGTGCTGGTGCGTTCCGTGGGTGGCGCCGACTTCCGCCTGCCCCACACCGGATTCACCGCCTACCCGCCCGGGGTCGCGAAGATCCCCGCCGCCGCCGTCACCGCCGAAGACGCCGACCTGCTCAAGAATCTCACCAGCCAGGGAAGCGTGAAGCTGCACCTGACCCTGACGCCGCAGACCCTTCCAGACGCGCAGAGCTTCAACGTGATTGCAGACTGGAAGGGAACCGAGCACCCCGAGCAGGTGGTCGTCGTCTCCGGTCATCTGGATTCGTGGGACCTGGGCACCGGCGCCATTGACGATGGAGCGGGCGTAGCCGTCTCCATGCAAGCGATTCATCTGCTCCACGATCTCGGCATCCACCCTCGTCGCACCGTCCGCTTCATCGCGTGGATGAGCGAAGAGGAAGGCTCCGAGGGCGCGGCTGCCTACATGGCCGAACACAAGGCCGACTTTGCCAAACACATCGGCGCCATCGAGAGCGATCTTGGCGCCGACCATCCCACCGGTATTTACTACGCCGGCAAGCCAGCCCTCGGAGAGTGGCTGCGTCCGCTTTCGCAAGTCCTCGACGGCATCGGAGCCCCGTCCCTCGAGAACTCGCCTGAAACCGGCGAAGACATTGGCGGCCTCACCGAAAACGGAGTGCCCAGCTTCGCGCCCATCCAGGACAGCCGTTTCTACTTCAACTACCACCACACCGCCGCCGACACCTTCGACAAGGTCGACCCCAAACACCTGAATGAGAACTCCGCCATCATGGCCGTGCTGTCGTACGCCCTGGCCGACTCGCCCGAGCCCGCGCCTCGGTGAGACGAGCGGCCCGTAGCCGGTAGCCTGTAGCTAAGAAGCTGCTTGCTACCGACTACAAGCAACGAGCTACAAGCCGCCCGCGGGTGTAAACTCCCGTCGATGACGCACACAGATTTTTCCAAACTCTCTGCACTCGCGATCCTCCTCGCTGTGGGAATCGCCGTCCAGGCCCAGCAGCCCGCCACCATTGCCGTCCAGCCGAAACCAAAGCCCGAAGACACCGAGATCTGGACCCCGAAGCCCCCCGTCGTCACACCCGGAACCCAACTCGGCGCGCCACCCTCCGACGCCATCGTGCTCTTCGACGGCTCCAACCTTGACCAGTGGGTCTCCGTGAAGGACAAGTCCCCGGCGGCGTGGGAGGTCCACGACGGCGTTGCCACGGTAAAGAAATCCGGCGGCAACATCGAGACCAAGCGCTCCTTCAAGAACTACCAGCTTCACGTCGAATACAAAATCCCCGAGAGCATCACCGGCACCAGCCAGGCGCGCGGCAACAGCGGCGTCTTCCTCGCGTCAACGGGTTTAGGCGACGACGGCTACGAGCTCCAGGTCCTCGACAATTACAACAACGACACCTACGTCAACGGCATGGCCGGCAGCATTTACAAGCAGAGCATTCCGCTCGCCAACGCCTGCCGCAAGCCCGGTGAGTGGAACGTCTACGATATAGCCTGGACCGCGCCCACCTTCAACGACGACGGCTCAGTGAAGACGCCCGCCTACGCCACGGTCTTCTTCAACGGCATCCTCGTCGACAATCACTTCGAGCTGAAGGGCCAGACGCTCTACATCGGCAAGCCGTTCTACAAGAAGTACGAGGCCGCCCCCATCAAACTGCAAGCCCACGGCGACAAGAGCGAGCCCATCAGCTTCCGCAACATTTGGGTGAGGGAACTGCCGTAGGGCAACCCATAGCGCCGGTCTAGAGACCGGCTCGAGTTCTAGGCGCACTCGGGCGGTAGGCCGGGGATTTATCCCCGGGCATTGACATCCTCCCGCTCCGTGAAGGAAGGGGATTCCTACGATGGCCGCTAAGCGGCCATTTCGGTGGGTTCCTGCTGCTGACGGCCTTACTTCACCGTTCACTTCACAGGC
>Ga0210394_10006209_pt1 | contig 13024 bp, 17 predicted proteins | sample IncBWC12MmetaG_FD_160121 | JGI IMG/M metagenome (GOLD analysis project Ga0210394, IMG submission 160121) | Forest soil microbial communities from Barre Woods Harvard Forest LTER site, Petersham, Massachusetts, United States - Inc-BW-C-12-M | ecosystem: Environmental > Terrestrial > Soil >...
GTCGCAGTCAGTCAGTGGTCCCTCGCCAGAATTCGCCCGTCTTGATTATGGCGATGCCCTGAAACCCGTCGAGCGCGAGGAGATCCTTGTCCACAGTGACTAGGACCAATGCGCCGGCTGCGACGGCCGTAGCGAGAACCGGGATATCGTCGGGACCACGGTAGGGGCGACCGCGGTCGCCATTCGCCGCAAGAAGCGGCGCAGCTGACGAACTTCGCTTTCGGGAAAGTTGAACTTATCGCGAACCTTGCGGCCGAGTTCCTGGGCAATGAAGTCGAAAATTACCGGTTCGTGATGTGTAAGGACGGCGGCGAGCAAGCAGAGTGGCCTCGATTAGTGCGCGCGTTGGCGATCGTTGACCAGTGCTTGACATGCAAGTTAGGACTTGCCTATACTTTAGGCAAGTAATTACTTGCTGATGGAACATGGCAGAGCGCCACGACACCGACATGCTGTTCAAGGCACTGGCCGATCCCAGCCGGCGCAAGCTGCTGGACATGCTGCATGCGCACGACGGCCGCACACTCAGCGAGCTATGCGAACACCTAGACATGACGCGGCAGGGCGTGACGCAGCACCTGGACCTGCTGGAGGCGGCGAACCTGGTCGCCACCGTGCGGCGCGGCCGCGAGAAGCTGCACTTCCTCAATCCGGTACCGCTGCAGGAGATCTACGAGCGCTGGATTGCGAAATTCGAAAAACCGCGCCTCAAGGCGCTCTCGGAATTGAAACGACGACTGGAGAAAACCAATGGCTAGATCGAGCTTTGTTTACGTGAGCTACATCCGCACCACGCCGGAAAAGCTGTGGTCAGCACTGACCGACGCGGAGTTCATGAAGCAGTACTGGTTCGGCACGCACTGCGAAAGCCAGTGGACGCCGGGATCCACGTGGAAGATGTTGTACCCCGACGGCAGCATCACCGACGCCGGCCAGATCGTCGAGGCCGAGCCGCCACGGCGCTTAGTGATCCGCTGGCAGAACCAGAGCAAGCCCGAGCTCAAGGCCGAAGGCGAATCGCTGTGCACGATGGAAATTGAACCCAGCGGAACGGCGGTCAAGCTCTCCATCACCCACACCATCGAGCGCGAACCCTCGAAATTCATCGCGGCGGTGTCCGGCGGCTGGCCGAAGATTATCTCCAACCTGAAGTCCCTGCTGGAGACCGGCTCCGCCGTTCTGCAGGACCCGTACCCGCGGATGTCTCCGACATCCGGGGTCCGCTGACACCCCATTGAGAGCGCCCACTCTGGAGGGAGTAACCATGGCAAAGGTCATTTTTGGAAACCATTCGTCGGTTCTGTGTCGAACTCCGTGGTTGTCAGGTTACACCCCCCCGACCCTGGTACTTCGCAATCTAACCGTCGCCGAAGCGGCCGGTGCGAACGGCAGTGAAGGGTCAGCACCGGGCAATGGCTGATATCGGGCGGCGTGCGGACAATTGCGCACGATCGAGGCTTCCAAATGGCCGCCTGGCGGCGGCCACGTTCTTCAGGCAATGACTCGCGGGCTACATTTTTATGGTCGAACCATGCGTGGCAACGCACTGCCACTTGCCGTCCGGCATCTTCACCCAGGTATCGGTGAAGCGGGTATGCGAATCCATGGGCTTACCCGAGGAATCCGTGCCCTTGAACTTGCCGCCGCCTATTGCGATGGCCGTATCGCCAAATACCGTGACCTGCACATTCTCGTAGTCGGCGAACGTATATTTCGTCGCTTTTGCATCGGCAAGACTCTGAGCCTTGTTCATCACTTTCCCATCTTCGCTGGTAAAGACGTACTTGTCTGCCAGCAGCGGAGCCACCAGAGCAGGATCGTTCGTCTTTTGCGATTTCAACCACTGGTCTTCAAGCGCCGCAATGGCTTTTTCAGTCGCTCCAGTGGCTTGCTGCGCCTGCACCGATGCAAAGTTGAACAGCGACAGCAAACCAAGCAAACACAATACCCGTGTAGGTTTCATGGATTTCCCCTTGTTGTCTTGTGCGTCGGAAAACTCAACCAGTCGATTACACGCTCCGGTAGCGCCGTTGTCTATCGCATGCTATCGATAGGCACACTTGAACTGCAGGTTCGCCGCTCGGTGCATTGAGCCACAAACTGAGTTGCCCGCCCGAAACCTGCCAGTCGAGACGGTTGTTGTCCATGCATGGGGCGGCCGGTGCCCGCTGATTTTCCGGTCATCGAGAAAACACGACTCCATGTGGGATCGCAGAGCCTTTCCAGCCGTGAGGCCACTCCCGGTCGTCGAAGCTGAAGCCAGGCTTGCCGCCCGCATCATGGAATGCTGTGTCCATCGTGAGAACACCTGTAGCTTGATCGAGTTTCACCATGAACAGGCGGTGGTCATCGCCATAGCCGGTCACGACAAGGCGCTGAGTGCGTGCGTCCCATCCAGTCCAATGAGGCATGAACTCGTCCTCGATGGTTAACCGTGACACCTCCACCGGTTTTGATGGATTGGAGATATCGAGCACGATCAGGCCATGCGTAACGCGTACGCTTTGAATAAGATAATGGCCTACGATGGTGGGTACCCCGCAGAAGGCGCCCGGGAATACGTGCACCAGCTGCGACTTCGGGTGCTTTGTAGCGATGTCGGTAATGCGCTCGATGCCGCAGGCGAGTGTCTGCACGAACACGGAACCGTCTGGCCCGCGCCGCGGTTCCTCGGGATCGATCTCCCCGTAGCGCCGTCCCCCGGTATCGAAGTACTCCGTCTTCAGCAGTTTGAGATCCGACAACCTCCACACTTGGTACGTATGACCGCGGGGGTCCTCATCATGCATCGATGAGTTTGTCACGACGACACGGTCGATTTCCGGGAGCACCACAAGGCTGTAGGGCATTAGTAGCGCATCTGGAAACGCGGGGTCCGCTGAACTTGCTGCACGGATCACATGCCCCTGGTCGTCGATTTCGACCAGGCCGCCGGAATTACCCATGTGCATATCGCCGTCGGTGTGCAGCATGTGCTGGAAACTCGCCAGCACGTTACCGTTGGGCAGGCGCAAAAAGGAGTGCGGATGAATGTAACCGGCCATGCCGGTAAACGAGACTGCCACCTTTGGGCTCAAGGGGTCACGCAAATCGAAAACAAAGGTTCGTCCCGCGAGATGGTCATTGGCAAACAACAGACCGCCTTCCGGCATCGTGTATTCGGTATGGTGAACCTGCATGCTCACCTGGTCGGTCACGGCCGTCGTGATCAAATGTCCATACGAGACTGAGTCGGGATCGGCGTCGATGACCGCTAGGAAATCGTTGCTCTCCTGCGCCACATCTCCGGCCCAAGCGAAAAGATAATGACCGGGCGCCGCCGGTCTGTCGGCGGCGTGCGCCGGCAGTCCAAGGACCAGCAGCGCCAGAACCAATCCACTCGCGACACGCGACATCGAGTTCCTCATCTAGCGAAAGGATCGTAGCGCCACTGGCTCATGGTATCAGTAGCAGCAGCGGTCATGCCCGGCGATGTGCTCCGGTGCACGTACGTTAACTGACTATTCAAAGCACTCAACCGGTCTTTTCGCCTTGCAAGCGATATGACGTTGACGCCTATCGACGCCGCGACGCTCCAAAGGGCATCCATTAACGAAGCGAAAACAGTTCGATTGCGGGATCTGCGGAACGTGCCGTTCGTCTGGTTCCCCCGCTGGGCCAATCCTGACTTCCATGATCAGATGATGAGGGAGTGTGCTCGCGGCGGTCTGAGCGCTCCGCGCATAGATCAGGAGGCAACCGATCGCGACACCAATTTGGGATTTGTTCAGTGCCGCGTCGGGCTCTCCTGGCAAAACGAAACTGTACGTTGGCACTGTGCCCGAGGCATCGTCTTGCTCTCAGTGGTTAATATGAATGTCCGGCTACCGTTTAACCTGCTCTGGAAGAAGGACAATTCGTCGCCTTTGCTGCAGAAATTCGTGGCTCAGGTAGAGGCGCTATAATGGCTCGGACGTGCCCCCGCCGAGTGTGGCGCACCTACCGAGCGCATTGGCAAGTGAGTACGACTAATCGCTGTGTGGGAACTGAGTGCATCTGCTTTGACGAATCAGCACACCTTCGCTTAACGCCAAGTTTTAGCGGCGAGCCCATTGCAGTATGAATGAACACCCACGTTGGGTCTTCGCTGCAACCTGTTGTTAGGAAGCGGGCCTTATTTGCGCCACGGCAGGTCTATCACCACACCGTCTGGGAGCTTCACCGTACCGCCGATCGGCATGGCACTGACGAACTCGCTTTCGGTCTCGGAGAAGATCTGGTGCACTTGGCCCGCCGGCAAAATCAGAGTGTCGCCGGACTGATAACGTACTTCACGATCGGCAATGGAAGCCCGTCCGCTTCCCTTGAGAAATAGGACCACTTCCTCCGTGTCGTGGCTGTGAGGGGGAGTCGCCGAATTGGCGTCCATGCGGCCGAGCCACATCTCGAGCTGTTGCGCGCCGCTCGTGGGTGTGGCTACGCCGGCGATGTGATTGCCTTGCATGCTGTGGATCTGATTCTGCTCCTTGCGAAACACTGACCGGGGAAGTTCAGAGTTGTCAATCGTATTCATCGCTAACTCCTTCAGTTGTTCAACTATGTGGTCCACTATCGAGCGTGGCGGGGTCACCGAGCGCCACGGCGCGCACTATGGTCTCGGGGCATTGATGTGTAAATGGCACTTAATGTAATAATATTCATGACTGAAACTCCTCAATCCAACCAGGGAGTTCCGTGACCGGCCTTGACCTCATCGTCTCGTTTGCTTCGGCGGCGCGCCATGCGAGCTTCGCAAGCGCGGCGCGTGAACTCGGATTGTCACCCTCAGCGGTCGCCAAGAACATTGCGCGCTTTGAGGCACAACTGGGTATACGCCTGTTTCATCGCACAACGCGGCAGGTCACCCTGTCGCAGGACGGCGAGGACATGTACGCCCGCTGCCAACGCATTCTGGAGGATGTGGAATCTCTCGAGGCGGCAGCGACCGAAGCGCGTTCCGGGCCGCGCGGCACGCTGCGTATCGACATGCCCGTCACCTTTGGCCGACGGGTTGTTCTGCCGGTGCTGATGAAACTGATGGCGCGTCACCCGGCACTGAAAATCGATGCGCGCTTTTCCGACCAGGTCGTCGACATCGTTAAGGAAGGGCTGGACGCGGCGGTGCGGATCGGGCCGCTTGCCGATTCGAGCCTCGTGGGGCGCGAGTTCGATCAGCAGTTCATCTGGACTTACGCGAGTCCCGCCTACCTAGCGCGACACGGCGAACCCGGCTCTCCCGACGAACTCACCAAACACACTTGCCTGCTGTTTCGCTTGCCCTCGAGCGGACGGGACCGGCCGTGGCAATTCCACTTTGGTAAGCGCGACTTTTCTTTGATGCTTGAAAGCGGCATGCGGTTGGGTGACGGTGAAGCACTGGTGCAAGCCGCAGCGGCCGGCCTAGGCCTCCTGCAAGTACCTACGTACTTGGCGGAGCATGACGTGAAACGTGGAAGGTTGGTGGAGATTCTTCAGAGATACAGGCCGGCGCCGCTTCCCATTTCATTAGTCTATCCAAGCCATCGACATATTCCGCTGCGAGTGCGCGCACTTGCCGACGCGCTCGCCCAGCGGCATAGCCTCGCAAGAGGCTGATGCGAATCACCTTGTCCAATATTAGGTACCGCTACCTCTGGGGGTCAGGGCTTTAGGTTGCCGTATCGCGCAGAAATATTGCAGAACGACAAGGCCGTTCTAACCGCGAAAATAGCTTAGGCGCCGACAACTATCGCTTGCGCTCAACGTCGAACTCTGTCCGGCAACGGAGCGCGCTTTGCCGGTATGGACTAAGCAGAAACCACGCAATTGCCCAATCTGGGCACGCGTCGGAAACCTGGCCGTTGCACGCACCTGCGCGGTCAGGCCGAATCCGCCGAATCGACTCGGCGAAAAGCACGACTTTGGCTCAGTGCCTGCTCTCAGCGACAATGCAAGGCATCCTGGTACCTTCGGAATCGCCGCATCGAGTGCGCGGACCAGCGAAATGCCGAGGTTCCGAGCAGGGTTCGCCCGCCACCCGCTATGTCCTCCAACGTACAGATTCGACCGATCAAAATGGTGACAATGCTGCCAGCATTCACTACCTGCGATCGCTCGGACGACGTGTGTTCAAACCCTCCACCGCGACGTCTATCGGGCACTACGCGGCACCTGCTCGATATGTTCTTGCCATCCTTGCGCTGACGAGCTTCGGAAGCTGCGCAACCATCGGACCCGGCGCCGATTTTCCGAAAACGGTGTCGGTGGCCCTTGCGCATCCGGAAGACACCCGGCTTGGCAGATGGTTTGCGGGCGCGGCGCATGAGCATGGCGAGAATTCCGGATATCGAATCATCACCTCCGGCGTCGACGGACTGGCGACCCGAGTGCAGATGATCGATGCCGCTGAACGAACTCTGGATCTTCAGTACTTCATCTTTCGCGGTGACGAAACCGGGCGTTTGCTGATGGAGGCTTTGCTGCGGGCATCCGATCGCGGCGTACGCGTACGAGTTCTGATCGACGACGGAGCCACGATCGCGGGCGATGAACGAGTCATCGCGCTGGACGGCCACCCGGCAATGGAAGTTCGCGTCTTCAATCCATTCGCGTATCGCGGACACGTGAAGCTGCTGCGGGCGGTCGAATTCCTGTTCAGGGCCTCGAGGCTCGACTATCGAATGCACAACAAACTGCTCGTCGCGGATAACTCGGCAATGCTCATAGGTGGCCGCAATATCGGCAATCAATACTTCCAGATCGACCCTGCAACCCAGTTCGCCGACGACGACATCTTTGCAGTCGGTCCCATTGCCGCACAAGTCTCTGCGACGTTCGACGAGTACTGGAACAGCGCGTTTGCGATCCCAGCCGCCGCATTGAGCCGAACGAAGCGGCTCTCTGTCGCGCAAGCGGATCGTCCAGCACGTGCTGAGCCGAATTTGGTGGCCTTGGGTTCGGGCGGGAGCGACTACATCGCGCGCGTTGCAACCGGTGAGCCACTCGCAGGGATGATATCCGGCCGGTTGCCGCTTGTCTGGGCGCACGCGCAAGTCGTCTGCGACAGCCCGGACAAGAAGCACGTGGATAGCGGCGAATTGGCCGGACAATTGATGTCCAGACCTGTCGCCGCCACTGCGGCGGCAGTGCAATCCGAGCTGCTAATGGTGACGCCGTACTTCATACCCGCGGTCGAAGAAGAGCAGTTGTTGAAGGAACTGCGCCAACGCAACGTTCGTGTAGGAATTCTGACGAACTCGCTGGAGTCGACACCCGATGTTGTCGCTGAATCCGCCTACGCCCATTACAGAGTGCCGATGTTGCAATACGGTGTGGAGCTCTATGAGATACGCTCGCGGTTGGGTAACACCAAGGGCAGCGGCCAGACGGCGCAGGTGTCACGCAACGGCAACTACGCGTTGCATGCGAAGCTCTTTGTCTTCGACCGCAACAGGTTATTCATTGGTTCGATGAACTACGACCAGCGCTCGAGGCATCTTAACACCGAGATCGGCCTAATCATCGACAGCCCGGAGCTTGCGCGGCAGACCGCCATGCGCTTCGAGGCCATGACACAGCTGGAGAATTCATACACCTTGGCATTGCTACCGGCGGGCGCGGGATCTCCAGCGCACTTAGTGTGGAATACCAAGGAAAACGGCGAGTCCGTGGAATATGTCCGGGAGCCCGCGCGGAGCGCCGGACGAGAGCTGAAGATGAAATCCCTATCGATGTTACCCCTGGACGGGGAACTGTGAGCAGGCAATCGTCAATAGTGTTGGGATTGATTGTCGCAGTGGGGATTCTGCCGGGCGCCCGCGCGGCGCCTCCGGCGATTGCGCAGACTGAGATCAGTTATCTCCTCAGTTACATCGAGCGTTCCGGTTGTGAATTCTATCGCAATGGAAGCTGGTACGACTCCAAAAAGGCGCAGGCGCATCTGCGTGACAAGTACCAGGTGCTGGCGGCGAGCGGCCGGATCCAAACAGCCGAGGACTTCATCGACAGGGTCGCAACGGAAAGCAGCCTAAGCGGCCAATCGTACGAAGTCCGATGCGGCGGCACCAAGCCGGAGACAACCCGCGACTGGTTGCGTGGCGAGCTGACGCGCTGCCGGGCCGCACGATGCACCACGCCTGACGCGTAGTGCACCCAGTTTGCGCTGCCCGATCGAAACGCGACCTTAGTCGTCCTTCTTGATTGTGATGTTGTTGTGAACTGACTTTACGTGGTCGGTCTCGCGAGCAATGGACACGGCCTTGTCTGCCGCCTCCTGAGTCCTCGCGCTTCCGCTCAACCACACGACTCCGTCCTTGTCGGTATCGACATGGATGCGTCCCATGCTGGTTATATGATCCATGGCGAGCGTGGCCTTGATTTTTGATGTGATGGCCGAGTCCTTGACGAATGCGGCGGGATGTGAGCGGTCCGTGTCGGAATCCTGGGCTATTGAGATCGCCGTGACGCCGAGCAGCGTGCCGAATACCAGGCAGGCTGTTGCAAGTTTTGTGTTCATATTCTAGTCCTCATTGTAAACAGCTAGGATTGTCACAGTTTCCCTCAGCGTGGTCCGTTCGTTGCCGTACCAACGGGCCCTGGATTGCCCTGGGTATAAAGTTAGTCGCTCTGAAAGTCCGCGTGTAGGTGGTTCAAATTACGGCCGAGAGCAGTCATAGAGAGGGTTCCTATTAGCCTGCTCCGAAGCGGACGTTTGAAGTCCTTACTAGGCTAGGCAAATGGGGAATTCAGTTCCGAACCTACTTGCGGGCATCAATACAGGGCGCCTGATTTGCGTACTCGTGCCAGCGAGTGCTGATCTCACCGAACGTATCGATCACCCACCCTCCGACCGCCCGCGTCGCGCTAGATAAGCTTGCGGGGCGCCCTCTCGCAGCGCGATAGGTGCGGTAGCGCCCAGACGCCGGTGATCAATGGCGTGTCTGATGCGTCTTCACAGATCATTGGAAGAATCACATGTACATTGGTGGCGGCATTCTCGGAACCCTGTTGATGGTTCTCTTAATCGTATACCTGGTGCGGAGGGTCTAATCGCATCGGCACCTGGTAAGCAATCCACAAACTCGAAGTGATCGTGTGCGCCACCCGAGTGGCAGCAACACTGCGGCTGAGGTTGCCCTTTGTGTGCGCGCAGGGTGACTAGTCTGCCGCGGTCGCGACCCAGCGACCCAGCGACCCAGCGACCCAGCGACTCACGCCTCACCCGGACCGACCTTCCTCGTCCCTGCGGATCATTGTGTCGGAGCCGCGAGGTCTACACACGCGACCGTCATCCCGCCATTGCGGGGCCTGAATGCTCACGAAATAGCTCCCTGTAGCGAGAGTGTTGAGCCAGACGATGGTGCTCGACGAGCCCGTGCATCAGAACCGACGCGCAGCGGCTGGTAGTTGTCGAGGGTCAAATACGCCACTCATCCCCACCGCACTGGCTGAGGTATCTGTACGAAGTAGTACAGGCGGCTCGGCCCTTAATCTGTAAACAGGGCTATGGGAGTGGGTAAGCCGAGGAGAATAAACCGTGCGCACGGCGCTCGCACTATTTCAGATGGAAGCTGGCGCTGCCGAGCAATCCCAAAAGACCGATAAGAATTAGATAAATTGCGACGATATAATTCAGCAGTCGCGGCGCCACAAGGATCAAAATGCCAGCAATCAGTGACACGATCGGTGTTAGCAACAGATGGAGATTCATAGACACCTCGCGGCAGGTTGGTGAAGCGCAGCCCGCGTTAGGACAATGCCGGTCATACTCGTTTCCACGAGATGGGATGTTAAACGCCCGTCGAAACCTGATCTGTACGGCGGCGCACGCGGACAAATCGCTCGTGCCCGCGCCGAGCACGAAATGGTACTCTCGAGGAATCCGAGGCTTATCTCTCGGCGGCTCGCAGATGGATCGGACACCGCGCGCGATTCCGGCGTCCCATCAATGGGTTGCGACAACTCTTCACGTGGCCGACATCGACAGGCGCAAAGCCGGGCGCGAAGCGGCTAGCCACATCTCTCACGTAAGAGCCCAAGACAGCGAAACTCGGTTAACTATCGGCTAAGGCGGGCACTATCGATTGATAGCGACGGGCGCAATCTATCGATGAGTGCGCTGCGTTGACTAACAGTCGCACGCGTGGAAGACCGTGTCCAATACTTTCCTAGACATTCATACGGCGTGCTCCGCATTTACCTCAACACCTGCACGCTCTTGTCCAAATACATCGCCGTGCATCTCGCAGGTTCGCTGCTCGCGTCTATCTTCACTGATATCCTCAGAAGCGAGGGCAGCGTCTTTGCGAGGTCGTCATCCTCTTTGTTATCAGTGGTCCAGCCAGTATGATGAAAGAAGATAACCCAAGATGACGACGCAGGGCCGGTCGTTGGGCGTGTCGCAAGCTGCTTTTTTACGACGTAGATTAAACGCAGACATGCGGTTATCGGATCTTTGTCATCAGGTAGCGTGTTAGGGACATAGAGAGCACTGATTGTGAGATTAATTCTGTTATCGTCGGGGCTATAGGTGTCGGACACATCGATGTTGCTAAGTGATCCGTTCTTATAGATTGCGGGCAATTCCTGTTGCAGGGCCGTCTGCATTCGGTTGAGACCGTAGTCCAACATCGATACTTTGTCGTTCATCAGCCACTGTATTCCCGGGCTTGGGTCAGCAGCAGCCGAGGATGTAACAAACAGACCGAAAACAACTGCCATTAGCTTATTAGGCATTTAGGGGCACTCCTGTAACTTTTGTGTTCGCAAAGTTAGTCGGCGAATTCCTGGATATTACCGTTGGCGCACTGAGTATGGACCATCCACTCCTTACCGATCTAGCAGCGGGGCGAAAGAAATCGCGTCACTATGCGATTGCCGAGTACAAAAACGTGCAGCTAACGGTATTTGGCGATACAGCCATAGTGACGGGTGGCTTAAAAGGTTAGGGCGCGGAGACGTCGGGAAAGGCTTTTGACGAGCATGAGCGCTGGACCGATACATGGGTGAAGATGCCCAACGGAAATTGGCAGTGTGTGGCAACTCACGGTTCGGCGATAGACAAGTAGGAGTTGCACTTCGCTCAATTCGCAATCATGACGCCGGCCTAGCGTCGGGGTCGCTGTTATACGCGGTCGGCGCCCACTGACGCTCCTTCGTAAAGCCCGGTTACTCACCTTCCCGAATTCCCGAAAGCAGTCGGTCGCAGATGGCGGTAAGGTGTCAAATTCGGACACGGCACAAAGGAGTTCCTGCTCGACAGACGGGATCGCCGACGTGTATGCGCTTCGCGGCAGACGACTGAAGCCATGGATCGCAATCATGACCGGATCTGAGTCCGGCGCAACGCTACGCGGCGTGGAGACGCATGCTTTGTTCGGGGTTTCCCGCCCCGACATGGAGGACTAGAATCGGCCGTACGACACGAAGGAGGACCTGCAACATGGATTCTGCACCCACTCGTGGTTTGCTCGTTGTCGCGATTTTTTTATGCGCCGTCGCTTGGGCGCCCACGGGGAACGCCACTCCGCCGGGCGATGCCTGTGCGCTGCTTACCCCGGCGCAGGTAGGCGCAGCGCTGGGTGCCCCGGTCGCTGCGGGCACATACGTGACGCCCACATTCAAGAAGACCTGCACTTGGCAATCGACAACGGAAGGCGGCGGTTACGTTACGCTAATGCTACAGGATGTTGGCACTTTCCAGAGCGGGAAGCAGATGGCCGCGATGGCGGCAAGCGCAAATATGTCCGCCACGTCAATAAGCGGTGTCGGGGACGACGCCTATTATCTAGCCGTGGGGGATCAAGTTGGCCTCATCGTCAGGAAGGGCAACATCGCTTTCAAGGTCGCGGTGTACGTACATGTACCCGTTGATAGCAAGCAGGCCAAGGAGAAGACGCTTGCACAACAGGTAGTATCTAACCTCTAGTTTGTCCTTTCGAGCGCCGCTCGATAAAAGAGCTGCGGTGCTGTAGCTGGGGCGCCAAATATGCGGCATCGATTGTCTGTGCGTGCGTGTGACACGCGCGGAACGAGTTCACAAAAGTAAGACGAGGGGCTGAAATACGCACCGAACTACAAGTCGCTGAAGGAAGCGCGCGCGGCGGCCGCAAGGCACGTGAGATGATCTGACCTTCCCGAAATCAGCCGTTCGCGACCGGCTCCTCCGAGTCAAGACCCGGAGGATCCGCGCTCGTGTGGCTTGCAGGTCGGCCGGCGGATCGAACGGAGTCGACATGAGGTTCATAATTCCGATCCGCAGCTTTCAGCAAGCATTAAGCTCATCTGTGCCATTCAACTGCAAGGAAAGGCCATGCAATCGATACCGCTCGGGGCCACGGGTTCGTTCAGTCTTGTCGTCATGCCCGACCATCTCGCCAGCCGTTTCAAGGATGTGACATTGCCTCCCGTCCTGGCGACTCCGGTCATGATCATGGTGATGGAGAACGCGGCGCTCAACGCGATCAAACAATATCTCGACGCCGGCGAAAGCGCGCTCGGCACGCACGTCAACGTGCGCCATCTGGCGGCGACGCCGGTTGGTCAACGCGTCATCGGCGAAGCGAAAGTGACCAACGTTGATGGGCGGCGCATCAAGTTTTCGATTCGTGCGACCGACGGGAACGAGGAGATTGGAGCGGGCACACATGAACGCGTGGTAGTACAGCTGTCGAAGTTATCCGAACGGATGAAGTCAAAATTCGGCTAGCGATGCGGCAAAGTGCTTGGCCCGCTCGGGAAGCTGCCGCCCACGGAGGGTCGAAAGCACTAGGTCGCCAAAGACATTCCTACATCGCGCGCCGTTCACTACGCGGCTCGGGGCTGGTTTCTAAATGCGCAAAGCAGCCCTTCGCGAGCGTCTCAAAGGGTCGAATGCGGAAGTACAGGCCGTGTAGTCACCAATTGCCCAGCCATCGGCCGAGTTCGGCCGGAACCGGTCGATCGCATCGACGCTCCGACTCACCCGGTAGCTGTCGTACGCGATATCGGGGTACAAAATAAAGTACGTTGGCGCACGTAAATTTGCGAA
>Ga0210394_10006212_pt1 | contig 13021 bp, 10 predicted proteins | sample IncBWC12MmetaG_FD_160121 | JGI IMG/M metagenome (GOLD analysis project Ga0210394, IMG submission 160121) | Forest soil microbial communities from Barre Woods Harvard Forest LTER site, Petersham, Massachusetts, United States - Inc-BW-C-12-M | ecosystem: Environmental > Terrestrial > Soil >...
GTCTACAAAGGGTCGATTTGAGCCACCTGATCGTCGGCACGCGAATGGCCGGAATCGGGTGCGCCGGGAGACCGGCAAAGAGCAGATGGTGCAAGTCCATTACGATGAAGGAGTAGCGATCCACATCGGCCCCGAGTCATGCGCGGGCGGTCGTGAGGCCGTACGTGAAGCGTTGACAGGGGAGTGTGAAGGCCAGCCATTGAGCCACGAAAAGGTCGATATTCCGGGTGCCGACGCCGTCCGATCCGCGGAAGGCCACGCGAAGGGGCGCGCTATCGCAAGCTCCCCGACGACCCGGCGTGGTCGCAGACCCTGGCATGTGCAGACACTCTTTGTTCGGGAACCGGGAGGTCTCGTGGTTGATCAAGGCGGCATGCCGCGATTGGTCCGCATCGGGAGCGGCGCGCGCCGGGCCCGGGGGCAATTGTGAGAGTTGGGATCATCGGCGCCGGGGTGGCCGGACTGACCGCCGCATGGCTGCTTCAGGACGAGCATGAGGTGACGCTCCTCGAGAAGCAGCCTCGTTTGGGCGGGCACGCCCATACGGTCGAGGTGCAGCATGCGGGCGAGACCATCCCGGCGGAGTCTGGTTTCGAGTTTTTTGCCGAGGAGGGCTATCCCACCTTCAGCAAGCTGCTGCACCTGCTGCACGTGCGGCTGCGTCGGTACCCGATGACCTTCACCCTATACTCCGCGAAATCCGGACGCGCGCACCTGCTGCCCCCCAGCCGCACCGGATTTTTCTTCTGGCCGACCCTCGCACCGCGGTCTCTCGCTTATCTGGTGCAGTTCGCGTTCCTGCTGCGTCGCGCCGAGGAACTGGTCACGCGGCGCGATACGGCAGTGACGATTCAGGAATTTATTGAGCGTTTCCCGTTTTCACCGGCTTTTCGCGCGGCGTTTCTTTATCCCTTCTTGGGCGGAGGCTGGGGTTTTCCGCTCCCCGAGTTTCGCCGCATGGCCGCCTACAATGTTCTGAAGTACTTGGTTGTTCTGCGTCCGGTCGGGCTGACGCCGCGAGCGTTCAGCGAGGTTGCGGGGGGAATCGCGACCTACGTAGCCGCTCTGCGCGCCGCCATGCCGCGCGTCACCATTCGCGCCGGCGCGGATATCCGCCATGTCCGCCGATGTTCCGGCGGATTTACTGCGGTCGATGCGGCCGGCAATGCGTACAACTTCGAGCATCTCGTCTTCGCCACCAACGCCGTGGAAGCCGGCCGGCTGTTGCGCGGCGTGGACGGTGCCGAAGCGGAACGCGCCGTGCTGCACCGGTTCCGCTACTTGCGGTCGACGATTGCCGTGCACGGCGACCGCCGTTTCATGCCGCGCGAGCAAAGGCACTGGTCGGTTTTCAACATCCGCTGGTCGCCGGAGCGCAGCCTCGGCACAGTCTGGCAGCAGCACCGCGCATCCATCCCGTTATTTCGGAGCTGGATGGCTCCCGACGATCCGACACCCGAACCGCTCTATCACATGACCCATTACGACCATCCGGCGATGGACGTCGAACACTTTGCCGCCCAGCGGAAACTTGCGGTTCTCCAGGGGCGCCACAACCTCCGGTTTGCCGGTCTGTATGCGCACGATATCGATTCGCATGAGAGCGCCGTCAGGTCGGCCGTTTTTATCGCGCGGCAGCTGGCTCCGGGATCGCCGCATCTGGCATCGCTGCTGTGAGATCGGTCGGTCTTGAGGGACGCGAGCTGGAGGCGTGCTACGTGCTCGAAGGCGCAATCAAGGCGGCATTTTGCCGGCGCTGCAGCTCGCGGCCACGGCGGGAAGGTCCGCTATCGGCGCTAGGCCGTCGCCACTGGACGCTCCGGCGAAGGTCGGCTCACCCCAGGCGAGCGGTCACCCAGCCTGAGCCGCGGGGCCGTCGCAAGTTGCCCCTTAAGAGACCTTGCCCGGAGACAGACGCCGACCTTCGCGGACGAAAAAGGTGTCAGCGGCCGCTGGCCCCGTGAACCGCGAGGAGCGGCAGCACCTTGGGCGACCCGGCGAGAGGGCGCGGCGGAGATTGTATGGTTGATGTAAATTATGGGCTATTCAATTAAGTCATAAATTGTGATGAAATCGTGTTATCAGAGGTTTCGAGCGCCGGGGAGCCTTCAGTGAAAAAGTACCTTTGGCTAATGGCCTGCGTCGGCGCGCTCGCGTTGACGCAGCCAGCGGTGGCTGGCGTCGTCTCGAATTGCACGACACCAGGAAGCGGGATTTCCTGCACCGGATCTCTCGACACGCCGGAGGACGTTTTTCTCGAGACTTTCAGCCTTGCCTCCACTTCCTCGGTCACGGTTCAGACTTACAGGTTCGGCGGCGGCACCAATGCCGCCGGGACGACAATCGCGCCCGGCGGGTTCGACCCGCTCGTCGCGCTGTTCTCGGGAACCGCGAACCAACGCCACGGTGCTGCTTGATGGCGGCGGCAATCCGATTGCCAGTGCCGATGGGTTGACGCCGTTCTCGCCGGGCTGTCCGCCGGCCGGCACCGTCAAGGTCGGCACCGTTTCCGGCAATTGCGGCGACGACAGGCTGAGCGCGACCTTGGCGGCCGGCACCTACACGATATTGCTGTCCGACGCCAATTTCGTGCCGCTCGCGGTCGATCCGCAAATCCCGGGCGCCTTTGACCTGACCGACACGACATCCGCCAATTATGGCAGTCCGTCAAACAGCGGTGCCTACACCGATCTGAGCGGTGGCGCCTTCCAGACCTGCGTCACGCTGACTGATTGCAACAGCGACAACGGCAATTTCGCGGTCGACGTCACGGAGGAGGCGCCGCCGACGCCGGTGCCCGAGCCGCGCAGCTTGGTGATGTTGGCTGCGGCACTTGGGGTACTGGCCGGCGTCCGTCTCTCTGCGAACAGGCGTTGCAACGGCTGCGCCTGATAGACCTGCCATACCGTCTCCGACCTGGCCGTCTCCTGAAAGCGCCTCGCTGGCCCGGTCATGGGCGAAGAACCGAGAAATGACGAGGCCGTTGAACCGATTTCTGAACTGGTTGTCTTGAAGAAGGGAGCAAGCAAATGAAATCGTTTATGTCTCTAAGCGTATCTCTGAGCTCTCTACTGATTATCATCGGTATTACGGTAGCGACCCCGCAGTTCGCATACTCAGCGACGGCGATAGTGACCAGGGATCAAGACAATCCGGCTCGTCACGCTTATTTTGATTCCTGTACTGTTTCCTCCTCTTCCTCGAATAACGGCCAAAATTCGTGTACTTTTAATACTATTCCGACGGGGGAGGAAGTCGTCATGGAAGAAATCTCTTTTGAGGCAAGCGGAAGCGCCGCAAGAACGACAATGATCGCCAAATTAATCATTACTAACCTCGCCGGAGCGCTCCACATTATCTCTAAACCTTGTCCTCGATTCCGGGTATGCCCAACCATCTGACAGATTTTTTTGTTGGAACGCAATCGGTTCGTCTATATGCCGACCCAGGTAGCACCATTTTTGGAGTCCCTGGGCTCTTCGGCAATTGTACTATTTCGGGTTATTTCGTGACAATTCCATAGCAAAATAATTGTGGACCCTTGACGCTGCCGGATGCTGACGCGGCCTAGCCGAAATCGGCGCTCAACGAAGATTTGCGGCGTTCGGGGTTTCCGTACCAATCGTGAGCGGCCGGCCCACCCGGGGTCTTCCGGGCGGAGTTGCCCGGGGCAGACCCCGTTGCGTTTTGACGGCGAGGCCCGCGGGCCGGCGATTTGACCACGGAAAGTGGGTGAATGGGGTGACATGATGAGCTTTCCGACGACCGCTTCCGGGAAGGGTTTCGGACGCCGGCCCCTATACCGCTTGCACTGCCGCGCCCGGCCGGCCTCCGAAACCCTTCCCGATTGTCAGCCCCTCCCGCCCCGCCCCGAACGGCGAGTTTCGATCCGAGCGGTCGCTCGTGCCGCTCACCGGGTTTCGCGAACTGATCCGCAAAACGGACCACGAGCGCATCGAGGATGCTGAGCGGCAATCTCGCTGCCAGGTGGCTATGCTGGGGTTGCCACCGCGCACTTGCCACTACCGAGCAAGCCCTGTGCGTCCTGCCGCGCCGTCTTGGCCATGCCTTTTCGATCGCGGGCGCGCCGCCAGTAGCGGATTGCGGCACTCGAGCACGCCTATCGCAGTCAGGTGAGCGAGATGGCGTGTCGTACGCTCCAGGTGCCGCTGCCAAACGGGCGGACCGTTCCGCTCAGCCAGATCGCTTCTGTCGATTATGGCCAAGAGTATCCGATTGTGTGGCGCTGGGACCGCCGGCCGACCGTGACCGTGCAGGCCGACCTCACGCCCGGCACGCAGGCGGCCTCGCTCGTGCAGGCGCTGGAGCCGAAGATCGCGTCGCCTCGATCTTTCGAGCCTGACCCACGACCAGGCGGCGGCGCTGCAAGAGGTCACGGTCGAGGATTTCATCGATGGGCGGGGCGAGGATGCGCGCGATGTGCGCCGCGTCAAGTTCAAGCTCGCCGACAAGCTGACCGCGCTCAACAGCCTCGGCCGGCATCTGGGGATCTTCAACAGCAAGCTGGAATTGCAGGGCAAACTGACCCTCGAACAACTCGTGCTCGCCAGCTTCAAGAAAGACGAGCCGATCGGCGATGCTTGAAGGCGTCGCTGGCGCAATTCCGGCGCTGGCTATTGGCGCGGGAGAGCGGCCTGTTGCGGCTGGGCACCGTGTCAATCGACGGCACCAAGATCGGCCGGCCGGCATAAAGCGTTCGCCGCCCGGCTCTTCGGATGCGCGTGCGCCGCGCTTCATTGTCTATGGAGTGACCTGGTCTGCCCAAGCTACGATTAAGCAACGCGTTCGCCCCGCCACCACCGCAAGGTCGCTCTTGCTGCCGGTCATGATCTCGATCGGGCTCTGGGCCGCATCTCGGCGGATGTGGCTCGGCATAGTCTCTGCTTGAGCGCAAGCTGAGATGACGCCACCTGCGGCCGAGACGTCGTTCTGGAGCAGCTGCGCGAAACCTTTGGTCCGCAGGCGGACCAGCCTTCCGCTCCGACGAGCGCCGAAGAACTCAGTCTCGAGGATGCGGCCTTTCTCGTCATTGTCGACAGCAAGGACGATGCGCTCGGCACGATCAAGATGGTCGGCGCAGTTGGCGAGGTAAACGAAGGCCGCGCTATCCGCTACCGTATCGGCCTTGCCCCCGGTCTGAGCGCCGTTAGGTACCGACACGACATTGCGCAACCCCGCTTCCTCGCAAGCCAGCTTATCGGGTTCGCCCTCGACGATGATGATCGCCTTGCTGTCGGCGATGTCATCGAGGCCGTACAGGACCGCCTCGGCGCCTTTGACCTGCGTGAAGTCCTTCGACGCGAGCGCCCGGAACTTGATGTTTACGAGTTCGCCGTTCCGGAAATAAGGGAAGGCGATGCACTCCGTCTCAGCCCGCAGCGCCGAGACGTACACCCGCTCGGCACCGATCCGATTACGCCGCGCTGTGGCTTCGGAAATTCCGCGACCGGCGAGCCAGGCAAAAACGGCGGCCGTGGGCTCGTCGGGCGCCCGCTTTGGCCGCGTGGGTGGCGTCCGGCGGTGAGATCCGCCGGATCGCGTTGTCTCCGTTTCCCCTTCGCTTACCGCCCCGACAAAGCCGCAACCGTTCTTGCAATTCCAGACGGCCTTATCGCCGTCGATTGTGAGGCTCAGACACGGGTCAGAGCGGTTCTTCCTGGTGTGCGAGCAGCGCGGGCAGAGCAGCGTTTGGTTACCCTCGGAATAGCGCCGCGGCCGGATGCCCTTCTCGAGCAGCAGCTCGGCAAGGGTTGCCATGTCAGATCATCCCGGCGCGGGGCGGCGGCGGCGGCATTTGCTGGTACTCGTTAAACCGCTCCTCGCGCAGGAAGGTGACAGCCTGCGCGACGTTGCGGGGGTCGGTCCTGCTTAAACGCTGGACCGACGAGGTCAAAAACCAGCCGAGGTAGGGCCCGGCGGACGCCAAATGGGCTGACGTGAACCGCACGACGCGCCAGACGGCGGCGGCGGGGCTGGCCGGGGTTTATTTTGCTGCCCTGGTACGCGGTCGAGGGAGGAAATCTCAGCGCGCTCGGCTGGAGCAGCGGCGCGCTGGTTCTCGGTGTAACCGGCCGCTGGTGGCTACTGCCGCTGGTCGTGCCGCTGCTCGGGGCGACGATTATCGCCTTTCGCCGGCGGATCGATGAACGCACCGCTGTGTGGCTGGCGGCAAGCGGGTTCGGCGGCTTCGCCTACCTGCTGGTTCAGGGTTTCGCGATCGGCCTTGGCGGTTGGCTTGCCACGCTGTTTGGTGCACCGGGACCTACGCAACCCGGGATGGGGCTCGGCGCGCTTGTCGTCGCCGCTTCGCTGTTGCTGCTCGGCTGCCGCGGCCTTGCACGGCGCGGCTGGTGCCGCGGCGACGCTTTCGTCGTCTCGTCGATTGGCACGGTGGGCGTGCTGATCGCGCTGTTCGTGTTCTTCCCGGTGGCGAAGATTCTGATCAGCGCCTTTACCGACAATGTCGGCAACGCCGCGCCCGCGCTGTTCTACGACAAGATCACCGACCGTACGATCTGGGGCTTCGGCTGCTTCGGCGGCGGGATCGCCTGCGGGGTCGCCTGGAACACCGTGCTGCTCGCCGTGCTGGTCGGGCTCGCGGCGACCGCGATCGGCCGTGTCTTCGCGCTGATTGCGACGCGCACGAACTTCCGGTTCAACGGGCTGCTGCGGGCGATGACAACGCTGCCGATCATAACGCCCCAAGCTGCGACGGCGCGTCCGCGAGGAGATCCGCGAACTGCAGCTTTCGCTGCGGCTCACCGTTGCCTACGTGACGCACGACCAGGAGGAGGCGCTGGCCGTCTCGGACCGCATCATCGTCATGGCCAACGCAAAGATCGCGCAAATCGGCACGCCGCGCGAACTCTACGAGGCGCCGACCGACCTGTTCGTCGCCGATTTCATCGGCGACGCCAACATTCTCGACGCCGAGGTCATCGGCTGGACCGACGGAGTGGCGCGGGTACGCGTCGGCTCCATCGAGATCGACGCCGCCTGCCGCGAGCACGTTGCAGGCGCCATCAAGCTGGTGATCCGGCCTGATGCGATTGCTGTCAGCACCACCCGGCCCAACGTGCCGGCGCTACGAGGGCGCGTCGTCAAGGCCGCCTATATTGGCAAGCACATGGAGTACTCGGTTGAGGCCGGCGCAGCGCGGCTGCTCGTCATCGACAGCTCGACATCTGCGCCGATCGTGCCCGGCGCCGATGTCTTCCTCAGCGTGATGCCAGAAAAGGCCATCATTATTCCCGAACGTGCTCACCGCTTCCCAGGCGGCTGAGACGAACCACGAAGATCCCCGCATCAATTCGCGATCACCCGGCGCAGCAATGCGACCGAGCGGGCGACCCCGTCGAGCGGCGGCAGGGCCATGTCCTCATGCTCGATCGACAACACGTCGTCATAGCCGACCGCAGCGAGCGCTTGGCAGAAGCGGCGCCACCAGGCCTCGTCCTGGCCGCGGCCGAGGGTGACGTAGTTCCAGGCCCGGTGCACGACATCAGTGGCCGGCCTGATCTCGATTCTGCCGTCGCGCGCCAACGCCGGCGGTTCGAGCCGGGTGTCCTTGGCATGGACATGATATATCGACGGTCCGAGCGCCGCGATTGCGGTGAGTGGATCGGCACCCATCCACATCAGATGGCTCGGGTCGAAATTGACGCCGACGGTATCGCCGACCGCGTCGCGCAGGCGACAGAAGGTGTCGACGCTGTAGACGTTCTGGTGGCCGTGCAGCTCGAGGCACAACTTGTTGACGCCAAGGCCGTTGGCATAGGCGACGAGTTCGCGCCAATAGGGAATCAGCACCTCTTCCCATTGATAGCGCAATATCGCCTGGGTCTCCGGCGGCCAGCTCGTGGTCACCCAATTAGCGTTGGCGTCGCCCGGCCCACCGGGGCAGCCCGACATCATCACGACGCGTTCGACGCCCATCAGGCCGGCAAGCGCGATCGTCTTGCGGGTGACCTCGCGATGCTGGCGGCCATGCTCGCCCGGATGCAGCGGATTGCCCGAGCAGTTGAGGGCGCTGATCGAAACGCGATGATCGTCCAAACGAGCGGCGAATTCGTGCCGCGCGGGGGCGCTGTCGAGCATCGTGTCGAGCGCCAGATGCGGCGCGCTCGACCAGTTGCCGCCGGCGAATTCGAGCCGCTCGATCCCGAGTTCGGCCGCGGTGGCGAGCAGATCGTCGAACGACAGCGCGTCGAGGCTATCGGTGATCATGCCGATCTTCATTTCTCTCCCCTTAGCAAACCCGCCCGCGTCGCGGCCGCGCTCAGCTGGACGAAACCGAGCCGCGCGTAGCCCAATGGCGGCGCCCGCGCCGGATCCTGCTCGGCCTCGACGACGAGCCAGCCCTGGTATTCTGCCTCGGCGAGCGCAGCAAGGACACCGGCAAAGTCGACGACGCCATCGCCCGGCACCGTGAAGACGCCGTCGACGACCGCGTCGAGAAAGCTCGCGTCGGCGGCGCGCGCCCGGGCCAGCACGTGGCTGCGCACATCCTTGCAATGGACGTGGTTGATGCGGTGCCGGTAGCGACGCGCCAGCGCGACCGGATCGACACCGGCATACGCCAGATGCCCAGTGTCGAGGAGGAGCCCGACACCGCAGCCGGTCGCCGCCATGAGCCGATCGATATCGGCCTCGCTCTCGACCACGGTGCCCATGTGGTGATGGTAGGCTAGGCGAACGCCGCGCCGGCGGACGCGATCGGCCAGCTCGGTCAACCGGCCGCCGAAATCGCGCCAGTCGCCGTCGCTCAGCCGGGGCCGGGCCGATAGCGGGCACCGTCGATCGCCGGCGACGCTGCCGCTGGTTTCCGCGTAGACCAGGACGGTGCATCCCATCGCGGCGAGCAGCGCCAAATGCGGCTCAATCGCCGCCACTTCCTCGCTCACCGAGCGATCGAGGAGGCGGCCACTGTACCAGCCCGAGATCAGCTCCAGCCGATGGCGCGCGAGGATCGGCCGCAACATCGACGTCTCGCGCGGAAATTTGTGGCCGAGTTCAATCCCGGCGAAGCCCGCCTGGCGCGCCTCCGCCAGGCAGGTTTCGAGCGGCGTGTCGCCGCCGAGTTCGGGAAGATCGTCATTGCTCCAACCTATCGGGCTGACACCGAGGCGCACGGGCATGGATCGTGGCTCGCCCTGTTCCGTCCGGTCGCGAGCTTACTTGTGGTCGGGCGGGATTGCGACCGCGAAGCGGTGATCAGACCAGGACGGCGCGCCCGGTCTTGAACGATTGCAATGCGGCGTCGGCCAGCGCCAACGCCTTTACCCCGTCACCCCCGCTGACCAGCGGGGGCGTGCCGCTGCCGACGGCACCGATGAAGTGGTCGAGTTCGCGGCGATAGGCCTCGGCATAGCGTTCGAGAAAGAAATACAAGGGCTTGTCGGTGACGATGCCGTCGGCACCGGCAAAAGACAGTGTGCTCTCGACCACATTCTCGGCCCGCAACGCGCCCTTCGAGCCGAATGCCTCGATGCGCTGGTCGTAGCCGTAGACCGCGCGGCGGCTGTTCGAGATCTGGCACAGCGCGCCCGACCCGGTGCGCAGGATTAGAACCGCTGTGTCGACATCGCCGGCCTCACCAATCGCCGGGTCGACGAGCACGCTGGCGGCGGCAAAGACCGCGACCGGTTCCTCGCCCAGCAGCCAGCGCGCCATGTCGAAATCGTGGATCGTCATGTCGCGAAACAGACCGCCGGAAACGCGGGTATAGCCGAGCGGCGGCGGCGCCGGATCGCGGCTGATGATATTGAGCAGTTCGAGTCGGCCGACGCGGCCGTCGCGGAGCTGCCGTTCAAGGCGGGCGAAACTGGGATCGAAGCGGCGGTTGAAGCCGAGCATCAGCGGCACGCCACACTCGTTCGCGACGGCAAGGCAGGCCTCGGCCCGGCGGCGGTCGAGGTCGAGCGGCTTTTCACAGAACACCGCCTTGCCAGCGCGCGCCGCGGCCTCGACCAAATCGGCGTGGGTATCGGTCGAACTGGCGATAACCACCGCATCGACCGCCGGATCGGCCAGGGCCCCTTCCTGGGTTCCGACGGCGGCGCCGTGCCGCGCCGCCAGCTGCGCCGCCGCCGCGTGATCGACATCGACGATGGTGTGCAGCCGCGCCTCGGGATGTCGGTCGATGTTGGCGGCGTGAATGACACCGATACGGCCGGCGCCGAACTGGCAGAAACGGATCATTCGTGATGTCCTGTTCAGCCTGCGGAAATTAACGCCATACCAGGGGAGAACGCCAATGACCACGATCCGTCTTACGATGGCGCAGGCTCTCGTGCGCTTCCTCGCGGGTCAGGCCACCGAGATCGACGGCGATGAGCAGCCGCTGTTTGCCGGCGTTTTCGCGATTTTCGGTCACGGCAATGTCGCTGCATTGGGCGAGGCGCTGTACCAGGCCCGCGACCGCTTGCCGACATTTCGCGCCCATAACGAGCAGGCGATGGCGCATGCCGCAATCGCCTTCGCCAAGCAGAGTCGGCGCCGCCGGATGATGGCCTGCACCGCGTCGATCGGGCCGGGCGCCACCAACATGGTCACTGCGGCGGCGGTCGCCCATGCCAATCGCCTGCCGGTCCTGTTGTTGCCGGGGGATATCTTTGCGAGCCGTCGACCCGACCCGGTCTTGCAGCAAATCGAGGCGTCGGGTGACCCGACGATCTCGGTCAACGACTGCTTCCGGCCGGTGTCGCGCTGGTGGGACCGGATCACCCGGCCCGAGCAGATCCTCGAAAGCCTGCCGCAGGCATTGCGGGTCTTGACCGACCCCGCCGAGTGCGGCCCCGTTACCCTGGCCTTGCCGCAGGATGTCCAGGCCGAAGCGTATGATTACCCCGAGACATTCTTTCGGCCGCGCTGCTGGCGCTGGCGGCGGGCGGCGCCCGACCCGGTGCAGCTCGCCGACGCCGCGGCGGCAATGGCGCAGGCCCGCGCCCCGCTGATCATCGCCGGCGGCGGGGTGCATTATTCGCTGGCCTGCGACGCGCTCGCCGGTTTCGCGACGCGCCATCGGGTGCCGGTCGCCGAGACCCAGGCCGGCAAGGGCGCGCTCGCCTGGGACCATCCCTACTCGCTCGGCGCGATCGGCGTGACCGGGGTTGCGGCCGCCAATGCGCTCGCCGCCGAAGCGGATGTGATCCTGGCGATCGGCAGCCGTCTCTCCGACTTTACCACCGCGTCGCGCAGTTTGTTGCGCAACCCGTCGGCAACCCTGATCCAGCTGAACGCCGCCAGCTTCGATGCGGCCAAGCACGGCGCGTTGTCGCTGGTCGCCGATGCGCAGGCCGGGCTCGCTGCGCTCGACCGCGCAGTCGGGGCGTGGACCGCGCCGGAGGCCTGGGTCGACAAAGCGCGCGCCGCCGCCGCTGGCTGGAACGAGATCGTCGCCCGGGCGACGGCCGCCTCGAATACGGCCCTGCCGAGCGACGCGCAGGTGCTCGGCGCGGTCAACCGCGCGGTGGCGCTCGGCGATGTGATCGTCTGCGCCGCCGGCGGGCTGCCGGGCGAATTGCACAAATTGTGGCGGGTCCGCCAGCCTGGCACCTACCACGTCGAATATGGCTATTCCTGTATGGGCTACGAGATCGCTGGCGGGCTTGGCGCCAAACTGGCGGCGCCCGAGCGCGAGGTTTACGTGCTGGTCGGCGACGGCTCCTACCTGATGATGAACTCGGAAATTTCGACCTCGGTGCTACTCGGCAAAAAGCTGATCATCGTGCTGCTCGACAATGGCGGGTTCGGCTGCATCGATCGCCTGCAAAGGCATTGCGGCGGTGCGTCCTTCAACAATTTGTTTCCCGACGGTTCGGGGATCGATTTTGCCGCCCACGCCGCGAGCCTCGGCGCCAAATCGCGCCAGGTAGCGAGCCTTGCCGAACTCGAAGCCGCTCTCGCCGCGGCACGGGCGGAACCGCACACCGCGGTCATCGTGATCGCCACCGATCCGGCGGCGAGCACCGATGCGGGCGGCGCATGGTGGGATGTCGCGGTCCCCGAAGTGTCGAGCCGGGCCGAAATCACCGCCGCCCGCGCGGCCTATGACGTCGCGCGAGCGCAGCAGAACCTGATTGGCTGAGGCAAGTGTTTATCTCCTCACCGACGTAATCCTCCAGGCTGTGCGGTAGCAGCGCCTGTTGCATCCGATCTCCGCCATCGATAAACCGATGCATCGCTACCCCCGAAGCCCCCAGGCCTTAAGGCCGAGACAACCAGCCGCGAAGTGGAAGCATACCGATGAACGACAGGTTCAAACACGAAGCATTGAGCAAGGTCCCGGAAGTCACCCTTGCTTTCTGGATCATCAAGATTGCCGCGACGACGCTGGGCGAGACCGGCGGCGACACCGTGACCATGACCCTCAACTGGGGCTATCGCAGCGGCACCATCCTGTTCCTCGGCCTCCTTATCGTGCTGGTCACCGCACAAACGCTTGCGAAGAATTTTCACCCATTCCTCTACTGGGGCACGATTGTCGCCTCGACCACCTTCGGCACGACGATGGCCGATTTCGCCGACCGCTCAGTCGGCATCGGCTATACCGGCGGATCGACACTCTTGTTCGTGTGTCTCATCACGGTGCTCGGCCTCTGGTACTGGTCGCAGGGCACGATCTCGGTCAACACCGTGAGCACGCCGAAGGTGGAGGCCTTCTACTGGGCGGCCATCACCTTTTCGCAGACGCTCGGCACCGCGCTCGGTGATTGGATGGCCGACACGGGCGGCCTCGGCTACGAAGGCGGCGCGCTGGTATTTGCCGTCGGGCTCGCTGTCGTTTTGGGGCTCTACTTCTGGAGCAATGTCTCGCACGTCCTATTATTCTGGGCGGCCTTCATCCTGACCCGGCCATTGGGCGCAACGGTCGGCGACTTCCTCGATAAGCCGATCGCGAACGGCGGCCTCGCGCTCAGTCGGCCACTCGCATCGGCCGTGATCGCCGTCCTCATCTTGATCTGCCTGGCTGTCTTGCCGCAACGTGCGGGCCGGCACG
>Ga0210394_10006214_pt1 | contig 13013 bp, 13 predicted proteins | sample IncBWC12MmetaG_FD_160121 | JGI IMG/M metagenome (GOLD analysis project Ga0210394, IMG submission 160121) | Forest soil microbial communities from Barre Woods Harvard Forest LTER site, Petersham, Massachusetts, United States - Inc-BW-C-12-M | ecosystem: Environmental > Terrestrial > Soil >...
GGGCGAGGAGCGTGTTCGTGGTGTCGCGATGCCGTTTCCATGGTTAGGATCCTTCACCTTCTACGGTGAACCGAGAGACAACCCTAAGTGGGCGGTCCATTATCGATTGTCAATCTACGGTGTGACGAAGCGATGACGCTATTGGCAATGGTGGTACAGATTGTCATCGGGTGCTAGCAGTCGCCGGCTGCCGACAAGTTTGGGCGTCACGAGTTCTGGCTTGACCCAATATCGGCTAGAATGCACTGTCCTCGGATTCCCGAGGCTTCTCTAGGAGGTGCGTCATGCGAATCAAAAACAAACACCTCGAACTTCATTGCTTTCGAGGTCAGTAGCAAACGTCGGAAGGGCTTCCCGTCGGAAACTCATGTGAAGCGCGGTGAGCGCGTGGTGGGCGGTCGGAAGGAGCTGATCGAAAAACTCGGTCGCAATGATCCCTGTCCGTGCGGATCTGGTCGCAGATTTTAAGCGCTGTTGCATGCTGAGCGGTGAGTTCGATGGCTCGGATCGAGACTACTATTTCAGGTAGTGCCAGACGTAGAATATTGGCGCGCGGCTTCGGTGGGCGGCACGCGCCAATTGCTACACGGACGTAGCAACGGAAACGCAGGCGTCACGCCTCGCTTCTGGGAGGCGAGTCAGAGTCTCCGACTCGCCGGTGGCGGGCGAGGGCAGGAGCCCGACAGCCCGGCCAACTGGGAATATGCCCACGGCAACTGAAGGAGGTGATCCAAGTGGCACATATAAACGTTGGTTCGGTCGCGTCTGAACGGCGCTTGGTTGGTGGCGAGGTTACGTTAGTGCACCTCGTACTGGCTTAGGATGCCATTGAGGGAAGCGCGCAGGCTCGTTGCCACGCGCGCGACCGTGTCCAACGGATGGACGCTTCGACACAGTTGTTACGCGGACAACCTTGAGTCCTTAAGGTAACTGTGCTCGGGCAGGAATGGCGGAGTCCCCTTAGGACTCCGCCGTTTTCTGAGCTAACGACGCTCATGGCCCTCAACCAAGAATGACGTCCTGAGACTTCACAACTAGCGGGGCGTTCGCGAAGACTAACGTCGGCGGCTTTCCTCGATAAATGCCAAGCCCATGGCACTCACGGTGATATAAGGAGTACCGGTCTCGGACTCGATTAACCCGTCGATGCAAGCGTCTTCCCAGATCGAGAGACGGGGACAGCTGGTGCGCCACGCATCCATCGTCTCCGAATAGGTCCTCGGATGGCTCACGAGCCATTCGAGCAATTGCAGCCTCAGCGATTTCGATCGTTCGTCCACAGAGGCCTTAGTCGGTGGCCAATGATGCGGTATCAAGTCTAAACCATTGATCTCCGTCGGCCAAAGTACGGCGTTTTTGAAGAAGATGAATTGGCCAGAGTAGGCGGCCCGACCGACGAACAAGTATCCACCCATTTAACTTACAGCAGCGTGCTGTGAGGTACCCATCGCATTGCTCACACGTGCATATCCGCGATGACTCTCTGTCTGTGGCACTGTTCCCATCGTACGCAAATTGTGCGACGCATGGGAAGAAAATAGATCGAATGATGGACAGCACACGTATTAGGGAATCCTTTGCGTACATGATTAAAGTACTGAATGCGCTGCTTGGCAATATTTCGCGCGCGCACCCCGGGAAAAACCTCACGCCAATCGCAGCACTTAAGCGGTCGAACAGCAACGGGGATTTTCGCGCGGTCGAGATCGCGCCGGGCATCACGTGTTGTGCGACGGCTATGCAGGCTACGGGAAGGTCCTATCTGGTTCGCAAAGCACCTCGCTTGCCGTTGTATGGCTGCACAATGGCGTTACATTGCTCGTGTATGTTCCGCATGAATTCCGACCGTCGCAAAAGCGATCGACGCCTGTCTGGAGCAACTAAGATAGTTCGCTGGTTTGGGGGCCCCGACAGGCGCAAGCGCGGAGGTCGGAGGAAAAGTGATCTGGCGCGCTGAGGGCCCGGTCCGAGTGTCGGCATGCCCGTCGGGCAGGCGAGGCGCGCGATAGGGGTTCGGTTTCTCCGAGGCGTGAGCAATGACGCCGACCAATAAGAAAACTAAGAAAAGAGTTCTAGGAATTGGTCTCATTTTGAGCCACCCAGGCTGCCTGGAGAATAGCCGATCGATGGTCGGGGATGAAGGACGGATCAGGGCGGTATACCAAAGAACCGTCAAGACAGCAGCCTCGGAGGAACTACACGTGGCCTCAGATCGAGAATTCGTGACGTTTGTGTGCGAACAGCTGCGCGGTGCCGGCGAGATCTCCTCGAGACGTATGTTCGGCGAAGCAGCAGTTTACTTTCAGGACAAAGTCGTGGGCTTGGTCTGTGACAACCAGTTGTTCGTCAAGGCAACTGAACCGGGTCGAGCTAAGATCGGCGTGCCGGTAGAGGCGCCGCCGTTTCCGGGCGCGAGCAAGTGGTTCTTGCTGACAGATCTCGATGACTCGGAGTTCCTCGCGGACTTAATACGAACTACGGCGGATGCGCTGCCGGTTCCGAAAGTCAAAAGGCAGAAGCCTCGGCAAGCGAAATCAAGATCCTCCGTCGGAAAGGAGACCGCCAAAAGCGGGCGAGGTCGGTCATAAGGCTGGAGGCAAACGGAGGTCGCGGTTGATTACAGCGATGGTATCCGTAAGACTGCCACAACTGCTGTAGGGAGAGCAGGATGGCAGGACCAGAGGAATTTATTGTGGATGCAATCGAGCGCCTGCGACAATCGCCGCTGCCTTTTGCGGCACTCCTTGACGTACGCTTTACCAGCGCTACGTGTGATCGGGTGATTGCTGAACTCATCGTGCGCGCCGACCTGAGCACGATTCCTTTCGGTCAAACTTATGCCACCGCGCTATTGGCGTCCTGATGGTTTCGGCGGCGTCGAGCTCCTGCGGGCGGACGCCAGCACTCATCGGTATGCACGGCATTCCCACGAGGGCTACGCGATCGGCGTGGTCGAAGCGGGTGCGCACGCCTTCGCGGCGCGCGGCAAACGATGGACCGCGATTCCGGGCCGCATTGTCATCGTCAATCCCGATGATGCTCATGATGGCGGTCCAGCCACTTACGACGGTGGCTATTCGTATCGCATGATCTACGTTGACAGCGCCATGCTTGCCACGGCAATTGAAGAGTCAGCTGGGCGACGTGTAGCGACACCGTTTTTTCCGTATGCCGTCGTAGACGATGCAGCGCTCGCCGACTGTCTTTCAAATCTCCATCGCATGCTTGAACATCCTGAGGCAAAGTTAGAGCGGGAGACGCTGCTGATCACCGCGCTCGTCGAGCTTGCCGGCCGCCACGGCGGCGCCGCGCTGCACGGCAATGTCCGAGCGCGCAGCCCACACATAATCGCAGTGGCGCTCGACTACCTAACGGAACATTTTGCCGAGGACATTTCGCTGGCCGAGCTTTCGGCTCTTGTGGGCGTCGACCGCTTCCATCTGCTCCGCGCATTTCGCCGCAGCCTCGGGCTGCCGCCGCACCTCTATCAGACTCAGCTTCGCCTGCGCCACGCCAAGCGGCTGATGCTCGCTGGTGAGCCGCCCTCGATGGCGGCCGCGGCGGCCGGTTTTGCCGATCAGAGCCATCTCATACGCAAGTTCAAGGCAGCGTACGGCGTGACGCCGGGCCAATATCTCGGCCACTGCAATAACGTTCAATCCACCACTTCGAAACGAGGGTACTAATCACGAGTCTAAACAGCACCCGAGAGATCCATGCCCATCCTTAGCCGCATCGCCGAGTTCCAGGCCGAAATGATCACATGGCGGCACAGCATTCATGCCCATCCGGAAATGGCCTTCAAGGAACACCGTACCTCCGATTTCGTCGCCGAGAAGCTCACCGAGTTCAACATTCCAATCGACCGTGGCCTAGCCGGAACCGGCGTTGTCGGAACGCTACGCTGCGGCAGCAGCGAGCGTGCCATTGCGCTCCGCGCCGACATGGACGCGCTGCCGATCCACGAGAAGACTGGCTGCGCGCACGCCTCAACCCATGAGGGCATCATGCATGCCTGCGGCCATGACGGGCACACGACGATGCTGCTCGGGGCCGCGCGCTACCTCGCCGAGACACGCAATTTCGACGGCACCGTTCACTTCGTCTTTCAACCCGCCGAGGAGAACGAGTGCGGTGGTCAGGCGATGGTCGAGGCCGGCTTGTTCACCCGCTTCCCAGTCGAAGCCATCTATGGCATGCACAATTGGCCTGGCGTTTCGGTCGGTGCATTCGCTGTGCGCTCAGGCCCGATCATGGCGGCGGACGACAAGTTTGAGATCACCATTACCAGTCGCGGCGCCCACGCGGCGATGCCGCATCTCGGCGACGACCCGATTGTCGCCGCCGGCGCGCTTATCGGTGCAATCCAAACGATCGCCAGCCGCATCGTGGATCCGCAGGAGGAAGTCGTTGTCAGCCTCACACAGCTGCACGGCGGCAACACCTGGAACGTCATTCCGGAGGAGGTCGTACTACGCGGCACCTGCCGTTATTTCAACCCGGGGCTGCGCCAGGTGCTCGAGTCGGCTCTGCGGCGGGTTTCGGAAGGCGTCGCCGCGGCCCATGGCGTCAAAGCCGCCTTTGCCTACCGCAAGCCTATCCCGCCGGCCGTAAACGCCGAGCACCCGACGGAGACCGCCGCCCATGCCGCCGCGCTGGTCGTGGGCGAGGCCAATGTCCACCGCGATCTCGCGCCGAGCATGGGCTGCGAGGACTTTGCCTTCATGCTCGCAGCGCGTCCTGGATGCTACGTCTGGATCGGCAACGGACCCACGACCGACGGGCGCTCGTTGCACAGCGCACGCTACGACTTCAACGACGATATCCTGCCGCTCGGCGCGAGCTATTGGTGCACGTTGGTGGAAAGCGTTTTGCGGCGGGGATGAGTCATAGGCGGCACGTGCGAAACACCTGGTGCAAGCTGGCATATGACTGCGTGTGCTCTCCCTGGTTGGGTGAAACCGTCTTTCAAATACGAGATAAAAAAGGGGCTTGCTAGGCGAAAATCCGCGGCTTCATGAAAGCTTTGGCGAGGCTTCACGCACACTTTGGCCGGCTTTCATGCGAGCCGAGGGGCATCTCCGTAGCGTGTGAATCGTGCTTTAAGCACTCGTTATTCACCAACTATTTCGGGAGAAGACCATGAAAACTGCGATCAAAACTCAATCCATGTTTACGGCCTCTGTTGTGGCGGCCAGCTTCCTCGCTTTCGGTGGTGCTGCGATGGGCGGCAGGGTCCAGGCGGCCGAGCCGGCTCAGTCTTATACGACCATCGTCAGCTACGGTGACTTGAACCTTGACTCTGAACGAGGTGCCAAGGTGCTGTATGCGCGAATCCGTAGCGCTGCCGGGAATGTGTGCTCTTTGCTGGAAGGTCGTACCTTGACCGAAAAGAAGTTCTGGCAGGGTTGCTTCGATAAGGCGGTGGCGAGCGCTGTCGGGCAGGTCAATAAGGCCCGTGTTACTGCACTGCACAATCAAATGATCCACACCACGAAAGGCTGATTGCTTTGGTGTTGGGTATGAGACGCCGCCGGGCAAAGACCCGGCGGTTTTTTTTTGCTAGCCTGAATGCACGGTCCCCTGCCGCAATAATATGATTCAATGAAACGCCGTTGGCCACACGGTTCAAGCGCGGCGTCAGAGTAAGCTTGAATTCCCGTTGTGCCGGCTGCAATTCGATGAAATACCTTGTTGGCGATTTGACCATCGACACAGGACCTCAGGTCGTCGAAACGGTGAGTCAGCGCATAAAACTGCTGCGCGACGCGCTCGGGGATGATCCGCACGCGCCGCGCTACATCGCTGGCTTGCGAGGACGGGGATATCAGTTGATCGCCGTCGTCAAGGAGCTCGAAGGTGAACTCGCCGCATCTGCTCCGGCCACAGCTGAGTCGCCCGCCCCGCGGCGCGCGTGGGCATGGGCCGGGGCGTGCGTACCAGGACGGTTCGCCCGCAGCTTCCAGGGGTGAGACGCACGCGTAGTCGCTTTGTGGTATGGCATGACCACTGTTGACTAGCAGCGAGACTGTTCGCGGATTGGGGGGCGAGAGTATAGGCGAACAGGAATTTGAGTATGTGGTTACACTAGATTTACAAAAAGATCGGGGAGACCTCATGAGTTCGATACCTTACGCCTGCGGCTGGCAGGGACTGCTCGTCGCGGTTTTACTCACGGCGAACGTCACGGCGCTGGCCGATGAGCCACCCAAAGTGTTGTACCCGAACTATCCTAGTGAGACGCCGGCGAAATTTGCGCCGGCCACGGAAAGTTATGACTACGCGCTGCGTGATGTGATGATCGCGATGCGCGATGGGGTGAAGCTGCACACCATCATTCTGGTTCCGAAGGGCGCCAAGGAAGCCGGCATGCTGCTAACGCGCACGCCCTATGAGGCCAAAGAGTTAACGAGTCACATCCACAGCGGGCACCTCGGTCCCATGCTGGAAGGCTACGACAACGCGACCGATGTCATCATCGAGGACGGCTATATCCGTGTCGTGCAGGACGTGCGGGGTAAGTATGGCTCGGAGGGCGACTACGTGATGAACCGCCCGATCCATGGCACCCAAAATCCCACGCCGGTGGACGATGCCACGGATACTTATGACACGATCGAGTGGTTGGTGAAGAATGTTCCAGAGAGTAACGGCAAGGTCGGAACGCTCGGCATCTCTTACGATGGATTTGAGCCGCTGATGGCGCTAGTAAATCCACACCCGGCGCTGAAAGTGTCAGTACCGATGAATCCGATGGTGGACGGCTGGATGGGTGATGACTGGTTTCACAACGGCGCGTTTCGCCTGCAGAACCTCGCTTATATATATGAACAAGAGGCGAGCCGCGATAACACCGTCAAATGGTGGAGCAGCTATCACGACGATTACGACCTGTTCATGCAGGGTGCAGCGGGGGAACTGGGCCATCGTTACGGCATGGAGCAGCTGGGTTTCTGGAGCAAAGTGATCGCGCACCCCGCGTACGATGCTTTCTGGAGCGATCAGGCGGTGGACAAGGTGCTCGCTGCGCAGCCTCTGCAGGTGCCCGTCATGCTCGTACACAGCCTCTGGGACCAAGAAGACAGTTACGGCGCGCTCGCGGTTTATGCAGCCATCAAGCCCAAGGATACTCGCGAGGACATGGTGAAGTTGGTGATGGGCCCGTGGTATCACGGTCAGGAAATTGAGGAAGGCAGCGCTCTTGGCGCGATTCGCTTTGGCGGCGATACCGCCAAGTATTTTCGTCAGCAGGTATTGCGTCCGTTCCTAGCACAGTACCTCAAGGACGGTGCACCGAAGGCCGACATCGCTCCGGTCACGGCGTATGAGACCGGCACCAATCAATGGCGCCGGCTCGAGCATTGGCCTCTCGCCTGCGAGACAGGATGTTCTGTCACGAGCCGCCCGTTGTATTTGCAACAGGATCAAAAGCTGAGCTTTACTCGGCCCGTCGCACATACCGGTTACGCCGAGTACATCTCCGATCCAGCGCACCCTGTGCCGTTTCGCGCTCGGCCCATCCAACCGGTTGGATATGATCACGGGCTAACCTGGTCACAATGGCTGGTGGATGATCAGCGCGAGGCCGCAGGCCGTACGGACGTCCTCACCTTCACGACCGATGTCTTGGCAGCCCCGTTGAAAATCGGTGGCAGACCCGAGGTGCATCTGATTGCCTCGACCAGTGGCACGGATAGCGATTGGGTGGTGAAGCTGATTGACGTCTATCCGGATCAAGTGGCGTCACAAGCCGAGATGGGTGGCTATCAGCTTGCGGTGGGTATGGAGGTGTTCCGGGGCCGCTACCGGGAAAGCTTCGCCAATCCGAAGGCCATCGCGGCATATAAGCCGCTGCCTTATCGCTTCAATCTGCCGGCGAGCAATCACGTGTTCTTGCCGGGGCATCGTATCATGGTGCAGATCCAGTCGAGCTGGTTCCCGCTCTACGACCGCAACCCACAAACGTTCGTGCCAAGCATTTTCTTTGCGAAGCCAGGCGATTACCGAAAGGCGACGCAGCGCGTCTATCACTCCTCCGTCGATGCATCGTACGTGGCCTTGCCGGTGGTGGAGAATTGAGCGCGGGAGCCACTGCACGGCCGATTAGCCTGCTGGTCGGAGTATGGACCGAGTGGTGTGCGGACTTAATTTCAAGCGAAGTGGATGTGTTTCTCTAATTCCCTGACGACGGTGTCATCGTCACCGAACCAACACAGCTTGGCGGTTTCTGGGTCCAGATTGCTATTGAGGCTTGCTTCGATGAGCCCGGCAATGCGAACCAGGCGTTTGCATTCAGGGCTGCTCGGTTTATGCGTTGCCATCGCATGCGTTAAGAACCGGGTTGCGACCAGCAAATGTTTGCGGCAATAGGTTTCGGCGAACCCGGGTATGTGTGTGAAACCTGGCCCATGCTCATTCACCGGCACTATGAGCAGTCGGCAGAAGTCCATAGCGAGACCATGGGCCTGGTCCGCCTTGCGGCGATTAAAGGCACCCGCTTTGTTCATCGCTCGTTGAGCTTCCGCGAGGGCCGCGCCGGCCGTGAGCACGATCGAGGCCATGGCTTTTTTGAAGTCATTGCGGATGGGAGCTGGCATTGCCACACCCTAGCAAATGCACGTGCAGATGGATGCACTTAACGGATTTGGATCTCAAGGAGATGGGGTCGTATGATTTGTCGATCAGATAATTAACGTCGCCAGCCGGCGATCCGGAAGTGAAAGAAAAAGGCCGAAACAGACACTTTTTGTCACTGCGACGTGCGGTTTGCTACAGGCATGTGACAGCGGACTTCCACCGGCGTTACGGTGCTGGGGTTGCAGTCTGCGATGCTGATAGGGTGAGCGATGGGTCCTTCCATGCGGGGATGGTGCAGTAAAAAATCGCACCTCCCGTGGCTTTGTTCTCCGCCCACAGGCGTCCGCCATGAGCGAGCACGATGGAGCGACTCAACGACAATCCCAGCCCCAGTCCGTGCGGTTTGGTCGTGTGATAGGGCTCGAAGATTTGCTCTTCACCGCCGGGTGGAATTCCGGTGCCTGTGTCCGCCACCGAAATCTGGACGCCAGCGCCAGCAACTCGACACGATCCCAGCGTTAGAGTGCGAACGTTTATCGGCGGCTGCGACATGGCATCGTCCGCGTTGAGAATCAAGTTGATCAAGACTTGCTCAAGTTGCACGCGGTCACCGCGGATTGACGGTAGATCGGCAGCCAACTCCGTGACGACGCTCACAGCGCGAGCCATCAATTCCCGATGCATCAATTTGAGCACATCTTGAATAAGTTCGTTCGCCTGCAATGGGCGAGGCTGGAATTCGCCTTTCTTAAACAGCTCGCGCAGCCTGTCGATTACCTCATTGGCGCGGTTGTCGTCGGCGACAATGTCGCCGAGGATGTCGCGAATTTCCTTCAGGTCAATAGTATCGTGAGCAAGAAACAACTGTGCCGCTTGCGCGTTTGCCAAGATGGCCGCGAGTGGCTGTTTCAACTCATGCGCGAGTGAGGAAGAAAGTTCACCGAGGCTCGCCACGCGCAGCAGATGGGCGACCTCGTTGCGGTGCGCCTGGGCTTCGAGTTCCGCCTGCTTGCGCTGCGTGATATCGAGCACAACTCCCTGCAAACGTGCTGGCCGCTCATCATGGGTAAATTCGACGCGTCCTTGCGAGGCAAGCCAACGCATGGTTCCATCCGGCAACAGTACTCGGTATTCCGCCTGGTAGCGCCCATCGCCTTCAATCGCTTTCGCCAGCGTCCGACGCATCGCATCTCGATCATCCGGGTGCACCCGTGCTGAAAAATCTTCGTAATGCACGCGTTGCGCTTTGGTAAAGCCGAGCAGCCCTCGCCATCGATCGGAACCCCAGATCTCGTTGCGCGTTAATTCTCGCGACCAAAACCCCAGATTCGCGGCCTCGGCGGCGAGTTTTATCTGCTGTTCGCTCGCGCGCAAATCGTTGGCCAGCTGTACCGCGCGCAACGCTTCGCCGCTCACCTCGTAGCCCATCGCCACAATAATGCCGAGGTAGAACAAGCTCGACGTGGGTGGCCACTGAAGATGTCCCCAAACTATCAAGGTCGTCTGTACGGTTCCCGCTGCTAAGAAAAACACGATGCTGCCGCCCACGATCGCCGCCATCCGTCGGTCTCCCCGCCGCCAAACGGTAACCGCCGCGTCCACGACGAAAATCACCAGTCCCCATAAGCCTAACTGACCGACGACCATCCACGGATTCGCCACACCCTCCCCAATAGTAGAAACAGATTCGCCGAGGAATGGGATGTGGCTGACGCTCGAGATTTCGAGATAGTTGAGATTTTGTCCGGTCAGAAAATTGAGCAACAACGCAACGGTTCGCAGTCCGCAGACGGTCCAAAGCAGCCAATCCCTACCCGCGCCAAGGTAAAGCCGCACAAATCCGGCCAAAGTCAGAATGATGACCCAGGTTGCCAGATGCGACCAGCGTATCACTGAAGCCATTTCCGCCAGCGACCCCGCCCTTAGCAGTGCCAGATCAAACCAGGCCGCCGCCGCCGTCCCCAACGCCGCCAACGCGAACAGCAAGTTGGCCCATGCATCCCGTTGGCGCCACCAAATTAGTGCATAGATCAAGGCGAGCGTCAGACATGCCGACGCGGTCATGGAAAAAATGACAGTAACCCAACTCATTGTCGCAAGGCTAACAAGTCGCCTCGGGCATGACTAGTTTGTGGGACGGGGAGTGCCTTATCAGCGCTCAGAAGCGCGATAGCGGTCCATTAGCCCGACGTGCACCGTCGCGACTTTGGAAGGGTCGGAGTGGCGTGGTGGATAAGACTGCAGGCGGACACAGACTGCGGCAGAGCGTCTAGAATGGGGGCCACAAAGCTGCCATTTGCGGCTCGTTGTCGATCGCCGCTACTTGGCTTGCACTATTGGAGTCTCTTTGGGAGGTTTTACAAGCCTAGTGATAGTTGGGGAAACGCCTGAATTGTCGAGAATGGCGAAGCTTTGTTCAGATAACCCCAGCGCTCCGGAATGCACCTTCATCAAGCAGGCCCACGGAGATCAACTGGATTCTAGCCCCGCAGAAGTAGTCTGGGTTCACGATACCCGAGTAAAAGCCGCCGTAATTGCCGCTCCTGCGGTGGGCTTTCTATTCGGTCCTGGCGACCTGCGCGAGGTTAAGATCCCGATCCAGCTTTGGCGTGCAGAAAATGACACCCAGGCTCCTGATGCCTGGAATGGCGCACTCGTCCGCGAAGGTCTTACGCGACATCCAGAGGAACACGTGGTCCCAAGCGTTGACCACTTTGTCTTCCTAGCACCTGCAGCGGGGCGCTTGCTGCCGCGGCACCACAAATTTGCAGGGATGTACGCGGCTTTGATCGGGCAGCCTTCCATCGCGAGTTCAATCAATCGGTGGTCAGCTTCGTGCTGCCCATTTCGCCGGTAACGAGTTCACCGCCGCTGACATCATGGCTATCAGATTCAGCGCGGAATTCAGAGTCTATGCAAGGCGCAGAGCTTGTGCCCGTCAAGATCGCGAAGATAGGCGAGATAAAGCTTACCCGCGCTGCCTTCGCGCACGCCCGGAGGGCCTTCACATGTAGTGCCGCCAGCTGCGAGGCCTGCCGCATGCCAGGCATCTGCTTGAGCGGTCGAAGCAGCAGCAAAGCCGATTGTCATTCCATTGGCGCACGTCGCGTCCCCGCCATTAATGGGTTTTGTCACGGAGAAAACGCCGCTCGGCGTTCGATAGAAGATCCTGTGGCCATCCACTCTTGCGGGCGGCACGCCAAGCGTACCCAGTACAGAATCATAGAAAGCTTTCGCGCGCTCTAGATTATTGGTACCAATCATGATGTGGGAGAACATAGGCGTTCCTTATTTTTTGCGAATCGGGCGCCTCCAGTATAGCAATCCACGCCGCGCAGAACTCTAACGCTTGGCGCGTCGAGGGGGATTTCGATACGATTTTTACAGCATGAGTCCTGATTTTCATCGGCAAATTTATGGCCTGCGGATCTATCGTAGGGGCCATGAATACCTTGATCCTGCGCGCTCGCGAGATCAGTCTCGCGCTACTAGTGGTCGCGGTCATTGACCACGGTCACTTGCAGGCAGACTACTCCGGCGCAACTCCCCATTCTTCGGGGCTCACGCGATTGAGCCGTGATTTGATGCGCCGGGCCGGCGGGGAAATTGTGGCTAAAACGGCTGCGGCCCTCGATCACTTCGCGCAATTGACGAAGTAAAACTGCGAGTGTCTAGCCTTAGGATGGCATGGTGCTCGAGAGGCTGCGGCGTTATACTGGCGTTCCATGAAACCGCGATGGCGTGGTTTGCCCACGATTTAATGGCCCTTCTTGCGGCCGGAGGTTTTCATGGCAATCCAAGATTACGTGCGATCGATCTCAGCGACCGATACTGTTTCGAAGAGAGACGTGTTTCGATTCCTGGAAATGCAATTCGCACGGGCGGATAGGGATCACGACGGTGAGTTAGATGCGGAGGAATTGGCGGCCTTTGTGCAGGCGGTGGCGAAGCCGGAGATGGATCAACGGTAGCGATCAGAGCGGCGCAGCTTTTGTGCGGTCGGGCGACCTAACTATGCTCGGCGCGGGAGTCCGTAGTGCAAGCATTTCTCGTCGCGATAGTGCTTTCGCTAATCGCTTGGGCCGCGTGCGCAGCACCGGTGGTTGGCGGCGGGGACTGGCCCAGAGTAACTCCCGAGTCGGTGGGCCTCGACCCTTCCGCGCTGGACACCCTCGACGCAGAATTTCGCAACGGGGCCATCCCGCTCGTCGACAGCCTGCTCGTTCTACGCTGTGGTTCGCTCGCTTATGAGCGGCGCTACTCGCACGATTACGCGACGATCTTCGCCAGGGAGGCTCATGAGATCGGCCCGCTGAATCCGTTTCTCTCCGGCCCCTATAATTACTTCGACCCGGCCTGGCACCCGTACTGGCACGGTGGCGCTGCGCACACCATGCAGTCGGTCACGAAGTCGGTGACCTCTGCGACGATCGGCG
>Ga0210394_10006215_pt1 | contig 13011 bp, 8 predicted proteins | sample IncBWC12MmetaG_FD_160121 | JGI IMG/M metagenome (GOLD analysis project Ga0210394, IMG submission 160121) | Forest soil microbial communities from Barre Woods Harvard Forest LTER site, Petersham, Massachusetts, United States - Inc-BW-C-12-M | ecosystem: Environmental > Terrestrial > Soil >...
TGGAGCAGGCAGAGGCAGTGGCAGATAAAGGGTTCCGCGAGTGCATTCATGGTCGCCGCGGATCGAAACGCCAGATTCTTCTGATGGATTCGGAAACTCTCGGGCGTGTTGATATTGCGCCAGGCGCGGTGAAGGAAAACGTGACCACTGTCGGAATCGATTTCCAAACGCTGAAGACAGGACAAAGCCTTCGCGTCGGCGAAAGTCTTTTGGAAATCACGGGCCCGTGCGATCCGTGTCCGCGAATGGATGAAATTCGAAGGGGTTTGCAACAAGAATTGCGTGGCCAGCGAGGCTGGCTCTGCAAAGTTATCGAAGCAGGAATAATTCGCAAGGGCGACCGCATCGAAGTGGAGGCACTCCCGCGAAAACAACTGACGATACAGGATACAGACTAGGAGACGGAAAAAGTGTCCAACGAGAATAAACACGAAGGCGCAGCGCTGGTAGGAATTCTGATGGGGTCGGATACGGATTATCCAGTGATGAGCGAAGCGGCCAAAACTCTGGAGAAATTTGGAATTCCCTACGAATTGGAAGTCGTGTCTGCGCATCGCACGCCGGCGCGCGCACATGAGTACGCGACCACAGCTTCTAAGCGAGGGTTGAAAGTCTTGATCGCCGCTGCCGGCGCAGCTGCGCACCTTGCGGGAGTGATCGCCGCTAACACCACGCTGCCGGTGATCGGAGTTCCCATGGGTACCAGCACGTTGAACGGACTGGACGCGCTGCTATCTACGGTGCAAATGCCCGGCGGAATCCCCGTCGCCACTATGGCTATCGATAAAGCGGGAGCGGTGAACTCCGCAATTTTCGCTGCGGAAATCCTGGGGCTTTCTGACTCGGCGATTGCCGGCAAACTTGTCGCGCACAAACAAGATCTCGCGCGTTCAGTGAACGAGAAGAATGCACGCCTAAAGCAGCAAGTTGCGGAAAAGAAGTAGTCCTGGAGGTCTACTCCGAATTTCCTCTTCTTCCAACCAAGCGAAGACGGAGTCGTTTCGCCACGGAACTTCGACCGCATAATTCTTCAATGCGGTTGTAGAAGCGAAGGCGCCTCGGGTGGGCGCTCTTTTTGCTCGCTTGGTCTGGGAGCCTCAGCCGGCGGTCTCAAAATCCAGCTAAATCCCGTTTCTTCGTTGACGACAGCGAAAGTCTCGCGGGTGTTAGGTGACGCCACAATATTCAACGCTGCCCGTAAAAACTGAATCGCATCAACCGCGAGTATTTTATTACTCTCACCACGCACGAAACGATCGCGTACGTCGCGCATTTTTGCGTCCGTCGAACAAAGTTTATCGATCCCAGGATCATTCTGCCGAATCCGATCAATGAGCGCAGTCCTTGAATCCTCTGGCGGGTATTGAAATTCCACCAGGGTCTTCGGCTGACCTTTTTCCGGCGGCCAAAATTGCCGATACTGCGGCAACGGAACGTGCGTGTCGTAGTAATCTTCTCGCTGAATTGCTTGCTGAAGAGTAAAGGTTAGCTGCCAAATTTCCGGGCCATAGCTTTGCACGTAATCTGCGAGAATCAGTTCTGCGACAGGTTCGTTTGGCGGCAAACTTATTTTCCCGTGGAGATTTCTGGCAATTTGGTTCAAGCGTTCGGCGACCCCATGCCCGACCGAATCAATGTCGGTAGCCTCCGCATCCGGCGCAGCTTGCTGCAAATGCGGTCCCATGGAAGCGACTGGGCTGTGCAGGTGCGGCAATTCGCTGTCGAGACGAGCGATTTCAAGGTGCGAGGCAGGTGACGTCCATTCGACGGCGCCTAGAAAAACGCCCGTACGTCTGGAACCCAGGTCGACGGGAGTCGGGAGTCGCGTCTGCGGCTCGACCGCATTTTCGATTGTCGCAATGAGTATGGCGTCCTTAACCACCGCGATAATCACGCGGCCTGCCGAAAGATTTGCGACGATTTCATCGCCGGGAGCGTCCTGCCTTTGCTGCGAAGCGGCGCCCTGAGAAAGAAAAAGAAGCATGGGCGACAGAGCGAAAAATATTGTTGCGAGAGATACTAACGGTCTGAATCGAAACCGACGACGAAGGGAAGAATTGTGGTGATCACCCATACTTTGACGGTACCACAAATTCTCAAACGGCCAATAATCCGGCGTTGGGTCCGCCATGTTATACTCCCTAAATTCTATACGAACCTAGCTATTCACGGCGATGATGAGATCCCCCCAAAACATCAAACACAATGGACGGGCTGTCTCGGAAATTCTTGAATCGCACCGGCGCTTCGTGCGTGGCGATGAAACTGGCGCTCGCGCGGATTTATCCGGTGCTGATCTCTCCCGCATAAATCTGGAGCGCGAAAATCTGGATCTTGTAGATTTTCACGGCGCAAATCTGGAACGCGCAAACTTGCACGACGCCAGGCTTTCCTCTACGAACTTAAGCAAGGCGAAGCTGCGCCGCGCGGATCTGCGCAAGGCCGATTTAACCGAAGCCAATCTGAGCGAAGCCGATCTCACGGAAGCCAAGATTGGCGGGGCCGAGCTTTTCCGCGCAGACTTGCGTGGCGCGATCCTTCGTGGCGCAAATTTGGTGGCTTCAAATTTCCGCTTGGCCGAAGTCCGCGGCGCAGATTTTAGCGGCGCGGACTTGAAGACGGCGGTCCTTCGCGAGACCAATCTCGATGGTGTGGATCTATCAGGCTTGGATCTAAGCACAACTTTGCTTCCACGCGGTTACAAGCTTCCCACTCCTGCGAAAAGTTAGATGAAGAAGAGCGCAACTCCGAATCTGCCGTGGGTTCCAGTGGAAGATTACAAGCATCCCACGGGTTGGACTGCCTCCGGACAAAGCGAAGCTCATTCGCGCGCTTACTGTGAAAAGCTCGAGCACGGACAGATTCTTTTCTTTCGCGAGCCACCCTTCGACTTCCCCGCCGCTGACCAGAAATTCCTGCTCGAGCAGGAATGGTCGGAGCTACGCATGCATAAAAATGTTTCATACCGGCCGAGCGAAGATTCCCTGCGCGGAGTTTCCGGCGACCGCGAGACGATTAGCCGGCTGCAATCAATCATGCGCAACTACAGCGCGCAGGTTACACAGTTCTTGGGAAAGTTTTTGACGCCGTACGCCGGCAAATGGAATCAGGATTTCGCCAGTTTTCGGCCGCTTGAAGAAGAAGGCCGCGACCTGCCGTTGCACAAGCGCAACGACCTGTTGCACGTGGATGCGTTTCCTAGCCGCCCCACACGCGGAGCGCGCATCTTGCGGGTATTTACAAATCTAAACCCCAAGAAGCCGCGTGTTTGGCGGACCACCGAAGGATTTGAGGTTCTTGCGCGACGATACGCCGGTGGGGCTGGGTTGCAGGACATCGCTGAAGATAATTCGTTCCTGAGCCGCACGGTGCAGGACTTTGGTTCCAAGCTGGGTTTTGGTGTGATCGGACGAACGCCCTACGATATGTTCATGCTTCGCTTCCACGATTTTCTGAAGGAAAACGCGGAATTTCAGAGGGAGTGCCCGAAGACTCAGTTGGAATTTCCGCCGCGAGCGACTTGGCTCGTTTTCACCGATTGCGTGGCGCACGCAGTAATGTCAGGCCAGTACGCCATGGAGCAGACGTTTTTGATTTCACCGAAAGCGCTTGTTGCGCTGGAGGCTGCGCCGTATCGCATTCTTGGCAACATTGCCGGACGCGCGCTGATTTCCTGATTCGACTACCCCAATTCCACCACTAAAACCTGTTGGGATGCTACTTGCCGGCGAGAAACTCGGCAGTATCCTCGCCGAACCCCGCGGCAGTGCCTCGAACTGGCGTAGTACGGCGGCGTGTTTCAATTCCCAGCCGTTTAATCTTTTGATTGAGTGTCGAGAGCGGGACCTGAAAACGCTCGGCCGCCTCGGTTTGATTCCAATTCGTGCGCTCCAGCATGTCAACGATGATGCGGCGTTCAACTTCTTCCAGGATCTGGAAGAGAGACGGTGAACTTCCGAATTCTCCAGCTTCTCCGGGCATGGGCGGCAAGAATTCCGCGAGCTGCAAGCGAACGCCTTTCACGATTTCGCGAGAGCGTACACTTTCGGGCAGAAGTTCAGCATCCATGGATTCCTGCGTAGAAAGAACGATCGCGCGCTCGACCACATTTTCCAGCTCGCGAACGTTTCCGGGCCAATCGTAATCCATTAGCAGTTTCATGGCTCCATGTGTGAATGTGCGTGGCGGTTTGCCATTTTCCTGGCAGAACTGATCAAGGAAGCGCTCGATTAGCAAAGGAATGTCTTCTTTTCGTTCACGCAGCGGAGGCAGATGCAAAGAGATCACGTTCAGCCGGTGAAACAAATCTTCGCGGAAGCGGCCTTCGCGAACAAGCTTCATCAAATCTTCGTTGGACGCCGCAAGAATCCGCACGTCAACTTTGATCGTCTCAGTGCCGCCCAAACGCATGAACTCGCGCTCTTGAATCACGCGCAGAAGCTTGGCCTGCGTTTCCGGGCTGATGGTGGAAATCTCATCAAAAAAGATAGTGCCTTGGTCGGCTACTTCGAAGAGGCCCTTCTTCGAGGCGATGGCGCTAGTGAAAGCACCCTTCACATGCCCAAAAAGCTGCGATTCCAGGAGGTCGGCTGGAATCGAGCCGGTATTGATGGGGATGAACGCTTTGTCCGCGCGGGTGGAAGCCGAATGAATCGCTTTGGCAAAAACTTCTTTACCGGTTCCGCTCTCGCCGGAGATCAGGATCGTCGAGCGAGAAGGCGCGACCTGCGTAACCAGGTCGAGCACGGTTTGCATCTTTTCGCTCTTGCCGACGATGTTAGGAAAATTGTATCGCTGTTTGAGAGCGCGCTTTAGCTGGACGTTTTCATCTCGCAGCCTGCGGCCCTCGATCGCCAGCGACACTTGGGCAATCAGCTCATCGTTGGACCAAGGCTTGGTAATGAAGTCCTGAGCGCCGCCTTTGAAGGCTGCGCGAGCCATGTCGATGGAACCGTACGCAGTGATTAATATGATGGCGAGTTGCGGGTCGCGTCGGCGAATTTCGCGCAGCAATTCCAGGCCGTTGCGGTCAGGCAAGCTGACGTCGAGCAGCATGAGATCGAAGGGATGATCTTCGAGCTGCCGTAGCCCAGCTTCTCCGGAATCCGCGAGCGTTACCTGGAAGCTCTCGGAGGTGAGCAGCGCTTCCAGCCCCTCGCGAATTTCCACTTCATCATCAATTACAAGAATGGAGCCTTTAGGCATGGACCGCCTTCCTAGCTACGGGAAATTCTAGCCGGAAGGACGTTCCCTTACCGGGCGTCGAGCGCACGTCAACCTTACCCGCGTGCTCTTTTATAATCCCATAGCTCACCGAAAGACCCAGCCCGGTGCCCCGTCCGGTGGCCTTTGTAGTAAAAAATGGATCGAAAATACGATGGAGATTTTCCGCCGGAATGCCCGAGCCGGTATCGGTAACTTCCACGGCTACCGACCCGTTGTGTGCCCTGGTGCGTACTTCCAGCATACCGCCGCTTGGCATGGCGTCACGCGCGTTCATAAACAGATTCAGAAAAACCTGCTGCAGGCGCGTCATAGAGCCCAGAACGGGCGGCAACTTTTCCGTGTAGTTCTTGATCACGTTCACTTGCGCTGTTTTGAATGGATGCTGCACGAGCGTAAGGGTTTCTTCCAACACGGAATTCAAATCTATCTCCACAAACTCTGCCGCACCGGTCCGAGAAAAGTTTAGCAGGTTGTTCACTATTTCGCTGGCGCGGAAGGTCTGCTTTACGATCCGCTCAATTGTTTTTTGGCGCGGATCGCCCGCGGGAATCTGCTTGGCGAGCATCTGGATGTAATTCGAAATCACCGCTAGCGGCGTGTTCACTTCGTGCGCCACGCCGGCAGCCAGCAAACCCAGCGAGGTTAGCTTTTCCGTCTGCACCATTTGTTCTTCCAGGCGCACGCGCTGGGTTATGTCGTCGAGCAAAATCAGCCGGCCCAGACGAGCGCCATTTTTCCCCACCAGAGGCGCAATCGAAGCGTTGATAACGAGTCGTCGTCCAGCGGGAGTATTCAGATGAAATTTGTAAATCCCGGAAACACGGTCGGCGGCGTAACGCGACGAAATTTCAGCCACTAAATCTGGAGGAAGGACGTCCTGAAGGCGCCGCCTCAGCGCTTCCCGGCGCGGAATGCCCAGCAAATTTTCGAGCTGTGGATTCCAGGATTCGATGCAATCTTCCAAATCGACGGTGAGCACGCCGATATTCAATGACTCCACGATATTTTCGCTGAAGTCCTTTAGACGCTCGATTTGCATGGCCTTCTGTTCGAGGGATTGATAAAGACGCGCATTCTCGATGGCAATGGCCACATAACCCGCAATTGTGGACAGCAATTCAAGGTCATCGCTCGATAGATAATCGCCATCTACGGTCTTGCCCAAGCCGAGAATCGCCACGGTGCGTTCGCGGAAGCGGCAGGCGATGAAATAATTCAGGTCGAGCTCTTCCAGCGTACGCCTGACGGGCTCACTTTCCTCCGTCGCCGCGCGCGCGGATTCAAAGAACATGCACCCGCGTTCCAGCGCAGACCGCGAAGGATCCAGGAAGGACAAATCAAGCGGGCCTTCTGGGCGCAGTCCCATCGAACGCGAAAGCAAAAATTGGCCTGCGTGCGCGGGATCCTCAAGGAATACAGCCAAGCGATCTACCAGCAGCGTTTGCGAAATTCGATCAAGGACGGAGCCGACCAGTGGCTCAAGGCGAACTTCGTTCGTCAGCGCGCGGCCGAATTCGATGAGCGTGCGCCGGTAGTCTAGACGATCGCGGTAGAAAAACCGGTCAAGTCGCGTTTGCATCCAGCCGCGAACGGGTTCGAACAGAAACGCCGCCACCACAATCGCTATCACGCCACCGGCCGGGCCTGTAGGCCATCGCGTGTGGAATGTCTCGCCAATGAGCGCGATGCCCGCGAAATAAATTCCTACAATGGCCGCGGTAGCAAATGTGTAAGCAAGTCCGCGCTTGAAAATGATGTCCACGTCCATCAGCCGGTAGCGGATGATGGCGTAACCGAAACAGAGGGGGATCAGAGCCAAAGAGAAGACCGAGAGTTTCATCCAAGGCTGCGGAACCCAGCTTTCCGTACGCGGCAACACGTAAAACAAGAAAAAGGGAACGATGCCCGCGATTGTTCCCCCTGTGACCCATTTCAATTGCTGGCGCAATACGCCGCTAGGAGCCCTGAAATAACTAGCCAGAAAAATTCCCGCGGCGATCATGAAGTAAATGCCGAGGTAGAAAAGATCTAGAGTATCCAGGAAATTACGGCTCTCGATCGACGGCAGGAAATCGAGTGTCCCGGTCGCCACAAAAACTTGGAGAGCTAGCAACGCTAGAGGGAGGCTGTAAAGCGCGACAAGTTTCAGCCAAAGCGTGCCTCGGCGTTCGGGAAATACGAGTGCGAAGTGGACCAACAAGGCTGGTTGTAGAAACCAAGCTACGGACTGCGTCCAATAAATGGTGGTGTCAAAGGAGTTCAGCTTCCCGGTGTAATGAAAGCTGTAGAGAATAAACGAAACCAAACAAAAAATGTAAAAATGAACGGCGCGCGGAGCATTCCAGCGGCGAACGAAGATGAAGAGCCCGATGAAAATATAGAGGAGCGCGGTGATGCGCAGATAATTTTCGATCGAAGAAGACGAATCCTGCGGCGCCGTCACCAGCGGAGTCTCAAATCCCGCCCCGCCGCGATGCATTTGGTAGCGCACTTCCGTCCAAGGTCCGGCATGAAACAAGACTCGGGTAACGTCGGTAGCGCGACGGACAGGAATGCCTCCTACTGCCGTTACGACGTCCCCTTCCTTGATTCCTGCCTTAGCGGCAGGGGAGTCGGCTACCACATGCCAAGCTACGACACCCTGTTGCGTATCCAGCCAAGTCACACCATCATCTGGAAGGATAAAACGCGAGCGCTGCTGGAAATTCAGGTAAGCAAATACAATTGCAGATAGAGTGAGAAGCGCCAGAACGACCGCGCCAAGTCGCATTCGGAGACTATCGTTCATCCAGCTACACCCGTAAAACACGCCGAAACAACAATAGATGCTAGCACGTCGACTTCCACGATATTATGGATTCTAATAAGTACATCGTCTTTTGAATGAATAATTTACGGAAGTCTCTGTTAGCGGAGAGCACCACAATCCCGTTTGTGGAAGGCATGTTCCCGATTCCGGTACACTCTGACGCGGTCAGAACTGGAAGCTTAGTCCGCCACGCAGGTATCGGTAAGTAGGAATTAGGACAACGCGACCATCGCTGGTCGTGAGGGGAACATAGCCCTGAGCCAGAAGGTTCCCGCAATCGGCCAAAATTTCGGCGTGGCCGGGAATGAAACTCGGCAGTGGCTGACGAATGCCTAGGCTCAAGTACGGGTCTAGGTTATAGAGAGATTGGCCATAAGGATCCACAGCGGACACGACCGGTCCGTTGATCCACTTATAGCCTGCCGTAAGTCTTGTCCCGACCTTGGGAGCCTTTGCCGTGATATGAACGCCGGCACTTTGACGATAGCGTGTCTCTAGCTGGTTTCGTAGGATGGCTTCCGACGGATCCTCAGTGGGAGACAAGGCTCCGGCATATTCGTAAATAATCGTGGCGCTCACGTTATCTGAAAGCCGCTGGTGATAGGCGACTCGCGTTCCTAGCGAGCTGGACTCCCCGGCATCATACGCAAAGACGTTGGAGAAAAAGTCCTGCAAGTAGTCAGGTCCGGTAACGGATCCATGTCCAAAAACCGCGGTGTGGGAAGAACGGTCATTAAATACAGATACCGTAACGCTGGAGTCCTTGTTGAAAGTGTGCTCGACAGCTAACTCTTCATGCGAGCCATTCTCGAGTACCGAGTGCCCATCGCGCTGTAAAAGTATCGGAAATTCATCGAGCGTATTCAAGGCAGACTGCAGTGTGCTTTGATCTCCGGCGGAATCCTGCCAGCCATTAGTTGCAAACAACACAGAAGCCTGCCAGGTAGGCGTAATCTGAACGGCAACCTGAGCGCGTGGCCGCGCCGCGGCCGTCGTGCCAGCGAGACCGGCCATCACTAAGTCAGAACCGTAACGGATGCTGATGCGATCACCGACCGTAAAAGAATTGTCAAAGGACATCCGAAGTCCGCGGAAGGTCGGCCCGTTAGGTCCAAGCTGCGACTCCCGTAACAGCAGGGTAGCCACCGGCCCTACGCCTGGTTTCCCAGACGGAATCCATTGCGTTGCAAATCCGCCAGAATAAGAGCCGCTCTCGTAACTGAACTGACTAGCCATCAGTAACTGCTGGTTACCGCCCAAGCCCAGGTCATATACCAAAGCGGTTCCTGGCGAATCGGCAGGGTTTGAGACGGAACCGGGATGGTCGGAACCCGAGGTCAGCTCAAGCCGCATTTTCCCTGCCTGAGATTGAGAGGTTTCAAACTGCGCGGGCGGAGTGCCGAGGATCACATTATCGTCTTGCCAGCGCAGAACCGGTCGCGTAGCGGCCGCGCTTCTCAAGACCCAGGTCCATTCGTCAGCACTTACCTGCTGGTCAGGTTGCCTACGCAGTTTTTCCAGCGACGAAAACACCGATCCCAGAACAATCTCGAGCAGGGTCGTGTGCTCGTCGTTTACCTGAATATGTTGTTCGATTACTGGTAGAAAGCCGGCGAGAGTTACCTTGATCGAATACGTCCCGGAAGGAAGCAAGTCCGTGGAAAAACGCCCGCGATCGTTCGTCAGCAGTTCAATCGAAGATAGCTTCAGAAGTTGGTCGGAGGTGACAAAAATCGTGGCGCCCATTTGCGGGGTCCCGGAAGAATCAAGCACCACACCGGAAATTTTGCCGGAGTTTGGCGCAGCCATCACCGGCATAGCCAGCAGGCAGAGAAGAAGTCCGAAAACCGACAAGCGCATCATTGGCATGCTCACGAGGTCACCTCGCGTGTGAAACCGCTCCGGAACCCGCTTTCACCGTAAAGTCCATGGCCGGAGTAATCGTTTGCTTCGTTAAGTTGTCGGTAACCGCCACTTCCAGCTTGTAAGCACCGGGAGGCAGCGAGCCCAGCGTGATAATATTTTCTAGCGTCAATTCCTCGCCGTGCTCAGGCAGTTTTTCCTTTGGAATGTCGAATTTCAAAACCGGCTCGGTAGTTTTGTCCTTCATCACGCGGTACTCCACAGTCGCGTCTGATTTGTGCGTCTGGTCATCCACTTTCAGATTATAGATTTGCAGGAAAACGCCCATGCCATCCGAGGCCGCGAATGACGCGTCCAGCTTCGGCCTGACCTTCACGTCACCCAAGACGAACTGGCCCAGCCCGATATCCTTCGACGAAACTGGCGTAATTTGATCCGCGAGAATGAGCGAGCTCGATGACAGATGATCGTCTTCAAAGCGCGGAACCGCGAGCCGCGTGTTTACCACGCCAACATTTCCGTTGTTCACGTCTTTTAGCACGATATCCAAGCGATACAGGCCGGGGCTTAGCGGCACAGCCTTCTGGTAAATCGATGGAACTGCGCGAGCCTGTTGCAGCAAGCTAGCCGGAACGTCGCGCTTAACCGTATCTTCGAATGTTTGCACGATGCGGCCGCTCAACGTGCTGATTCGCGCGAAAAGATTCACGGTGGCAGAATCGACGCCCTGCTTCTCCTGAAAGCTCAGCTGGCCGGTCGGAATTTGAACGGTAATTGGCACGAGGACCGTGTCGGACGTGATCCGCAAGAAATAGAAGCGGTAGTCAAATTTCACCTGATCGCGAACGACTCGGGACGTAACCACCGCCTCAAGATCCTTGAATTTAACCGGAGGAGCCTGCTGAATCTTGGCGTACAGGTCGAGTCGCGTAAATTCATTCATGGCTTCGGTGGCCATTCCGATCGGAGCAGCATCGTGCGTGCCGTCAGTGTTATTGAATCGCGAGGTCTTGCTAGCCAATCCCATCGACTCCATCTGCGTAAGGCCGGCGCCCGGAACCATCAGGAGTGCGTCTTTTTCGCTGGGATCCATGGTGAGATGGTATTCGCCGCTCATCGTGGGATCCACGAACTCGAGTATTACGTTTTCTCCTATCCCTTCCAGATAGCGATAGCGCCAATCTTCGAACGGATATGTGGAGGTTTCTCCGCCGCCTTCTTCTGCTGGCCGTTCATAGCTTCCGCCCGAAGGATGCGATTCAATTTCATCCGCCGGTCCCCACATGATGTAAATGCGGCCGCGATCCGTTTTCCAACCCGGGATGCCAGAGGAAAAGTGCTCGTTCACATAAGCTATTCTGCGATAGTGCTCTTCTTTAAAAGTGTTGTCGGCCGATTCGGGGTCAGGATTGCGGCGCTGCCAGAAGGCCTCGATAAACGATTCACGCTCCTCGTTCGTCGCAAGGTGGAGAAATGCGCTGCGCTCTTCCGGGGATATGATGTAAACGACATCCTCGTCGAGCCATTTCCTATATTGGGAATCGAGTTCTTTTCTGAGCTCTTTATCGCTCTTGGCTTTTTGCTTTGCGGACTTCTTGGCGGAGTTCTGGTCTGCGGGAGGATTCTGCTGATTTTGTGATTCGCCCTGCGCATAGGCCAGCTGTACAGACCCCAAGGTAACCGCCAAAATGCCAACAAGAAACACCCTTGCGCAACGGCCCATAATTAACCTTTTTCCCCTATTTGGTTAAAAATTCTAACCTGTCCCAAGGTACAGGTCAACGCTAGTTTCCGGACACGTATACGTGTATGAGCACGTTATATGGAATGGGGTTGCCTGTCCTTTATGCGGCGGGAGGCAGCCAATCAACACTGTTTCTTTCCAGCCGAAATGCATTTAAAATAGGACCGCAAGGGCGTAACCCCACCTTGACCGGACCTGTGGACGAGCCGAACTCGACCGCTTGCTCATCGTGGGACTGGAAGCCTCGTACAGGAACCTAAGAGAAGAGCAGACCTCCAAAATTTGGTATCTGGGACTGTCTTTATCTCTTTAAGTTCGTCTAATCCGAGAAACATTCTGGCCCTTCCAGACGTATGCAACACTGAGCGGACGATTCCGTCCGCAGGCGTAGGGGCCTAGAGGCAAAGTATGAAGACGTGGCAAAAAGTTGGGATCAGCCTAGGGGCAGTATTGGTCCTGGGCGGCATATCCTGGTACAGCATCTATCAATCGAATAAAGGCGTGGTGACAGTTCAGACCGGGAAAGTCGTTAAGCAGGATCTGGTATCCGTCGTCACCGCCTCCGGAGAAGTCCGCCCAAAGAATTACACCAACGTGCTGGGTGAAGGCATCGGCAAGATCACGAACATCGTGGTGAAAGAAGGCGACCACGTAAAAAAGGGCGATATCCTACTGCATCTGGAGAACATCCAGCCGGGTGCGGATGTCCAAGCGCAGGAGGCCAGCATCAGCTCCACGCAAGCGGGAATGCGGGTCGCAGCAGCAAGTTACGATTCCGCAGTAGCGACGCTAGCCCAGCGCCAGGCAGATTTGGAAAAGGCCAAATTCGACTGGCAGCGGACTCAAGAACTCTATAAAGATCAGCTTATCGCCAAACAAGAGTTTGATGCAAATAAAGCCACTTACGACAGCGCGGTGGCTGCTCTGAATGCTTCTAAAGCGCAGGTGGAACAGGCACGCGCCGCGCGAGACCAATCGCGCGAGAACATGAATCAGAATCAGGCAGTGCTTAAACATACAAAAGATATCCTCCGCAAAACGACCTATACCGCCCCGATTGACGGCATCGTGAGCTATATCGCTGTGCGCGTTGGCGAAAACGTCGTGCCCGGAATTCAGAACGCCGAAGGTAGTTTCTTGATGACGATTTCTGACATGAGCATCGTCACCGCGGAAGTGAAAGTCGACGAGACCGACATCACCAACGTTCGCGAAGGCCAGCCTGCCGAAGTAACCATTGACGCGCTCCCAGGCAAAACTTTCAAAGGTCATGTAAGCCAGGTTGGCGAGCTGGCCATCTTGCGTTCTTCCGGCCAGGCGGCTACAACACAGACCACGGCCAATACCCAGGAAGCGCGCGACTTCAAAG
>Ga0210394_10006216_pt1 | contig 13010 bp, 7 predicted proteins | sample IncBWC12MmetaG_FD_160121 | JGI IMG/M metagenome (GOLD analysis project Ga0210394, IMG submission 160121) | Forest soil microbial communities from Barre Woods Harvard Forest LTER site, Petersham, Massachusetts, United States - Inc-BW-C-12-M | ecosystem: Environmental > Terrestrial > Soil >...
GAGTCAGAGCCCCTTTTGTATGCCGATCCGGGGTCCCGATTGCTCGCCGTTTGACAAGCCGGTGCATGTCGCTTTCGACGGCGGTCAGATGACCTCGGATGCCGGGATATTGCTGCTGACGGCGATCGAGCAGCGGCTCGGGATCGCCGAGCGATTGGCCGATTGCATCGAGGACCCGCGCGCGCGGGAGCGGGTTCGGCACGGTTTGGCAGAGATGATCCGCTACCGGGCGCTGCTGATCGCGGCGGGCTATCCCGACGGCAACGACTGCGATGCGCTCAAAGCCGATCCGGCCTTCAAGATGGCGGTCGGGCGGCTGCCTGAGAGCGGGGCCGATCTGTGCTCGCAACCGACCATCAGCCGGCTGGAAAACCTGCCCGGTCCGGTCGCGCTGAAACGCCTGATGGCGGCGATGGTCGAACTGTTCTGCGACAGCTTCGACGCGGTCCCGCACCGCATCGTGCTCGACATCGACGACACCGAGGACCGGGTTCTCGGCGGCCAGCAGCTTGCGCTGTTCAACGCCTACTACGACAGCCGCTGCTTCCAGCCGATCCACATCTACGAGGCCACTACGGCCAAGCCGGTGGCGATCATCCTGCGTCCCGGCAAGACACCGGACGGGGCCGAGGTAACCCTGGTGCTGCGTCATGTCATCGGCCATATCCGCGCCCGCTGGCCGGCGGTCGACATCGTGGTGCGCGGCGACAGCCATTACGCGCGGCCCGAGGCCATGGCGTGGTGCGAACGCAAGCGGATTGGCTACATCTTCGGCCTGGCCGGAAACTCGGTGCTGCTGCGCCGGGTCGGCCATCTCGCCGAGGACGCCGCGCTGGCGCGGATCGACGGCGAGGCCGACAAGGTCCGCCGCTACGGCGAATTGCGCTACGCGGCGACAAGTTGGAAAACCGAGCGCCGCGTCATCGCCCGCGTCGAGGCCGGACCCCAGGGTGCCGACAGCCGCTTCATCGTCACCAACCTGCAGGCTTGCCTAGGGCGCTCTACGAAAAAGTCTACTGCGCCAGGGGGCAAGCCGAGAACCTGATCAAGGCGCACAAGCTGCACCTCGCCTCCGACCGCACCTCCTGCACCAAGGCGACGGCCAACCAGTTCCGCCTGTTGATCCACACGACTGCCTACTGTGCTGCTGACCCTGCGCAGGCTGGCGCCCCGGACATCATTCTGGCGCGATGCCCAGTTCGACACGATCCGTCTCTGCCTGATCAAGGTGGCCGGGCGGATCACCGAGATGGTCACCCGCATCAAAATCGCCCTGCCGACCGCCTATCCTTACCAGGCCGGCTTCGCCGTGCTCGCCGGGCGCGTCGCCAAGTTGCCGCCGTGACAAACGGGGCCATTCGCCCCCCCGCAACGAACCCTCGGCGCAACCTCAAACCCCGATGACCGCGTCCCCGACGCCACGAAAAACCTCGTCACCGACGCCCCGCCAGACCCCAATCCTGGACGCCTCACGAATGATCCAGGTTAAAGGCCACCTTATTTGGCTCCTGTCTGGGGACAACAATTGAGGCGGGCGATATCTGGACATGGGTAGCGATTGATGCGGCTCGTCGCTGGCGGGTTCAGGTCGATGTCCATGTCGCGTGCGACCTGATGGTTCCGACCCGAATAGCTGACCGTCGGCTATTCATTCGCCTTCGTGCTGCACCAGACCGACCATTAGCGGCTCATCCGACCTCTATCGAGTAGAGCTATGACCTCCCTTTTGCGACCGATACGGCCAGGGAGAACGCAAACGGATACTCAGAGGTCGATCCGATCGAACGCAGGCCCCGCCTTTTTGTTGCGTTGCCTTGACTTCGGTGAGAATCTTATCTTTGATGGTTGAACCTATACGAGGGGAAAACGCCATGTGGAAAGCAATGGTTTCAATTGCGGTAGTTTTAGCCACGGCGTCAGGGGCCCGTGCCCAGACAATAACGGATCCTAATGAAGTTGCCTCGCGCCTTCACTTTTGGGTGCAGGAAACCGGCGACCCGGTCTACTACGGGGAAGTGAGAAACGTAAACCCACAAAACATGCAGGCACTCGGTTATTACCAATGCTTGGCCATCGCATTCATAAAATACGAGGGTGGCGTATTCTATTACGCTCACAAGATGTGGGGAAAATCGTCGGACGGGTCCTGCCACTATGACGACGTCACTTCACGTAAAGTCGGCAACCATGGCGCTTGCGTAAAAGATACAGATGCGGGTTTCGGCTCCGCCATCGGTACGGCGCGCATGACCAAGAACAACATTGATTACATGCACAGTACCTTTAGAACTGTTGATACCAATACCCGCCGTGTTGGCGAGACTGCTGCCTGCGTACCGCCCAGGGGGGTCGGAGCTGGCCTTTTCTCCATCAAGATCGAAAATGGCCGCTTTAAACTCATGAGCACTCGGCCTTTGGACTACGAAGTGAACATTGATGCTCAAGATCCGGAGCATCCCCCGACTGCGCCGGTTTTCTAAGTGTCTATCCGAGAACCGATCGAGTGAGTGGGACGAAACCGAAGCCGAAGCATGCGAGCATCGATAGGACTACCGATGTACTCGGGACTGGCCGACCGCGATCGAGAGCGAAGACATTACATTCACGACACATGTTGCTCGAACGCCCAAAATCTTACGTTGCCGGCATAACTGTTGTGTAGCACCGTCGACTATACGACGGAGCCGTGCCCGATGGGAGGTTGAGAGATGAGCTTTCTTGAAACGTTCGACAGCACGGCAGACCCGGCGGCCCGCACGGTGCTATTTTTCGATGCGCTGCGGGCGGACTGGCGTTCTCTCTTTGCCGAACTGCGCGAGACACGCCCTATCCTCGATTTGCCGGTGATGACGGTCGTCACGCGTTGGACGGATGTGGTGGACTTGTTGTCCCGCAACGAGACCTTCCGCGTGACCTACGCCCCGCACATGGACACGTCGGTAGGGCCGTACATGCTGGCGCGGGACGGCGCGGTGCAGAACTGGCGCGACAAGGCGGCCATGCGCACGCTGTTAAGTTGGGACGACCTGCCGGCGATCCGCGCCACGGCGGCGGAGGTTGCGTCTGCCGCGCTGCGCGCCGCCACGCAAGGGGCCGGCGGCGTGTTCGACGTGGTCGCGACCGTCTCGCGGCTTGTCCCATTGAAGATCGTGCAGCGCTGCTTCGGCTTCCCCGGCCCGGACGACGCGAGCATGCTCGCCTGGTCCCGCGCCACGCAGGCGGACATGTTCCATAACCCGACCAACGATCCCGCCGTACTGCAGGCGAACGTCGCGGCCGGGCAAGCGATGCAGGCCTGGGTGGCGAATTTCGTCGACGCCCGCCAGCCCTGGGCCGATGCGGCGGGGGAGGATACCGTTTCGCGCCTGCTGCGGCTGACCGGGCTTGGGTTCTCCGGGCTCGACCGGCAGGGCGTGATCAGCAACATCTGCGGCTTGCTGGTCGGCGCGATTGAGACGACGTCGCAGGCGATCGTGAACGCGACGGAGCAGATCCTGCTAAACCCGCCGCAAGCCGACCAGGCGACCCGCGCCGCGCAGAAAGGTGATAATGCCGCGCTGGACGCCATCGTTTGGGAGGCGCTGCGCTTCTCTCCCATGACAGCCATGGTCCTAAGGGTGGCGGCGCAGCCGGCGGTGCTTGCACCGGGCTCCAACTACCAGGTCACGGTGCCGGCGGGGCGAGTGGTGGCGGCAGGTATCGGCTCAGCCATGTTCGACCCGGCGGTATTCTCGGCGCCCGACGATTTCCAAACTCGCCCGCGGGACCTCTACCTGCACGTGGGCTTCGGGTCGCATATCTGCCTAGGCCAGTACGTCGCCTACGAGATCATCCCGGAAGCGGTTCGGCAAATTCTGCTGGTACCCGGCCTGCACATGCTGTCCCAGGGCGGGAGCGCCGTGGACAACGCGGGCGGGCCGTTTGCCGAGTCGTTCAAGCTCAGCTTTGGAGCATCCTAGTGCAGGCATCGGGTCAACATCGGGACACGAGCCGCGACGGATTGCGTAACAGGGTCGAAGCCGCGGTGCTCTCCGGCTATCGGCCATTTTGGGCGTTTGTGAACAGGACTAATTGGTTGGCTCGGATCGCCAACCGTCTGATCGTCAACAATGCCGTGCTGAAGGCGCCGGGCCGGCCTTTGGCGTTGAGCACGCAGGCGCCGTACACGAACTGGGCGACGTTGACCGACAGGACCTGGTTCGGCCGCTATCTGCCGCCCGCGCCGCAGGATAAGCTGCCACCGGTGTCGGAGGTGGCCAGCCTGTTCAAGCTGCGCCCGGACCGGCCGCCGGTGCTCTCCGACCGTACCACCTTGCTGTTCGCTAGTTTCGCGCAGTGGTTCACGGACGGGTTCTTGATGACGGACGCGGACCGCCGGCGCACCCGCACCAACCATCAGATCGACCTATCCCAGCTTTACGGGCTGGATCCGACCGTCACGGCGGTGCTGCGGCGACGCAGCGAGCAGCCGGGCGAGAAGGGCAAGCTCAAGTCCGTCAACTCGGGCAAGGGCGAGTGGGCACCACCGCTCTACGATGCTGCTGGCGTGCGGGATCCGACATTCGCGCTCGTGCCAGAACCTACGCACCTGCCAAGCGATTGGCCGATCGAAAAACGCGCGGCGCTGTTCGCGTTCGGGGGAGAACGCGCCAATTCCACAGCATTCACGGCGGCAATCAACACGCTGTGCCTGCGCGAGCACAACCGCATCTGCACCATGCTCGAGCGGGATAATCCCGGCTGGGACGACGAGCGCGTGTTCCAGACTGCGCGCAACATCAACATCGTCGTGCTGATAAAATTAGTGGTCGAGGAATACATCAACCACATCTCGCCCTACTGGATGAGGCTACTGGCCGACCCGACGCCCGCTTACACGGCAAGGTGGAACCGGGAGAACTGGATTCCGGTCGAGTTCAACCTGCTCTACCGCTGGCACAGTTTCGTGCCGACAAGCGCAACGTGGGGCGGCGCGTCCGTCGACGTCGCGGGGTTGCGCTTCGACAATCGAATGCTTCTGCAGAATGGGCTGGTCACCGCCCTTGCGGGAGCCAGCCAAACACGCGCTTGGCGGATCGGTCTGTTCAACACGGCGCCGATGCTGGACGGGGTGGAGGCGGCGTCGATTCAGCAGGGTCGGGACAACCGCCTGGCCAGCTACAACGACTATCGGGTGCTGTTAAAGTATCCGAGGGTGACCCGGTTCGAGCAGATCAGCGGCGATCCGTTGGTGGTGAGCGAGCTTCGCCGGATCTATTCCGACGTGGACCGGATCGAATTTTTTGCCGGGCTATTTGCCGAGGAGTTGCGGTCGCGCTCGGCTGTGCCGCCGTTGATTGGTCGGATGGTAGCCGCAGACGCATTCTCCCATGCGCTGACGAACCCGCTGCTTTCCCCGCAAGTTTATCATGCGGGGACGTTCACAACGGCCGGCATGGAAGTGATCGAGAAAAAGGCTACGCTGGCGGATCTTTTGGCACGCAACGACGTGGTGCCCGCTGGAACGCGCATTTCTATGGAGGCCGACGGCTATCGATCGTTGGCGTAGGCCCCGCGTCCTTTGGCGCATCCTCGTCGTTGGCTCGGGCATCGGCGCAGGACCGCTCACCACCCGACTGAGGGCATCAAGCGAGAGTGCGGGTGTTTACAGGAGGCCGATAATGAGAAAATCTTTGGGGATCATCCCCGGACTATTGCTGTTGGCGGCCATCGGCGCGCCCATCGATAGCGTAACAGGGGAGGCCAGCTAATGCCCACTACGATTGCTCCGGGTTCGTCAGGGGATGACGTGAAGCGCTTGCAGCGCGTGCTCGCGCGCATGTTGATGTGGAACCCGTTCGGTCCGATCACCGGCACCTTCGACGCCAGTCTCGAAACCAGCGTGAAAAGCTTCCAACAGGCTAATAGCCTCACTGTTGATGGCATAGTCGGGCCGGCAACCTGGGCGAAGCTGCCAAGTTATCGAGAAGCCTCACCGACCTTACACAACGGGTCTACCGGCCCGGCGGTCGCATGGCTTCAGCAGGTGTTGAGCGGCGCTAGCGTAGTCATCCAATTCCCGCCATACACCGGAGCGATCGATGGGATTTTCGGTTCAATGACCGAGGCGGCGGTCCGCGCGCTCCAGAGTTGGGCCAGCGTCGCTTCATCAGGCGTGGTGGATGACAATACCTGGTTCATCTGGATGACGCCGGGGTCGGCACAACAACTCACGGTCGAGGCTGCGTGCGGGTTGCTCCGCGGTCTGCCCTAAAAAACTCGGTTTCCCACGCAAAGTCATGCGGTGGGGCTAGCGGCAAGAGGCGGCATCGGCGAGGTGCCGCCTATTGCGGAATGCCGGAACACCTCGGCGTATCAGCGATGTCCGCCCCCGCCGTGACCGCCGCCACCACGGCCCCCGGTAGCATAGCAAAACGCGTTACTTGACACTTCGAGGCGCGCGCCACCTCAAGCGGCTACCGCCTCGCGCGGACATTGGTCTAACCGTGACGCTATTGGGCTGCGGTGTCGGCTGGACCGGCCAGGGCTGACGGCGTCCCGTGCCAGACGTGCTCGTGCGCGCGGTGGACGTCGGTCAATCCATCGCGGAAGAAACGATCGTAATAGGCGATGTCGGGATGGTGCACCTGGATCCACACGCCCGGCGCGTAAAGCGCATCGCAATGGGCAGGAAATCGTCCGTGCGTGCGATGGATGTATTCGCAGATGTCGCGCACGCACGAGATCACGTCGTCGCTGTAGGTGGCCGCTTCCTTGAGGTAACGATCGCCGTAATCGTCTTTGTAGATCTTCTCGAATGTCGGGTTATCCTGATACACGCCACCGGCGCCGAACTTGAGCTTCACCACCTCGTCCACCGCGTCGGACATCGAAGCGTAGTAGGGCGGGCACATGGCCCGGATGAGGTATTCCTCGCCCGCTTTCAGCCCCACCGGATGTGCCCGCAAATTGGTGTATTTTGGCAGCGGTACCTGCCAGCGCAGAATGTCGAGCAGGTGGAAGGGCGGGGTGACGAATTCGAACCCTAGCATCGGACCGTACTGCGCAGTGAATTTCGGATCGCCCATCAGCACCGGCGGGCTGATGCTGGCATGGATCCACGCGCCGAGCCCCATCGCCTCGGCGGTGAGGAACAGGTTTTGGAGCAACAGGTCGGCCTCGATTTGCGTGCGCAGCATGCCGATCACACCGAGCGGCACCTTGATGTCCTTGTTGAGGAACCCGTTCTTTACCCATTTCTGGCAACCGGCGGGGAGGTAGAAATTGCGGTCGTCAACGATCGTCGGCCGCACCCCGTCCGGCTGGGTCAACAGGTACATCGTTCCGTTGATGTACTGGTGCGACAGATCCACTACCGGAAAAAAAATCGTCGTTCCCGGCTGGTTGGAGAGGAAACGATTGGAATCGAGATAGGCAGGAAAGTCACGCGCGCCCGGCACATCGGCCCGATGATCCAGCACCTGCCGCTTGGTGGCGGCGGCGCGCTCGATCAGCACCGCCTCGGTGATCTCCGTGCCAGGCGGCGCGGACGGCAAGTGCCTGAGGAAGTAGGTGCCGGTGTCGTTGATCATCAGGAAATAGGTGCCCTGCGAATTGTCGGGGCTGCCCGCCGTGCGCCCGTCCATCGTCAGGTTCGGCTTGGCCATGATGGCAGCACCAGTGGTCGGGTCCTGGAACGGCCGGTCGGGCATAGTCAGGCCGGTATGCCCGGTCGCCGCGATCAGCACCGCCTCTTCGAGTGGCGAGAGCGGCTCCGGCGCCTGGTTCGATTGGTACGTCATCGAACCCGCCTTGATGAGTTTCACGCCTCGGCTGACGCGATGCGTGCGCCGCCGCCAAAGCGTCTGCGCCAGCGGGCGGGCGAACAGGTCGGCGAGCCTGCCGCTCGGCGCCGGGCCGCTCATGGCGCCCGCCCCAGCGATGCGACGTCGTTCCACGGCTTGAAGCCGTTACTCACGCCGTACAGCGCCGGGCCAAGTTCCGGGAAATGGCGCAGCAGGATGCTGACGAAGCTATTGTCGTTGACCCAGGCGATGCCGGTGCTGGTGTAGACGTCGGCGGTGAAGTCCTTAGCGATGAAGCGGTCGCTCTTGAGCCGGCGCGACGCCATCAGGATGAAGATGCGGAACGCGGTGTCGCTGAAGCCGAAACCGGGCGGTGGCACCTCGCAGAACAGCCCGACCATCAGATCGATCCGATCGACGTTGTCGCGCCCGCCTGTCTGCCCGTAGATACGCCGCAACTCCTCCGGCAGGCTGGGATGCTGGGGATTGGCCAGGTCCTCGAAACTCCGGATCGGGCGCTTGTGCAGGAATTTCAGGAACTGATTGTAGCGCGGCACGCCGCGCTCGCGATCGCGCATCACGTCGATCGAGGCGAGGTCGACTACCTCGCCGTCCGGCCGCGTCAGCTCGCGCAGGAAGTTCGGAAAGTTGTGGATCGTGATCGCGCCAGGATTGGCGACGCCAAACGAGTAGAACACGTCGGCGAAATCCCAATCCTTGCTTTTGAAGATCGTGAGCTGGTCGATATTGCCGATCACGCCCTCTGTCATCCCTACCGTCGCTAGGAGGCGCCCGCTAGTCGCGGAGCGCACCGGCAGGTCGTCGCGCAACAGCGGGTGCAGCCGGTAGACCGAGACGAACTCCTCGGTCAGGCAGTAATCGGCGCCGGTATGATCGACGCCGGAGAGCGGCATGCCGCCGAACGCTTCGTTCTCGCTGATCCTCCCGATGGCGCGGTGCACGCTCTCGGTCTCCAGCCCCCACCAATTGGCATTCATGCCGATCTCGAGCGCCGGATGCGCCAGGATCGCCGGCGTCCACTCCACGGTATGGATCTTCGCCATCAGCGCCGCGTTGACCATCCGCGCGCAGTGAAACAGCCGATCGCCGTCCCAGTCCGGATTGAAGCGCTTGAGCTCGTCGCAGATCGCGTTGTGCTCGCGCGCGAAGAGGGTGTGCAGCAGACTGAGCCCGGCCCACCAATTGCCCGCGAAACCGGTGAGCGCGGTCTCCAGATTGCCGGGGTCGACGGCATCCGGGTCGAGGATCAGATTGCTCTCGTCGAGATAGAGCTTGCCGTCCGCCACCACGTCGCTGGTCAGCACGCGCTTGCCATCCACGATGCGGCATTGCGAACGCAGCCGCTGCGTCGTCTCATGGTTGCTGCCGTAGATCTGCGACGCGTCCCACCAATGCGTTTCCGCGTTGGCGTAGGTCGGCGGATAACGCAGCCGCCCGCCATTCTCCGTCCGCTCGCGATCGTAATCTCGCGTCGGGTCGGGGCGCGTATGGCGGATCTTCATCGGGCAACTTCGCTGGTGCCACGGATCGCCCTCGGCGAGCGGCACCTCGAACACCCGCTCGGGGATCGGCTCGCCGTGATTGAACCAGTCATGCGTCTCGAACTGGATCCAGGCCGCGGCGAGAAAGTTCAGCGAGGCCGCCGGGATGAACTGGCGACGCGCAAGCAATTCGGTGCTGACGAGGCGCGGGCTCGGCGTCAGCAGCGCCGGTTCGGGCTCGGGGAAGGCGTCATCGAGCGGAATGTTGCGGCCGAACCGCGCGCCCGGATTGCTCTTGGTGAAGTACATGCTGTTGGCGTCGCACAGCCGCGGCTCGCTCGAACTGCCCATCCCCGGCTTGCTGAGGTCATTGTAATAGCCGTCGAGATTGCGCTGCGTCAGGTCGCGCGGATCGAATGGCGGGATTTCGGATAATCCAGCTGGGTTCGTCACCGGGACGGTAGAGGTGTTGTGCAGGTTGCGTTGACGCAACACCACCCGCAACGCGCCGAGATTGAACACCGCGCCCCAGGTCGACAGGCGGTACCACGGCACGAAGCGGTTCAGCGCTGCGAAAGAAAGACTGTAGAGGCGCCCCGCTGCCGATGTCGGGTCGAACGGATAGACCACGACGCGGTACAGCGCGCAGGTCAGCGTGCTCAGCAGCAGCACAGTTCCGGCGACGCGCACATACCCGTTACTCGAAAGCACAATCGAGGACACCAGCGCCGAGATGAAGATCAGGCTGTGCAGCACGCCGCGCTCGATCTGGTTCCAGGTCGGCACCGGCGCCGGGCTGAACGCGACTCGCCAGGCCAGCACCACATCGGCGGTCCACCACAGCGACGTGACGGTGTCGCCGAACGGGTTGGTGACGCGCGGCGGCGACGCGGTGTCGTGGAACACGCGCGCGACGCCGCCGAGCACGTGATCGACGCCGTACCAGAGATGGATGACGAAGGCGAGCCAGGCGGCCGTCCAGAACATCAACCAGACCGGTCCCGGTCCTCCCGGGCGGCGCAGCACGAAGGCCCCGATTGCCGGGATAAGCAGGACGATCGAGACGCAGATCGCGTTGATCGTCGCGTAATAGTTGAAATCGGGAGTGCTTGTACCCTTCCAGGGATTGCCGATCGGCGGCAGATGCCCCGTCGCCAGCCAGCGCTGCATCTGAGCGGTCTGTATATCCGCGGCCCACCAGGCCGCCATCATCAGGATGAGGAAGAGGATCGTGATGCCGATGAAGAGGCGCACGCTGGGCATGATTTCCCTCCCCGAGGCTTAGCCTAGGCACCTGCGGCTATTTATCAAGCAGAATCGAGTTGCGGCGGCCCCGGGTGGCCAGGACGTGATCGCTGACCGAGTTCCCGGTAAGCCTTCCGGATGACGCGAACTGCGCGGCATTCTATTACCTGATACGATCGAGAACTTTATAGACGGTTGTGGCTGAGCCCGCACGGCGCGGGCGGGAGGGAGGATGAGGCAAGCTCGTGGCGGGCCATTGTCCCTGGCGGCGATCCTCGTTGCCGAAGCCGCTGCGTTCGGTACCGAGCTCCCGCCCCACGATCCGGCCCCGGAGGCGCCGTCCGACGGCCTGCTTGCGCTGCACCTCGCGCGCAACCAATGCGGATACGCCGCGCTGTGCCTGTCGGGCGGCGGCATCCGCAGCGCGGCATTCTCGCTCGGCGTGATCCAGCGCCTCGCGGCAGAGCGGCTGGTGGCGGCCGGTTCGCGCCGCGCACTCGGCGAATTCGACTACCTCTCGACGGTCTCCGGCGGCGGCTATATCGGGGCCTGGCTGTCCGCCTGGCTGATGCGCGCCGACATCGATGCAGCGAACGGGATCGGCAAGGGCTCGCGCGACGTGCTTGGGGCGCTGGGGGACATGACGGGCGCGGACGAGGCGCCGGCGATCAAGAACGTCCGCGCGAACAGCAACTACCTGACCCCAAAAATCGGCGCGATGTCGGCGGATCTCTGGGCGGATGTCGCGACCTATTCGCGCAATCTGCTGCTCAACTGGCTGGTGATCGCGCCGCTGATTGCCTGTATCGTGCTGCTGGTGAAACTGCTGCAATGGGGGCAATACGCGGCGTTGACGATGCGCGGCGCCCCGCTGGTTCCGCTTTGGCTCGCGCTCGCCGCGGCGCTCCTCATGGTGGTGCCGCTGTCATTCCAGACCGCCAATCGGCCGACCGTGCGGATGATGAATGTCGGACAGGGGTGGTTCCTGCGGCTGGATATGTGCGTCACTCTGGTCGCCGCGCTGATCTTGTCGACAACGCTGCACAGCCTCGCGGCGGCCGCGCGGGTCTTCCCGATTCTGCCATGGGGGCCAGAGATTGCGCCCACCGCGATGTTCTACGTCGCGTGCGCTCTGGCCGGGGCGCTGCTTTACGCGCTTTCCTGGCTTGCCGCGCCGCTCTGGCGGCATTTCCTGATCGGGTCGATGGCCGCGTCGCGCATCGCGCGTCCCCGATACGATCTTGCCGCATGGACGATCGCGGGCGCGGTATTCGGCGCGGCGCTCGGCCTGTTCCAGCAGATCGAAACGACCCTCGTCAGCGACGGCCCATGGTTCGTCGTGGTGTTCGGCGTCTCCGCGGTGTTGATCGCGCGAAATCTCGCGGTGATCAGCTTCGTCGGGCTCACCAGTGCTGCAAGCTTTTCGGACGAGGATCGCGAATGGTTCGCACGCGCGGACGGATGGTATACCGCGACCGCAATCACCTACTTCGTTGCCAGCGGTTTGATCCTGTTCGCCTCGAACATTGTTGAGCTGGTGCCGAAATTCGGTAGCGAGGTGCTGGCCGCGATCGGCGGCATCTCGGGCCTGGTCACACTGCTGGTCGGCAAGTCGCCGCTCACCGCTATCGATCCGAACGAGACGCACCGATCGCAGAGCGGCCGCAATAGGGCCTGGGCGCTGAACATCGCCACGCCGATCTTCGCCTGCTCGCTGCTGATCGCGGTTTCAGCCGTGATCGACCGCGTGCTGCTGTGCATGCCGTTCACAGCGTCGGCTCTGTGGACCGGAGAAGCTGCCCATTCGGGCAACTTCCATCCCGCCCTGATTCTGGGCATCGCCGCGGTTCTGGCGGCGATCGTCGAAATCATCGCCGGCTTCTTTATCGACATCAACCAGTTTTCGCTGCACGCGCTCTACCGCGATCGGCTGGTGCGCTGCTTCCTCGCCGCCTCGCGCCATGACCGGCCGTACCGCAACCTGTTCACCGATTTCGACCGCTTCGACAATCCGCGGATGCACGAACTGCTGCGCGCGCAACGCGAGAACGGCGACACAGATGGCGACAAGCCGTGGCGTCCACTGCACATCATCAATGCCGCGCTGAACATCGTCTCGACGCACAACCTCGCCTGGCAGCAGCGCAAGGCCGAATCCTTCACCTTCTCGCCACTGCATGCCGGCAGCGGCAGCGTTCCGAACGCCGGAACCGGTTCGAGGATCGGCAGCTACCGACCCACTGAAGACTATGGGCGCGGCATCAAGCTCGGCACCGCGATGGCAATTTCCGGCGCCGCGGTCAACCCCAACATGGGCTACAATTCCTCCCCGGCCGTGACCTTCTTCATGGCGCTGTTCAACGTCCGCCTCGGCTGGTGGCTCGGCAATCCCGGCCCCGCCGGGGAGCGCACCTTTGATCTCAAGGGCCCGCGCTTCGCGACGCGGCCGCTGACCGACGAGACCTTCGGCCTGACCACC